>Ga0315289_10008949_pt1 | contig 14457 bp, 13 predicted proteins | sample YL17G11_40_MG_FD_203452 | JGI IMG/M metagenome (GOLD analysis project Ga0315289, IMG submission 203452) | Sediment microbial communities from Yellowstone Lake, YNP, Wyoming, USA - YL17G11_40 | ecosystem: Environmental > Aquatic > Freshwater > Lake > Sediment | place: USA: Wyoming | collected...
GTAGTAGATGCATGCTTTGGCCCGGTCGCCGCGCCTTTCCAGCACAACACCCATATTGGTATACCGTGCAGTATTTAAAAAGGAGGGCTCCGGCACCAGTTCGAAAGCCTTCTGCATATATTTGTATGCTGCGTCTAAATCCCCCTGGTTCATGTAGACCTGGCCGAGGGTGTCATATGCATAGTCGGCATCCGGATGATCGGGGTATATCTCGATCGCCTTTCTCAAAAGTTCGATAGCCTTGATACTTGATCCCTTTTGGTAGTAATAAACTCCCGCATCGGCTTCATTTCTGAACTCCTGATAGCGTTTTATCAGCAAGTCCAGCTCGGCCATTTTTTGTTTGCCTTCCTGGGTATCCTTGGGATCAGTCGCGGCTATAAGATATTTCTCAAAACTGCTCTTGGCATCAAAGAACTTGTTCTGCTGCCCCCGTGCGAGTGCTAGCTTCTCCTGCGCAAGGGCCAGGTTGAAGTATGGCGCAGGTAGCCACGGCGCCAGATGCGAAGCTTTACTGAAGTGCGCCTCTGCCTCTGCGAAATCTTCCGGCCGTTTTGCCAGTTTGAAGGCAGCCATGCCTTTCACCATTTCGTCCCGCGCTTCCTGCGGCACCGCCGGAGGAGGGGTGAGCATACGTGCCATGTTAACAATGGTTTGCAGATCATTAATATCGACACCACTACTCATAACCCTTTGGACAAGGGCATCAAAATCCTGGCGTTCCGTGCCGCCTTGCTTGCGAATCATCGCGGCAAGCTCCGGGTAGTTTCGTTTCTCAGCAACCACAGCCGGGGTGTAATTTTGATTATCTTTAGCATTCACATCCGCACCCTTCTCTATGAGAAGCTTAGCTACGTCGGTTTTTCCATTGGAGGCCGCCCAGTGCAGAGGGGTCATCTGGCCAATATTCTTGGCGTTTACGTCCGCGCCTCTCTCTATCAGAAGTTTAGCTACATCAGTCTTTCCACTGGAGGCAGCGTTGTGCAGCGGGGTTCGCTGGTCACTGTCCTTGGCGTTAACATCCGCGCCCTTCTCTATAAGAAGCTTAGCTACATCGGTCTTTCCAAAGATGGCAGCCCAGTGCAGCGGGGTTACCTGGTTATTGTTCTTGGCGTTAACGTCCGCGCCCTTCTCAATAAGAAGCTCAGCTACATCAGTATTTCCTTCCCAGGCAGCCATCCACAGCGGGGTTCGCTGGTATTTGTCTTTGGCGTTAACGTCCGCGCCCTTCTCTATAAGCAGTTTGGCTACATCGGTCTTTCCATAGTAGGCAGCTATGCACAGCGGGGTTCGCTGGTCTTGATCCCGGGCATTGACATCAGTCCCCTGTTCCAACAGTTGCCGAACCTTGACAATATCTCCCTTTCTCGCCGCATCGTGCAACTCTCCGGCCTGAGCCTCCATTGAGTTCATCAGTATAAATAACAACGCTAACGTTATGAAACTTATCTTTTTCATAATCCACTCCTTTTTGATGATACTATCAGTTTGCTTTTTTTATTTCCCCGTGTTAGCCGAGGCGCGCCCGGCTTCGTAATTACGCATCTCCAGAAGAAGCGCGCCGATGAGCTTGTCCCCGGGCTGTAGGCGCTGCGCGGCTTCCAGCATGCTGATGGCAGCGGGAATGTCTCGCTTGCTTATGGAAACCAGACTATTAGCAACAAACCTGTAGGCGTTCTTTCGTCCCGGGTGCGTGCTTTCCGGCCCCAAGTCAACTTTTGCAAGCGACTCCACGAACTTGACTTCGTCGTTGTTCGGATCAAGCTTGCGCGCCTGCGCAATGTAGCCTTTTGCTTTTTCGTTGTCGCCCATCATCAAGGCGGCGTAGCCCCGCAGTGTGAAGTTGGCGGACCAAAACTGGTCGTCCTTCTCTTTTTGTTGCCGCGCCTTCAGGATGTCCTGTGCCAACAGCAGGGCGTTGCGCACCAGCGGGTCACGAGGACGCTCCAGCTGCGCCTGTTTGAAATACTCCACGGCAGCGGTGGCAGAGGCTGCATCAAAACGCATCAGTGCCTCGAATCCTTTGTTGTAATTAGCGTTCTCGAACGTCGCCGGATCGATCTGCGCGGGGAAGACCCGCTCCTCGCCGCGGACGACGTGGGGATCGATGACGATGGGTTTGTCAGGATCAAGCCCCAGGCAGCGGAGATCGACTACGGAGGAACCCATGTTGCCCCACTCACAGTCCGGCTTCTTCGCCGTCGTCGGGCCGGGCGAGACAGGCGCATCCTTGAGTCCAAGGCCGCCGGCACTCGTGTCACCAATGTCTTTCAAGCCTAAAACACCGGCATCAGTGCCCTTGAGACCAAGCTCGCCCTCCATGATGCCCTTCATGCTCTTTAGTGCTTCTTCCTTGGACTTTTCAAACTCTGCCTGTTTCCTTTTTGTTTCTTCCTCTTCCCGCTTTCTCTGGTCCTCAAGTTCCTGCTGTCTCTGCCGTTCGGCCTCCAGGCGCTGGCGCTCGGCCTCCTGTCGTTGACGCTCGCCCTCGTAATCGTAAGAAGGAGCCGATGACGGCGCGGAGGGCTCCTGCCAGCCACATGCCCGTTTGCAGTCTTCATCGCCGCACGGAGCACGCAGAAATTTGCCACAATAACATTTACAGCCTACAAAATCCGCAAAGGAAATATGGGGGATAGTGACAAACGCGAAGACAAAAAATAAGGATTTAAATGCCTTTTTCATAACTCCCTCCTGCTAAGGGGTTTAATCCAATATGTTATAAAGAGCACTCTCCTCTGCATCTGAGGCCCCCGGCACCGGGCGGTGTGGCTGCTGTTCCTGGTATGAGGGACCCTGCTGCCTTCCGCCCCAGTTAGGACCGGGATTGCAACTTTGATTATTACTATTATATGACCCGCCGCAATCTTTACACCATCTTTCATATGCCCTTGCCCAGCTTGGCCCGAAGCCGGAAGGGGCGTTGTTTCAGTCCAGAGCGAAGGAAACCGAGGGAATCAACATAAGCAAAACGAATAGAGTTTTCAACACCATTCTCGCCATATAACTCCTTGTCATAGAGGCTACCTCCATGTTTTTTGTTTTAAATGTATTGCCTCTTTTCGTAGATGTCAAATCATTTTCCCTTATTGCGCTGAAATCAAAATGGATGCGTGAGGCTTCCCCATATGTCATTCTGAGGGGTGAGCCGCAGCTTGTCCTGAGCATGGCGAAGGAACTGATGAGATACTTCACGGAGTTTATCCTGAGCCAAAAAACCAGATCCTTCGCTCCGCTCAGAATGACAGGCGAAGGGCTCAGAGTGACAGTAAGCGAAGGGTTCAGAATGAAAAAAAAGGTATTTTGGAGACCTTCGGGCCAGCATCTGTGTCCCTTCTACAAACCTGAATCCTTTTGTCGGGGAACCCATATCTTTCCTTCTTCTATAATGTGAATGACCTTCCATCCCCTTCGGACCAACTTCTCTGCCACCCACCGTCTATGACATTTCTATGGAAATCTTTCGGAACAGAAGAAGGCGGTTTTCTTTTCCCTTCCAACCTCCCCTAATCTTTCCAGTCCTTTTTGGAAGGAATCGGTCTCCATATAGGCGAGATAGCCACCTTTCCGAAAGCCCCCCAACTCTCTTCCTAAGTAAACCCCGTTAGAAAGTCTTCTACTTTCTAACGGGAAGGCTCACACGCGGGATTAAACCCCGTGTTAGCTGAAAAAGGAACAGCCATCAATCCCGCTGCTCGCCCCGTTAGAAGTAGGTTGCCAAAAGGAACTCCTGGTGGATAATGAAAAATTTCTAACGGGGCGAGCAGCGGGGCTTTCTAACGGGGTAAAGATATTGGATCTCCTCGGACTCAAGATGTCTCTGGAGATACTCTTTTTTAAAATGTGGAAATCGGCTGGTAGGAAAGCTCCGGATATCGACTCCGACTTCAATTTTGTGTTTTTTCAATAATGCTAAAAATTCGTCGAAGGATCTCGTGCTCGTTCCCAGGGTATAGATGACATCCCCTGTCTCAGGATTTAGATTTAGATGAAAGGGAGACAATCTTACCACTCACCTCCAGGGTATGGGCAATGATCCCCTTCAGGGATTCGAGGATACCCAGGTAAATGGGTGAAGATTTTGGTGTGCAAATCCCCTGGATCAACCTCTCCTCATGCCCTTCGAAATATCCATTAGCTATTTTGAGCACGGACCTCACCTGTTCTCCAATGTGCTGGGCAAGGAGTTTGTTCTGGGTTAGGATCAGATTCGGAAGGCTCTCCAGAAGATCCATCGCCTCCTGGAAAACATCATTAATTTCCTTAACACCCTGATCACTGAAGAGGATTTGGTTCTGAACCTTGCTCTTCAACTTATCTACAATCCCTTCAATATTGAAAGTCATTCGATCGAAGCTGGAGGCGATAGAGAGATAGGGTTTTGCCCACTCCTTCCCTTTCTCATAGGGTGAACTCTTTAAAATCAGAAAATGGGCCAATTCCGTGGAATTTTTTAGAACCTCATTTTTAACTTTCTCCACCTCCCTGAGCGATTCCTCTGTGTGTTTACGGAATCCCTGAAAGGACAACTCCAACATTTTGATCAGACTTTGACAAACCTTGATCATCATCTCCCCTACGTCCTTGTCCATCTTCCTCCCCCCCTTATTGTTAAGACCCTGTCAACAACGTTAATATTATTACGCCAAATAATGATGTTTCTTCCCCCTCACCCTGCGGGAATCAAACAGGTTATTGTAAAACTCGAAATTTCCATCCTCCGAAGCAGACCTTCTGCGGAGGACGGGCGAATATCGGAATCCTAAACCCCTGCCTGCCGGCAGGCAGGAATCCTAAATCCAAATGTCCAAATTTTCAAAACAATTTTCGCTCCTCTGTATTGAATTTTGTGTTTCGGTCATTTAAAAATGTTTCGATTTTTTTATTGGGTGATTGGAATTTGGTCATTGGTAATTATTTGGAAGTTGGAATTTGGTTATTGGAATTTAATCTATCACGGCTATCTCCATTGATAACCCACTATTCCAACATTCCGTTGTTCAAAATAATTTCAGCTGCTCTTTTGATTCCCCTTCTTTCTTCTCGGTAAAAAGGGCGATCTTCCCATAAACGCCGTCATGGCCTGGAATAATCGAAACCTTTCCCTGCCTCATGTGAATAATCCCTTCCAAAATCTTTGCTGGAACAAAGGATGCCAATTCATCCGGAGTGGCATCGAGGAGAATCTTAAACTCCGAACCTCCTCTTTCGATCAATCTATCATATTCAGACTCTACCGCCTTCGTCCCAACCCGAACACCCAATGCCTCGGCAATGACCTCCTCTAACGGAATGAGGTGAATGGAAGGAATGGCATTTTTCGGGATAAAGCCTTCAGGCCGATCAGAGAGTTCTTCAACGCGATGTATTACTCCTACGGTAAGTTTCTTATGACAGCTCGGGCAGAGGTACTTGTTGGCCTTCGTTTGAGAGGGTGAAAAGATCACGCCACATCGGCGATGACCATCATAGTGATACTTTCCTTCCTCCGGAAAGAATTCGATGGTAAAAAGAAATTTCTTCCTATCTCTCTTTCGAATGGTCTCAATGATCTCTTTATAATCCAATGCACAAGCGAAGGCATTGGCCTCCCTTCCCAGCCGGCTGGGGGAATGAGCATCTGAATTGGAGAGAAGGGTTATTCTATCAAGGGCTGAGAGCCTCCAGTTCATCTCAGGGTCGGAGGAAAGACCCGTTTCAATAGCATAGATATAAGAGGAAAGTTCTCCAAAACATTCCTCGATGGAATCGAACCCTGAATTGGCCCCGAAGATCGAAAACCATGGTGTCCAGGCATGGGCAGGGATGATCAGACAATCTACAGAGATATCCAGGATCATCTTCACCAACTCTTTCGCAGTAAAACTAAAAATGGGCCTTCCGTCTGAAGAGAGTTTTCCAAGGTTACCCAATTTAGAACGAATCGCCTCCACTACTTCAAAACTTGGGGCGAAGATGAGATTATGAATCCGCCTCACCTTCCCACCTTGGGTGTAGATATTGCTTACCTCAGTGGTTAAGATGAATTTCAACCCTTTTTCACCTTTCTTCAATTCAAACAGGCCGTTGCCCAGAGGAACCAGTTTCGATCTCAACTCCACAAAATAGGTGGGGTGAGTGAAGTCTCCTGTTCCCAGAAGGGAAATCCCTTTTTTCTTCCCCCACCGAGCAAGGGTCTCCACCTCCATATCCTTGCTGGTGGCACGACTGAACTTAGAATGAAGATGAAAATCAGCAATAAACCGCATAGCTGGAAACCATAAATTTCAAATATCAAAGCTCAAATGCCAAACAAAAACCCCCTCACCTTCTCCTATTAAGGGAGAGGGTAAAGTTGTATCAGTTTAAAGGAGATGCAAATTCCCAATCCTCACCCTTTGAAGACCTGCCTCTTCAGCCACCTCCTTGCAACGAAAGGCCATTCTTCTCGAAGTGGTTGGAAGGTCCCTAAAGAAGAACTGCGGATGAAAAGCTAAGAGGGCATAGGGGATCTCTGAATCGAGTGAGGCGATCCACTTTGAGATACCCCGAACCTCTTCCTCATCAATATAACCTGGAACGAGGAGGGTACTGGCGATCAGAAGAGGTGGCTCTGACCTTTTTTTGACCCATTGGGCTGCCCGCTCAAAATTCTCTTTCGTCCTTGCATTGGAGATACCGCAAAGGCCACTATGAAGAGAATCGTTCCAAGCCTTAATATCGAACTTGATACATCCCCCCGATTCCAAAGACAAGTTTACCATCTCATCTAACAGGTTAGGGTTCATCGAACCATTGGTTTCCCAACAGATCCGAAGGATTCTTCCATTGGCTCTCTCCAATGCTCGTTTAGAAACTTCGATGGAGTGAGGCAGTTGAGGAGTGGGATCACCACCAAAGTAGCAGATGCAGCTGGTGCAGTCATCGACAGCCTGGGCCAGCTCTTCCGGTGTGATCCTCTTTTTGTCCCAAACCCGTTCTCGATGCGTCCAGTTTTGGCAGAAAAGACAGTCGAAGGAGCATCCGTGGTAGAACACGGCAAGGTTTTTAAATCCATATTCCGGACCGTTGGTATGGGCATATTGGGGATATCCAGCACCCGTTCCACCCGGACAGACCCAATCGGCTACGCAATTGGTTGGAAGCCCATCATAATACCAACTTACATTTCCCTCTTTTCTTGAAACCCCTCGAAGGACTCCATCTTTTCGAGTCCTCAGACCACAATAGCCCCAACTATTCTCTCCAATTTGACACCGGTTGACACAGATCTGGCAAGAGGTGCCAGAAGCATCTCGTGGAGGAGTAGTCACCAACTGAAAGGATATTCGGGAATGATGATGAGCTTTTTCAATGAAAGGCTTGACAGTCTCCTTTCCTGATCGAAAACAATCTAAACAGACTGGGAGGGTTTGCGAAAGCTCGGCCACCTCTTTTCCACAGGTCCGGCACTCCTTCTCCTTCAGTGCCTCAAACTTCTTTAATCCCACCTTTTTACCCCGTTAGAAAGCCAGGCCACATTTGTCAGTAATGATCTAAAATAAAAATTCTAGTTCCTTATTGAAAGGTGAGGGTGAAAGCCCTCCCCTTTCTAACGGGGTTTACTCCACGACTTTATACACGACGTCGTGTTCCCTCACCCGATCCTTCACTTTGATCCCAATATCTGCACCAGGTCCTGCTTCTTGAACATTTTTATTCTCAATCTGCATGGAATCTATAGGTTGAGTGAAGTCGGTTGTATGACCGACAATGTGAATGGTATCCCCTACTTTTAATGACCCCTCTGACAACCGTAAGGCTGCGACACCGATCTTTCCAAAATATTTTATGACCTCACCTATTTTCTTATCTTCCATCTTTCTTCCTCCTTTCCCAAAAATTAAATGCGACCAATTTTGGATTTTAACCTATAGGTCGAATTTACCCGGTCTCTCCACCCCTTTTAGGACCTCCTCTACCTCAATTCCTTCCAGACATTCCGAATCGATACATTGTAAGAATCTCTCTCGAGTGCAGGGCGAGCAAGGGGTTTCCCTCCAAACCACCCGGACCTTTTCACCCCTCGGAGACCAAACCCTGGGATCTGTCGGTCCGAAGATAGCAATCGTGGGGATTCCTAATGCAGAAGACATATGGGAGATGCCAGAATCATTGCCGATGAAGAGTTGGCATCCCTCCATCACGGAGGCAAGCTGCAGCAGAGAAAGTCCTTTCACTTGAATAAACGTGTGAGGATCCACCCCTTCAAAGACCCTTTCAACTTCTGATCCCTCGGCTGGACCAAGTATGATAAGAATCCTTGAACCAAGACGCTCTTGAAGAATTTGGACAAGGCTTAAAAATCGTTCCAATGGCCAAACCTTTCTCTTACTTCCACTTCCTGGATGGAGGATGATCACCTTTGACCTTTCCTCTATAGTCAGACCCTTACTCCTCCAAAAATCCCTTCCCCAATCCTGATCTGACTCCTTCAGATGGAGTCTGGGATTTAACACCGAGATGCGAAAACCATATCGAGAAAATTGTCTGAGAAGATAGTCGGTTAAATGAATCTTTTCGCCCCACGATGGAAAAGGGTTGATTTGAAGAATAGGCCCATGACAGACCCGTTTAAGATTTCCGATGAGCGTCCCCTCTTCATCCCTTCCAAAAACGACAATGAGATCGCACTGGCCAAAGAGTTGAGAAAGAGAAGGATCCAAAGGCCCTCCACGCACAAAGAAAGAGGCCATCCCTCTCTGGTCGATGGAGAGGATTCCTTCGGCGTAGAATCTCTGCTCCACTAATTCAAGAATTCTCGGGTAACCGATAATGATTGATTTGGCCTGCGGAAATGTTTTTCGAAGGGTCTCGAGTGCGGGTAAAGCCAGAATGAAATCGCCCAGGGCACCCTGGTGAATCACCAGTATGGATTGAACCTGATGATTTTCCCAAGGCATGAAAGGAAATCGGTACTCTTTCTCTCGGTCAAGAGATTCTTTCCAAACGCCTTCGAACATCTTCATTATCCGGTGTGATTTGGAGAACCTTTCGGTATTCCCTCCTTGCCTCATTCCATTTTTTCTGTTCCTCATAGAGGACGCCTAAATTAATTCTCGCAAAGAGGTAGTCGGAATTGATGCGAAGGGCCTTCTTCAATTCAGAAATGGCCTTCTCATACCGTTTCCGATCACTGTAGAGGAGGGCTAAATTATAGTGCAGATCGGCATAACGAGGACTCAAGCGAACTGCCCTTTCCATATATCGGAGGGCCTCTCGGGTCCGGTCCATCAAACCGTAGGTATAACTGAGGTTGGCATATCCCATCCCATAGAGAGGGTCAATCTCCAGAGCCTTTTTATATTCTTGAATGGCCTTTCGATAGGCTCCTTGATAGTAATAGACGTTCCCAAGGTTCGCATGAAATAAGAAATCATCAGGCGTCAGTTTCGCAGCCTTTTTGAGTTCTCGAACGGCCTGAGTCGATTTACCCTTTCTGGCAAGGTAGAGACCGATGAAGTTATGGAACTGAGCGTAATGATAATTCAAATGAATCTTTTTAAAGGCCCTTTCTCTCTTTTGATCAAGAAGAACCTTCCCTCTGTGCCAAACCCCTTTCTTTTTATAATAATCTCGATAGTAAGGATGGCACTGGATGGCCTTTCGAATGTGAACCAATGCTTCTTTCTGCCTTCCAGTTTGGAAATACAAAACCCCTAAGGTATGATGGAGAAAACCATCTTTTGGATGTTTCCTTGCTTCGGAAAGAAAGATGTCTTCGGCTTCTTTCCAGCGTTTCATTTCAATATAGAGAAAACCCAAATTGAGAGTAGCCTCTCGATACTTTGGGTTAAGGGAGAGGGCTTCCAAAAAATGGCTCTTCGCTCCTTCCGGATCCCCTTCCACCATCGACAGGAGACCGAATTGATTGTGGAGGTCTGCATAGTTGGGATAAATTTGGATCTTTCCCTCGACCTCAATAGAAATCTGCTTGTAGAGTTTTACCTGCTTCCCTTTTAATCGTCTTATTCTACTTTTTTTGTCGGCATCCATTGTCCTTTTTCCTTCTTCCAATTGAGGAGTTGAAATTTGACGTCAACGACTCCAGGAATGCTCCTTATCTTCATCTCTAATGAACGAAGGGTTTTGCCTATGATATCCTCGGTATCCTTGGAAGTCCCTACTTTGAAAACGCCTTGGATATAGACTACTCCCCTCACGGTACCGAAATCGATCTCTGAATAATCGATATGGCTACGGATCAGGATCCTTCTGACATTTGTTTGAATAACGAAATCATCTCTTAACATATTTCATCAGTGTGTCAGATTGAACATACTCACCAAGCCTCAAAGATCAGAAGTTTTTGTCTCCAGTGCTCTCTTCACTGCATCTAATAACTCCTCAGGGTCATAAGGTTTCTTAATATAAAAACGAACACCCAGTCCCATGGCCCTTTCTTCTGCATTCCTTTCTGGACTCCCTGTCAGGAAGATGATGGGGATCTGATCGGTTCGATCTGATTGCTTCAGTTTCTCCGCCACACCGAATCCATCCTCAGCAGGCATCCGGATATCTAAGATGACCAAATCCGGTACCTCTTTATTAGCCATAAAAATGCCTTGGGCACCGTCAAAGGCCGCAACGACATTGTAGCCATTCGATTGTAGCCGAATCATTAATGCCTTAACAATATCTCGCTCATCATCCACGATAAGAATCTTCTTCTGACCCATTATCCCCCTCTCTCTACCCCGTTAGAAAGGATGGCCCGCTGCTCTTCAGCGGGGCTACATCTTCATACAATTCCGGCGGGGTTTGATGCCCTGCGGGGCTTTCTAACGGGGTCTACTGGTTTACCCCGTTAGAAAGCCCCACTATTTATCCCGTTGGATAGTAAACATCCTACGGCAATCCTTCGACCTCCTCCATTCTCTTATAGGAAGGGTTATCCCCTTGAAGCCACGCTATCATCTCGTCCTTTCTCTTTTGAAACTTTTCCATCTCTTCTCTTTTGATGGGGAGACCTGCTGGAAAACTCTCTTTTAAAGGGTTTCGGAGTTGGCCACCCTTGCCCAATCGATAATCTAAATGAGGTCCTGTCGAAAGACCGGTTGAACCTACATATCCGATGATCTGCTTCTGCCTCACGCGTGTTCCCTTTCTGATCCCAGGGCCATAGCGAGAAAGGTGACCGTAATAGGTCATATATCCATTCGGATGTCGGAGGACCACCTGGTTCCCAAATCCTTCGTTCCAACCAGATGAAAGAACCGTTCCATCTGCTACCGCCCATATCGGAGTTCCTGTCGGAGCCGCATAATCCACACCAAAATGGGGCCGAACCCCACCCAGGATCGGATGTCTTCTCGCCCGGCTGAACCTTGAGCTAATGCGGTTAAACCGAAGCGGTGCCTTTAAAAAAGCTTTTTTTAAAGAGATCCCGTTCTCATTATAATATTCCCCTTGATATCTAACCCCCCTGATTTTCTTATCACCCCTTTCATACTCCACCACATGGGTTGGCCCATATTGAATGAACTGGTCTCCTTTATAGAGCTTCTCCACCACCACTTTGAATTGATCCCCTTCTCTGACATCTTTATAAAAATCGATCTCCCAGGCTAAGATTTCGGCAAAGGCAATCACTAACTGGTCCTGTTCTCCGATGACATCCATTGCTTCGAAGAGAGAGGAGCGAATCTCCCCCACTACCTTCACCCAATAAGTTTCCAGGGGGACTTCCTTTCTTTGAGCAGTATATCCTTGGGAATCCTTTTCAATTTCGTAAACCTCGGTTGGGCTTGCTTCAAAAATAAACTTTACCAGCCCTCCCTGCACATCGGTGAATAAACGGTAAGTGCCTCCTTTGATCTTTTTGAAATTCACATAGGGCTTCAATTTTGAAATGATCAGTTCGATCCAATGCAGGGGAATGTTCTTCTCTGCCAAAGAGCTGAAGAGAGTACTCTTTTCTTTGACCCTCCCTTCAATGACCTGGTGTTGAGACTCCTTCGATGAGGAGCTGAGTGGCCCGGTGGGACCTGTTGAAGGCGGATGTGGTTTAGGAGAGAATATGAAAAAGTAGACCAGGAGAAGAAGAGCGATGAGAATGGTTCCCGAAAGGATCATCCACTTTCTCTTCCCCTTTCGGCCTTCTTTCATTCGTGATTCGTCATCCATAACGTATCACTCTCAGTGCTTCACTCTTAAATCATTTACGTGTTTTGTGTCCGTGTCACGTGTCCGTAATGAATTTAAAAACTCTGAACTCTCAAACTCTGAACTCTTAACTTTCTCTTAAATAAGCAGCAGCAGCCTCCGGAGGAGTAGGGTTCACGAAAAAGCCGGTCCCCCATTCAAACCCTTCTCTCAATCCAATTCGTAACCGTGTCTCAATATGCCAATGGTATTCTGACCGATGGAATCGACTTTGAACCGGTGAGGTATGAAAGGTAAAACTATAAGGAGGATCGGAAAGCAATTTATAGTAACGGATGAAGAGGGACTGGATCACCACAGAAAGATCTTCCATCTCCTCTTCTTGGATGTGATGAAAATCAGGGGAATGAATCTTCGGGATGATCCAGGTCTCAAAGGGGAATCGCGAGGCAAACGGGGAGAAGACTAAAAAATGGACAGTCTCCAAAACAACCCTCTTCTTCATCGATATCTCTTCTTTGATAATGTCGCAAAAGATGCAACGTTCCTTGCGCTGGTAGTAATCCAATGCTCCCAAGATCTCTTCATCGATTCTTCTGGGGATGACGGGCATGGCCATAATATGGGAGTGGGGATGGCGATTGAAAATCCCTGGATAATTCTTCAAAATGAGGAACTGCTGAAATCGTTGATCCCTCTCCAGGTCGATCAGTCTTTCCCGATAGGCAAAGAGGATCTTCTCGATCTGAGAGGGCTCCAGGGTAGCGAGGTTCTGATGATGTTCCGGTGCTTCCACTGCAATCTCATGGGCCCCGATGGCTTCCATCACATCGTACATCCCCTCAGGCCTCCGGTCGAATTCTCCCTCGATACGGAAGAAGGGAAATTTATTGGGAACGACGCGGACAGACCATCCTCCGCCTTCACGACTTGAAGAGAAAGTCTCTTTTGGGGTCATCCTTTCATTGCCTGGACAGAAAGGGCACACCCCTGCTGCCTCCTGAGGCTGATAAGGAGGTTTAAAAGGAAGATAATCCGATGGCCCTTTGGGGTGGTCGGTCGTGACCACCACCCACATCTTTGTGATCGGCTCTCTTCGAAGCTCTGCCAATGGATCCTCCTATCGGAGAAGGGGCTGATAGACGAACTGTCTTCCTCGATGGAGATCGTCCTTCCCCATCACCGGCCCTTCCACTCTCACCACAAGTCGTTTCTTATAGAGATTGAGAAGCCTCGTTCCGCTTGTATTCATCCCGATGCCTTCTTCTTCTGATAATTGCCTCAGGGTCAGGTGTCCTTTTTTCATAACCTGATCTAAGGTATGGGCCAAATAATTGTTGAGAGAACCGATGATCTGCCATCCTTCTAACCCCGTCGCCAAGGCGGCTAACCGCTTTCTTTCCAAGGCAACGCCGATGTTCTCGACTTGGGAGGTGTTGAGGCTTTTAAAAACGAGAAATTTCTCCCCATACTCCCCGCCCCACAATCGGGATATGATTTTGGCGACCACCTCATCGGCCCATGAAAAATCGATGGATCCGACCCCGGAAAAATCGAGGATGATGAGGAGGTCACTCTTCTCTTCTCGCAAGATCTTTTCGATGAACTCGCGAATCTTTGCGCCCTGAGACCGGCCGGTCATCCCTTTCGAACCGTTCTTCAACAGGCCGGAGGACAGTTTTTTTAAAGAAATGACTTTCTTATTCATTCTTTTAATTCAATTGGTTCAATTGAATTAATTTAAATCAAAGAATTCATCTTTTGTCAAGAAATATTTTGCAGAAAATAATGACATATGAAGATGTGACCCCACTTGCCCTATCAATCCCCTTGTACCGCCCCTGAAAAAGATGCCCCACCTCCCCATACCGCCTATTAAAATAGCGCGCATACCGAAATAAAATGGATTGCATAATTCTGCCCAGAGGTATCTCTTCGACCTCAATAAGAAGGTGGAGATGATTTTTCATCAGAGCGTAGGCATAAAGACGGAAAGGGTATTTGCTTTTGTAGTCGGAAAGATAGGTAACGAACGTCTTCAAATCCTTCTCATCAAGAAATATACCTAATTACCGTTGCCTGACCCCAATTTTACCCAATTTTATTTTATTGTAAAGTGTATAATTTAGCTTTGACCCCGAGTTTTCTTTTCCGAGTTTTCTTTTAATTCGGAACCCTCATTTCCCATCCCCTTTGTGCCCCCTTGTTTGAGCAGCCAGAATCTCCAGGCCGAAATGATCTTGCAGCCATTTTTTCAAGCCCGGAATCTCTTCCATCTCTTTTATCGACCGGGGATTTTTCAAAGCGAAACCATTGATCAGGGCGTTATTCAAA
>Ga0315289_10008951_pt1 | contig 14456 bp, 10 predicted proteins | sample YL17G11_40_MG_FD_203452 | JGI IMG/M metagenome (GOLD analysis project Ga0315289, IMG submission 203452) | Sediment microbial communities from Yellowstone Lake, YNP, Wyoming, USA - YL17G11_40 | ecosystem: Environmental > Aquatic > Freshwater > Lake > Sediment | place: USA: Wyoming | collected...
TCTATTTGGGAACTGTTCGAAATTTTAGAGAAACTTTCTGGTAAGAAATTTTACCCCGTTAAATCTTTTGCTGGAAGCAAAAGAAAATCAAAGATTTTATTTAACGGGGTGAACTACAAATTCGGGCCTTGGCGACCAGGCGATCAAAAGATTTATATTTCCGACGTTGATAGCGCTAAAAGAGACTTCGGGTGGCAACCAACAATTTCTCCCCAAAAGGGATTGGAAAAACTCTATCATTGGGTCTATCAAAATAAAACCCTCATCAAGAAAGCCGGTGTTTTTAAAAAGTAGCTTCATTAAACTGGAAAAAGATTTTCAACGCCCCTGGGGCGGATTTATTAAGTTTATTGACAATAAACCTTGTACGGTAAAAATCCTTCAAATTAAAAAAGGAGAGAGTTTGTCTTTGCAATTTCATAAATTAAGAGAAGAATTTTGGTATGTAGTTTCTGGGAAAATAAAAGTGACCAGAGGTAAAGGTTTAGAATTACTTAAAAAGAAAATCTTACAAGAGGGAGAATATATCAAAATTCCTAAAAAATTTTTGCATCGAATAGAAGGAATAGAAAATTCAAAAGTATTAGAGATTTCAACTGGAAAATTTAAAGAAAATGACGAAATAAGAATTGAGGATAGATATGGTAGAAAAAGCCCAAAATAGCGCATGCGGACGTGGTGGAACTGGCAGACACCTTGGTCTCAGAAGCCAAGGGGCGAAAGCCCGTGAGAGTTCAAGTCTCTCCGTCCGCACATGAAAATACAAAAAAATCTCATAATTATTCCCCTGGGCGGTTTAGGCGAGGTGGGAAGAAATATGACGCTCCTTGAATATCAAAGGGAGATTTTAATCATTGATATGGGTTTTCGTATGCCTGAAGAAGATATGCTGGGAATTGATTATATTGTCCCAAATATTGAGTATCTTAAAGGAAAACAAAAAAATATTTTGGGTATTGTCTTTACTCACGGCCATTATGACCACATCGGCGCTGTCCCCTATTTGATTGAAAAGCTCTGGCGACCTAATTTAGAACTTTATGCCTCGCCTTTAACCCGGGGAATCATTTTGAAAAGACAGGATGATTTTCCCTTGCAGCCGAAATTAGAAATTAATGAGGTTAAAGATGGCTCAGAAATAAAATTGGGACCCTTTAAAGTTCTATTCTTCAGGCAAAACCACAACATCCCTGATGATTTAGGTTTATTTATTGAAACTCCGGTTGGCAATATTCTGCACACTTCTGATTTTAAGTTTGACCCTGCCCCGGTAAATGATTTACCAACGAATTTTGAGAAACTTCGCGACTTGGCTAAGAGAAAAATTCTGCTTTTACTCTCAGATTCAACCGGGGCTGAAGCGGAGGGACACTCTCTTTCTGAAAAAGAAATTTTAGAAAATTTAGAAGAAATTTTTAAAAAAGCCGGAGGCAGAATTATTGCTGCTACCTTCGCTTCCCTAATCAACCGAATCCAGCAGATTATTACCTTGTCAGAAAAATACAACCGGCGAGTCTGCGTCGAAGGTTATTCAATGAAAACAAACGTTGAGATCTCCAGGGCTTTGGGTTATATCAAATCAAAAAAAGGGACAATAATTTCAGTCAAGGAGATTGCTAATTACCCCGATTCAAAAATAACCATTTTGTGTACCGGAGCTCAGGGAGAGGGTTCGGCAGTTTTAATGAGAATTGCCTTAAGAGAACACCCTTTCATTCGTCTAAAAAGGGGGGACACGGTTATTCTTTCTTCTTCGGTCATTCCCGGAAACGAGAGAACGGTCCAAATTTTAAAAGACGGCATCTTAAGACAAAAAACGAAAGTTTTCCACTACAAGATGATGGATATCCATGCCGGAGGCCATGCCCAGCAGGAAGAATTAAAAGAAATGATTAAAATTATGAGGCCAAGATTCTTTTTACCAATCCATGGGCAGTATTCGATGTTGGTCTCCCACGCTGAATTAGCTAAAGAAGTCGGCCTTCCCGAAAAAAATATTATCGTAGCTGAAAATGGCCAGGTTATTAATCTCTCCCCGGAAAGAATTTTTATTGAAAGGAAAACTGTTCCTTCAAATTACGTGATGGTTGATGGTTTAGGGATTGGCGACGTTGGAGAGGTGGTCCTACGCGATAGACACATGTTGGCTAGAGATGGTATGTTTGTTATTGTAGTGGTTGTTGATAGAAAAACTGGCCAAGTCAAGGGTTCTCCTGATATAATATCAAGAGGGTTTGTCTATCTCCGAGAGTCCAAAGAATTGCTCAGAGATACTCGAAGAAAAGTTGTCGAAATTGTTAACCGGGCGGCCGGCTCGGGAGGGGTGGTAAACTGGAGTTACATTAAAGACGAAATCAGGAATAAAATTGGCCAATTTTTGTATACGAAGACTAAGAGGAGACCGATTATATTACCAGTAGTAATAGAAGTCTAAAAGGCGAAGAGGACTTCGTCCTCTTCTTCACCTTCGCCCGCTAAAGCGGGCTCGGTATATGCGGGTTTTTAGTGGCATCCAACCTACGGGGACAATCCATATCGGAAATTATTTGGGAGCGATAAAGCAGTGGATTGAACTTCAAGAAAAAGCCGAATGTGTTTTTTGTATTGTTGATCTGCATGCTTTAACCGCTCCTTATAATCCTAAAAATTTACAATCTCTAATTTTTGAGAAAGTCATTGCTTATTTAGCAGCTGGTATCAACCCAGAAAAATCTATAATTTTTGTCCAATCCCAGGTCAAAGACCATACTGAACTAACCTGGTTATTAAATACTGTTTCCCCTATCGGCGACCTTTTAAGAATGACTCAGTATAAAGAAAAGGCAAAAAAATTTAAGGAAAATCTTAATGCCGGCCTTTTAAATTATCCAATTTTAATGGCTGCTGATATCTTGCTATACCAAACCGATGTTGTCCCGGTTGGAGAAGACCAAAAACAACACGTTGAATTAACAAGGACAATTGCCAGAAAATTCAATCAAAGATTTGGTGAAACCTTTAAAATTCCTGAAGTGAAACTGCCAAAAATGGGAGCTAAAATAATGAGTTTAACGGAACCTGCAAAGAAAATGTCAAAAAGCGATTCCCAAGAAAGTTATATTGGGCTTTTTGATGAACCTGAAGTAATAAAAGAAAAAATCATGAAAGCTACTACTGATACTGGTAAGGTAATTAAATACGACCCGGAAAAAAAAGCAGGCATTTCCAATCTTTTAACTATCTACTCTTTATTCTCAAATAAAAGCATAAGAGATATAGAGAAAAAATTTAAAGGCAAAGGTTACGCTGACTTTAAAAAATCTCTAGCGGAATTATTAATAAATTATTTAGAACATTTTCGCCGGAAAAGAAAAGAACTTCTCCAAAGAGAAGTTTATGTAAAAGAGATTTTAGAAAAAGGCAGAAAAAGAGCCCAACTCATCGCCCAATCAACTATTCAAGAAGTCAAGAAAAAAATGGGCCTCCTCTAACAGAATTTCCAATTTCCAATTATCAATTTTCAATCAGTGACTTTATTTCTTTAACCTTTTGTTCCATTAGTTTTTTGGTATTGGCTTCGACTACTAATCTTAAAACTGGTTCGGTGTGAGAGGGTCGAACATTAAACCACCAATCGGGAAAATCGATTCTTAAGCCATCTATCTTTAAGACTCTGCCGCTTTTAAATTTATTCTCTAAGGTTTTTAAAACCTTTTTTTTATTTTTTACCTTAAAGTTGATTTCTCCAGAATAAAAATATTTCTGAAATGGCTTAATTAACTCGGAGAAAGGTTTTTCAGTTTTGGAAAGTTCCTTTAAAATTTTGAATAAAGCGAAAAATGGTGCTTCGCAAAAGTAAGGCGAGTGGTGATAATAATGAGCTGATGCTTCGCCTCCAAATAAAATATCCTCTTTTCTCATTTTCCGTTTAATATTTGAGTGACCAACTTTGGAAATTATTGGTATTCCCCCATTTTCTTTTATTACCTCGGGAACGATTCTGCTTTGATTTATGGTATAAAGAATTTTCTCCCCGGGATTTTCCTTCAATAAGAGATGGGCTAAAAAAGCAGTAATAATGGTTGGCAAAACAAATCTTCCTTTTTCATCTAAAAAAGTGATTCTGTCGCCGTCTCCATCGAAAGCAACCCCTAAATCAGCTTTTCTTTTCAGAACCTCTTTTTTGAGCTTTTTTAAATTCTCGGCTCTGGTACAATCCAAAGACCGATTGAGAAAATCGCTATCCAGTTTTTGAAAAAGATAGAAAATTTTACAATTTAATTTTTTAAAAATTTCTGGAATTATCATTCCGGTTACGGCATTTCCAGTATCAATGACAACTTTTAGAGGCTTCATTTTTAAAAGCTCGGGGTCTTTATGAATGAATTTTAGATATTCTTTCAAGACCTTTTTTTTAATCAACTTGCCTTTCTTTTCCGGAATTTTAAAAATTCTTTTCTGAATCATCTTTTCTATTTCTTTAAATCCAGATTTAATATCAATAGAAAGAGGGAGTTCTCTCACCAATTTAAAGCCATTATAATCTTTTGGCAAATGGGAGGCAGTTATCATTGCTCCGCCGTCATCGAGTTTTAAAAAACCGGAGGCAAAATAAAACATTGGGCTGGTGCAAAGTCCGAGAGAGATCACATTTCCACCGGCATCTAAAATTCCCTCAGATAGCGCCTTAAAAAGAACTGGAGAAGATTTTCGATTATCTCTGCCAACCAGAATATCTATTTTTTTGACTTTCCTCTGCTTTCTGGCAAAATTGACCAGAGCCCAACCCAAAAGATAAGCAATTTCTTGGTTAATCTCTTCGAGATATCTACCTCGAATGTCGTATTGCCGAAAAATATTTTCTAAAATTCCATTTTCCATAGAATTGATTTCATTATTAATTTAGTATATCATAAATTTATTATGGCTTCATTGTTCGGAACGAGCGGGATAAGAGGGCCAGCCAAAGAACTTTTTACTAATCAATTTTGTTTTGATGCTGGCCGGGTTTTCGCTAAATTCTTAACCAATCACAAACAGAGAGGAATGATAGCTGTAGGAATGGACCCAAGGGAATCTAGTCCCAGAATAAAAAAGGCTTTTATTTTAGGGCTTCAAAAAGAGGGCTGCGAAGTAATTGATCAAGGAATTGTTCCTGTTCCAGCAATGAATTATGTTCTAATAGCTGACTATTCTTTAGCCGGTAGCGCGATGATTACCGGAAGCCACATTCGGGCAGATTTCAACGGAATTAAGTTTTTTGCCTTTAGGGAAGAGATTCTAAAAAAACATGAACGAGAAATCGAGAAAATCTACAAAGACACTAGACAAAAAACTCTCTTTAAACATTCAAAAGAAAAGAGTGCAAAGAGAGAGAATGAAGCTATTAGATTTTATCAGGAGATGCTCTTAAATTTAGCCGAACTACCTTATCCTAAATGGAAAGTGATAGTTGATTGCGGGAATGGCTGCCAGTTGAAAGTAATGCCCGCTGTCCTTAAAAAATTAGGATTAGAAGTGAAAACTGTAAATACTGCTCTTCAACCGAAAAAGTTCGTCCCCAGAGACACCGAAACCGAAGAGGCAGTTAAAGATCTTCAACAAAAAGTAAAAAAAGAGGGGGCAGATTTTGGAATAGCTTTTGATATGGATGGTGACAGGGTGATTTTTGTTGATGAAAATGGAAGATTTATCCCTGGAGATTATACCGGAGCATTAATTGCAAAATATAGTGACAGCCCAGTTATTGTTACACCAATCAATACTTCGCAAGTAGTAGAAAAAATAGAAAAGAAAATCATCCGAACAAAAGTTGGTTCTCCTTACGTAGCGGAAGCAATGGAAAAAAACGGAGCTACTTTTGGTTTTGAAGCAAATGGGGGCGGATTCTCAGCTGAGATTATGATGAGTCGAGACGCTGGATCCACAACAATAAAAATTTTAAATTTACTAAAACAAAGCAAAAAGACTTTAGGAGGACTGATAAACATCTTACCTCAATTTTTTCTTTATCGAACAAAAGTTACCTGCCCAATAAAATTAAATCCTATTATTCTCAAAGAAGTAGAGAAAAAATTTAAAGGAATTAAAATTGAAGAAATTGATGGGCTAAAAATCTGGTTGGGCCATTCTACTTGGATTCTTTTCCGGCCCTCTAGCAATGCTCCAGAATTCCGAGTGTTTGCCGAGGCGGAAACCAAAGAGGAAGCTAAAAAACTTGGACAAAAAGGAATCAATTTTGTTAAATCATTTATTAAAATATGAGTTTTTCAGTAGGCATCGTTGGTTTGCCCAATGTGGGTAAATCGACCTTATTTAAGGCCTTAGCTAAAATTAAGGTTGATATTGCTCCCTACCCTTTCACCACTATCCATCCCAATGTCGGAGTGGTTCACGTTCCCGATGAAAGATTAACTAAGATTGCCGAAATTATCAAACCCGAAAAAGTTACTCCCACAATTATTGAATTTGTCGATATTGCCGGTTTAGTAAAAGGCGCCCATAAAGGTGAAGGACTGGGTAACCAGTTTTTGGCTCAGATTAAGAATTGCGATGCCATAGTTGAAGTAGTCAGAGGATTTGAAGACCCCAACGTCGAACATGTGGCAGGCCCGGTGGACCCGGAAAGGGATGTCGACATAGTCAAGGTCGAGTTATTAATGAAAGACTTGGAGAATTTGGAGGGATTGCTTTCAAAAATCGAGAAAGAGGTGAAATCAAAGGATAAAATGGCGATGAAAAAAGCTGTATTATTTGAAAAAATTAAATATTTCATATCTCGGGGGAAATTGATTTCTGAATTGGAACTAACTGACGAAGAAAAACTAGAAATTAAGGAATATCAGTTTCTAACTCAAAAACCGGTTCTGTATCTCCTGAATACCGACGGCAGCAAAGGTTTGAGCCCGAAGATTCCCCATTTGGAGATGAATTTAAGAGATGAAGTGGACTTTTCAGAACTTTCCCAGGCTGAGGCTCTGGAATTGGGCCTGAAATCCCAACTTGACCAGTTAATTTTAGGTTGCTACAATATTCTTGATTTGATTACCTTCTTTACGGTGGCTGGTGGTAAAGAAACCCGAGCTTGGACTTTAAAAAGAGGATTGAGAGCACCAAATGCCGGAGGAGTGGTTCATTCTGATTTTCAGGAAAAATTCATTAAAGCTGAGGTTATTCCTTGGCAGCAATTAGCCAAATCAGGAAATTGGAAGGAAGCTCGGGAGTCAGGGTGGTTAAAAATAGTTGGCCATGAGTATCAAGTTCAAGATGGCGACATAATAGAATTCAGAATATAGCATGAAAAACTACGAACTAATCTATCTAAGTTCACCAGATTTATCTAAAGAAGAATTAAGTTTGCTTCGAGAGAAAATTTTTTCTTTAATCCAAGAAGTGGGAGGCGCGATTTCCGGAAGTTTAGCTAATACATCTGTTAGAAGAAAATTGGCTTCGCCAGTAAAAAACAAAGATGAGGCTTATTTCACCACTTTAGATTTTCATTCCGAACCAGAAAAATTGGAAACTCTCGAAAAGAAATTAAAATTAGAAAGCCAGATTCTTCGTTATTTGATTCTCGTTAAACCAAAACCAGAAAAGCTATTCGAACCCAAACCTGCCCAGATTTTGCCTCGTAAAACTTTGAAGGAAAAACCAAAGGTCGAATTAAAAGAAATTGAGAAAAAACTCGAGGAAATTTTAGGTGAGTAATACCACTAATGAATTTAAATAAAGTTATTTTAGTTGGTAGATTAACCCAAGACCCTCAGATGAGGTCTTTGCCTTCTGGTCAAAGCGTGGCCTCTTTTGGCTTAGCCACTGATAGATTTTTTACCGATAAAACCGGACAGAAGAAGCAACAGGCAGATTTCCACAATATTGTCCTATTTGGGAAACTAGCCGAAATCGCCTCTCAATATTCAACGAAGGGCTCTTTAGTCCTAATTGAGGGAAGACTTCAGACTAGAAGTTGGAAAGATGCCTCTGGCAATCAAAGATGGAAGACAGAGATTGTTGCTGAAAGACTCCAATTGGGGCCGAGAGCAGCTGGGAAGGCTACTCCTCCAGCCGCTGGTCCAGCGGAGGAGGAAAGCAAAGAAGAAATTCCAAGCGCAGAGGAAATCCCTGTTATTGAGGAAGGGGAAGGAGAGATTGATGTGTCGAGTATTCCTTTTTAACGAGTGACTAAATCATGCCTAATTCTTGTTATTTTTGCACAAAAAATATTAGAGAAATCAATTTTAAAGACATCGAGATTCTGGAGAAATTTATCTCGGCCTTAGGGAAGATTAGAGGCAGAAAAAGAACCGGCGTCTGCGCTAAACATCAGAGAAAATTAGCTCAAGCAATTAAAAGAGCGAGGTGTTTGGGGTTGTTATCGCCAACTAGAAAGTAGAACAATTAAAAATCAATCCCCCACCAATTTTGATATAAGAAGGATCTTACCTTAATTAGGCCGAAACCGGTATACTCCTCAGAAAGAACTTCCGATGCTAGTCAAAATTGGTGGGGGATGAGTTATTATCATCCAGAAATTTTTAAACCTTTTTCATTATTTCTTCTTTTATTTTCTTTGCTATCTCTGGATTTTCTTTTAAAAAAGCTTTGCTGGCTTCTAATCCCTGGCCGAGTTTTTTATTCTCAAATTCGAGCCAACTCCCGGCTTTTTTTATTATACCGACCTTTAATCCAGTATTAATAAGGTCGGAAAGTTTAGAAATCCCTTCGTTATAATAGATATCAAATTCGACAGTTTTAAAGGGAGCGGCAACTTTGTTTTTGACAATTTTGGCCTTAATTCTGCTCCCAATAATTTCCTCGCCGTGCTTGATCTGGGCAATTCTTCTTAAATCAACTCTGACCGAAGCATAAAATTTTAGAGCCAGTCCTCCCGGCGTTGTTTCGGGATTTCCCCACATCACTCCAATTTTCATTCGGGTTTGATTCAAAAATATGACTACTGTTTTTGTCTTCGAAATAATTCCAGATAACTTTCGGAGGCACTGACTCATTAATCTTGCCTGGAGGCCGATTTGAAACTCGCCCATTTCTCCAGCAATTTCAGCCTGAGGAACCAAAGCAGCGACTGAATCAACAATAATGACATCAACCTCGCCAGACCTAACCAAAGTTTCAACAATCTGGAGAGCCTGCTCTCCGGAATCGGGTTGAGAAATTAGTAAATCATCAACATTTACTCCAATTTTCTTTGCCCAATCGGGGTCTAAAGCGTGTTCGGCATCAATAAAAGCTCCCACCCCTCCCTGTTTTTGAGCCTCAGCTAAAACGTGAAGGGCCACGGTAGTTTTTCCCCCACCTTCGGGGCCATAAATTTCGACTACCCTGCCTCGGGGCATTCCGCCCACTCCCAAAGCCAAATCTAAAGAGATGGAACCAGTGGGAATAATATCAACATCGACCGCTCTCACCTCTTTTAATTTCATAATTGCTCCTTCGCCAAATCGCTGTTTAATTTCTTCCACCGCTTCTTCCAAATCCTTTTTTTCAGGTTGTGGTTTTTTTTGCTTCACCATATTTTTATATTTTAACAATTCAATTTCCAATTGGCAATTTATACTTTCTGCCAATCATCGTTATTTTCTTTTGCTCCTTCTGTATTTTGGGCAGTTTGAATTATGATTTCACGGGGTTTAGCTCCTTCGCCAGGTCCCACAATTCCTCTCTCTTCCAACATATCAATTAACCTGGCCGCCCTGGCGTAGCCCACTCTTAATCTTCTTTGCAAAAGAGAGGCTGAAGCTTTTCTGGCTTCAATTACTACTCTTTTAGCTTCTTCATATAAAGGGTCCTCTCCGCCGTAAAAACCTTCAAATTCTGTTTCGGGAGCTTCTAATGTTTTTTCTAAATCTACTGATAGCACATTTGGAATTTCTTGCCCCGCAAGATCCGGAAGGGGTTCTTTTGGAGGAATTTTAGATTTAATGTAGTTTACCACTCTTCTCACTTCCTTTTCCGAAACATAGGCTCCTTGGATTCTTTTCGGTTTAGCAATTTCCGCTGAGACAAAAAGAAGGTCACCTGCACCCAAAAGTTTTTCGGCACCAGCCATATCTAAAACTGTTCTTGAATCAACCTGGGAAGCAACCTGAAAGGTAACTCGAGAAGTGATATTGGCCTTGATTAAGCCAGTAATTACCTCCACCGAAGGCCTTTGGGTAGCTACCACCAAGTGGATACCGACCGCTCTAGCCATTTGAGCCAATCTGACAATTCCTACCTCTACTTCTCGACCTCGGGCAGCCATTAAATCAGCCAACTCATCAATAATTAAAATAATGTAGGGCATCATCTTATCCTCATTTCTCCCTAAGGCCATCTCATTATAACCGGCTATATCTCTGGCTCTTTCTTCAGATAATAAATCGAATCTTCTTTCCATTTCCAGAATTAACCATTTTAAAGCATTAATCGTTTTTTGAGGGTCTAAGATGACCGGACAAAGGAGATGAGGCAAGCCATTGTAGACCGGGAATTCAACCCTTTTTGGGTCAATCAAAATAAACCTTAAAATTTCTGGCGAATTTCGATAAAGCAAACTTAAAATTAAACTATTCAAGAATATTGTTTTTCCCGTTCCAGTACTGCCAGCCACTAAGAGATGAGGCATTTTGGCTAAATCAGCATATATTGGATTCCCCGACACATCTTTTCCTAAGGCGAAAGTTAAATTGGATGGGGCATTTTGAAATTGGGAGCTGGCAATCAAATCCTTTAATCTGACTTGAGCTCTAATCCGGTTCGGGACCTCAATTCCGACTAAATGTTTACCGGGAATCGGCGCCTCAATCCGTATCGGATGACTGGCTAAAGCCAGGGCCAGGTCGTTAGATAAGGTGGTAATCTTGGAGAGCTTTATTCCATCGGCTGGTTTCAAAGCATATTGAGTAACCGTTGGTCCAATGCTTATTTCTGTCATCTCGACTGGGATATTAAAATTTTCTAAGGTTTTTTTGATAATTGCTGAGTTTACTCTGGTATCGCCAGCCGAAGGCATTCCTCTTTCAGCTTCTAATAAATCTAAGGGGAGGGGTTGATACTCCCCCCCACCTCCTACTGGCTTTGTTTTCAGCCCCAGAAGGGGCTCTTTAATAGCATTTGCTTCTCTTCCAACTATGGCAGCGGTAGGCGATGGCTCAACTTCTTTAACCTTGAATTTTGGGGCACCCCCCACCACTTTTTGAAACACTCGAGTAACCAAGGATTTCTCTTTTTCGATTTTTTCTCTCTCTAATTCGATTTTCTCCTCTCCGGTTAAAAAGCGGTGGGGGGTTAATAAATACCAGAAAATCAGTCCGCCAATTATAATGATTCCTCCAAGGATAATTTGAGTCACCCAAAATCCAAAAAATTTTAATAAGGGCCCGGCAATATATCCAGAATAACCACCCAGTTTTAAACCAGGCTTTAAACTCTCAAGAATGCCAGATGTTCCTAAAATTAGGAACAGAGTGGCGAGGATTACTCCGCCCAAAAATTTCTTGTATTGGGTAACAAAAAAAATTAACCCCCCTAAAACCAGGATTAATGGTAAAAGAAAAACGACTCTCCCAATTAAAGAAGTCAAGCCGGAAAAAATTAGCTTCCCGGCTATCCCAGCTAAATTAAAAAAGCTCAGAGTAACAATTATTGCTAAGATAAATGTTAAAACTCCGCAAATTTTTCTTTTGCCTTCTTCTGGTAGAGAAAAATGAAAGGATTTTCTTTTTCCTTTCTCGAAGATTTTTTTATTCCGCTTCTTTTTTCTCATCTCGCCTTTATTTTACCATAGTTTAGACTATTTCCTAAAATTCGTCCCAGCTGGAATTAGCTTTCCAATAATTACATTCTCTTTAAGACCTCGAAGCTTATCTTCTTTTCCAGTAATTGACGCCCTGATTAAAACTCGGGATGTTTCCTGGAAAGAAGCGGCTGATAAAAAGGATTCGGTAGTTAAGGACACCCTCGAAATTCCAAGCAGAATCGGCACCCCTTTAGCTGCTTCTCTTTTTTCTTTTTTTAATTTAGCATTTTCTTCAAGAAAATCTGCTCGTTCGATAACCTCACCAGTAGAAAAATGAGAGTCGCCAGCCTCTTTGATTCTGACTCGGGAAAACATCTGCCGACAAATTACCTCAATGTGCTTATCATGAATTGCTACTCCCTGAGAGGCGTAAATTTTTTGGATTTCCTTAACAATATAACGTTGGGTGGAAGCCTTACCGGCCAATTGAACAAGCTCTTTTAAGTCTAAACTTCCCTCGCAAAGAGGTTGACCTCTCTGAACTTTTTCTCCTGGTTTTACCCAAATTGCTGCCCTCTCTGGGATTTTGTACTCAACAATTTCAGCCTTTTTTTTCGGAGCTCTTGGGCTTTGCCCCGTCATTCGACGGGGCACCCGGTCGGATGACTGGGTGGATTTAATTTTAACTATTTTTTCTGACGTTATTTCTAAAACTTCGCCATCAACCTGAGCGAGCTCGGCTTTTCCTCCCGGAGAACGAACTTCAAGAACTTCCTGGACTCGGGGCAGGCCAAAAGTAATATCCTCTCCCCCAGCCACTCCGCCAGTGTGAAAAGTTTTTAATGTTAATTGGGTTCCCGGCTCGCCAATTGCCTGAGCAGCCACAACCCCCACCGCCTCGCCGAGTTTAATTAATTGATTCCTGCCCAAATCCCAACCATAGCATTTCTGGCAAATTCCCCTAACCGATTGGCAACTTAAAGGAGAGTAGACTCTAACTTTCTTAATTCCTGCCTCTTCGATAGTTTCTGCCTTTTCCCAGTCAATAATTTCCTCCTCCTTGACAATCGTTTTTAATTTTTCATTTTGCATTTTGCATTTTACATTTTCGGCTGCCACCCTCCCGACAATTTTAAAAATAAAACTTTGGCCTATTCCCTCGCTATCTTCTCGGAAAACTTCCACTCCTTCTTTGTCCCGACAATCTTCCTCAGTTATTATCACCTCATGGGCAACATCAACCAAACGCCTGGTCAAATAACCTGCGGCCGAAGTCCGAAGGGCGGTGTCAGCCGTTCCTTTTCTTGCTCCGTGAGTAGAAATAAAATATTCCAAGACATCAAATCCTTCCTTGTAAGAATTTTTCACCGGTAACTCAATGATTTGACCCATAGGATTAATAACCAAACCCTTCATTCCCGCCATTTGAACCGGTTGAGACCAAGAGCCCTTGGCTCCAGCCTCAACAATGGAATAGACTGGGCCCGAAACTGGTAAGGTTTTGGGTACCAATTTTTCGATTTTTGATTTTGCCCTGGTCCAAATTTCAATGATTTTGGCCGTCTTTTCTTCTTTGGAGAGTAAACCTTTTTTAAAGTGCGATTTAACTACTTCTAATTCTTTCTCGGCTTCTTCTAAAATTTTCGGTTTTTCTGGAGGAACAATCAGGTCGTCCATCCCCCACGTGATACCCGATTGGGTAGAATACTCAAATCCTAAATCTTTAATTTTGTCTAAGGTCTCTACCACTTTCTCGGCTGGATATCTAATGGTAATTCTACTGACCAATTTTTCCAGTTTTTTAGAATTAAACCAGTCATCTTGAAAAGGAAAATCTTCAGGTAGGGCCTCGTTAAATAAAATTCTACCGACCGATGTCTCAAAAAAGGCAGGTTCAGGTTTATTCTTAATAGCTGGTTTTAGCGGCAACCGTACTCGAACCTTGGCCCTTAAATCAATGTCGCCTAATTCATAAGCCATAATGGCATCTCCTGGTGAACCGAGTACCTTCCCTTCGCCTTTTCGGCCTTCCATAATTCCAGTCAACCAATAACAGCCCAAAACAATGTCCTGGGTCGGACTGCAAATTGGCAGCCCGGTGGCTGGTTTTAAAAGATTGAGACTAGATAACATAATCTCTTCGGCCTCTTTTTGAGCCTTATTTGATAGTGGAAGATGGACAGCCATTTGGTCTCCGTCAAAATCAGCATTAAAGGCCCTGCAGGTCAAGGGGTGAATTCGAATGGTCTCTCCCTCAACTAAAATCGGCTGGAAGGCCTGAATACCTAATCTGTGGAGAGTGGGAGCCCGATTTAGCAAAACCAGTTTATCTTTCACTACCTCTTCTAAAATAGCCCAGACTTCATCAGTTTCTTCATCAATTAATCTTGCCGCTCCCCTGACGTTATAGGCTAATTCCTTGTCTAAAATTTTTTTGATGACGAAGGGTTTGAAGAGTTCCAGAGCCATTTTCTTGGGTATGCCGCATTGGTTCAGTTTTAACTCAGGCCCAACTACAATCACCGACCTACCAGAGTAATCAACCCTTTTTCCTAAAAGATTTTGGCGAAATCTTCCTTGTTTCCCTTTAAGTATGTCAGCCAGGGACTTCAATAACCGCCTTCCGCCGGTAGTGGCCTGAACCATTGTCCCCTTTCTCATTCCATTATCAATTAAGGCATCTACTGCTTCTTGCAACATTCTTTTTTCATTTCTAACAATCACTTCCGGGGCATTAATT
>Ga0315289_10008952_pt1 | contig 14456 bp, 10 predicted proteins | sample YL17G11_40_MG_FD_203452 | JGI IMG/M metagenome (GOLD analysis project Ga0315289, IMG submission 203452) | Sediment microbial communities from Yellowstone Lake, YNP, Wyoming, USA - YL17G11_40 | ecosystem: Environmental > Aquatic > Freshwater > Lake > Sediment | place: USA: Wyoming | collected...
AGCCCCTTGTACGGACGGATATGGCCGAGAAAGGCGATGATTTTGCGTCCTCCCGCCTTTTGCCGTACATCTTTGGCCAGATCTTCATTAAAGCCGTATCGCGAAAACAGTGCCTCGTAATCCCCGTGTGGCAGTACGGATATTTTTTCGGGATTGACTCCGCAATGTTTCATTATTTCTTTTCGCGTGTAGTTCGTCAGGGCGATCACACGGTCGACTCTTTGATAAATCCTGGAATACTTGCGGATGTCCCCGGCTTTGGGCTCGTGCGGGAAAGGGTTGTGTGCTGTATAAACCACGTGACAGCCGGTCAATTGTAAGAGTCTTATCAGCCGATAGTCCAGGCAGGGCGAAACAATCCATATAAAATGGACGACCTTAATGCGTTTTATCAGCACGTACGCCAGCAGGAAAAATAGATTCATGGGATACTCGATGGCCCGAAGAAAACGCCGTACCTGTCCCGACGAAGTCACCCGGCCGGCCAGGCGAGCAAGGAAAAAGAAACAACGGAAAACCGTGACATTCGGCGGGCTTGGGATGTGCCCATGAGCAAATTTCGTTGTGGCATAGATTATCCTTTCCCCCTTTTTGGCCAGAGCATCCAACAGGCAATAATTATAGTTGGCGGAGAATTGACAGGCGTCTATTACCAGGTACGTTTGTTTCATCGAGCAGTTCAGCCCCTTTGTTTTACCTGTTTTTCTTCAACGATTTTCCGTAGATAATCTAAAATCAGGCGCGAGTTGCGTTTTACGCCGAATTGTTCTTCTGCTCTATTTCGAGCGGCGATTCGCATATGCGCCCGCAGTTGATTGTCGTTAATTACCTTCACAATCGCTTTTTCCAGGTCGTCGACGTTCTCAGGCAGCACAAGAATAGCGCCGTCGCAATCACCAATAGCCCCGGGCAGGCCGCCAACCGCTGTAGAAACAACCGGCAGTCCGCAAGCCATCGCTTCCATGACAACGTTCGGCATCCCTTCAGTATGAGAAGCCAGCACGAACAGATCGCTTGCCTGCATCCATTTATTCATTCGTTCCGGCTCGATCTCACCGGCAATGCGAACCATATGCTCAATGCCTTTTTCTCGAATCAGTCTCCGCAGCGTTGTTTCTTCGGTGCCGGCTCCGCACATGACCAGTAGCAAGTCCGGGCACTTTTTTTGTACTCTGTATATTGCTTCGACCAGGTCATAAACACCCTTGCGTTTGGTTAGGTAGCCTGCGTATAAGGCTATGGTTTTGTCCAACGGCAGGCCTAATTCTTTTCTTGCCGGCATTTTGTCCTGTACCGGCGAGAACTCCTCCAGATCCAGAACGCCGTAAACGCATAAGGGGCTCTTGCCGGTGAAAGCTTTGATTCCGTCTGCAACGCTTTGCCCACAGGCCAATGTGCCGTCAAGAGCCTTTGCCGTCCTCACAAAATGCCTGTATATAATTCCGCTGGAATGGGCGGTTATATTTACGTCTACGCCGATGCTCAAACAAGCTACCGGAAGTTTCAGGTACCTGGCCAATCTTACAGCAGCATCGCCGTCAGGGAAAAAATCCGTGGCGTATATCACATCGAACTTTCTGCTTTTGTGTAATTCGAGAGCTTTACTTTTCATAGCCTGAAAAGCGGCTAGGCCGGACCATCGATTATAAAAATTCCCCGGCGGTCTTAAATAAGATACGCTGAAAGTTTCTATTCCTTCGAACCGACACAGCGGACAATTGTGGTCATGATTTTTCCATCTGTCAAAGTGCCTGAGGAATCCGGGGCACCAGACGCGCGGCACTATAACCGTTATTTCAGCCCCAAGTTTGCGAATCTCGGAAAGCTGTCGGGCCACGAAGATGCCGTATCGCTTTTCTTTGAGATTTGGAAACAGATGTGAAATTGCTAAAATTCTCACAGTTCTATAGCCTCGTCCGAATAAACCGGCTCATATTCCGCCAGTGGGCCATCTTCATATTCGCCAGCAGATTCTGAATTGTCGGTTGGGATATAGATTTTAGCGATCCGTTCGCCCGCCATTACAAACGCGAGAAAAACCCAATAATATTTGTGAAACAACTGGCCGATGGTCAATCCCATCATGATAAGGAATATGAGAACTGCTCTGGTGTATATTTTTTCGAGCCCAAGCGGGATACGCCTTATAGTAAACAACAGTATGCCCATGAAACATGTAAAGAGTAAAGCGCCCGGTATTCCATAAATCCCTAAAACAAGAAAGAAATCGTTGTGCGGCCAGATTAAGGTTCCGGTCTGTTCGAACCAGCTATAATACCCCGTTCCCGCCGGCTTTCTTACCACGGTTTTGATTGCCAGCTTTATGGGTTCCATTCTGTAATGAAGGCTCTCTTTAGCATAACCGACGTCCGTCAGCCGGTCTGCGACCGACCTTTCCAACCCATCTGATTTTATCAGCAGCCCGGCGCCGATTGAAGCCAGCAGAAAAATCACCAGAAGCAGGGCCGCCAATGCCGGCCTTCGTGCAACTTGCCTGACAAACAGCAGCGGCGACAGCAGGGTAAATGCCAGCGCGACAAGAGCGCCGCGGGAGCCGATTTTGAGGAGCATTAAGGGCAGACACAAAATTGCAGCGAAATTTACGATTCTCCATATTATACTCTTATTGCGGGCAAACAGGTAAATGGCCGCCAGAAAGGCCGTGCTCGTTAACGCGGCCAGCATATTAGCATCGATTGCCTCGCCTAACGTAGCTGAATATCTTGTATCAGAGGTGGCGTCCAGCGTTCTGACTGCGGCACCGGTGATGAATGCGAGCAGGATGGTGCCCAGTGTTCCGATGACGTATGCCCTGAGTGCCCATTGGAAAGTCTTTTCACCGTTTGTTTCGAGTATCCAGTATACGATCAAAATAAGCACGAGAAGCTGGAACTGGGTGAAGGCGCGCAATAATTCGAGACCGAGATAAGGGCCTCCCAGTGAAACCAGAAATATCCAGATTGTATATAGTCCCATTACCCATATCGCTTTGTTACGGATGTGCAATCCCGGGCGGGTGATAAATACATTCAGCGCGAAGCTGACCGCAAGGGCCAAACCAACTCCGCGGTCGAGACTGAAAGTTTGCTGAAATCCGATACCGGCACCTGTTGGCAGCGCCAACATCAGGATACAGAGCCCAAAAGTCGGTTTTAAGACCATTCCGATGAACGTCGGCAAAGCTATAATGACGATACCCGCCACAGGATTTTTTGCGAGCGAGATGACGGCCAATCCGATCAGGCAAATCACAAACCAGCTCACGAAAAGCAAAACGTTCATTACCGGCGGTAAAGGAATGTCGGAAGTCCGTTCGCCCTGTTCGTAATACAGATCCTCCTGGTCTAATCCAATTTCATTCGCATATTCGGCATACATGATAAGCTGAAGCCTCCGGATTAACTGTCGGACTTAACCGTGTCCTGGATGATAACGGGCAAACTTTGGGTAAATCATAAACTGGTACAGCAAGTACCTGGCTGCTTTATACCAGGACCGTTGTTTGGCGAGGTACCATACAGTCTTACGATAGTATCGACGCATCAGCGGCTTAAAATCACCGGATAAACGCTGAATTATTTCAGGGCGGCATTCCTCGTATCCTGTGAGGAATGCGTTGGTCATACCCTGAGCGTTCCAGTTGAAAAGGCAGCGCCTTGGGGCGCCGTAAAAGAGAAAGATCACAAGCCAGATTATGTCGAAGAATCTCGATCCGTAAGTGACGACTTGCCCCAGAAGCGGCGCCGAACTCCAGTCCAAAATCACGAGCCGGCCGGAGGATTCATCGAAGCACAAATTAAAACCTGCAAAATCACCATGGATGAAAACGTTCTCGCCGGGAGAGGCCATCCATTCGGCCGGCAATTCATGCTTCATCTCCTCGGGCAAGACCAATTTTTCATGAATAACTGCCAGTGCCTGCCCCGCCTTTTTCAAAAGCTCGAATAACCGTTTGTCTTTACGAGCCGCCATATCAAGCAGTGTAACCAGGCCGTTAAGCCGCTCAAATTCAAGCACTCCCGTTTTGGCATCGAAATGAACAACCTTCGGAACATAAAAAAGGCCACAGTCTTTACCGATGTCGAAAGCCATCGACGCTTTGGCTGCTTCTATTGCCAGCGTGCCCGGTTCGCCGGTTTTTCTTATAATCTCGCCAACGATTTCCATTGACTATTTCCTTGGGGCAGAAGCTCCGCTTTTGTGATTATTTTTACGGCGACAGACAGCTATTGGGCTTTCTGAGAATCGAGTCAGGAAATTGAACTTACCGGCTGCCCAATCTATCGCGCGATTCAGGCGGTACGAAACCGGAACTTTTGGCGGGTTAAAAAAACCGACAGGGTAAATCTCGACGATCTTCAGCTCCGCTTCTTCAACAAGCATTTTCATCTGCTCGATACTCATTACATTAAAAGTGCCTTCCGGATTCTTCTTTCGATGGCGCGCATAACGTAGTTTTATCCAGGGCGATCCGGAATTCTGGTGATTGTTGAATACAAGATAACCGTCTTCGTCTAATAGTTCGGCAATCGCTTTAATCGCTGCTGAGCGCAGCTCCAGCTCGGCGTTTAGAAAAAATCGAAAAGCTGTAATCAAGTTGAATTTCCTTGGCTTGAGAACATTTTCCGCCGTGATGTCCGTTTCGATTATCTCAGTCCGTTTGAGCTTTTCCCTGGCGATGGCAAGCATGGAGCCGGATACATCAACACCCGTCGATGTTTTGACGCGATTCTCCAGGAGCTCTGTGATACGTCCAGTACCACACGCGAAGTCGAGCAAATGAACATTTCTGCCCGTGAAGTATTTCTCCAGAATCATCAGGATAGTCTCCTGCTCGCGCGACCAAAGGAATCTTTGCCACGCCTTGTTCTGGTAGTATGCCTCATATTCGGCACCTTTGCCCTCGTATTTATGAGAATCTCTGTAACTAATCTTGGCCACGGTTCTTCTTTCGCAGAGCCATACCGACAAATCGTCTTTGCTCAATTTCCGTCAGCGTCAGGAACCATCCGCCCACCACCGTCAGAAGCGCCACGGCAACAACAACGCCGGCTATTTCGAGCCACGAATCAGGTGGAGCCAGATATTCCCAAAGGGCAATACAAATGGCCGACGGCAGCGACCCCAGCAAAGCCGGCCGCCAGACATCGCGGAGGTTCTCCAGCCAGGAAATACGCATTTTCCGGTTGAAATATATCGGCAGAATCACGCCGGATATCAGCACCATCGGCAGAAAGTTCGACCAGGCTATCCCGAGCAGGCCCCAGTCGAACACTTTTACCGAAACGACAGACGCCGAGACGCAAAGCAGCGCCATCAAAGCGGTAAGAACGCCGAATATTTTGTGTTGCCCCCGGCCGACCAGAACAAGAAAGTTGCTGTGCTGCGCCAGCATCAAACAATGCCCCACGGTAAGGATAGTCAAGACAACGGCCATTTCACTAATGGCTGCCGGGTCCTTGAACTGGTTGCCCACCCATGTCTGAAGGAATTCCCTGCCCATCATGACCAGGAAACAGCCGCTCGGAAAAAGCAAAAGAAGGCTATACTTCTGTGTCAAGAAAGTTATTTCTTTTACCCGCAGATGATCGTTTCTGGCGTCGAGGTCACTGACGGCCGGCTTTATCGCCGCCGTGAAAGCCTGCAACAATTGTGACAATAAAAAGACGCCGGCGGCGGCAACAGTGAATTGACTGACGTGGGCGGTACTCATGAAAATGCCGATGACCAGAATGCTGGCATTGTAGATGATCATGGCCCCCATGGCGTAGAGAAAAGTATTTATTCCGTAGGCCAGCATTTCCCTCAAGAGGCGCAGATCGATTCTCCCAAGAGACAGTGACGCCCTGGGCAGTAGTTTGCGAACAAATATGCCATGCAGCGCTCTGAGGATAATCTCACTCAGACCGAACACGAGCCCCATTGCCAGCAACCCGTAACCATGCAGCAGCAGGGTGACGACTAAAACCGTTCGCAGAAACAGTACGGCCAGTGCGAGTAAATTAGTGATATCGTAGCGCTGCAGTCCGCTCAATATGGCAGTGGATGGCTGCAGAGGCATCGCAAAGGCAAAGCAGAATCCCACCACAAGCACAAGTCTGCCGGCGGTTCGCACCAATTCGGGTTCGATCGCAAACCAGGAGCCGACATTCCGGTAAACGACCAGGCTGATAATGATCAGAACGACGGCCAGAGCCACAAAGAAAAACAATGAAGTGCTGATGACTCGCCGGGCTCCCTCATCATCGTTCCTGGCCAGATAGACGGGTATGTATCTGTTTATAGAACTACTCAAGCCCAAACTCAGCAAAGGTGCATACTTGAAGATCGAGCCGCCGATAAGCAGCCATACGCCGTAGCGGTCCTGGCCGAGCCGGCCGAGGAAAAAACGTATCAGCAGAAAAGCAATGACAGCGTGACTGACCAACGTTGCGACGTTGAAGAACGTGTTGTAAACCAGTCTTTTCGGAGTTGTTAAAGATTGCTGACTCATTTTGTTAGTTATTGGCTCAATTCATTCTTCAGATTTAACCACCTGCCACAGAATACCCGCTCGAATGAAATCGTAATGATCAAGCACAAATTGCGGGCAATATCCGGGCCTGGGCGAAACAACGTATACCGGCCCGGCTTCCAGCAATTGCCCTATAGACTGCTCATCGAACTTCGGTGCATCCTTGCTGTTGACGGCGCCCGAGACAATCTTCACATCTGGGCGTATTCCGTTAACCTCCTGAAGATATAGAAGCGGGCCAACTGTGGTGATGTCGGCATAGATAACTGCATTATCCTCCGGCAGGTCCAACGCCTCCTCGGCGAAGCGCTCGGCCTCCCTGTATCCCGTCTTCCATGGCCGCAGGAAATATTCGTAATCATCGCGGTGGGGTATATCGTTTCTCGTGCCGATATTAAGCTGTATTTTTTCGGCCAGCGGTGGTAAAGCAGTGTATATGCCGACAGGCAGCACGCAAAAGAGCAGCACCAAAAACGCATGAACCTTAAGATTCTTCTGACTCTGCAAAATATCCGTTCCGAGGCCTATCAGGATCGAAACCAAACAGTAGAACGGGATAAAGAACGCATACCTGTCAGGGATGGTATACCGAAAGGCGAAAAGAAAAAACAGAACGGTCAGCGCCAGAACAATATTTCTAAAACTTCGACTCGGTGACATTTTGAACAGCCCAAAGCAGCCCGCAAAGAACAGCAGAAAATTCGGCGTGGGAAAGTTGAGCAGGATATACAGAAAGTTCTCTTTTACCATTCCCATTGAAAGCGAAGCATTAAGGACCGCTCCCTGCCAGCGCTGTCCGAAGGCCGCAGAAGCCAGAGTCCCTGTCAAGTCACCCGTTTGTATTATATTTTTGACTATCAAATATTCGTAAGGCAGCGCACCGGCAATCCACAGCAAGACAATAATCGCCAGGTTTCTGATATGAATTTCTTTTTTAGCCAGAAGAAAGGCAACGAAGACGGCGTAACATATAAGCGGTATCGAAGCGAGCATGTGGACGGCGATTGAAAGGCCGCTCAGCAATCCCAACCAATACAAATAATGTACTCGCCTGGTTTTGGTATATTGAAGCAGCATTATAAGTTCGGCAAGAAACAGGGCGGTCCAGAGCGTGTATGTTTCGATGATGCTTGCGTGGCGCCAGAACGTATGGGACACGGCTAAAGTGACAGCCGCGACGACCGCCGGCAGATTCCTGCCGAGCCATAGGCGCACGAGTAGAAACATGTTCGCGACCGCAACCGCCCCGGCGATTGCCGAGACCAGATTGACCCTGTGGGCAAATTCACCGAGCGGGATGTATTTTGCGCCAATCGCCAGTATGTAAAAGAGCGGATGAGAAATAGCCAGCCCAAGGAAACCTTCGATATCGTTGTGCCAAATGCGATACTGAATCAGCCCGCTATCCTGCCACAAAGCGCCTGGAGCACAACTGACAATATAAAGCGCAAGTGCACCGCAAAGAACTACAACATAGTGTTGAGCTGATTTTGTTTTTATGAGTGTCACGAGTGTGCCGCCGGATCTCTCGACCTGCTCGGGCCTGAGGTGCCTGAGACGTTTTGAATGCCGAATTTACAACCTTTTGCGATTAGCTCTATACCAATCTATTGTTGCCTTAAGCCCTTCATCGAAAGGGATTTTGGCTTCGAAGCCGAAGCACTTTTCAGCTCTTGAGACATCCAAACACCGCCTCGGCTGACCGTCCGGCTTGGAACTGTCCCAGCGAAGTTCGCCGGAGAAACCCGTGAGCTCGGCGATTTTTTCGCTGAGCTGCCTTATCGTGATTTCAAAACCGGCGCCGATATTGACCTGCTCGGAGCTGTTGTAATGTTCAGTTGCAAGCAGAATTCCTTCAGCGGCATCAGCGGCATAAATAAACTCGCGCGAAACATTTCCCGTGCCCCAGCAATCGATATGGTCCGCACCACTTTCAACCGCATCGACGCATTTCTTAATCAGCGCAGGTATCACGTGGCTGCTGGCGGGATTAAAATTATCGCCGGGTCCGTAAAGATTTACCGGCAGCAGAAATATCGAGTTGAAACCGTATTCGGCCCGGTAAGATTGCGATTGAACGAGCAGCATTTTCTTGGCCAGCCCGTAAGGAGCGTTGGTTTCTTCCGGATACCCGTTCCAAATGTCCTCCTCCTTAAACGGCACCGGCGTAAATTTCGGATATGCACAAATTGTGCCTATCGCAACAAACTTCTCGATGTTTCGAAGTCTTCCCTGCTCTATAAGCTGAACACCCATCATTAAATTCTTGTAGAAAAACTCTGCCGGGTGTTCGCGGTTGGCGCCGATACCGCCCACAACCGCCGCTAAGTGAATGACGATATCCGGCTTCATATCTTCGTACATCCGAACGATGTCGTTAATATCGACCAGATCGTAATCTTCGATCTTCGGCACGAGAATATTCTTACAGCCCCGTTTTCGCAGCCCCTCAGTGACATAGCCGCCCAGAAAACCGGCTCCGCCGGTAACGACAATTCGTCTGTTCTCAAAGAAAGTGCTCATTTTTTGTCTTATGGTGGTCTTTGATAATCTTCGAGTTTTCGGCGCTTCGCATGTCGGCATCGGTCATCATTCTTGCAAGCTCTTTAAAGGTTACCTTCGGTTTCCAATTGAGGATATTTTTTGCTTTGTTCGCATCGCCCTGAAGATGGTCGACTTCGCTCGGCCTGAAATATCGCGAATCGATCTCAACGTACTTATGCCAATCCAATTCAAGATATCCAAAAACCTCTTCTACAAATTTTCTGACCGAATGACATTCACCGGTGGCTATGACATAATCATCCGGCTTGTCCTGCTGGAGCATAAGCCACATTGCTTCGACGTAATCACCGGCGAAACCCCAGTCTCGTTTTGCATCGAGATTGCCCAGATAGAGCTTGTCCTGCAGATCCAGCTTAATACGCGTTGCCGCCCGAGTAATTTTTCTCGTAACGAACGTCTCGCCCCGCCTGGGCGATTCGTGATTGAACAAAATTCCGTTACAGGCAAATAATCCGTAAGCTTCTCGATAGTTCACAGTCTGCCAAAAGCTGTATAACTTGGCACAGCCGTAAGGGCTTCGAGGATGGAAGGGCGTCTTCTCTGTTTGGGGTGTCTCGAGGACCTTGCCGTACATCTCGCTGCTGGAGGCCTGATAAAACTTTGCCTCCTTATCGCAGGAGCGAATCGCCTCCAACAGCCGAAGAGTGCCGATCGCATCGGTATTAACTGTGTAGATAGGCATATCAAAACTTACCCGGACATGACTTTGTGCCCCTAAGTTATATACCTCATCCGGCTTAATCTCGTTTATGATTGTAGATAGATTGCTGCCGTCGGTCAAATCCCCGTAAACAAGCCTGAGTTGCGGATGTTCATGCGGGTCTCTATACAAATGGTCGATCCTGCCCGTGTGAAATGAGGAACTCCGTCGCATTACGCCCCAGATTTGATAACCTTTTTCCAGCAGCAGTTCAACAAGATATGAACCATCCTGCCCTGTAACACCAGTAATCAATGCCTTTTTCATAATAATCCAACTTTCAGGAAACGGTTATGGTTAAGCCCTCGTGACTAATGTCGAAATCGAAAAACCTTGCCTTCTCGTTGGGCGGTTCGGCTTCGAGCATTTCTCGCACGGATCGAGCGTCCTGGGCCGATTTGCAAATCATCAGCATGAAACCGCCTCCGCCGGCGCCGAGGAGTTTGGCGCCGAATATGAAAGGGCGGACTCGTTCGAATAGCAATTCGATTTCATTGTTGCTGGAGTTAGGATCGAGCTGTTTATTGAGCTGCCATGCGACATCAACCAGATGCCCGAATGTCGCTATGTCCTTGCGGATGAGCGCATCGTTTACTTCTTCGGCTATGGTGTGGATTTGTTTTAGCGTGGCCATTGTGGCACGTTGCCTGTTTAGATATCCTCCAACGACCTGCTGCAGGATATTTTTGGCCAGTCGTGTGACGCCTGTGTAGTATAAGAGGCTGCGACCGCCATTGGCTTTCGGGTCCAGAACGTCGGGCAGCACGTAATGGATTCTCGCGTAGGGGACAAATCCGGGCTCCGTGACAATCATTTTTACGCCGTCGATTACCCCGCCGATCTGGTCCTGCCATCCGCCCCCGGTCGTTAATGCCTGCTCCAGGCGAAGCACGCTGTAAAATAATTGTCGCTGTGACAATTCTATGCCCATGGTGCGCTGAATCGCCGCGAGAATCACCGCTCCCATTATACTCGATGTGCCCAGGCCGCTGCCCTTCGGAATCGCTGCAAGGGTGGTTAGCTCAATTCCTCCGCCGAATCGCTCTAACACTCTTTTTAAGCTGGTGTTTTTATTAACACCGTCTCTTTCAGGTGACAGGCACGAAAGGGCCAAAGCGGCCTTTGCAAGGGCGAAACTGCTGGTTGCCTTTCGGTAGTCCAGAAGCTCATCGAAACCGCTAATCTCGGTCCTTTCTCCCTGGTCGATCGAGCTGATGCGAATGACCGGCTTATCGATGACGCGGGCGTAGGCTTGGATGGGAGGCTGGCCGTTGAGATTGACCGCAGCGTTGACTACGCAACCACCATGTTCAAGTGAGTAAGGCGGTGTATCGGTCCAGCCGCCCCCGACATCGAGACGCGCCGGCGCTCGTGCCCAGACAATCTCATCGCTTCGTAAAACGTTTCGAGGATGGATATCCTGCCTGGCACCGCCGGCGACAATAGCTTTTTCTAAGCCTTCGAATGCAATACTTTGTGCGCGGCGCGCCCATTGAACAATGGAAACCTTCGAATTTAAACCAAGCCCCAAAGAGACCAGCCAGTTACGCTGTGCCGGACTGAGAAGCTGCTTCAATCCCGGCAGAACTTTTGACAGCGGAGGAGCGGTATCTTCGTAAAGCTCGACCAGCGCCGAACCCAGCGTATGAATAATGCGTGGAAATACGAGAGATTCGGTTCCTCCGTTGTCACCATTTCTAAAATGCCAGTGGGCTTCGGTGAGAATCTCAGAGACCCACGCACTCAAATCCTCGGCATCATTCAACAGGTATGCAAGCTCGGAGCTTGAGAATTCACTTTGCGGGCGAAACATTTGCCGAAGAGACTTTTGGATTGATTTTGCTCGAATCTCGTGACGTCGTTTGTAAAAGTCGCTGTAATCGGCGAGGTATAAAATCTGCTCGAGGTTGTATCTATCCGCCTTTTGCCATGCCTTGAAGTCATCATCGCAGGCACCGGCCGGATTGAGCATCCACAGCCATCGTTTATATTGTGTGTGAGTTTTTATCGCCGGGAAGAACCGGGCATTCCAAATGCTCCGCTTTCCGGCCGGCAAATCCGCATCCCAGAGGTCTTCCGGCCCGGCGCCGACGGCGTTAAGCCATTCGAACACATCAAGGCCGCAGAAACTGCCGCCTTCTTCTATTGTCTCCTTGAATGTATCATCCAGGTTATAACAGCGTACGAACCAGACACTTCCGCCCTTTCGGCTGCGTCCTCTGATAACGTCGAGACACGCTCCCGACGGCAGAGAAATCGGCTCATCAATGTCGACGCCGACGACCACGTTTTCTCCCCCCAGCGTTAGCGATGAATTGATTCGGCATCCCTCCACCCAGGAAGAAGCGCCTTTGACAACGCCCTTGTCGGTCATCTCGTTATTGATGTCAAGGAAGGTCTGCAGATGAGATACTCCCCGGTCTTCCTGCAGCAGCCGCGTGCCACTGCTGATAATTGCTCTGCTGCTCCCGAAATCCAGGAAATCACAGTGCCTTAAGAGTTTCATGCTGAAAGGCACCTGCGAAAAAGCCTTAAATAATTTCCCCAGCAGATTTTTAGTCCATTTTGAGCCGCTGTTCTGCGCGGACTCTTGGTGCTCGGATTTGGAGGCTTCACTGCCCATCGCACAGCATATCTCACGATAGAAATCCAGTCCGCGTTCCATGACAGCCCGGCCCATTTCGCCGCTTAGAGCAAGTTTGCCGTCCCCACCGGCCGAAGCGCCGAAAACCTCCAGCATTTTAACAGCCGTGGTCGCATCGAAGTTCATGATCCCGATATCCAGGCAGCTCTGGCCGTATGTGTCGATTGCCCCATATTCTTTCTGCCTGGCCACAGAGGGCTTCTGCAGGTACAGCCTTACCTTATCTTCCTGTCCTCTGCAAAAGACACCGTGTCTGCTTGCCTGTTCGGGAAGAGCATAGCAGGATAATCCGGTGACTCCCTCGGGGGCAAATCTTACTTCGGCCGGCTCGAATCTGAGCAGCACATCGCCCGATGTTATCACGACCTGACCGACGCCGTCCGCCGGCTCCGGTAACCTCAGGTATATCGGCAGTTGTCGATCGAACAAACTCAGTGGTATGGCGGTGTCGCTTTCAGACGGAACCGGGATAAATATCTTTCCGCATGGGCCGTATGCCGGCAGGCGCCTCGAATCTCCGCCGGCATGAACGATTAGAATGCGCAGGCCTCGTAGAATTTTCTCCCACGCATCCGGGCCTCCGGCTGTGGCTCTGCATCTGAGTTTTTTATTGAGGACCTCCATCAGGCAGTAAAGCGTGCTGCCTCCGCTGCCGATTCGCTTTCCGCCGGGGTCGGGTACAACCATTACGTCGCGAACGCTGCTGAGAAGTCCCATATCCTGCCGGACTTTGAGTTGCGATTCATACGCCCGGGCCTGGGCCTCATTGGAAGCGGTGACGATCAGGTAATCCCACTGATTCAGTTTTGCTCGCATACAGATACTCATGGTCTAAAATCAATCAACTCCAGGAACGAGGTTTCTGTTTCAAACTCTCGGTAATCAATCGCAGTGTTTCGTCCAGGCTTGTTTTGGGTTCCCAGCCGATTGTCTTTCTGATTCGCTCCACACACGGTACACGCCGCATCATATCTTCTATGGGTCTACCATAGGCGACCTCATAGGGCACGAATTCCTTTTTGCTTTTACTGCCCGTTATTTTGATAATTTTATCGGCCAGCTTTTCGATGGTAATCTCTTCATTTGTGCCGATATTATATACCTGTCCTGCCGCCTGCTCGCAATTCATCAGGCCGATTACAGCTTCTACAAGGTCGGCTACGTAACAGAAACATCGTGTTTGTTCGCCTGTTCCATAGATTTGGAGTGTTTCACCCTTTTGTGCCGTTTGAACGAATCGCGGCACCACCATTCCGTATTGGCCCGTCTGCCTTGGCCCGATGGTATTAAAGAACCTGCAGATAACCACATTCAATCCGTATTGCTGATGAAAAGCCAAGCCCAGGAATTCGTCCACCGCCTTACTGCACGCATACGACCACCGGGACAGGCACGTGCTGCCGAGCACGATATCGTCATCTTCATGGAAGGGGACCGCCTCGCTTTTGCCGTAGACTTCGCTGCTCGAAGCGATTAGGATTTTCCTGCCGAATTTATTGGCGATATTCAGCACGATTTCAGTGCCGCCAATGTTTGTTTCTATCGTATGTACGGGGTCTTCGGCGATCAGCTTGACGCCGACAGCGGCAGCCAGATGGAAAATTACATCGTTTTGCTCGACCAGCGGTTCTATCAGCTCGGCATTGCGGATATCGCCGGCAACAAACTCGAAGCCGACATGATTTTTAAAACTTTCGATATTTTCCAGACTTCCGGTGCTGAGATTATCGATGACCGCCACTTTATTACCATCTTTGAGCAGCCGTTCGGTCAGATGAGACCCGATAAAACCCGCTCCGCCTGTAACTAATGCTCTCATGTAAGCCCCTTGAAATAAGTTTCTATATGCAAAGAATAATAATCATTGAACAATTATCAATACCAAAGATCCGCCTGCTGCCGAGTCAATCTGCTTAGACTCCGTCCCCGTCGGCTGCGCAAAAAGCAAATGCAGCCTCGCCGTTAAATCCAACTTTTCTGTGGAAAATATTTCTTAGCGGTCGAACTCGTATCATTCGGGTGGCAAGCCGGTT
>Ga0315289_10008954_pt1 | contig 14454 bp, 30 predicted proteins | sample YL17G11_40_MG_FD_203452 | JGI IMG/M metagenome (GOLD analysis project Ga0315289, IMG submission 203452) | Sediment microbial communities from Yellowstone Lake, YNP, Wyoming, USA - YL17G11_40 | ecosystem: Environmental > Aquatic > Freshwater > Lake > Sediment | place: USA: Wyoming | collected...
GCTTCCTGATCCAATATTGGATTAAATATACTTTGGGCATTTGAAATTTTAATTTTAAGCTCAGTAATGTTCTTCATATGAAGTCGAAGTTCCGTACGAATTTCACATTCAATCATAAATTTTTGAATCTTGTTCAACAGTTTGTCCACTGTTTTTGACCATACTATAGGACCTTTCAATGTCATATGAATAAGATCAGATGATCTTCTAAAATATATATACTCACTTTCTTGTGACCATTCAGTTTTAAGACCTCGGGCATTCAATTCTTTAACAATTATAGCTATAGAAGATTCAAGTACAACATCCATTTTATTTTCCTACAATTATAATTTTGCACAAATTTTATGGTTGTATGTTGTTGAGTGCTCATAATCAAATGCCCTCAAGTTCATCCAATCGTTTCTTGAGATCAAACCAAGCGATTCTCCAATGTTCAGCAATCCGCCTTAAATTCTTCAAATCACATATCTTAAGAAACAAGAATATGGCTGTGATTGGGAAGATGAAGATCGCAATGATGACACAAATGGCGGTGAAGATGGTCATTTATACTCCCAAATATCGAGAATCTCATGTCGACCTAATATTGGTTTGTCCCAACTATCGTAAAATGCCTGCTTAACACTCATGCGATCTGGAGCGTGAATTGTTGTTCTTTGTTTAGGCACATACATAAGCGGGGGATTTTCCTCCCAACTCATAAAGTGCCGAAATTCCACTGTCCACTTCATTTGATCCTCACATATTCGCCAATGATGCTCAAAGCTTCACCGTATGAACCAGCTTTAAAGCATCTTCCGGACATCTCTTTTGCTTCCACAAACATCTTATGTTTCTTAAGTGTTTGACTTGCAAGACCAATCAAATTGAAGACGTTGCCGTCTTTGCCAATGAGCTTGCAACTTGGCTTCTCTTTTGAAATGTCGTTCATCTTAAGCCTTGTTTTGAAGTGCTTCAAGCAATACAATCAACTCAAAGACTGCTTCTTCACAAGCTTCGTCCGTTACGGATGGGTGGTTGATGAAAACTAACATTTGTTGTGTTCCTTATTGTAATTTTTTTATTTTGTTTCCGAAATCAAACTCATCAAGTTCAAGCATAAGTTTGAACGATGATTGGCAATCTTTGCAAGTGACAACCTTTGGATCTGTCACTTCTTCCATTACTGTATTAAGTGTTTCGTCACTCACTCGTCTACAAAAGGAAGCACCAAAGACAGAATGATACTTAGCGTGAACTTTTGTCCACTTCGGATTAACCATTGTATCAATTTGAAAAGGTTTTCCTTTTGGCCAATTGTCATAATCATAATCTTGTTCAACGACAAATTCGCCGGTTTTCTTTTGTGTTAGTTTAACTTTCATTAGGTCTCTGAATCCGGAAGTGGACACCAATCAGGAATTGGCAGTTCAAATTCATTTGTCATTTAAAGACGACCATATTGTATCACCTACGCTGCTCGTTTGTTTTTTCTTAAACCATCAAAACCTATTCCACGAGTATACGATGTATCTTTCGAACGTGACCTACCCAATCCGGAACGAATTTCAGCCATAGTCATATAACTTCTTGGTTTGCCTCGTTTTCCTAATTGAACCGCCCGCAAATGCTTCTTTACATGAATATCCCCACGCCAATATGCCTCAACCCATACAGTAGCATTAGCATAAATTTTTCCACCAATTGCTCGGCCTCTTTTGAAATCAGCTTTTTTCATAGGTTCACAGTTCGCCTTTCCGACATAATCTTTAGGTCAAGGTGTGTGCTTGCAGATGGGTTTCATTGACACCATATCCAGATTAAGAGTCCGGCAGTGCATAACAAAGCTCCGACGAGTTTGGTCGTTTGGGGGATATTTTTTTTATCTAATGCAAACCACAGAAGAAACAATACTCCCCCCCGTCAGTGCGATCTTCAGTCCGATATCCATTTCTATTCTCCTAATTTTCTCAACCGTCTTTCATAACCTTCTCTCGGCGGACGAGGGGGCGGTGAAACACGATGTTGTGAACTGTCAGCTGAAATTGTGTTCCCATCAATTGATGGAGACGTTGGGGTATTTGTGCAACCACTTATGATGAGACATATACATATAATCCCCGCAGTGATCAACAATGCAATTAATATGTGTTGTGTGATCTTCATTTTATCACCCCACTCTTGTCTATTTGCAATTTAATCTTCTCAGCAATGATTTTGGCACCTTCTGAGGTAGAATATTTTTGTATAGTGGCAACATATTCCTTGATCTCCTTAACCAACTTAAGGGAAGCATCAAGATCCGCTTGCACCAATTCTGACATTATTACATCATAATCTTCAGTTTGCACCAATTCTGAATAAAACTTCCAATATTCAGGATCCTTTTGGGCGATTTCACGTTGTTCTTTCGCCCATTGACTTGTTGTTTTTTGTGTGACTCTTTTCATTATTTAGTCTCTTTTGAGTTCTTTGAATTTGAATATTCGTTGTCTTTGGGAACTGAACGATTTCCGGTCATTATTCTCTGAAAGCCTTCGGCCTTATGAGCTTGTTCTCGTAGAGCATCCCAATCCAAATTCCGGGTGATTGTTTTCTTCACCGGTTTGTGGCTACGATGAGGATGAAAGTTGATGTGCACTTGTTTAGGTCTCCAATATCGCCTTGGAAATGACTTTTCCAAGAATATGTATGTGGCCGATGAGCTCGTTAATTATTTCAAAGTCCCGCAGTTCACGATTGTCAATTGTATCTTGCATGTCAATGTGAATTTGGTTGACGTCGGCTACGAAATCTTTGAAAGGTCGTTCTTTGCCCGCCTTTTCTCTTTCAAGACGTACAAGACGTGCTTCGGTTTTCTTTAAACTGTCGTTGCAGAAATTTGGCATTTGTGTTCTCTTGGTTGATGTGAAATTGTCTTACACGTATAATAACGTATAATATAGTAAATTCAGGGACAAAGACCAAATTAACAAAATATATGTTCAATATGTAACTCTTTAAGTATCAATGGAGTATAAAAGGATACTTGTAACTACTTAGTACTTAAGTAGTTTAAGTATAATGAATTGTTAACATATTGGGTGAATCTTTAATAAGATCATCACTCAAAGATTCGTTGACAATCAATTCACTAATTATTGGTTCTTGCTCTTCTTGATCCTCTGACCACGAAAAAGTTCCCCAAACGCCCGTCACAGCTTTCTTAAAACGTTCTGCATCTTCTCTCTTTGATAAAAGAGGTGATTGCCAAACACCGTGGTCGTGGTCGCCATCAAAATATGGCAGAGTAACTTGAAATACTGTCATTTTGTTTATTCCTTCTTAAGATTTAACTATCTTCAACTTGTCAATCAAATCAACGGGGAACCGGAACAATTTGCCATCCGGTTGACGTTCAGCAAGCACAAATCTACTTGTTTTTGTCATCCCAATGAGCTTGTATTTTCTTGTGAGATATTGCACAATTGTGCCTATGGCTGGAAAATCCGGCCGAAATTTAGCATGACGTTCATAATGTTGTTCTGCTTTGCCAAGACCACCGGCAAACAGTCAACTTGCCTGTGAAACCATTCACATCATATCAAATTGATCCAAGCTCAACGGACTTCAGTCCGTGTTTCTTGACCACTTCAGCAAGAGCTTTCTCAATGTCAAGACGGATGTCATGAATTGTATCCTTGTTGATGTTCATTTCACCCCCTTTGCGAGGGCGAGGACCGCACGAGCATCTTCACAGGCGTGCACTGCATCAAAGTCAACTCGCGATCGGTAGCGCTCTACCGATGCGGAATCCTCCAACACACAAATTACCCGTTCCAACATCTTAACAAGCACCTCATTGGAGTTAACCGCCGTTACAATCTCCTCAGTGACATCTTCCAGTTCCTTTTTCGTAAGAAGATGATTGTCATTCTGCACGTTGAAACTGAACGAGTTGATTGTAACGTTGTCTTCTCGAGTTTCACACCATCTTGGTTTGATGTCTGATGGTGAGTAGACAAAGTTCTTGATTCGAATCAATGGGTTGTGTTTCATTTATGTTCTCTTTTTTTGGTTGTATTGTTTGGGGTCAATGACGATTCGAACGTCGTTTCCGAATTGACCCTTTGTCTCTTAGGCCGCGGTCACGATGACCGGGACAATGTGCGCCGTCTTGATTTCCGATGGATTGGCATCCTTGCGGCTTTCACAAGCTTTGCAAGTCTGAACACCGTGACAGGTGCAGGGAATGTGGCTGTAGTCAGCGGTTTCGAGCTTGACTGAACCGAACTTCTTGACGAACTTTGAGACCTTCTTGGCCGCTTTCTTGGCTTTGATCTCGCGCTCAATGGTCTTCTTCTTTTGGCGGGGATTGATTTTCTTGGGCTCCGCTTTGTCCGTCTTGTCCGTCTTGGCCGTCTTGGCCGTCTTGGACTTCTTCGCCGGCTTGGCGTCAACCTTCTCAGCCTCAGTCACCGGCTTGAGACCGGAACCGTCGGTTTGGATTGTCCATTCCTTAATACGATCGAATGTGACACCCTGTTTCTTCGTCCCCTGGGTCAACACGAACTTGTCGCCGTTGACTTTCAGGACTTTGAATGTCTTCCCGCGATTCGACACGAGAATGGCATCCTGTTTTACGTCTTCCTTGTTGAGCATTTCTTGAACCTTTTGGTTGATGTGAAATTGTCTTACACGTATAATATAAGGTATTCGGGGTCAAAGACCAAATAACTAAAAAATATGTTGGTCATATGTAAGTCTTTAAGTAACAATGTTAATAGATAACTACTTAAGTCTTAATAACCTATATAACTACTTGTTAGGTAAGGAATAAATATAACTACTTAATAATTAAGTGTATATGATACTTACTTAACTCTTTAGTAATCAAGTAATTCCATAACTCCTTAAGAAACAACAATAACATTTTATGTTGTTCCTTTATTGATTTCATCTAACATATTAGACAAGATAAGTATGAATAGATCCAAGTTGATCTTCTTCCTTGATTTCTTATCGATCTTGTACCACAAGCGTGGAAGTATTGGGCTCCCATCTTGATTACAACCAGACTTCATAGGTTCTACTTTAAATTCTTTTTCAGGTGAAATTGTTTTATACTTGTTAATAGCTGCTGTTATTACTGGCATTGCTTCAACATAAAAATCTGTTATACCAAGCCATGTATTTCCAAATAGATCTTCTTGATATTCAACTTTATATTTTTTTGATTTTAAGCTTTGAAGCAATTTGCTGTTCTGAAAACGAGCATAAGCATCATTAGCAGCCCATCTTGTTAAGGCAACATCATCCACATGTAAATGGCACGTAGAACATGCATCATCGAATCCGATAGCTTGAACTGTACGACACTGGCATCTTGTCAATCGTTCAGTTATGTGATCTTTATAAACCATATCAGTACTTATAAATTAGAATGGATTAGGATCGTATGTTGAGTCATTCTTACTACTACGATTACTACTACGACCAGATTTTTTCTTCATTTCATCAAAATAAACCAAAACAGATCTAAGTTACATGGATATGGCTTGCACCATAATGTGCTCTCATTTGAGTTACTGTTAAGTTGTGGTTTTAATACTAATAGTTTTACTGATGTAATAGTCATATACTTTTCAATTGCTGCTTCAAATACAGGATATTCTTGTTCACCAACAATAGCTACGCACGTGAATCCATCTTTATCAGTATCGTCTACTTTATAAATTTCTCTGACACTGTCAGTCTTTATGTGTTCTTTAAGTTGTTCGTGATGTGCTTCATATATGCTCTTCATAATAGCTTCTCCGTATTCAGTTGTCCAATCTTTGCCGCTGTACTTCTGACTAAGTATTTTATCGTATTTCGTATACGTATTTTTGTATGCCATAATATTTTTACTCCGGATCTTTACTGTTTAATTCATCTCTGAATTTGTTGAAGATGAACCAGAACAACGATAGATCCATTGGATCAGGTTTGTTCCATAATGAATACATTTCCACGTCTGTTTTTCCAAGTGGCGCTTTCTTGATGATCAACTGTTTCTGAGGTGATATCGTTGCAAACTTAGCAATTGCTGCTTCATATATTTGTAGATCATCTACAGGAATGAAGTTTGTTAAGAAGTGAAAACCGTCTTCGTCAAAGTCGTGACCTGAATCACTTACATGATCAATATGATCAAACATATGTTGGGGAACACCACAAGAACTATAAGTGTCAAGAAGTATACTACTAAGATGTTGTGGTAGATCTTTTGTTAATTGTTTTATGACCTCAGGCCATGTCCGAAATATTTTATTATTATCATTACTCATTATTATGCTTGTTGAACTTAGGTGGTTCACAACTGAATTCAAAGTTGCCATAACTTCCCCATAATTTCTTAAAATCGTCATAAGATATTTTTGGACCGGGATATTCATCATGTAAATTCTGTACTGATGAACATGAACATTCCAAAGAATTTGTAAAACGATTGCCGCTGTTTAAAGATATAAGAGCAAACATCGTATCGTTAATTTGTGTAAGAATGTATTCTTCTTTAGAACCATCATTATTGATGTGAGTCCAGATCTGTCCTCTTCGTATTGTTCTATGATTTGACATTTGTTTCCTTTTTAGAGACTCTTTCAAAGATTATAGAACACAATAAGTGCTAAAGCCAACCAAACATATGGCAGCCAATCACATATGAAGAACCATCGTTTGGAATCCCAGATCTTCGGCTTAGGATGTTGTGGTTTTAGTTTCATCGTTATTTTTTAGGATGTAATGTGAAGTATCTTCGTATTCTTTCAACGTCACAGAATCTTGGATGCACACCTACATCATAATATGATATAATCGTTGACATTATATCTTCAATTGAAGATATAATTATATCTTCAAGCTCGTTGATTTGAAGACTTATTTGATCATTTGTCTTGCCGAGTGCTTCAATCTCATCGGTTAGTTCATTCATTTCATTTCGCAAGTTTATGTGCTTCTTTCGTTCAGCAATTGACCCGGTGATGAAACCAGTTTTAAAGTCAGGGTTCATTCTACATTCTTTTTGTTGATCGTTGCCATATTCTCTGCTATTTCAGCTCTTCGAAACTGTCTTTCAGCAACACGAAGATCTGATTTAATCACTTGAAACGCAACCCAAGCTTGATCTTTTGCAACAAGTGCTTTTATATATGCTTGGTGAACGATGTTACGTTGGATTCGAAGATCTTCTACGATCTTTTGATTGATGGTTGTTTCTTTACACATATTATTTAACGTCCTTTATTTAAATCTTCCTTACGAATTTCATATACTCCTGCACCAAGAGAATGAATCTTATTTAGAGTATATACAAATCCATTATATATAATTCTTTTCATCAACAGTGCTCGAGCTTCATTTCTGTTGCAGCGTATCCAATCGAACGTCATTATTTGTTCAAATAACAAATACGTATCTATCTCTTTATCGTTGGTCATCTTCCGCATCCTCATTTTCCGCATCTTTCCAAGCATTAATATTATAGTATAAACCACTGCCTATAATCACAAGTAAACCAATTACTGCAAGTACTACGCCCATAATTGCAAACCATATAGAATGTACTGTCATCCAATGCCATATTGTGTTGTTCATCTATTTTTCTCCTTCAATATAAGCAATTGCATAACCAGCTACTTGATTGATGTTCATGAACATACTCCTAATATTAATAGATTCTGGGGTAGTCCAACATATGCACGATACTTCTCTTATCGTCTCAAGAGCATCTAATAGCTTCTTGATCCTGTGTTCTTGATCAGCTACGGTCTGCTTAAGATCTTCGTTCTCGGAACGAAGCTTTTGTGTGATCGTTATAACTGATTCAGGATATGGGTCGTTATTATTCTTGTTCATAAGTTATCCTCAGCTTAGTTTCCGTATGATGTTGGTAATCTTAGCTCTTGTATTGATCATATCCGTCAAGACATCGGATATTATAATGTCACATGTTCTCGGAGTCCATACATCAATCATATCCTGCTCAACCTTGACAAGGATCTTCACTGTTTGAGTAATGAGCTTTTCAGCTTTATTTAACTGAGTTACGATTTGGTTGATGTTAACGATGTTCTTCTTCTTCATTGTATTCTCTTGTTTACTTTTTAACTTAAACCACCCAATTCATCAAACCGAACGGGGTCTTGCGTTTGGTTGAGAAATAAATTCCGCCATTCCGCATCTCGGCAATCAACAACTGGAACACTTCATCAGGAAGAGCTTTGAAAAGCAGCCCCAATACGATGCCCTGTTCCGTTGTGATCTTGTTACGGATTGTGAACCATTTGTAGAGATTATTGACAACCATTTCAGTGCTTTGAAGACCTTCACCAATATTCTCATTAATGAGTTTGGTTATGCTATCAATGTTGGACTTGTAAAATGAATCATATTTGTCTTTCATTGTTCCAGTCCCGGGATCCAATGTCTTTGACGATCGAGCATTGACACCGTTCAATGTCTTGACAAGCTTCTCTGCAAATGAATGTTCACCACGCTTGGTGTGTTTACGTTTGACTTTCTGAGCAACTGCTTCTTCGGAATCTTCAATCAATTGTCCCTTCTCGGTGACATACAATTTGAATGCCCCGGCGGCGCTTTTGCCCACAAACGATTCGGCGATTGTGGTAAGGAAGGGAATTGACAATGCAGACTTGTTCTCCACATACCACTTGGAATACATATGCCAAGTTCTACGAGTTGGATGAACGCCACCCGATTCTGCAAGTTCTGAGGTCATCTTGGTTTCAAGATACTCTTTGAAGGTGACGATGAAGTTGCGGATGTCTATGTCGACATTGCGCTTGTCGTTTGCATTGCGTTCCTCAGCCCAAGCCAACCACTCATCAACCGTCGGTTGGAATTCAATGAGCATAAACCGGTTTCGCATTGCAGGGTCAAGATCGGTGACAGTGTAAATGTCCATATTGTCGTTGATGGCACTGAACACCCAACAATTTGGATGTAACTTCTGTCCGTTCATCACTCTGTCAAGCACCAATTGGAAGGCTGCTTGAATGACGTCCTTGGTGCCGCGGTTTAATTCATCAAGGAACAACACAACGCCGTCATATCCGTCAGGAGGATTCGGGGCGAAGGCGGGGGCAATCAGATCGGGAAGGATATGGATAAATCGACCATCGATGACTTGAGGATAGCCCACAATGTCGCCAACGTCTTTCTGACCCAAACGAAGGTCAATGAAGAAGAAGTTCTTGCGTTGTGCCCATTGGCGAACAACGTCTGACTTGCCGATTCCGTGGGCACCTGAAAACATAATGGCGAACTTTGGTTCGGTCAGGGTGTCGAGGAACTTGTTAATTTCCTTAATGTTCATTGGATTTGTGAAACTCTGTCTGGTTGGTTGTTCTTTATTTACTCATATAATATAGTGAATACATGTGTCAATACCAAAAACTAAAAATTTATTTTAGCCTTGTTACTTAAGTAATTACGTCGTTATCATTGATTATTAAGTAATTAGATCTGCCATCTATTCAGATCGTAAGGTCTCGTCTTACTATAGATCTTTGTTACTTAAAGTGTTACATCAACCCACAACGTAACTACTTGGTTCTTAAGGAGATATAACAATCCAATTAAATTTTGTTAATTTGGTCTTTGACCCCGAATTCACTATATTATACGTGTAAGACAATTATAGCCTGGTAGCTTAAGTGGCGAAAGCGATGGAAGTCGTACCCCAAAGTATGTTGGTTCAAAACCAACCCAGGCCACAAAAACATAAGACCTAATCCAAAACAATCCAAAACAATGACAGCCAAACAGAAATTAGCGGATCAAGAGTTTGAAAGAGCTTTTGATGCTTTAGAAAAAGCGCAAGAGGCTTTGTTCAACACCCCAACGTCAAACAAGAAAGCCTATTCCAAGGCAATTGGTGTTTGCACTTCAGCGACAAGAGTTTATTTCAAAGCGGCTACAGCTCGTTCGAAATCTGGTCTTCCCTACGACATTGAACAAGATCTTCAAGGTCTTCCACATTACGACGTCCTTTAAAATGGAACCTATTCAACAAATTGACCCAGCTGTCGAACAAGCAAGAGAGAAGTTCTTCAAAGCACGGCTGGCGATCGTCAAAGATTACCCCGTCTTGTATAGAGCTTTCAATCAGGTGAAACAAGTCGTAGCAGACAATCCTCAAGCCAAAACAATGGCTGTTGAACCTAAAGAAGATGGATCTTATGTCTTCTACTACGATTCAGCCTACATCAATTCACTTAATATGACACAATGTCAAGGTGTTATCAAACACGAATTGCTTCACATTGTGCTCAAACATCCCTTGCGATGGAAGCAGATCGAAGAGGATTCCAAAGCCAAAGGCGAAGATCCTATGAAGTACTGGTCAGAGTGGATAACTGCTTGTGATTTGGCTATCAATCAATATATTGAACAAGATCTTCAAGGTCTTCCACATATTGATTTCAACACAAGCTACAGGGTTTACGCGCAGAATAACGAATTCAAGAGTTTTCAAGCCGCTGAAAAATACTACAATATATTCAAAGCAGCAAAACAGACTCAACAACATATTCTGGGGATTCCGGGGACACAATTTAAAGATGCCGTTGAGAATCTTGTCAATGAGAATCTTGTCAAACAAATGAAACAAGATCACAGCAATTGGCAGTCTAAGCCTGACAATGAAGAAGGTCAACAGAAACCACAAAGTGACAAAGGACAAGATTCAAGCCAAAATCCTAAGCAAGACAAGAAAGATCAAGTGTCCAAGGGAAGTGGTAAAGATGACGGTGATGACGGTGATGACGGTGATGACGGTGATGACGTTCTCAAGTCTCAATCAGATCGTGAAGAAGAATGTGACCAAATAGCAGATGATTTAGGACTTTCTAACGGACAATTAGCTGGCAAAGGACACGGCACAAACTCAGCAGTAAGAAGTTTAAATTGTGGATGTGCATACGATCGGAACTTGTGGCTAAAAGTCTTGAAGAAGATGACCAATTCTAGAATGGGTGAAATTCACACCGTGTCAACTTGGAAGAAGCCAAATCGTCGATATGGCATTATGTATCCTGGTTCTAAGAAAGAAGAGAAGGGTAAACGTCTTTTGGTAGCTGTTGACGTAAGTGGTTCAGTAAATGAGAAGTTGGTTCAAGAGTTCTTCACTAAGATAAGTGGTCTTAGACGTCAATTTGCTCAATATGACATTCTTGTATTTGATGATGGAATTGGTGCTTGCCACGCTCACGCAGTTAAAACAGGCCAATATAGAGAATGTGGTAGTTCAGTAAGTGGTAGTTCAGTAAGAAATTGCAAAGAAGAATACAAATCAGGCGATATCACCTTTGAGAAAAGTAGAACTTTCATTGAACCCTTTAAACGATCGATGAAATTTATGAAGTATGGTGGTGGAACAAACTTCCTGCCAGTATACAACATATATGCTCAATTAAGTAAATATTATGATGGTCTTGTAGTGTTCACTGATGGTAAATCAATATCTTTATATGATTTATTTATTAATAACACACAGACTTATAATGGTATTTCTAGGCAGGACAATATTGGAACAATACAACGTAAAAACCACATCAGTACATCAGCTGATGTGGGTACATCAGCTTTTACTAAAGCAGTTTTAAATGAGTTTACTAAACTTCGTAAATCGATCGTATATATTATATACGCAGATAAAAAAGATTGTCATGAAGTTATAACTCATAAATGGTCTGCAGCTCATGTAGTGTGGATGCCGTATTACCAAGACCACAGTTGAAGCAATACCAAAATCATCATGAACAATAATCTAATTAAAGTTGGTTCTATATGGATACGTGAACATAATGAATTCATTCTTGCTCAGGTTTCTACTAATATGTATGCTTTCATAAGTCTTAACAGTGGTAATAGATGGTCTGAGCCTATACAGTTGACTACTTTACTTGATGATAACCTACACCTTTGCATACCCAAGTCTGAATTCAAAAAATTATCGGGTTCACACGAATTCAAGTTCGCTTGTGATCCAAATTGATCTTACGATCGATCGTATGCACTGAAATCAAGGTGTTTTTAAGGTGTTTTTAAGGTTGTAAAAATCGTAAGGGTACAGTAATAAAGTAGTTAAGAAAAATCATTGAAAACAGGGCTTACGCGCAGCTAAAATTTGACCGAAGTAAGCTATAAATTATGTTAACGGCCGGAAGTATCATAAAGATACAAAATGACAAAAGATATACACATGTAGGGATTAAGTAGTTAAGTACGTGCATGTGTTTGTAAGTCAAAAAACAAAGGATATTAATGAAGAAAACACAAGAAAGTGATCATACGATCGATCGTAAGAAGAAGAAATGAACAACGAAACACACGATCAGATCGTCCACTTCGCAGTTTTAGAAAAGCTCGGTTGGAAAGACATACGAAAAGCTGACAATCCTGATATATGGATTGGTGTTCCACCAGATCAACAACCATATGACTACGTAACATATACAACAATTCCAAGACTTAGTATCGAATTACTTCAGGAGTTAGCTCATACGTACGGATTACTTCAGGAGTTACAGGAGTTAGCTCATACGTTTAGAACAGGCATGATTCATGATAAATCATGCGTCATAGAAGCAGAATTAATTCTGGATGCAATAGACAATGATGACGACGAAAGCCTTGATCGTAAATATAAATTTTAAGTACTTGTAAAACACATTAGATCTTATTATATTACGATCGTAAGTAAAAGAAGAACCAATTTATACCAAAAGAAAGAGTTAAGAAAGAAACGGAGGATATACACCAATGCCCGGTTGAAGTACGAAACACAATTTATAGTATTTAAATTAGATAAGATCGTTGTTACGCAAGTAAGACTTGGGAAGAATCGGAATAAGCACAGTTTGGCACTCCGATCTTCTTTTACGAACAATGATGACAACATCAATGAAGACGGGGGGTTTGCACCGCAAACCGGTTTGTGACACTTAGGAGACCATATGGGAGATAGAAGAAGAACCAACGAACAGCTTCTCCGTCTTTCATCACACATCTTCTTATCTACGTTATTATGTTCATACATTGATCGTTATTACTATGTTTATATTATACGTTGATCTTATTTACTTATTACTCATTCATTCATGTTCATGTTTGAACGATCTTTATTTGTATTATTATCTACTTACGATCGATTATATATACTTGTACGATCCTTATGATCTTACGATCTATCTGATATTGTTATTTATGTTACTTCGACCGTTTTCATTGGTTATTGTTTTATATACGATCTTTTATATTTACATAGCTACGTTTGTTCTTTTCATATGATCTTGTATGTTCATCAAATTTTTTCATAATACTTGGAATTTTACGGTCAATTCACTATATTACGTATGCAAGTAAATTTGAATACAAACAAACAAAATAGAGGAACAATGAAACATAAAATTATATTTATCATTCCAATTCTCTTGCTTTTGACGTTTGCTATCGTTGGTTGCGGGCAATTTGTTGCTCGTAAGTTTGGTGGAACTACGGAAATTCTACTACCTTTAGATCAACGACTTGTTAACATCACATGGAAAGAGAGTAATATTTGGATTCTCACAAAACAAGTAACTAAACAAGATACAATTCCGCCAATGACATATACTTTTCATGAATATTCTTTGTTTGGTGTTATGCAAGGAAAAGTGATTGTACACGAACAAGGGATTATTAATAAAAGGAACATAAATGAACATTGAACCTCACAAAGACAAAATAAACATGTCTCTTCAAGAATTTGCGGATGAACATAATCTAACTCTTGAAATGCATGAACGAACCGGAAGAGATTTTCACGGTCTTCCAAGATTTTATTGTCACTTCAAACATGCGGACGTAAAACAAGGTGGATGTTTATATGGAAAGTTTGGTCAAGGATCAACGGAGGTTGATGCTATGAAAGATTATATCAAAGAAATACGTGAAACCATTCTTGTAATTGATGCTTGGGCAATTAATCCGGATGATCGTCATGAAATTGTAGTTCCAAATTTGTATATTGATGAAGGAAATATAAATGAATAGAACACAACAACAAATCATTGATCGTATTGAAGCTCGAAAAGCAAACGATTTCATTGGTTTTGAAATAAGTGACTATATAGATTTTCTTGATTTTGAACATGTTAAACCTTATCTTAAGGAAAATGTTACGGCTGATCAATGGAAACAAGAAGGTGATCCAAAAGCAGCTATGATCGAATACATGCCCTTTGCTTGGGAAAAAGCAAATAATTGCCGGGGCATTTCAGCATGCCGTTCTCTCAGTCATTACATGGCTTGGTTGTGGCTTGATGGCAATGAAGAACTTGCAAATGATATCGCAGATTATGAATACTATGGAAAACCTCAATTAGTTAAAATTTGTGAATATCTTGGTATTGATTCCAATCGATGGGATGACGGTGTTCGAGTCAA
>Ga0315289_10008955_pt1 | contig 14454 bp, 14 predicted proteins | sample YL17G11_40_MG_FD_203452 | JGI IMG/M metagenome (GOLD analysis project Ga0315289, IMG submission 203452) | Sediment microbial communities from Yellowstone Lake, YNP, Wyoming, USA - YL17G11_40 | ecosystem: Environmental > Aquatic > Freshwater > Lake > Sediment | place: USA: Wyoming | collected...
AAATGAAAAACCTAACTTTTGAAATGAACCGCGTTTTCAACGCTCTGAACAGCAAGACCGGCAAGATCATCATCATGGTTGTCGTCCTGGCCCTGTTTGTGCTCAGCGCCGGCGCCCCTAATGCCACCATTGGCATCGGTAAATAATCGGATTACTTAAGGAGAAATGAAATGAAAAACCTAACTTTTGAAATGAACCGCGTTTTCAACGCTCTGAACAGCAAGACCGGCAAGATCATCATCATGGTTGTCGTCCTGGCCCTGTTTGTGCTCAGCGCCGGCGCCCCTAATGCCACTATTGGCATCGGTAAATAATTTATTTTGACAATTGTAATTTCTATTAGTCTTTGGATAAGGAGTAAAAAATGTTACGTTATATGAATCAAACATCGAATAAGGCTGGCCGTTCGGTCAACTCTGAGGTCAGCCGCATTATCAGCGCTGCGGTTGTAAACAAACGCTTCTGCAACGCATTGCTCAGTAATCCTTCTGCGGCCATTTCACAAGGTTATTGTGGAGAACCCTTTCGTCTTTCAACCGAACAACAGGACCGAATTTCGATGATCAAGGAGCATTCTCTGGAAGGTTTCGCCGCGCAATTGGCACAGATATAGCAACTGGTCAGGAGTCATTTTCCATTACTTTCTTGAGTAGTTAAGGAAAGTGGAATTCAAGTGTCCCTGCCTTTGTAATCTAAACGCATTGAGTTAAATTGATGGAAAATATTAACAAGATCAAATCGATCAAATCCATACTCGTGACCAATACACGGGCTTATTCAGATGGTAATTCTGTGGCCGCAGAACTCGCAGCGCTGATTGCCCAGAATGGCAAACGGGTTGCGCTGGTGGACGCGGATTTGAGGAGACCGTTGATTCATTCTCTTTTCGACCTGCCCAATCGTGTGGGGTTGGTGGATATCCTGCAGGAAAAGCGCTCTCTTTCAGCGGTCATGCATTCTGTTAATTCAAATCAATTATTCGTACTCACTGCCGGAAAGCTCACAGGTTCAGGCATTGACTTGTTCGCGCTGCCAAAAATGAGCAGCCTCTTAAGCCAGCTCAACGCCGAATATGACAAAGTCATCATTCACGGACCGCCGTTCTTCTATTCTGAAGCGACCTCCCTGGCTGGCAAGGTGGATGGCGTGGTCTTGCTTATCCATCCAGGTCATACCAAGTCTGATCCCTCTCAGGCGATTATGGAAAAATTCCAGAAAACCGGAGCCACCATCATCGGCATTGTGATGCGCGACCAGCCCAAATATCAGGTAAATCAGTCCGCATTTATTGACAAGCTTCTCACTTACGACCGGCGAGCTAGATTAACCCCATAATCTTATTTTCACCATTTAAGAATATCCTCCTGCATGGGGATTTTTCTTTTTAATCCCTTGGGCCGGTATTGTATACTGAGTGGATTCTTATTACTCAGGAGGCTGGCCGATGGACCCCAAGGAAATGCAGGCAGGTATTGAGCAGATGAAAGCCATGGTTGAACCCTGGCATCAATCCCTTAAAGACCCGAAAAATTCCCAGGAGGCTGTTCTTGAAGGATTACTGAAAATTTTTAGCCAGACCGATTACGGCAAAGAGCACGGCGCGGGTTCAGTTAGTTCTTATGCTGACTTCTGCAAGGCTTTCCCGGTAAAAACTTATGAAGAATATAAACCACTGATCGACCGGGTAATGGCCGGGGAAATAAATCTGCTGTTAAATGAAGAACCAGTCGGCTGGGCAATTACGCGTGGTACAACTTCCAATGAGAACAAATTTATCCCGATGACGCCTACCGACCTGAGGATGCGCGTCTCTGCCGGGCGCGCGGTGGTGAACTATGCCCTGACCTCCCAGCGTTTTGACATTTTCGCGGGCGTCAACCTGAACCTGAATTTCCCTTCCAAAGTCGGCACGGTCAAAGCGGGCAAGCGGGAGCTTGATTACGGCTATAGTTCAGGTATCTATACTAAGCATGTTTCCACGCAGACACCTGTCCGTTCTGTGCCTTCTCAGGACGAGATTGACACTCTGGGCGGCGGAAAGTCAGTACGCGACTGGGAAAAGCGCTTTGACCTGGCTTACGAGAAATGCAAGGATCAGAATGTGACCCTTGTTGGCGGGGTAGTGCCCACAGCGCTGCAATTCGGTCGGTACATGGCCCGCAAATACCACCATTACCCCAAGGATAACTGGAAGACAATTGTGATGACGCTTGGTTCTGTTCCAGGCATCAACACCCGACTGGCGGAACCGCTGCAAGCGATTTACGGAAGGCAGGCTGCCATCCGTGAGATTTATGGCACGACCGAAGGCATGTTCGGCCAGCAGTTGGATGAGAACCGAGCCTGGTCACCTAACTATGACCTGTTCTTCTTCGAGATACAAACTATTTACGGCATCAAACCCCTGTATCAAATGCGCCCCGGTGAACTGGGCAGCCTGATTGTCTCAACACCTGTTTTCCCGCGTTATAAGATCAACGACTTCATCCTGGCTTTCAAGGCGCCCTACTTCCGCTGCATCGGCCGCGAAGACTGGCTGACGCTGCTCAAGTATGGCTGGTATGAATTTTCAACCTTCAACTTCGGAAGGCTGTAGTCTTTGTCAGAGTATCAATAAAATAAAACAAAACCTCCTCCTCAATTGAGAGGAGGTGTTTAAGAAAAGAATTTATCTATTACAACAAATATAAACGAACACCCCATTCTTTGCCTCCCCCTCAACTACTTAAGGTGAGGATTGAATATCACTATATTATTTGCGCTTTCGCCCAAGCCCCGAGACCAGAACGCTGACGCCCGCGGCGATGAGGATAAACGGCCAGATGAAGTTCCAGTTCACCCATCCGCCGAATCCCAGGCTGATAAACACCAGCGCCACAACAAAGGAACCAATGACATGCCTCCGGTATGCGGGCAGCAGGAGCCTCGCGACTGTCTCCAACAGAAAGATCACACCAGCACCCATTGCCACCAGGTTCCAGACACCAAAGCTGTTCCAATCCTCAAGTGATCGGTAAACCCAGCGCAAATCAACCACCAATCCCAGGCGCTCAAACCAGCCCAGGTTGGAAGCCAGAAAGACCAATCCTGCCCATATCAGAATAAAAGCCCAGGCAAGTGAGCTCAGCAGATCATTTTCTTCTGTCTTCTCATCATGCTTTTTCAATTCTTTTTCATCTTTTTCGTTTATCTGTTTTTCCTCAGACATTTTTCCTCCAAATGATGACACCGTTTTTTTTATATTTAACATCTTATTTACGAATTTTTTTCATTCAGGTTGCGATAAAAAAGCCCGGCAATGCGCCAGGCTTAATTGACTCTGTGAAGCAATTTTTATTTTTTCTTTCGCAGCAGCCCGCCAAACAGGATGCTGGTGCCTACAGCAATCAAAATGAACGGCCAGACAAGTTCCCACCTTTGGAAAAGATTACCCAACCCGACTGCGATAAAGATGGCTGCCACAACCAGAGTTCCGCCCAAGTGTCTATGAAATTGCGGTACTAGCATGCGGATAGCCGCTTCAGCCAGCAAAATCACACCCGCGCCCAGCATGATGATGCCCCACACGGCTGGTTCAAATACTTCCATCCCCTTCGGCAGATATTTGGCAATAAATCCCACCTCCAGCACCCTGTCCAGCCAGCCTGAATTGACCGCCAGAAACACCAGCCCTGCCCAGATGAGGATGGCCGCCCAGACGATTGAGCTCAGCACGTCCCGTTCTTCAACCTTCTCATCATGCTTCATCAGCTCTTTTTCGTCTTTCTCATCCATCTGCTTTTCATCTTTTTCATTTACATTTTTATCAGCCATAGGCCCTCCCGGAAAATAAGGCAACTGCCGCTTATTTCTCCTCTTTCTTTTCCTTTTTGGCTTTCTTTTCTTTCTTAAGTTTCTTTTCTTTCTTTTCTTTTTTCTCCTTCTTTTCTTTTTTCTCTTTCTTGTCCTTCTTATCCTTCTTGTCTTTTTTACCCATCATGCACCTCCGTTTATATTTAGATTATATACATCTATTTTCAAAATTTTTTCAAGTTTTTATCAAAAAATTGAATGGTTTTTGTAATAAATAAAGTATCCCCGTTGTTTTGAAATGTATGCGGCTGGTCTTGATATGTTAGGCATTCCACCTTTTTATCCAGCTCTGTTAGATAGGTACAAAGAAATTCCGACCACTCCGGCGGAACAACCATATCCTTCCCGCCCTGGTGGATGCTGAGCGACGTGTTGATCCTGTCAAAAAAAGCCAGCGGTGAAAGTTTTGCCAGCGCTGCCGCAGAGGCTGCCGGTTTCTCATTTCCGCGCCCGTCCTCTTTAAAGCGTGCAAGATTGAATTCTTCGTTGGCGTGGACAGATGCATACAGAAGAGCTGCGTCAATACTTCTGTCTATCACCAGAATGCGCAACACAATTCCGCCGCCCATGCTGTGCCCCCATAACCCAATTCGCTCAGCGTCCGCGGTTTTGAGCAACCCATCCGAGCCAGCCTGCTGCCGCGCCAGCGTAATCAGATTGAGCGCATCGATTGTGTCCCCGATTCCAAGTGAATTTTCAGCTGCGGGCGACGGCGCATAACCGCGCAGATTCGGATGTAAAACAACATATCCTTCATCAGCCAGCGCGTCGGCGTAACGAGTTGAATAATCAAGGGTGGCATATTCTTTTGGATCAACATGCCCGTGAAACATAAAGATTACCGGGAAAGGACCTTCCCCCTTGGGAATATTGATAAACCCAAACATGTTTAAACCATCACTGCGGTAGCGAAAGAGTCTGCGGGTAAATCCAGATGAAGAAGCAGGCAGCTCTCCCAGGTCTTCCAGCACGCCGCCCCCGTAGGTCCGGGCTGCCAGCGCGTCAATATACTTGTCGCTAAAAAGGTCGGGCGTGGGTGATGGCGGCAGAGTTGGAGTTAATGTCATTAAGGGATTAAATGTCGGCGTCAGTGTGGGTTCAAGGGTTGCCGTGGGGGAAGGCGTGGGCGTATATTCTTCAACACTCACTCCTGGGACTGGCAAAACCACAGGCGCTTCAACCTGTCTGACGCAACTCACGATGGCAAAGCCAAGTGCTATCAATACAAGGAAAATTATTTTCCCGGATTGGGCATGAACAGATTTGTGCAATTCAGTGATTCTAATGCATCTTTTTTAATGATATTTCTCAGAATTGACAGCTTATTCTCGATGTATCGATCAATTATTTTTGAACCGGGATAATTACAAACTGCTGGTTGTTAAATTCGTAAACAGGGAGTCCCTGCAGGGATTGTTTTCCATCCAGTTTTTCGATTACAAATCCTTTTTCGGTTTTCAAATTTTTAACCGCTTCAACAGAATATTCTTCCACAGAGATATTTTCAAATCCACGCGTCCGCAACCCACTGTAAATTTCCGTTCCATTATGCGATGTGCTGTCCGGCGGAAGATACACGGTTATCTTGACCGCATCACCACTCTTTTGATCAGCCTGTGGGAGGAGCTGTGAAATCTGTTTTGCCAACCAAGGGTAGGTCTGATTATCGTTTAAAGCCTTGAAATACGCAGGAGCGCCCACTGTGTAGTAGATCGCTATCCCGATCACAAGGGCTGTCAAAGCGGTTTGTTTTTTTCCCGTCCAAAGCATTATATTGGTTAGACCGTAACTTAGGAACACGAGCACAAAAAAATAAGGTCCCAACAAATCGATATAAAAACCGTCCAGAGAACCCTGCATTTTAAGCAGATTACCATCTGTGTGAATCACTGCCCCGTTGATTAATGTAATGTACGCAAAAACAACCAGCCCAAAAGAGAAAATCTGCGTAAAAGCAAAATATTTCCACATAGTTTTAAATCGGGAAGGTTCAAATTTGACCAATGTAACCAGGGAGATAGTGAAGAAAAGCACTGAGAAGATGATCAGATAACGCCCCATTATTGCGCTTGGGATTTCTCTATTGTAATATGCTCGCCACGAATGGCGTGTTACCGCCGCAAAAAAGCCAGCCATGATTGCCAGGACCTGAATTACCCAACGGTTAAATCCGCTGCGCCAGTTTTTAAAATCAATTTGCCACAAGGAAGCTATTAGCAGATGCAGGACAGGCGCAGCGACCAAAATGAAATAACAGGCGTATAGCACCACCCAGATCAGAAGTTTGGAGATGGTCAATTGAGCGGCTGTTGTCTTCGCTGCGATGCCAAAACCGAGCATCAAATTTAATGGAACCCCAGTCTTTATTCCCATGATCGGCCATGGGCTGAATGTTGCCAGCATAGCGGCAGCTAACAAGAAAAAATGGAATAATTTCTTTAAGCCGGGATTAAATAAAGATTTTTCGCCATCGAATGGCTTTATCCACCAGGCAAGGATAAAAAAAGGAATGACAGCAAGTGTTATATAGCGGGTCAAATAAAGAATTGCGATCATAATGCCATTCAATAAATCCCAAAGCAGGCGAAATTTTTTGTTTTCGGGAATTACGAATGTGATAAACATTGTCCATAAAAATAATGGGAAATAGAGATTCTCACTCACAATCCGGCTCGGAAAAACCAGATGAAAGGGAATCAGGCAGGATAGCAAGGCTGTTATCAGGCTCTTACGCGCATCCAGAAACCTTCGTGATATAAAGTAGGCAGGGAAAATAATACTGGTTGAAAACAAATTATTTAGTAACTTGATTGCTCCAAATGTCCAACTTTTAAAAGTAAGGGTTGCCACTAAAGAAAGCGGGTAAAGCAGAGGATACTGATAATAGTTAGAATCCCTGGGTGAAAAGATACCATGGTAGAAAGCATCTGCCATTTCGAAATAGGTCATATCATCCCCGCTTCCAACAGGCCCATATGATTTGGCTGTCACAAACACGACCTTTAAAATAACAAACACGGCATATATCCCCAATAATGGAAGTAGTTCTCTTTGTGGTTTCCGAATATCATGCCGGTTTTCACGATCGATAAAATGTACACTGTACCAAATGGCAAGGAAAAAAGCTGACTGGGCGCCAAAAACCACCATCCAAACCAGGATTGGCTCCACCCGCAGGTAAATCAGTTTTAAATTCCCAAATGAATCCAACTGACGGGTCAGCACGAATAACGCAAAGCAAACCAAAGAGATGCTGATCCCAAAAACCACCCATAATCCAGATTCGCCGCTGAGGAATTTTTCCTCAAGCGCCTTCAATTTCTTCCCTTCAATCCTTGAACGCACCGCCAGATAGAGGAATAATAGACCAATCAAAAATATTGTCAAAACTATAATCAGTCGGGATAACGACAGGTTCAGAAATACGCTTTCCTGCGCACTTGATCCGATATAAACCATAAAAAAAGCCAGCAGGAAAGCTTCAAAGGCATTTAATGAAAAATACAAACAAAATAGCATTGGTTTTCTTTACTAAGCTTTTAGAAAACAGTATGTCATTAAAGCCAATATGCGTCAAGCGCCCTTTTATATTGCAATTCAACTATGGGTAAAGCCGTAAGAATATAATGGCTGCCTACCCAGGTCTCCCGTCAGCCCGCCCCATAGATTCGGGCTGCCAGCGCACCAGTATTCCTGTCACTGAATAGGTCGGGCGTGGGTGAAGGTGGCAGGGTTGGGAATGGTGTCATCAAGGGATTAAATGCAAGGGTCAGCGGGGGTTCAAGGGTTGCCGCGTGGTTTGAAAATCAATCTGAATTTTGTTAACTTTATTCTGTTCTATCCATTTATTGTTTTTGGACCGGGATGATCACAAATTCCTGGTCATTAAATTGCAGGGTTGGATATTCCGGATTTTCTTTATCCCCATCATATATAGGCTGAATAATGAATCCTTTATCTGTTGCCATCGCGTCAACTGCCTCCGGAGAAAAGACTTTAATTTGGGTATTCTCAATCCCGCGTGTTCGCAGACCGTTATAGATCTCGGCTCCATTCTTGGAGGAGCGTTCCTCCGGAAGAAATACCGAGATTTGTTCGGAATCTCCGCTTTTTAAGTCAGGCTGCGGGGCAAGGAGCGCGATACGGCTTGCCAGCCATGGGTAGGTTTGGTAATCCATCAAATTCTGATAATAGGATGGTATGCCGACAGCATAATAGACCACCAAACCGGTGATTAATGCGACCAATGCAAATTTCTGCGTGCCTTTCCACATTAACCAGTTGGTAATTCCGTAAATCAAAAAAAGCAGCAAGAAAAAGTATGTGCCCAAAATCTCGGTAAAGAACGCGTCCACCGACCCAAGTGATTTCAGCAGATCTCCGTCCGTTGGGAGGATTACTCCTTTAATGAGCGTGAGGTATGCGAATGTAACCAGCGCGAAGGGAAGAACTTGCGCCGTCAGAATGAAATGCCACCTGGAGCGGAAACCGGATTGCTTAAATTGGGTGAGAGCTGTCAGGGCAATCACAAAATACACAACTGAAAACACAATCAGGTAGCGCCCCATGATAGCGCCCGGAAGATCAGCGTTGTAATACGCACGCCAGGAATGGCGCGTAACAGCGGCGTAAAAACCGATCATGACCGCCAGCACCTGAAAAATCCAGCGCCCAAATCCTTCACGCCAGCGTTGGCGATCTAACTGGAAAAATGAAACAATCAGCAAATGCAGCACCGGCGCAGCTACCAGGGTAAAGTAACAGGCATAAAGCGCCACCCAAGTCATCAGTTTTGGCAGCGTCAATTGTTCAGGAGTGGTTCGCGCCGTAATGCCAAACCCCAGGATGAGCTTGAGCTGTACCTGCTCACTCAGTCCGGCATACAGCCAGGGGCTGTAGACAGCCAGCATGGCTGCTATCAGCAGGCAAAAATGTATGACTTTCTTCCATCCGGGTAAGAACAGAGATTTCTCGCCCTCAAAGGGTTTTACCCACCAGGCCAGCAGGAAAAAGGGAATGATTGCCAGTGTAATATAGCGTGTCAGGTAAAGTGCCGCGAGTATCACGCCGTTAAGCAGATCCCAGTGCAAGCGGTAAGCTCGCAGGCGCGGAGCGGTGAAAGTGATAACCATGGTCCACAGGAAAAGCGGGAAAAACAGGTTCTCACTTAAAATTCGGCGCGGGAATACCAGATGGTAAGGGATCAGGCAGGAGAGGAACGCGGCTGCCAGGCTCTTTGGCGCGTCCAAAAAGCGGCGTGCAATGAAATAAACCGGGAAAACGATGCTTGAAGAATACAGCACGTTGAGCAGTTTAATGCCATCAAAGGCCCAGTTTTTAAAAACCAGCGTTACCATGATGGACAAGGGATATAGCGGTGGATAATGGTGCGACTGCGCGACCGAGAAAAAGCCGCGGTAGAACGAATCTGCCATGTCAAAATAAGTCATCTCGTCCCCGCGCCCCAAGGGGCCATAGGAAGTTCGGGTGACAAAAATCAGTTTGAGGATTACAAATCCCAGATACAGCCCCATCAAGGGAATCAGTTCTTTTTCAGTGGCTTTGATATTTCGTTCTCTGTCTGCAGGAATAAAATGCGCGAAGTACCAGACCACAGTCAGAAACGCAGCCTGCGCAGCAAGCACAGTCAGCCAAACCAGTGCCGGCTCAAAACGCTCATAAATTTGTTTGAAATCGCCGAAGCTTTCCAACTGCCGGCTGAGAATAAACAAGGCCAGTCCTATGACCAACACCGAAATCACGAAATTGCGCCATTGGCCGCCGTCGTTATTCAAACATTTTTCCTGAAAAGCGCTCATCCTGCTTTCAGGATTCAGCGACCGGACCGCGAGAACACAAAAACCCAGGCCGCATATAATGAAGAAAAGCACAACCGCCACCCGTGAAGGGGATAAATACAATATCAGGCTTTTCTGCGCGTGCGACCCAACTGCCGCCAGATACGCACTCAGCAGAAATGATTCAATAGCGCCGAGAATGTAAAAAAAGGTAAAAAGCATTTACAGAATCCCTGGTTGTCAGTCAAGATGTGAATATCGCCACATTATACAGGACAACACATCATGGTTTTAACCCATTACTCACTGATAATTACTTCAGAAGGATTGGGTGTTTCCTTGCCTGACAAGAACTGAACCAGCAGAATGCCCGCCAGACAGATAGCCCCACCCAGCGCCTGCAGCCATGAAATTGTCTCGTTAATAAGCAGAGCGCCGAGCAGCGTGGTGACAATGGGCTGGCCGACAAGCGCCACCGAGCTCGCTGCGGGTGGCAGAACCCCCAATGCGTGATTGACCAGCAGCCAGGCGACTACCTGTGAGGTGAAAGCCATCAGCGCTATGAGGATATAAGAACGCAAAGGCAGCGGCGCGCCTAATAGCCCGCTCAATGAGCTAACCACGAATAAAGTCGCTGCGCCAACCACCGCCACCAGCCAGGAATAGGAAAGGCTGCTCATGCTGCGGCGCGCCCTCTGGGTGAAGATGATATAAGCCGCGTACGAAAAACCGGATGCGAGCGCGATCATATTTCCTTTAAACTGGGCGCTGCCGATACCCAGTGAGTTGAATCCTACGGTCATGGCTGCCCCTGTCAGAGTAACTGCCAATCCAAACCAATACCACGGTCCGTTTTTCTTTCCAAGAAAGAGCCAGGCGAACAACCCCACCCATACCGGGGCGGTGGTATCCAGCAGGGTAACTGCAGACGCGGTGGTAAAGTTCAACGCGGTGCACCAAAGGGCAATATTAACCGCATAAGTCAGGCTGCCGAGCAACGGCCACCATTTGTTGCCGCTCTCATTGAGTCTGAGCGGCTGCGTTTTCCAGCTTCGGACTGCGGGGATGGTTAACATCAGCCCGGCAAACGCCATACGCAGAAACCCGACCAGAATACCGTTGGCATGCACCGATTTCACGAAGATTGGGCCGGTACCCAGTAATGCCACGCCGGCGGCGATGGCAATAAATCCTTTCTTATTTCCAGAGTTAGCCATAATTGTTCCAGGTATTAAATTACGGTCAGCGTAATAATATGACCGCAGACAAATTTTAATATATAAAGGATATCGCGGGTTGAAGTGTGGGCTGTGTTTAGGGAAAAGATTGCCCAAAGCGATTTTTATGTGGGGAAAAATCTTGGGTTGAATATAAACACGACTGAGACCCTTACCCTTCAGGTATCCGCCTGGAGGCTTCGCACCGGTTCCCAGTCGGGCTTAGCCTTCAGGATGACTCACCAACAACCAACAAGGGAAAACTCCAACCCAACCTGCTTCGTAGGCTGAACCCGTCGAAGCCCGCGCAATCAAATATACAAACAACATCTATAAGGCATTTTGTGGATATAATTGCCCATTCATTCATTCCAGTATTTTAAGGAGCATTTATGCCTGAAAAAACCAAACCCGCGTTCACGCGCGAAGAAGAGATGCGCATTTTTCACCAGGATGGCATCATTGAAATAATTACCGGAGCAGTACTGCTCAATTTCGGCTTTGACCTTCTCAACCAAAACAGAATCACATCTTTATTTACTTATATTCCCATCATCCTGCTCACATCCATGAAAAATCAGGTTACTTTATCACGCCTTGGGATTGATACTTTTGGCGGCGATGAGAAAAAAGTCCGCTTCTGGAATCTGGCGGTTGCCGCCGGGTTGGTGGTTATGCTTCTTCTGTTGAGCACCATGGTTCTGGATGATCTTCTGAAGATTCGTGCTGCGCTGACCTTGATTTTCGGCGATGGTATCCGCAGTTTCCTCGCGGGTACCATTATGGCGCTGGCGTGCCTTGTGGCGGGTTACTTTATTCCCCTCAAACGCTTTTATTATTACGCGGCTGTACCATTTGTGGCGGGTTTGGTCAGTTTTTTCTTGTTCCCTAATAATGCAGCTGTGCCAGTCTTTTTCTGCGCTCTAGCCATCCTGGTGCCGGGCATTCGCATGATGGTGCGCTTCACCAAGGCCTACCCTCTGTTAAAAGACAAGAAATGAAAACCAAAGACTGGCTGCTGTTTACATTTGTCGGCCTGATCTGGGGTACCTCGTTTCTGTGGATCAAGATCGCGGTCCAGGAGGTCAGCCCGTTTGTTCTGGTCAGTTTCCGTACCCTCTTTGCCGCGCTTGGGCTGGTTGTTTATTTATTGATTGACCGCAAGGCGCGCATGCCCTGGAAAGAGATCGCCCCCCGCCTGCCGGTTTTCATCGTACTCGGGCTGGTAAACGTTGCCATTCCATGGCTGCTCATTTCCTGGGCGGAAATGCACATCGAATCCGGAGTCGCGTCCATCCTAAACGCCACAATGCCGTTATGGACCATCATTATCGCACCGCTGGTGATCAGCGATGACAAGATCACCCTGCCCAAACTGGCCGGATTAGCCACCGGCTTTATCGGCGTGGTGCTTCTATTCCTACCATCTATCGGTAAGGGTTGGTCAACCAATTTACTCGGGCAGTCAGCCGTGCTGGGCGCAACGTTATGTTATGCCAGTGCCACCATCTTCGCACGCAAAAAGGCGCACGGCCTGAACCCGCAGACGCAAACCTTCCTGCAATTTACGATGAGCACACTGATCGTCTGGTCGCTGACCTTTGGGATCGAAAAGCAGATCACCTTGCCTGCCCTCCCCATCACCTGGCTGGCGCTACTGTGGCTCGGTCTGCTCGGTTCCGGTTTTGCCTACATCATCTATTTTAGCCTGCTCCACCGCCTGGGTCCCACCCGTCTTTCAATGGTCACCTATATCCCTCCGGTTGTGGGTGTGCTGCTCGGCATCATCTTCCTGGGTGAAGCTTTCCACTGGCAGGCGCTGGTTGGCGCGCTGCTTATCCTCTCGGGAATTTCGATCGTGAACCTGAAATCGAAGGAAAAGCTCCAACCCGCGTAACTGCTCTTCATCTCATGGGAACTGCTGGATTTAAGTTGTCCAGCGTTTTTTTATATAATAGCGTTATGACTATCACCAGCACCAGTGAAGCCCGCGAACTTGGAAAATTAATTGCGAGCGAAGTGTCTTTTCATCAGCCTACTGAGGCTTACACACATCTTGCGCCAGTTCTCGCCGAACGTACGCCCTTTCGCTTGCTCGATCTCATCGGGGAAGGTTTGGCAAAATGCCCTGTCGTAAAATTGGACCCTTTTTTGGATGTAATTTCCGTCCAGGCTACCATTGGGGGCTGGACAGTGATCGCTTCCGTGCTGCGCGCACGCATTTCAGCTGACCTGCCCGGGGTCCTGGAAAGAACGCACGGCTTTATCATTCAGGCGGATACCTGGTATGCGTGCGATTGTTTCGGCGAGCGCGTTCTGGGGCAGGCGATGGTGGATCAATTTCAGGCAGCGCTGCGCCTTTTATCACCCTGGCGGATGGATGAAAACCGCTGGGTGCGCCGCGCGTTAGGCGTAGCAGGCCACCTGTGGGCTAAACGCACCAAAGGAGCTGATGAATACCATGTGGAGGTTGAAGAACTTTTGGCTTTTTACAGTTCCATGTTGGAAGAGCGCCAAATTGACGCGGCAAAGGGTGTAGGCTGGGCTCTTAAAACGCTTGGCCGGTATTACCCGGAGGCCGTCAGCAATTTTCTTCATAAAAATAATTATCGCAGTATAGCCCCCGTTATTCGCCGCAAAGCGCTCAAATTTCTGCCGGAAAAGATGAAAGTGCAGTTAAGGCTTTAATCATGGGCAGAAAAACCGTTTTTATTCCCTACGCCCCGCGCCAGGTGCTCAACAGGCACAAACACCCCGACCATTGGTTCTGGATCCGCTACACCGCCCACCCCTATATCGGCTGCCAGCACGGCTGCGAATTTTGCTACTGCCGCGAGAATAAATACGCCCCATATGACGACATCGCTGATTTTCCATACGTTATCAAGGTCAAGGAAAACGCGCCCGAATTGCTGCGCCGGGCACTGGCCAAAGTGCCCAAAGATACCGTCATACTGGGCGATTACCAGCCCGCGGAAAGAAAATTCATGCTCTCACGAAGGATGCTGGAGGTCTGCCTGGAACTGGATTTTCCGGTCTTTATCCTCGAACATTCCCCTTTGGTGCTGCGCGACCTGGACCTGCTGCAGGAAATCAGCCGCAAAACGCATGCTACCGTCGCATTCAGTGTCATCCACACCGCTAGTTCTTTGCATACCGAAGAAATAAGCCGCATGGAGCGCCTGGCGCCACCTCCCGAAAAACGCTTTGAAGCGATGGAAACACTGGCAAAAGCTGGCATCCGCACAGGCATCTGCTTCATGCCCATACTGCCCAGCTTGTGCGATACACAGGAAAACCTGGAACTGGTCATTAAAACCACCGCCGACCACGGCGGGCAGTTCGTGCTGGCTTCCACCCTGACCCTGGCCGACAAGCAGAAAGCCTATTTTCTCAAGGTTTTGATGGCTGACTATCCAGACCTGTTTGCCCGCTACCAATCACTTTACCCGCCGAACAGTTATGCCCCAACCGGGAATACCTGGCTTTCAGTCGGTAAGAAAGTTCGCGAAATATGCACCGCAACCGGCATCCCTGACCGTCAGCCGCGGCCATTGATCAGCGGTGAAAAGCGCGCACTGAATAAG
>Ga0315289_10008957_pt1 | contig 14448 bp, 18 predicted proteins | sample YL17G11_40_MG_FD_203452 | JGI IMG/M metagenome (GOLD analysis project Ga0315289, IMG submission 203452) | Sediment microbial communities from Yellowstone Lake, YNP, Wyoming, USA - YL17G11_40 | ecosystem: Environmental > Aquatic > Freshwater > Lake > Sediment | place: USA: Wyoming | collected...
CGCCTATCTCATTCAGCCTGTTCTCTATCTCTGAAACCTTTAGCTTCAATTCTTTGGACAGTGCGCTGTCTTCAAGGCTAGTTGATATCAATTTCCCTTCTTTATCAAGAACATCATTCAATTTATCGTCAATATCTTCAATAGCCTGTATAATAGATTCTTTGCCTGCTTTATTCGACACTAATCTTTTTATCTTAGTGATATGCCTTTCAAACCCTTGTTTTGCTTTTTCCTGCTCTTCCTGCTTTTTTGCAGCCAATAAAACATGCTTGAAGAATTTTCTCAATTTATGGCTTTTAGAAAGAGGAGCATCATTTTGTCCTGCCTGAGCATCAGAGTACAGATTATTTGGAGTATCATCATTTCCAAAAGAATCTTCTGTTTCTTCCATCTTATTAACAGCTTATTTTTTCTTAAATATCCCACCCAATTTACCTATAAATCCCCCTTCTTTTTCAGGCAAAGGAGGCAATGGAGCAGAAGGCAAAGCGCTTTTTGGCTGCGCTTGTCCTGTTACAGGAGAATAGAAAGGAGGCATTGCTGGCTTTCGTATTTGAGGAACAGTTTCAGGAGGAACTTCAAAAGCTGAAGATATCTGCCTTGCGAAAGGCCTTTCAGAGCCAAATCTTGGAACTTCCTGCCTTGCATTAAATCCTGACTGCGCGCTAGTGAACATAGGCATCTGAGAAGGAGCCTGCAGTTGAGGAGGCTTTATTTCATGCTCTTCAAATGTGCTGAAAGACTTTACAGGTCCTGGAGCCTGCTGCTTGAACTGCTGCTCTGGCTTGGGTATCTTAGGAACAAGCTCTTCTGTATATGTTCTCCTTATAGTTTCTTTAACTTTTGGCTGAGGCTGAGCTTCTCTCTCAGGAAGCTTTTTATTTATCATATCTGCAAGAGCTAGAATTCCTTGCGCTATTTTCTTGTTTTCTGACTCAATAACATACATTCTATGAAGCAGAGGATCTAGTTTTCCTTTCAACTCTTCTTCTGTTTTCTCCTCTAATTTCATCTCTTCTGCTGCTTCTTTGAATAAAGACATCAAAGAATTGATGCTTACTGTAAGATTATCAAGTGATTTTCTCAGGCTTTCGGCAGAAATAACATCTTTAGAGGCTGCTTTGATTTTTAAGTTCTCAATCTCTCTTTTGATATTCTCTATGGTCTTATGAGGCATTATCTCATATTCCTCTTCATCAGCCATCAATTACCACCTTTTTTGATTTTTAAGATTATTATATTGTTTTAAATAAATTGTATATATAAAGGTTCCGTTTTGCTTTATTAGGATTATAATCTTCTTGTCTTTACAGGATTTGGGTGCTTTTCCACAAACTTAAGTGCTTCTTTGTAGCTCAGCAGCCTGATATTTGTACCATAATACTGTATCACTGAAGCTGCATTAGCCATCCCTATCTCCAGTGCATGGACATAGTCTTTTTTTATTATCCCTGACAAGAATCCTGAAGCGAAAGCATCTCCTGCTCCTGCTGTGCTGACAACTTTTATCTTATACGGCTTCATATAAGCGAGCATATCCTTATCAAGCACATGCACTCCCCTTGATCCGTCTGTTATGACAACAATCTTAGGCCCTAGCTTCTGCAGGCTTTTCAGCAGGAATACAAAATCGTCTGAATCAGTGCGCAAAAGAAGCTTTGACTCTTTTTTATTTAATACTAAAATAGTCGTGCATTTCAATATTTTCTTCAGATAATCTTTTCCTCTCTTCGCAAGATAGCTGCTCGGATTGAACATAACTGGAATATTATTCTTTTTTGCGAATTCAGCGACTTTTTCTGCTGTCTTGAAAGCTTCTTTCAATAATGTCGCTATATAGAACCATCTTGTCTTCTTCAAATCCCTTACATCAACCTCTCCTGGCTTAAGATGATCTGAGGCACCTTTATATGTGTAGATTATCCTATCTTTCTCTTTCTCTGAGTTCAGGATGAATGAGAAGGATGTGAAATCCTCTGAGTGCTTGTAGTGAAGGAAATCTATATCCTCTTTTTTTAGCTCTCTTATTATCCTTAAGCCATTATGGTCTAATCCTACTTTTCCCAGGAATGCTGTCTTTAATCCCATCCTTGAGAAAGCGACTGCTGCATTGACTCCACCACCACCTATTTCAAAATCAAGCTTTTTAACAAGAACCTTGTCTCCTGGCTTGCAGTCCTCGAATTTTTCAGAAATAACTCCAAATGCGTCCACTGTCGCAGAGCCTAATGTTATTATGTCGTACATCCAGCACCTCTTTTAATCATATGACTATTATCTTAGCTTTTAATCTTTCGTTTTCTTTTATATTAATTACAAATTCCCCTTCTTTTGAAGCATTGAATTTTATAGTAGTTTCCTTATCTTTCGGAACCTTAGTGAGTATAAAAAATGATTGTATCATCAATGTGCAATTGCTGTCAATGCTTTTGACATGAAGCTTTACTATATTATTCTTATTGACTGTCATCTTATCAGGCTCTATTCCTGAAGATGAGAGAGTTATGTTAAATTCCCTTGTAGTTGGGATTTTAGACACTTCTTTAGAAACATTGGAAATATTTTGAGGAACAGGAATTATCTGCTGCACCTTGTCTTCCTCTTTCTGCTCAGGCTTTATGATGCTGAGCATGGCAAGCAAAAGTAGCGTTATTATTATAAGAATCAGGATTGCGAGCATAATCTTTTTAGTGATATAATTTGCTCCATGAAACCTTTCTCTTCCTGTCCAGATATCTTTAACCATATTTTTTATTTAAAATATATTCAAGCATATTTAAAACTTTTCTTATAATAATACTTATACAAGATAACTGCGCTTATTATGAAAAGCAATAAACTCAGATATTGGCCTAAGCTCAGTCCTAAAAATCTAGGATCTTCCCTTATAAAATCCAGGAAAAACCTTCCTAAGCTCATCAAGCATAATGCTGTCCATGTCAGACATCCTTGTTTAAGGTTTTTTCTTGCTTTGATTAAATAGATTAAAAATCCTACGAGAATAAATCTTCCTGCTGATGCATAGAGCTGGACAGGATGCATGCAGTCATTGTATGATGGAAATTGGACACACCAAGGAAGAGATGTTATTGTCCCTATAATCTCTCCGTTTATGAAATTAGCGATCCTTCCAAAAGCCAATCCTATCATCAATGGGATTATAAGGATATCAGCAAGCTTTGCAATGCTTATCTTATGCTTTCTGCAGAACAGATAACCGACTAAAGCTATTCCCAGTATACCTCCATGCAAAGACATACCTCCTTCCCATAATGCAATTATCTTAAATGGATTTGCTAAGTAATATGCAGGCTCCCAGACCAATACCTGGAAAAGCCTTGCTCCTATTACAACTCCGAGAATAATCTGCATCAAAAAACTGTCAACATTGTCATTTGTCAATTTCAGCTTGTCCTTGTTTTTTCTTAAAAAATAATAGCATAAAATTGCTGTGAGAACATAGACTAATCCGTAATATCTTGCTTCAAAAGGGCCTATATGAAACATTACTGGGTCTAGATTATGGATATACATTTTATCAGATAAGATTTTTGATGTTTAATAAGGTTTCGAGATTAACCTAAGGATTAGGGTCAAATCCTCTCTTCTTCAATCTTGCAATTCGTGCATTTATGGCATTCTCTATAGCTCTCTTTTTAAGGGCATAGAACCTTCTTGAAGTCATCACCCTGTTATTTTCAGATATGCTTAGGTAATCGCAGGCTTTTTCGTAGAGCTGTACAAAAAAATAATGTGCAGTAGGCTGTATCAGCTTGATAGCTTCTGCAATAACATCCTTGGATAATCCTGTGACAAATATGACTTTGTTTTTTGACAAAAGGGAATTCAAGTCAAAATCATAGCTTGCATCTTATTCTTTCCGATTGTTAAGATGTATGATTTTTTCATATACTTGGCAGCATATAGAGCAATGATTGTGCACATTATCCTACCATTGGCATATTCTCCAGAGGGGGTAAGGTTTTCCCATCCTATCTTTGTGACATAGAACGCTTCTGACTCTAGCTTTTTGGACAACTCAGTCAATATTCCCATATTCTTGTTATATTCCCTGATTCCATACATCTTTATGTCTATCACAGTATTGGCCCGTGCAAGAAAATCTGCAAAACCTTCTTCCCTCAAGTTGAACATGGAACTGTAAAGGAAATTCAGGCAGTAAGCTGATCTTCTTCTTGACAGCAGATGTATCTTGTCTTTATGTTTGCTCTCAAAAGAAGTGTAGAGTGTCATATAATCCATGTGATGCACAAGCTCATGGACAAAATATCTCATGATTATGCCAAAATCTATATGCCTTGAATAAAAGAAAGGAGCAGCTATTGTCTGGATAAACCATATACCTGCGCCATCAAAACACGCATTCTCAGGGTCAGAGGCTTTTTCATCATAACTGAAATAATAGCTCCTATTAGGTATTCTCATAAGCCTTATCTGGAGGTTGAACTCATCAGAGACTATGAAATCAGGATTATGCTGAAGCAAGAAGAATAACGATTGGCTGAACAGCTTAGGCACATACTCCCTGAAGAATTCGAAAGGCACGTATACTATATTCTTGTTCGGCAGGAATTTCAGGTCTTTCTCTCCCTTCTCTCCAGTCAGGCTAGCTCTTTTTTGATACTTAACAAATTCCTTGAAATCTTTATCATAATTCTTTTTCTCATATTTATCAAAGATGAATATGCATCTGGCTGGAACTCCTCTTATTTTTGTAGAATATTTAATCTTGTCCATTATGCAGATTGCCTTTTAGAGGTAAAGGAAAATAAATTAAAAAAAATAAAAAATTTAAGAAGCACAATCTGCTGCGCTTCCTGTTGCTGCTGCGCTTTCTGTGAATCCAAATCCTGCAGAAGGCTGAGCTGAGCTCAATTCTGTATCACACTCTTCAGGCTGTTCGTTGAAAGCATTGCATATTGTAGCTAATAAGCTTGCTGAATCCCTTTTTGCGTTCACTTGCACTCCATTCAAAACAAATGTTGGAGAGCCCTGGACACTATACTTAACAACTTCTGTCTTGTATACATTAAAAGTCGGGAAGTTTCCTTTCCATGTGGCTTTGTCATTGAAGTTATTTGTCACATTAAATTCTGTGTCTATCTTTTTGATGCAATCGCTTAATTTAGCTTCATCAATGCCTGCTTCTTTTACGCAGTCAGCTGAATTCCCTTCTTTCAAAAAGCATTTCAAGTATGTGATATACTTAGCTGAGAACAGCTTGCTTATGCAGACCTGGTTCAACTCTTCGTCAAGCTCTTTCTGGCCATGCATAGCATAATCGCAGAATTTTATCTGGATGTCTGCTTTGCTGCCTAGTGTCTCCATAACAGGAATCAGGCCTTTCTCAATCTGCGTTCCATATGGGCAGTGAGACATAACGAAAACCTCTACCTTAGGCTTGTCTGATTTCGGAGTTCCTTCTGCTTCTTTTGCAGCTGTCTCTTCCTGGGATTTCTTTGCCTCTTCAGTCTGCTTCTTTACCTGTTCTAGGTTCATAGCCTGGGGGAAAAATATCTTTCCGTCTTTTGTTGAATATGATTCAATGCTCTGGCCTTGCACAGAAACATTTATCTTGTACATCCCGTTCTCCTCTTCTATAGAAGTTATGTCTACAGCTGTTCCTGGAGCAACAAGATTATCTTTTATGAAAGAAAGCATCTGGGTTTTTACATCTTCTTTGGATAATGTGCCTGACACATCTCCCTGATTTCCGCTTGTCTTGAAATAATAAATAGAAACGATAAGCGCTATAGCTAAAACTGCTGCTATAACCTGCCATATCAATGTTTTCTTTATCTTTTTTGGCTCTTTATGCGCTTCATGCGCATGATGCTCGTGAGATTCTTTATGTTCAGTCATATTGTTGACACCCCCTGTTTTAGTATAGTTTCTAATGAGTAATATTTAAATCTTATGAAAGTTTCAACCAGATTTAGAGCTATGCCAAAGAGCATATCACTTTATTCAATCTTATATTTAAAGCATATGCAACTGCAATGACGCTTCTTTCAGCAGTGTTATAATTGTCTGCAAAGCATACTATCAATAAGTCATTCCTGTTCAATTTTTTATATTCTTTTTCAAGCTCTTTGAAATTATATCCTTCTATGATAAAGTTTCCTTTGAAAAGCAAAGCTCCATTAGAGCCGTTCTTGACTGCTATATCCCTTTCCCTGCAGCCCGATCTCTTGCACTTGATATTCTTAAGAAGCAATGAAGAGGATTTTTCTTTCTCATACATCTTTAAGAAAACCTGCTTTGGAAAGCTCATTGTCTTTGCCAATTGATTTATCATATCGCTGCCTTTTTTTGAAAGAGCATGACCTTTTTTGTCAGATGTTATCATCTTATTTTTTTTCAGTATGTCAAGAATCGACCTTATTGTGCCTTCTCCAAGCCCTACCCTTTTCATAAGATCATACCTGCTCACAGGGCTTTTTATCTGGAATAGCACCCTTACAACATCTATGCTGTCATAATTAGGAATATTTCCAACCATAACAATAATCTTTAAATAGTAGTATTTAAATTTGTTGGATATAATATCCAATGAAACAGAACAAAGCAAGAAAATCCCTGAAAAAGCCTGAAAATAAGGCAAAGACGCTTAAAGACATTATTCTTGAAAGAAAGAAAAATACAGAGATAGAAGAGGTTATAAAACAGCTGCAGGAGAATAAGAAAACAAAAACTAAGGAAACTATTGTAAAAAAATTAAAGCCTGAATCTGATGACGACAAAGCAGGTGAAAACCCAAAGAGATGGAATGTAAAAGATAAAGATGATAGCTTTGATTTTAATGCTTATATGCAAAATTTTGAGGCTAAGGCATTTGATTATAAGTCTTTGTTCAGCTATCTTTCTTCAGGAGTCAAGGTGTATTGGTCTGAATATTCCTGCAATGAAAATGCTGGCTTTAAGGCTGATCCTAAGGAAATGCTGTCTTATGAAGAGACAGAAAAGATGATAGAAAGCCAGATACAGCATGATTTGTTCGGAACAATAAAAGAGCATGATATGGAAAAGGAAGAAAAATATAAGCTATGGATGAGAATGGAGCCTGCTATGTGGAAATTCAGGTTTGACCTTACAAACAAATATGGATACAGAACTATAGTGGGTTAACTATATACTTCTAACCATAAGATTTAAATATAGTGTTGCATACTTTTAACTATTATCAAAAAGAGGGGAAGATAGTGATAAAAGCGAACAATAAGCTGTTATTTGTATTTCTAGTTCTATTGATAATCCCCTCTGTAATTGCTGAAAGCGGAAGAATCAGCCTGTTTCCTCCTGGATCAAACAGCCCATGCCCTTATCCAGACTGCACAAAAGCAACGCCTGGGCCATGGACAAGCGGATATACTGAATCTATAACCTTAGAAGGGGTGAGCTCATCAAGATTCTGCTATAAAGAAGGCCAATGGGTTGTCAAATTTTATAATGACTGTATCCTGCAATCATCAGCATCTCCATGCTCAAGCGGAGGTTTTTCCAGCACAGTAAATGCACATTATGTGAATTGGGATAATGATGAAGATTCCTGCAACTGCCTAAGAAATGTTGAAAAATTAGGTGTATCGTGGAATTCAGGAATACAAGGGATAAGCCAGATAGGAAAATCAGGAGGGCCTTGCTGCGGAGATGACGGTTTTCTTGACACAGGAACTATATCAACTTCAGAAAGTCCTGGAAAATATATGTGCTTGATGACAAAAAACGGATTTGAATGGGTCAACAGGGAAGCAGGAGATGCTTTGTACGGAATTCCTGGGAATGTTTATTTTGTAAACAACCCTTCAGGAAGAAATTTTACAGTATTATCAGATGATAAATCATGGATTGCATGCCATTCTTCTGGCAATTATATATCACAAAGCAATTTCAATCCAAACTTCGGCTCAGAAGTAAATGAATTTGATATTGTCAGGAAATCAGATTCTCTGCCTCATGAATATATATGCGCGTATAATCCGCAGCTGAATATAGACCAGTTTGTTGAGTGCGCAGGAGAAGAAGGAAGCTGCGACAAATCAGTCAATGAAGGGGATCCTAAAGTATGGGGATGCGCAGAGCTGGGAGAGAATGTAGGAGGTTTTTACTGCACTGCGAATGCTGAATGGACAAGCAACTTGGGAGGGGACACGACTGGAGAATCATGCAGGAAAGCAGGATTCAAATGGACTGGGACAAAATGCTGCGCAAATATTCCCTATGAAGACAGCTATAATGACTGGCTGATATCTTATGACCAAGATTTAAATTATGCCTATGGATTTACTGAAAATGACATTGGAGGATGCATTGCAGGAACAAAGGTTTTCACAAATACAAGAGCATCAGATTATAATATATTGAATAATTCATGGAATAAAGCAAAAGAAGTGCCTAATTTTCCAGGAGTATGGGTTGTAAGCCAAGGAAAAACTGCAAGCCAAGATATAAGCCGCAAGCTTTATCCTGGCAAGAATTACGCCATATCAGCATCTTTCAGGGGTATTGGAAATAATTTTGCAGAGATATTTGTATTCAGCGGCTCTGAGCCTGTCACTAAAATATCTAGTTCTGACCCTTCAACAACTTTTAGTATAAGAAGCGACCAATTTTCAAATTTAAGGGTTGAGCTGCGCGCAAGAGAAAATCCCGAATATCCAAAATCTTATGCTATATTTGAGGATGTAAGGATACACCTGGCAACAAACAAGATAATGAATTTCAATGGAATATTCTATGGCTGTTATTCAGGAGAAGAAGGGGCTTATGATGATGTAACAACACCTCAGCAGAATGATTTGATTGCAAAAGATTATACTTCTTCTTGCGCTGTTGAAGGCAATTTCTTCTGCATGCAGGACGGATGGCATAATGAATCTGTAGATGTTGTAGGCGAAAGCGAGCCTCTAGCTTCGAATGAAAGAATCCATAAGAGCGTTTCTCCTGCAGGAGAATTAGGATGCTGCGGAAAAGACCAGTGCTGGAATGGAAAAGATTGTGTTCCTTCTCAAAAGAGCCTGAATATCCCAGGATATAGGACAGAGTATGGCGGAAAAACATATATCTGCTCTGCAGGAAACTGGCTTTTGGCTGAGAAAAAGTATGATTTATGGGGCAGAGAAGGATACTGCTCTAAAAGCGATGACTGCCTGCTTGATAAGTATGGGAGTATGGATATTATAATAAGCACAAGACCAGAAGATATTCCAGATAAGAATATTAATCCTTTAGAGATAGAGCAATGGCCTTATGGCACAAAAGCAAATGCGCAGATTGACTCATCCCTGATAACACTTGAACTTGAAGAAAAGAACGGCTCTAGGGAATGGAGTTTTTTGATAGAACCTTCTGAATCAACCCCTATAAATTATTCAAGCGAAGAGGATTTCCTGAGAAAATGTGTCTCTTCTAATTCTTTATGCAAAGCTATTATAACAATGCCTGATACAATGGAAGAGGACGAGTATAAAGGAAAATCAGGGGAATTAACAACAGAATTGTTTGTTTCAGGAAATGTCAAGCTTATGATATCTAATCAGGGAAATCTTATAATCCAGGACAAAGCAGGAACAGCAATTCCTGGATTGACTTCTGCAGGAATGCTCTCTGATATAAAGGTTTTTGGAACTGAAGGAAGGACATCTGAAAACCCATCATGTGTTCCTGCCAACACCAAGGTTGGAGATTACCTGTGCAGCGATGGAGATTGGACAACAAGGACAAGAAAATTAGCAATGACTATGATAAAAATGGCTGGAAACAATGATTTTGTGCTATTCTGTGATTATTGGAAAAGAGCACTGCCTTATGCTGATAAAATATCACAGGATGTTGTGAAAGATTATATAGCTGGAGAAAAAAGCGAAAAAATCATGGAGATTATAGACGAGTCAAAATCAAAATGCGGAGGAGTGTCTGAAGAACCTTATCCTTGCACAAACAACTACTGCATAGTCAAGTATAAGGATAGTATATTGATTGGAACATCATTAAACAAAGATATAGACGATGAGGAGCATTCATTCCTAAAAGGAATGCTGAAAAAAGAAGCAGAGATATGCAATGATATAAGCGGAAGCATGTTTAAGCTCTGCGGAGACAATAAAAATATAATTTACAACAAAGATATGAATGCTATAATATACTCTTCGCAGGATATAGAATATATCCCTTCTTCAGAAGAGGGAAATTTGATGAACTCTTTGATAAACTCTATCAAGAATATAGTAGCAAACATAAGAAACAGAAAGTTTTCTTTCAAGCCTCCAAGCTATATAGAGCAGGATTTTGCTGACAGGATAGGAAAGCTTAACAAGATTTATATCAATAAAAAAGGAAGCAGGACAATCATGGCTGCATCAGAAGTGATAGGAAGAGAGGCTGGAAAGCCGACTTTGACAGTATCTTATCCCAAGCAGATAACTGCAAGCGACATATGCCAGTCAGTGCAGAAAATCTATCTTAAAGAAGGATACAGGGCAATAGACTGCATAAAGGAAGGGAATACATTCCAGCTCACAAGCATCTATTCTGCGTCGATAAACAACTATTGGCAGGATCTTACTTCTTCTCTTAGGCTTCAAGAGGAAAATACATAACCATATCAGAACAAATATTTTTAAATAATAGGGTAATATATAATCCATCATGAAGGTGATAGTCTATTCTTCAAAATGGTGCATCTGGTGCATTAAGCTCAAGGCTTTTCTTAAATCTAAAAATATAGCATTTGAAGAAAAAGATGTAGACTATCCACCTTATCTAGAGGAATTATCTGCTTTGACAGGGCAGAATAAAATCCCTGCTGTGATTGCTGATGATAAATATGTTGTAGGATTTGAAGTAGAGAAACTGAAATCAATATTAAATATCAAATAATCCTGTATCCTTTTTCCTGGAGCTGCTTCAAGTGCTTGTCTATAACCCCTTTTTTTACTGCAGGGCAAGTTGGAGCAGCAATAATCATGTTTCCGTAGACAAACAAAGGAAATTCTTTGCATAGGTTTGGCCTAGTTGGATAGATTGTGCATCTGTTTTCCTTATTTAAACTTGGACATGGATATTTTGGATCTCCCATATACAAAGAGTAAACTCCTCTCTCTGTCTTTTTTAATAAACCTAGTTTTTCTAATCGATTTCTTTTTTTGCCTACTACTTTTTCCAGCTCTTTTTCATCCTTCAGCACAAGATAGCCGTATCTGCAGCAGAATGCATTGCATTTTGACAGACAATAATCTATTATAATCTCTTTTGCATCCTCTATTATCTTCTCTGATTCCATTAATGCGAAGGACGGGACTTTCGCAAACCCTTTCAGGCATATTCAGCCGAAGTTTTTTCCCAAGGCTTTTTTCGCCAAAAAAGGCTTTTTCGAACCCGCGCAGCCACTAAGGCCTACGGCCCTCGACCGTAGTCATTTGGTCTGAAACTGAGACTCGTTGAAAACCCCAGTTTTCAATTGGCCAGGCTCTGACACCTTCGCATAATGCCTTCTGCTATGCTATTATATATTATTTATGTATTTTAGAAAAAGTTTATCTGCTCAGCCACTCAGCGATGTAATCTACGCTGCCGTTCCTTTCGTGCACAGCAACGTTGTTTATATTTAATGCTGTTAGCTTGTCAGCAAGAGTAAGAACTTCAGGGTCAGATGAATGAACTAATATCTTGCCTGCATATTTCTTTCCTTCCCTTAATTCCCTTATAATTTCAACACAATCTGGAGAATATCCTATTATAACTCCGTCTAATGTGGCTTCTTTCATAAATGCTTCTGCATGCTCAATAATGTCCTCAGAACTAGACATGGATATTGCGTTATACTCCCTTTCATTTAATAATCTTACATAAATATCTAATGACTTATTACTATCTAAAATAAGAATATTCTTTCTATTAAGTCCAGGTCCTGCTGTTTTAGAATCCCTCTTTTTTTCCTGCAGCCCTATCTCCTCTTCTACAGTTCCAGTGACTGGCATATAGGATATATAGCGAGGGTAATATAAAAATTTATGCTGTAATATTGCCTTTTATCAGAATACAGGTATTCTTATCATCTATCAACCTGAATCTAAGATTCAGCTTTTTTCCGATAATCTCTAAAGTTTTTGGAGTGAAAAAAGAGATATGTGTCAGATCAGTGATATACCACCAATTTTTGAATAAATCTGTGTTATTAGGATGGAATAAAGTCATTATTGCTATAATTCCATTTTTGTTTAATAGATTTTTTAATTCTTTTAAAACTCTTAAAGGATTTTCCAGATGTTCTAAGACCTCTGTCAGGATTATTGCGTCGTATTTCTTTGTCTTGTATGAATCGTCTGGATGAAAATATAGGTCATAGATATCAACTTGAAACCTTTTTTTCTTCAAAATGCCTGCTAAGACAGGATTAGGGCCTGAGCCGAAGTCCAGGATTGATTTTATTTTGTATGGAAGAATTGTTTTTTCTATAAAATCATTGAGCATATCCAGATATCCTTGATTTTCTTCTGTGTTATTGTGCAGGAGATAGCGCTCTTTCTCTTTTTCCTGAGAAAGCAGTTTATTATCCTCTAAGAAAATGAAATCACAGCTTTTGCAATGATAAAAAGTCCCTTTGCTGCAGACTATAGGCTCTGTGCTTTTTGAGCAGATTTTGCACATATTATTGGCTGCGTGTCCTTCAGACATCATAGCTCAAACTCGCGGATAAATCCCAGAATAGCCCTGTATTTCTCAAGATACCTGAAGCCCTTGTCAGTCAATGTGATATATTTTTTCCCTTCTTCATCAACAATCTCTTTGATAAATCCTTTTGAGAGCAGCTCCCTGCAATATTCAGAAAAACTATTTGAGGACAGGTTTGAATACCTAAGCAGAGGAGTCGGCTTTATAGAATTATGGTTATTGTTTATTATATCAAGTATGTCAAATATTACTCCTAACCTGTCTCTTTTCTTGTTTACCTTGTCCATTTTGAAACTTTTATGTATATGACTGCAAAGACTATCAAAGAGATTATCTGGAAGAAAAGCCCTATCTCAAAAAAATGCGGCTGCCTTCCGCCAGTTATAAACAGATTTATCAGCCAGAGAACTAAAGTAAGAAGATACAATCCTTTTGTCTGGAAAGACTTTTTGCCGTCTTTGCGCATAGCCAAAATAAGCATAGCTGCTATTATCAGAAGCACAAGCTGGAGGAAGAAAAGCATCATATGCGATTCTGTCAAGAAGCATATCACAGATAATAATATGGATACGCTATGGCCTAGTATAACAAGGATCCTGTTATCAAAATTTTTCCAGACTGAACTGAATATGATATAGAATATTGCCATAGTGCTGAAATAGCCCATTATCAGGATGAAAGTAGGCATAAAAAAGTATCTTGGAAGGATAAAATCGAATGCTATCCTTGAAACAAGGATAATGCTGAATAAGAACCTCAAAACATAGGATAATCCGAAGAAAAGGAAAGCATCCCTAAAATATCTTATCCCTTTATGTTTTGTAAGATTATATATCTCCCTTGTTTTATAGAATATCAAAACACAGAAAATAAATGCAGCTATTGTAAATACAAGCTCTAATCCAAACATTATAGGGTCGAAAAATGGCTGAGGCATATTGATTCACCAAATATACCTTTATATTTAAAGTTATATAAAGAAAGTGGACTTGAAGTCCATATTGTTTATAAAGGCTACTTGACTGGATATATAAGAGGTGAAAAATGGAAAGCATACTCCAGTTAGAGAATGTATGGAAATCTTATGATATGGGCAAGGCTGGAAAACTTACTGTTCTTAAGAATATAAACCTTGACATCAAAGAAGGTGAGTTTGTAGCGATTACTGGGCCAAGCGGATCTGGAAAATCAACTATGATGAATATTGTAGGAGCATTAGATATTCCCTCTAAAGGAGCAGTTTATCTTAAAGACAAAGATATCTCTAGGATAAGTGAATCTTCTCTTGCTGTAATGAGAGGAAAAACAGTGGGATTTATCTTTCAACAGTTCAATCTTATCCCTACATTAAGCGCTTTAGATAATGTAATGCTTCCTATGGAGTTTGTTGAAGAAGATGCATATAAAACCAAAAAAAGGGCAAAAGAACTGCTGAGTATGCTTGGATTAGGGGATAGGCTGCATCATAAGCCGACTGAATTGAGCGGAGGGCAGCAGCAGAGAGTGGCTATAGCAAGAGCATTGGCAAATGATCCAGAAATTATCCTTGCTGATGAGCCGACAGGAAACCTAGACAGCGAAACAGGAAAGTTTGTGATGGATTTTCTAGGAAAGATACATGAAAAAGAGGGAAAAACAGTAATACTAATAACTCACGATCTTTATCTAATAAAATATGCAAAAAGAGTAGTCCATCTGAAAGATGGAGAGATAGTCCAAGATACTAAAAATAAAAATTCAAAATGAGTATAGAGG
>Ga0315289_10008959_pt1 | contig 14447 bp, 9 predicted proteins | sample YL17G11_40_MG_FD_203452 | JGI IMG/M metagenome (GOLD analysis project Ga0315289, IMG submission 203452) | Sediment microbial communities from Yellowstone Lake, YNP, Wyoming, USA - YL17G11_40 | ecosystem: Environmental > Aquatic > Freshwater > Lake > Sediment | place: USA: Wyoming | collected...
CTGCCCGGCGGTCGCCTGTCGCGTCCGCCCTCTGCGGCGGCGCGCGGTGCGCGCCGCGCGCCGCCGGCTCCCGCCCGCCCCCCCGCGCCCCCCCGCCCGCCCCCCCCCCCCCCCCACCCCCGGTTCCGCGCGCACGCGCGTGCCTGTAAACACATGCGCACTGTGCGCAGTCCCGGAGGGTGGCCCCTCCGCCGTGACCTTCAATCCGCACAAATCGTTTTATTGGGGCCCCACACCTGACCTCTGTCTGTCCATCCACACGTCCCTTCCTTCCCCCTTCCCTTTCCGGCCCCTCTCTCGCCAACGCACACGTCTCTCTCCCTTGTCCTCTCCGCTCATCGCATCCACCGCCCACCTCGCCCCCTCCCATCACCTCTCCTCCCCCCAAAACGCTCGTCACCCTCACGACCCGTCTGCCAACAGTGCCGCCCGGAAGGCAACGTACGGGACCCCCCCGCCCACCGCGGCCGCCCGGGCCATGTCAGGCGGCGCCCGGGCGGCGCGCAGGCGGGCCGGCAGGTCCAGCTCCAAGCCGGCTTGCGCCACCGCGGCGGCAAGGGACGGGCCGCCCACCTCAGGGGGCGGCCCGGCGGCCGGGGCGACCCCCACTCCCCGCCTGTCGCCACCCCCCGCCGCGGCCCAGGCCGCCTCAAACAGGGCCTCTGTGAGGGCCGCCCCCGACCGGGACGCCGACTCGGCCGCCGCCGCCCCTGCCAGGCGGGCGAAGGAGGCCGTCAGCGTGGCCCGGGGCGCCGTGGGCGGGAGCTCGATGGCGATGGCGGCCGCGGCAGGGGCGCGGAGGCCGAGGGCGCCGAAGGCAGACGCCCAGGCGGCGGGCGTGGACCCGCCTGAGGGTGAGAGGATGTGTGTGAGCGTTTGTTGTGCTGTTGCTTTTGCTGTTGCTGTAGCTGTTGCTGTTGCCCCTGTGTGCTGTGCCCTCTATATTTTGAACTCCCGCACCGTCCATGGCGGCGGCGGCGGCCCGGGCGAGGGCGGGGCGGTCGAGGGGTGGGGTGGAGTAGGTGGCCATGGGAATAGAGGTGAAAAGAGTGAGGGGAGACGAAGAGTGCCCTTTTTTGTCAACGGGGCGTCTCCCCACTGTGCTTTTTCTTTCTCAGCGCGCCGCGCCCCGCACTCTCAGCGCACTCTCAACCCTACCATGCCCGCCGCCGCCCGCCCCCTGGTCACCGTCCAGGGCCTGGACGGCACCCCTGCCGAACAGACGGCCCTCCCGGCCGTCTTTCTGGCCCCGATTCGGCCCGACGTCGTCGGCTTGGTGAGTTCGGATCGGAGAAAAAATAAGGGGAGGCGGCTGCTACGGCACCCGCGCCCTGGCGTGTCAAAGGACGCGCCCGCCGCCTCATGCCGAGGCTTGGACTGTCTGGTCACAATTTGGTGGCTGTGGGTGGAGAGTTTGGGTGCCCGTGTCGGGCGGGGGCGGCCGTGGGAGATGAGCAAGCGGCGGCGGCGGCTCTTTGCTCCCCTGAGGTCCGTGCCCCGGCGCCCTGGACGCCCCAAAGCCGTCCCACCTCCGCACGGCCGCCACCCTGTGGAAAAGTGGAGCACATCGTTTGAGTTTGTTCCTGGATGTGTCATTGTCCTGACCCAGGCGCATGTGACACACTCTGTGGGCGCACACGAGACAAGCCCGCCGATCGGCTTCCCCCCCCCCCCCCCCGCATCGACGCGGCAGCGGCCCCGGCCCGCGCCTGACGGCGGCCTCCTCGCCTATACTCTCCGCCCCATGCCGGGTGAGCATGGCAGCTCTACCCGCTGGTGGAGGACGTGGCGGCGCTTTGGCACGCGCGGCGGAGCTCGGAAAAGGGTACACTCTCCCCACCTCCGGACCCTCTTCTCACCCCTTCTTCCCTCCCATCCTCTCTTCTCAGGTCCACACCGGCCTGGCCAAGAACGCGCGCCAGCCGTACGCTGTCTCGTCCAAGGCCGGCATGCAGACCGCCGCCGAGTCCTGGGGCACCGGCCGGGCCGTCTCCCGTATCCCCCGTGCCCCCGGCGGCGGTACGCACCGCGCGGGCCAGGGCGCGTTTGGTAACATGTGCCGGGGCGGCCACATGTTTTCGCCGACCAAGACCTGGCGGCGCTGGCACCGCAAGGTGGGCATCAACCAGAAGCGGTACGCGGTCGCGTCCGCGCTGGCCGCGTCCGCCGTGCCCGCCCTGGTGATGGCCCGGGGCCACCGCATCGACGCGGTCCCCGAAATCCCGCTGGTCGTGGCCGACGCGGCCGAGACGGTCGCCAAGACCGCCAAGGCGACCGCCCTCCTCACCGCCCTGGGCGCGGGCGCGGACGTCGCCCGCGCCCGGGACGCCCGGAACGTGCGCCGGGGCAAGGGTAAGATGCGGAACCGGCGGTACGTGTCCCGGCGGGGGCCCCTCGTCGTCTATGGCGGCGACCCGGCCGCCGCGCGCGCGTTCCGCAACATTCCTGGCGTGGACACCGCCTGCGTGGACCGCCTCAACCTGCTCCAGCTCGCCCCGGGCGGCCACCTGGGCCGATTCATCGTGTGGACCAAGTCCGCCTTCACCCGCCTGGACGAGATCTTCGGGGCCGGACCGGACGGGAAGGCGTCCGCTGTCAAGGCCGGCTACCGCCTGCCCCGCTCGCCGATGACCAACCCGGACGTCGCCCGCCTCATCAACTCCGACGAGGTCCAGACCGTCGTCAACCCGCCCAAGACGCCCTCCCGCCGGGCCCCCCTGAAGAAGAACCCGCTGCGCAACCTGGGCGCCTTGCTCAAGGTCAACCCGCACGCCAAGGCCGCCCGCCGGGCCGAGCTGCTCAAGTCTGCCAAGGGCAAGGTTGTCAAGAAGAAGGTGGCGCGCATCTCCACCAAAGCGCACGGCAAGGCCCACCTGGCCAAGATGGTGTCTGTCCACGACTACGAGGGCGCGGATTACGAGGTCTTCTCCGCGTGGCTGGGAACTTCTCAGAAGGAATGAGGAGAGATGTGTGCGCGCGCTTTTTGTAAGGAGATGGGGGTGGTTTGTTTCATTGATGCTTTGCAAAAAAAAAGCCGCCTGCCCTGCCATTCAAGCCCACTCCCTCGCCGCCCGCAGCAAGGCATTGAACGCCCCGTCCACGACCGGCAGCGTGGGCACCCGCCCCAGGTCCGCCAGCACCCGGTGCGCGCAGCCCACCCCCGAGAAGACGACCGCGTTCACGCCCTGGCCCGGGAAGGTTGAGTCGCCCGCACAGTACAGCCCCTTCAATCCCGTCCGGGCCATCGGCATGGCGAGCATGCCCGCCAGCCGCTTGGCAGGGATGGGCCCGTACGACCCGTCCGTCCGCCCCAGGAACCGGCGGTGCGTGCGCGGGGTGCCGACCTCCCGGAACAGGGTGCCCGCGGCCAGGCCTGGGAAGGCGGCGGCCTCCAACCTGGCCACAAACTCGTCTGCTGCCTTTTCCTTTGCGGCCTTGTAGGCTTCCGGGTCGTCCGCCTTGACCGGCCACGCATCCACCCAGTCGGGTGTGAAGGCGTGGAAGACGTGCGTGCCGGGTGGGCACAGGGTCGGGTCGAGGAGGGAGGGGATGGAGACAAAGAGCGTGCCCCGCGCGTCCTCCATCCGCGCCCAGGACTCACAGATGATGTGGTGGCACTCCGTCCCGGGCGGGAGGGTGCCTGCTTTGATGCCCAGGTGCATGGAGAAAAAGGAGGGCGCTTTCTTGTACTTGGACCGGAAGGAAGCTTCTTCCGGCGGGGTGGCCGTGCGCGGCACCAGCCCGTCAAAGGTGTCCCACCGGGTTGCGTTGCTGATGACAGTCTTTGACCTGAACGTCCGCCCGTCGGCCGTTGTGACGCCCGTTGCCGCGCCGGTGGCGCCGTCCACCACAACGCCGGTGACCCGCGTCCCGTACTCGATCGCCCCGCCCTTCGCCACCAGCCCCTCCGCCAGCTTGTCCGCCAGGACGCCCGTGCCCCCCACGGGGTAGTTGATGCCGCCCCAGTGCCGGTCGCAGAAGACCATGCCCGCATTGATCATGGGCGTCAGGTCCGCGCCCACGGTCGACCAGCAGTAACACTCCATGTCGATGAAGGCCAGGAGTTCGGGGTCGCGTATGTGGCGGCGGGCGACGTCGCCCGCGTTGGTGGCGACAAAGGAGGCCAGCGTGAGGCAGGCGCCCGGGCGCCTCCCAAACTGGCCGAGCAGGTAAGCCGGCTCCTCCAGGCTCTTCAGTTCCAGCGCGTTGAGCGCGTTGAACACGCGCCAGCACTCCCCGTAAAACTTGGCGATGCCGGCGGCTTCCGCGGGGAAGGCACGCGTGAGCTCTGCGACGAACGCGTCAAAGTCGCGCCACACCTTGACCTCCAGCCCGGACGGGTGGGCGGGCGAGGCGGGCAGGTGGTAATGAATCTGGGTCGGGTCGGGCACCGTGTCCACGCTCTCCCCGACGGCCGCCAGGGCGCGCGTGATGAGATTGGTGGACCCCCGGTCCATGGCGGCGCCCAGGCCGAACATCATGGAGGCTCCCACGTCAAAGGTGAAGCCGGCGCGGTGGAAGGCGCCGCCGGAGCCGCCAGGGATGAGGTAGCTAAGGGAGGGGGGTTGAGAGAGAGAGAGCAAAAGATGAGAAAGGGGGGGTCGATTGCCGTCTGGTTTCTCTCTCCCTCTCTCCGCCGCCTCCGGGCTCTTTTTTTGGTCGGCCACACACACACGGGCTCACACTTCATACGCGCTCACCGTTCAAGGACGACCACCTTGGCGCCCGCCACAGCTAGCTGGGTGGCGGCGGCGAGGCCACCAAAGCCAGCCCCCACGACGACCGCGTCATACTCAGCGTTGGTCGGGGCGCGCTCTGAGGGCGGGGTGGGGCGGGGCTCCGTGGCGGCCGTGCTAGCGAGGGAGCGAGTTAATCGAGCGATGCCTGCGTGTGCTTTGGCGAGGCGACGGGCGCGGGGCGGGGGCGCGGGCCGGCTGGTCGAGGAGCACGTCGCCGTGCGGCTAGGTGTGGTCGCTGTCGTTGCCGGCCGCATTTTTGAGGGCGTCTCTTTCGCGTGGCGATGAATGCGGCCCCACTCAGGGGTGGATGGTGGTCCTTGCACAATCACGCGCCCCAGGGAGTGTGTGCGCGATGAGAAATGAAGGAGAGGAGGCTCTCGCCGTGCAATTTGATGTGAGAGAAGAAAAGTGGCGAGGGAGTGAGCATAGTAAAAAAAACACGGCATGGGCCTCTACGGCGCCCGGCCGCTCAGCGAGGGTCGGGCCACCGCTGGCCCCGTCCGACCCCTGACTGGCCACGGCCATGGAGGACTTATTCGGCTACACACTCATGCACTGTCACGCCCGCTCCGACCCCCAACCACGCCCTCGCCGCGTGTCGACCTTGCACATCGTTCCGCTGCCAGAGCCGGCCCCGACCCGGCTGACCCCGACCCGGCTGCTACTGCTGCCACCCCGCCGCCCTTTCTCGCGTCCTACATCACCGCCGCCCGCGACGCCACGGCTGCCCTGACTTCCACAACACCACCCACATCTGCAGCGATTGCTGCCGGCGTGGCCGCCTTTTCTGGCTTGGCCAAGGGCGCGCGGCGTGGGAGCGCGGACAGGCGGGCGACCATGGTGCGCGACCCGGCCGTGCGTGGCCTTGCCGCCGCCCTCGCCTTTCCGCCCGCCGTCGCGGCCTGGTCGAAAGGGCCCCTCGCGGTCGGCCTGTTAGCCAAGGCGCACGCGGATATCGGGCATGCCGGGCCGGACCTGGGAGCCGCCCTGTTCCGGGCGGCGGCTGAGATGGCGGGGACAGGCGGGGCAGCGGGCGACACCTCCCACCTGGTCGCGGCCGCCATGCCCGCCCTCAACCTGGCGTCCTCGTCACGAGCAGGAACTCTGCATGCCCGGGCCGGCGTGCTGGCCGCGGTGGAAGCCTGCCTCGTGGGCGGGCCGCTCGCGCGCGCGGCGCGCGCGCGGGGGCCCGAGGGCGTCCGCCTAGCCGTCGACGCGGCGGCTGCGGCGGCGGCTGTGCTGGGGGCGGCGGAGCACAGTCGCAGTGGGTGGGTGCATGCTGGTGCCAGCCCTATGGCAGTCGAGTCGGCGGGCGAGGCCCTGTGGGGCGGGGGCGCCCGTGAAATGGGCGGCGGCGGCGGAGGCGGCGCAGGAGGCATGACGGCCGCGGGACGACCGCCGCCGCCGCTCCAACCCCCTTTGCCCTCCCCAGCCGACGCCGCGCCCGCCCGCCGCATCCTGACCGCCGCCCTCGAGGCCGTCGCCGGGGCGGGCGATGCCAACCGCCTCGTCCCCCGCGCCGTCGCCCGCGTGGGCCGGGCCCTCGCGGACAGCCGGGCCCTGAGGGGCGGGGGCGCCGGCGCCGACGCTGGCGCGGCAGCCGCCACCGCCGCCGACCCCGACGCCGCCCTCCTGTTCTCTGCCTCCCTCCGCGCCGTCCGCGCCCTGGCCAGGGCCGCCGTCCGGGCCGCCGCCGTGGCCGCCCGGGCCCGGGCGGACGGGGTGGACCCCTGCCTGGACGATGCGGACACCTCGCCGGGCGCGGTGTGCGACACGGCCTGGGCGCTCGGGCGGGCGGTCGCTGACCTGCGGGGGCGGGGGCCGGGCGGCAGCCCGCCCGCGCGGCGCCCTTTGGCTGCGTCGCCCACCCCCACCTCCGACCCGGTCACCCTGACCCTCCAGGCCGCCGCGGACGCCCTGGTGGCGCTGGGGCCGATGCTGCAGGCGGCCGCGGCGGGCGGCGCGCCCGCGGCGGGCGTGGCGGCCGCGGCCTGGGCGCTCGCGGCCACCGGCGGCCGTGGGGGGGCGGGCGGGGGGGGGCGGGGCGGCGGTGGGTGGCCGGGCGCGCCCAGCGGGCCGCCCCCCGCCGTGGGCTCTGCCCTGGACGCTCTGGGCGCCCGGGCGGCGCACCTGTCTCCCTCCGCCCCGCCCCGGTTCACGGCCCAAGCCCTGTGGGCGCTGTCCGCGTCCCGGCGGGCGGCGCCCCTCGCCTTTGAGGCGGCCGCGCACGGGTTGCTGCCCCAGGCGCCCGGGATGGGGCCGGCCGAGGCGGCCGTGCTGGGGCTGGCGTACGCCCGGGTCGGGGCGACGACCTCGCCCGCGTGCGCGGCGCTGCTGGACGCTCTGGCTGTGCGGGCCCTGGCCGCGACGGGCGGCGGGAGCGGCGGGGGCCAGCACGCAGCAGCAGGCGCCACCCCCCCCGCGCCCGCGCCCGCGCCCGCGCCCGCGCCCTGGCCCCCCGCCGCCGCCCCGCGCGCGCTCGCCAACCTGGCCTTTGCCCTGGCCGCCGCGGGCCGCCTGCCGCCCGCCCTATACAACACGGCCTGCTCGTTCGCGGCGGGCGACGCGGTCGGGGCGGTGGAGCTCGGCCAACTCCACGTCGCGGGCGTCGCCCTGCGTGCGGGGGGAGGGGTTGAGGCGGGGGGGATGGGGGCACGGCCGCCGGCGCCCCCGCCCGGCGCTGGCGCTGGCGCTGGCGCTGGCGCCGGCGCCGGCCCCGTCCGCCCGCCCGCCCCCGCGGGCGACCTCTTCCAGACCCTCCTGGACGCGGGGCGGGTCGCCCGCGCGGCGGCCGCCTGCTGGGGCGCGGGCGCGCCCCTCGGCCCGGCCACGCCCTCCCGGCCGGGGGCCCAGATGGTCGACGCCCTGGCCGGGCTGGCGGCGGAGGCGGCGGCGGAGGAGCCCTGGCGGGACTGGACCGTGGTTCCCGAGCACCGGGCGGCAGGCCTGGCCGCCGTGGACGCGGCGTTCCCCGCCCTGCGCGTCGCGGTCGAGTTTGATGGACCCTCCCACTTTTTCACCAACTCGCCGCGCCCGGTCGGGTCGACGGCCTTCAAACGCCGCCTGCTGCGGTGGGCGCGCTGGAGCGTGGTCTCCATTCCCTGGGGCGACTGGGCCCAGCTGGGCCAGGCGCCGGCGCGGCGGGCGTACCTGGCCCTCGCCCTGGACGGCACGCCCGCCGCCCTGCCCCGGACCCTGGCCGCCCGGGTCGGGTCCGACCTTGGCAGGCGGGGCGGCGGCAGCGACCCCACCGCCTGGACGCACGACCCTGCCCTGGCGGCGGGGCTGGTACAGGAGATGAGCCTGTTGCGGGCGGCGTACGCGGGCGGGGGTGGGGCCGGGGCGCACCCGGGCGGGGCGGGCGGGGCGGCCGCGTTGATCGGCGGGGCCGAGGAGGCCGGGGAGGCAGGGGAGGCAGGGGAGAGGGGGGGTGAGGTTGAGGACGCGCCTCAGCCCTCTCCTCTCCCTCCTCCCCCTCCTCCCCCCGACCCGGCCCTCCTGGCCCAGCGCCTAGCCGCGGTGCAGTTCAGGAAGGGCAAGATTGGGCTGGGGTCGGCGGTGCAGCGGAAATTAGGTGGCAGCGGAGGTGCGAAGTGAGAGAGAGAAGGGGTTGAGGGAGAGGTTAGACGAGACAACAAAAAATCACACCACCCCGACCCACCGCCGCCTCGCCGCCTCCAGCTTGCGCTCGCTGATGGGGCGGACATACGCCAGGGGCGGCCCCCGCCCCCGCCCGGCCGCCCGCTCCACCTCGATGGCCAGGTGGGCCCGGTACGACCGCCGCACGCCCGCCCGCCCCTTGCCGTGGAACCACGCCCGCTTGGGGGTGGCCGCCCGCCCGACGACCGCAGACAGCACGCGCAGAGGCACGCCGCCCAGGCCGTGGTTGGCGGCTGCGTTGGCCGCCGCCGACGCCAGCACGCCCGCGCACAGGGCGGCCGCCTTGGTCGGGGAGGCCGCGCACTGGGCCGCCGCGTCCTCCACCCCCAGCCGCGGCAGGATGCGTGCGAAGCGGGCCAGCTTTTTGGGCGAGATGCGGACGCCACGCAGGACGGCGCGGGCACTGTTCCGGGCGGGGCCCGGCGTGGGCGGGGTGGTCTGGATGGACACATCGTCCTTGCCGCCCGCGGCGGCGGACGTCGGGGGCGGCGGCGCGGCGCCTGGGGCGGGCGGCGGCGGGCCGGGCGTGCGGAGGAGGGGGTTGAGGCCTGGGGTGGGGGCGGGCGGGTCGTCGGGCGGGGCCTGCCGGTTGTTTTTTTGATTGAGGGTGTGGGGTGAGTGCGTGCGCGGTTGTTCGCACACTCCCTCCCGCCCCTGTGCTCTCCCCTCCCCTCCCAACGCAATCGCTCTGGCTCATACCTGTCGGACGGTGGACGTGGAGAGGCCGGCCCAGAGGCGGGGCGTGGGTGGCCAGGCGGGCGATCGGGCCGCCGGCGCCGGCGTCACCGTCGGCTGACCACCAATGCGGCGGGCTGTCCACCAAACGGCGGCGGCGCGTGCGACCTCCAGGCTCCTCCCTCCTCCTCCCGCTGCCGTTGTGTAGGAGCAGGAGGCGAGGACACTGGAGGTGATGCGGGCGGCGGCGGCGCGGAGGAGCATGGCGTGTGTTTGTGTGCGGGAGGAGGCGAAGCGAGCACGCAACTTACTAGGCCCGACTCTGTTGTGTTCCAACCCCACCTCGACCGCCCTCTTCCCCGCTCACTCACTCTCGTCGCCCAGCCCCACCCGCAGCAGGTAGCCTTCCTCATCCATCCCTGCATGCTCCGGCGCGGCCGGCAGCCCCGGCATCCCGCCCCCGCCCGCCCCCGCCCCCGTCACCTCCCCCGGCGGGCGCCGCGCCCACCGCGCCTCCGCCCCCCGCGCCCCGCGCCTGAGCGTGTAGGCCAGCACGGGCACTGCCCCGCCCACCCCGCCCACGACGCGCTCCGGCCCGCCCCAGTCATAGCGGGGGTCGTCCAGGTAGTGGCCCCGGCGGAAGAGGGGCGGGGCCCAGGTGATGGAGGCGAGGAGGCCGCCGCCCGGCCGCAGGACGCGGTGCGCCTCGCCCAGGGCGCGGTGCATCCTGGCCCGCACCTCGTTCGGCGGGTCCCACGGGTCTGGCGCCCGCCCGTCCGTGCCCGCCACCTCTAGCACGTCGAACGTCCCCTTCTCGATGACCGCATCAAAAGAGGCGTCGCCGAAGGGTGCCAGGTCGAGCATGTCCGCGACCGCGAAGGTGAGGGCGGCGCCGCCTGGGGGGGTGGCCGCCGCCGCGGCGCGGGCCCTCATGTTTTCCACCGCCGTCGGGGAGAGGTCCGTCGCGACGACCTCCCTCAGCGCGGGCAGGCGGCCGCCGGCCCCGCCCACACCCTCACTCGCCAGCTCGAACGGCAGGCGGGAGGTGCCGGCCCCCAACACGAGGACCCGGACTGCGCCCGCCAGCGCGGGGCAGAGCGCGTCACCCACCCCGCCCGCCCAGCCCCCCCCGCACCATTCAAAGCCTTCCTCCCCGCCCGCGAATCTCGCCTCCCAGTAGGCCGGGTCGCCATAGGAGGCGACACCCGGCGGTAGGGACATGGCCGGGAACTCGGTGTGTGTGTGAAGTGGCAATGAAAAAGAAGTAGAGGAAAAAGAAAAACCCGCCTTCTTTTTCTACCTTCCCCCCTGCACCGCCTGCAGCGCCGCCCTCGCCGACCCCGCCGCGCCCGCTAGGTGCGCGCCCGCCAGTCGGGCTTGCAGACCTGCCGCGTCCGCCAGCGCCCGCTCAGCGGCGACGTCCGAGGCGAACCCGCCCGCCCGCGCGTGCGCGGCCGCAGCCGGCAGCAAGGCCGCCTGGGCGTCGTTCGCTGCCTGGTAAACGCCGGCGACTGCGCCCCCTACCGCCGCCGTGCGGGTCCCGTCCGGGTCGCCGCTGGAGACGACCGCAACTAGGCCTTCCGCGACGTCCGCGGCCGCGTCGGCAGCAGCGGCGGCCGCGGCCTGGGCGGCGGCTAGGGAGGAGTAGGAAGCGGAGAGGACGGGCGGGGTGGGCGTGTCGGCCATGTGCTTTCTCAAGAGAGAGAGTGTGTTTTGATTTCCCTTGGGGCGTGCGCCCTGGACTTTTTTGCCAGCTGCCAGGCCGAGTCAAAATAGAGGCCGATGCACAGGGGTGGAAGGGGGTGGGAGATGGGGGTCAGAGCGCGTGTCCTCCACCGCGTTTTGATGGGGAGAAGAGGAAAGACAAAAAAACGGGTCTGGCCACGCCGCGCCGCTCTCTCCCTCCTTCACTTTTTTTTGTTTCTTCGCCCTCATATGGACGCCCTGGGCGACGACCAGGGCTCCCCGCCCGAGGGCCCGGCCGCCTTCCTGGCCGCCGCTGCGGCCGCCTCCAACGCCCGCCTGCGGCGCCACCTGGACGCGGTCGCCCCGCACACGCGGGCAAGGTGGGGCGGCGCTGCTGCGCTGCTGCTTGCATACGTCGCCCGCGTCGCCTCCCTACGGTCCTTCCACATCGTCACCTACGGCCTGGGCATCTACCAGTTGAATCTGTTCCTGGGTTTCATCACGCCGGCGGTAAGAGTGGAGCGTGTGGTTGTGTGTGTGAGAGAGAGAGAGAGAGAGAAAGAGAGAAAGGGAAGCACGGGCGCATCGGGCCGCGCGCGCGCGCTGCTGCCTCTCTCAACCTGGTCCCCCCCGTTTTTCAATCACATCAAAAAAAAGGTCGACCCCGAACTGGACGCCCCGACCCTCCCCTCCCGCCGGGAGGACGAGTTCCGGCCCTTCGTGCGGCGCCTGCCCGAGTTCAAGGCCTGGTGGGCGGCCGTGCGGGCGACCGCCCTGGCGTTCTGCCTGACGTTTGTCCCGGCCGCGGACGTCCCCGTCTTTTGGCCGATCCTGGTCCTCTACTTTTGTGTCCTGGCGGCCATCACCCTGAAGCGCCAGGTCAAGCACATGCTGCGCCACCGGTACGTGCCCTGGGACTTGGGGCGCAAGACCCGGTACGGCGGCGGGGGTGGGGGTGGCGGGGCGAGGAAGAGCGACAAATGAGGGGGTGCGTGAAGGTTTTCATTGTTTTCTAGAAGAGGTTTTTGCACTCTCCCTCTGTCCTTCTCTCCCTCTCTCTACCCCCCCCCCTCCCTAACCGCTAGCCCGCCACACCACCACCACCCGCTTCCCCACCCGGCACGCAATGCAACGGACGGGAGCGGTCCAGGGCGGGCGTGGCCGCCACTCGCACGCGGCCACCGCACCCCGCAGCGCGGCCGCCGCCGCCCCGGGCGCCCAGGCAAAGGAGACGTGCGGGGCCGGGCGCGCGTAGTAAGGGGGCAGGCCGACCAGGGCGCCCGCCGCGTCGACGGCGGCGACCGCGGCCCTGAACGCGGCGTGGGCGGGCGGGGCGGGGCCGCCGCCGCCGCCGGCCGCCGCCAGGAAGCAGCGCGTCCCGTCATCATTCTCCAGGACTGCCAGGGCCGGCAGGCCCAGCTCGAAGCCCGCGCTGGGCAGCCCGGCCGCGCCCGCCAGCGTGGCCGCCAGGCCATCTATTAGGGCCGGCACATCCCGGCTGGCCAGGGGGGCCACCCGGGAGAGGGAGAGGTGGAGGGTGGCGGGCGGAGTGGCCGGGGTGGTGGCCGCGGCCGGGTGGATTTGGAGCGCGTCCATGCAGGTGAGGCCCGGGACGGTGGGGGCCAGTGCCGCCACCAGCCCCCGCAGGCGTGCCGCCAGGGCGGCGTCTACCTCCACGGGCGCATGCGTGTGGACGGCGAACTGGCCGGGCACGTGCGGGAAGGAGCGGACGCGCGGGGGTGGGGGTGGTGGAGGTGGGGGGGCGGGGGGGGGGCAGGCGGCAGTGGATTGCTCTTCGCCGCCGCCGCCGTCGCCTTCTTGCTCCTCGCTGCTGCTGCTGTATTCGACCAGGCCACGCATGGGAGCGAGGGCGTGTGCGTGGCCAGGGCGCACGCGCACGCGCGCACACGCGGACGCGTGTGCACGGTCGAAAAGACTGGAAACTCTCGTCTGTGCACTCTATCGAGGCACGTTAACTCAATCCATCTTTACTCTTCATTTCGCCGCCCCTGCAACGCTCCCTCCCCAGCAAAGCGCCGAGGGGATAGGGAAGTCGGTCCATTTTCGACCTCAGACACATGGCCCCGCCCGGTCTGGCTGCCCGCGCCGCGTCGGGCCGGGCGTGCTGTTGTTCCAGAAGTGGCCCGCCGCCGCCGCCACCAATGCGCTCGTCCTCCTCCGCGCTTCTCCTCCTCCGCGCCCGGGCGGCTGCCGCCGGGCTGCGACTGCCCACGCTCAGGGCTGCTGATAGCCTGAGTCATTTGCACCCGGCTGGCCGGGCGGCCGCGCCCGCCAGGCTGCTCGGGCCGCGCGCATCTTCCTCTGCCGCTCGACCCATGGCGGCCGCGGCGGCCGTCGACCTTGGAGCCGCCGCTCCCACCACCACCTCCCGGGCCGCCCTGTCCAAGCTCAGGGTGGCAGACCTGAGGGCCCTTCTGGCCGCCGCGGGTGTCCCCGCCAGCGCGGCCCCCCGGCTGAAGGCCGACCTGGTGGAGGCGGCGTGGGCGGCTGGGGGTGGCGGCGGCGGCGGGGCGGTGCCTGGCGCCGGTGGCGCCGGTGCTGCGCAGCCCGAGGTAGTGATGTCGCCGGCTCCCCCCCCCCCGCCCCGCGCTGCTCCCGCCGCGTCCATCCCGACCGACCCCGTCCCCACCCGCACCGGCCTGGCCGTCACCTGGCTGGGTACCTCCTCGGGCGCGCCCACCCCGGCCCGCAACGTCTCCTCCATCGCCGCCCGCACGCCGGGCGGCGCGGTCCTGGTGGACGCGGGCGAGGGCACGGCCGCCCAGGCGGCCGCGGCCGGCATCCCGCCCGCCTCCATCGGCGCCGTCCTGGTCACCCACCTCCACGGCGACCACTGCTTCGGGCTGGTGGGGCTGCTGACGGCCGCGACGGCCGCGCGGGCGGCGGCAGCGGCAGGGGGCGGCGGCGGGGTGCCCCCGCCCCCCCTCATCGTCGCGGGGCCGCCTGGCCTGGGCGCGCTGGTGACCGCGGCGCTCCGCCTCCCCGGCGGCCTGGACGGCGGCGGGTCCGGCTTCCCCGCCCGCGTCCTCATTGCCGAGTTTGTGACAGACCCCCGGGAGGCGCACCCGCCCCGGCGCGTGAGCGGGGACGGGGATGACGCGGGCACGGCCGCCCGCCTCGAGGCGGTCCGCCTGTCGCGGCGCGCGCCCGACCGGACGCCCGCGGCCGAGGCGGCCCTGCGCGGCCGCGCCGCCGCGGCCGCCGCCGCGGCCGCCTCCACCTCCGGCGACGAGGATGCGTGGGAGGGCTACCACAGGAGCCACAACAGCGCCCGCCGGCGCGGCCCGCCCCGGCGCCGGCCGGACCAGGCGGCCGTCCACGCGGTCGACGTCGTGCCCGGCCTGCAATGGTCGCTCGACCTCCGCGCGCTGGCAGGGGGCGACGGCGGCGCCCCGCCCGCCCCGCCCTTCACCGCCCTGCCCCTGGCCGTCGTCGCCGCCCAGCTGCAGCACCGGGTGCCCTGCTGGGGATACGCGCTGTCGGAGGTGGTGGAGGAGGGAGAGGGGCAGGGGCCGCCCCCGCCCCGGCCCCCGGCCTCGACCCCCCCCGCGCCGGCCTCCCCGCCCCTCTCCCCTCCGCCGTCCGTCCGCCCGCGCAAGGTCGTCCTCCTGGGCGACACCTGCGACTCCACCGCCATGACCCTGCCCGGCGCCGGCGCCGACCTCC
>Ga0315289_10008960_pt1 | contig 14447 bp, 17 predicted proteins | sample YL17G11_40_MG_FD_203452 | JGI IMG/M metagenome (GOLD analysis project Ga0315289, IMG submission 203452) | Sediment microbial communities from Yellowstone Lake, YNP, Wyoming, USA - YL17G11_40 | ecosystem: Environmental > Aquatic > Freshwater > Lake > Sediment | place: USA: Wyoming | collected...
GTCTGCCGCTGCGAGTCGGTCACTGAAGGGGAGATCGTGGCCGAGATCCACGCGCCGGTCCCCGTGCGCACCTACGACGCGCTCAAGCGCCGCACATGGCTGGGCACCGGACGTTGCCAGGGCGGATTTGACACACCCAGGGTTGTGGAAATCCTGGCCCGCGAACTGGGAGTCTCCCCACAGGAGATCACCAAGAAGGGGCCCGGGTCCCAGTTCCTGATGCGCCGGACCAAGGCCGTTGAGCCCGAAGAGGCTCGCCCTGTCTCACAACGACAGGACCGTGGCGGCCCGAACGGGGAGGTATAGCATGGCACTCAAAGCCAAGTACGATGTAATCATCATCGGCAGCGGCCCGGCCGGTCTGGCTGCGGCAGTTGCCGCCAAGAAAGAGGGTGCCGAGGACGTCCTGATCGTCGAGCGCGACAAGGAACTGGGCGGCATCCTCTTGCAGTGCATCCACAATGGCTTTGGCCTGGAGACCTTCAAGGAGGACATGCCCGGCCCGAGCTATGCCCAGCGCTTTGCCCAAGAGGCGCTTTCTCTGGGGGTCGAGACGCTGCCGGATGCCATGGTCCTGGACGTTACCTCCACCCGCCACCTGTACGCCATCGGCAAGTGGAGCGGCCTGGTGGACCTCGAGGCGCGTGCCATCGTGCTGTCCATGGGCTGCCGCGAGCGCACGCGTCCACAGATCCGCATCCCGGGCACCCGTCCCGCCGGCGTGTACACGGCCGGCACCGCGCAGCGCTTTGTCAACGTTGAGGGCTGGATGCCGGGCAAGCGCTTTGTGATCCTGGGCTCCGGTGACATCGGCATGATCATGGCGCGCCGCCTGACCTTCGAAGGCGCCAAGGTCGAGCGTGTGCTCGAAATCATGCCCTTCCTGACCGGCCTCACGCGTAACTACGTGCAGTGCCTTTTGGACTATAATATACCCTTGCAGCTCGGACACACCGTCAAGCGCATCCTGGGCAACCACCGGGTGGAGGCCATCGAGGCCGTCCGGGTCGACGCCAAGTGGAACCCGATCCCGGGCACCGAAGAGGTCATCCCCTGCGACACGCTGCTGCTGTCGGTGGGCCTCACGCCCGAGAATGAGCTCTCCAAGAAAGCCGGGGTCCTGATCGACCCGGTGACCGGCGGCCCATTCGTGGATGAAGGCATGCAGACCAACGTGCCGGGCATCTTTGCCGCGGGTAACGTAGTCCACGTCTACGACCTCGTGGACTGGGTAACCGAGGCAGGCTACCTGGCCGGACGCAGCGCAGCGCGGTTTGCCATTGCCGAGCGCAAGCGCGCCACGGGCCAGGTCAAGCTGCAGGCCGGCGACAATGTGCGCTACGTGGTGCCGCAGGTGATGGACAGGGAAGCCCTGGCCCAGTCGGGCCAGCGCCTGCAGATGCGCGTCGTCAAGCCCATTGAAGAAAAGGTCTGGGTCGAGATCATGGATGGACAGAACCTGGTCGCTCGGAAGGGCCAGCGCTACGCCCGCCCGGGTGAGATGGTCACCGTGGACCTCCCCCAGAAGGCCTACGACGCAGTGCAGAAGGCCGACCATCTGACCGTGCGCGTGGTCAAGCGCGGAGGAGAATAGGACATGGCAGAAGAAATCACCAAACTCATTTGCATCACCTGCCCGATGGGTTGCGCCCTGCAGGTCACGCACGATGGCAAGATGGTCACCAAAGTGGAGGGCAGCCAGTGCAAGAAGGGCGTGGCCTACGGCGAAGCCGAGATCAAAGACCCACGTCGCATGGTAACGAGCACCGTCAGGGTGGCTGGTGGCGGGCATCCGTTGGTGGCTGTGTATACGGCAGCCCCCATTCCCAAGCCTCTGATCTTTGACTTGCTGGCCGAGCTGCGCCAGGTAGAGCTACACGCGCCCGTCAAGATGGGACAGGTCGTCGTGGAAAACGCGCTCGGCACCGGCGTGAATGTGGTTGCCAGCCGGGACCTCCCGGTAGCCTAGCCGGCCAGTGTGCGCCCTGGGTCGTTCGCCCCGGCGGGCCGGGTCGCCGGCCCGAACGCGGCCGCACCTGCCGGAAGATTGGTTTGATGGACACATGGCGAAAGTGAACAAGCCACGAGGGAAGGTATCGACCGCCAGTTCGGTGCAATCGAATTCGTCAACCCCAGAGGAGCACCAGCCGCGCAAGTTCGGCTGGATCCCCCTCTGGGGCTGGATGCTGCTGTTCCTCGTGCCCCTGCTCGTTAGCGAGTACATGTTCTTCCGTGTGGATCGCTGGTTCAACATGATTGCCTTTCCGCTGGCCTGGTTTGGATTCTGGTACACGGTGCTGCGGCGATCAGGGTGGGTCATTTTCAAGCGACGCAAGGACGAGTAGCGCCAGGCGCTGGTCCCCCGACGAGGGTTGGCTAACAAACATGGAGGGTGTGGTTCGTCGTCCGGCGGCTCGCACGGAAGAGCAGCGCGCCCAATTTCAGGCTGGTCTGGGCAGTTTTGCGGCCCGGCATGGCCTCTCAGACTGGGAGGACTGGTTCAGCCCGTACGACGACCAGACCTATCGAGAGGTGTTGCAGAACGTGCAAGCGCAGGATCGCGTGCTCGATCTGGGCGCTGGCGATTTGCGCCTGTCGCTGCTCCTGGCGGAACGCGTGCAGCGGGTCTATGCCGTGGAAGTCAACCCGCTGCTCGTGGCCGCAGCGTTGGCCGAGATCGGGCTTGACCTGCCGCGCAACTTGCAGGTGATCTGTGCCAATGCCCTGGATGTGACATTCCCGTCTGATGTGACGTTAGGTGTCCTGCTGATGCGTCACTGCCAGCACTTTTCTCTGTACTGGGACCGACTGCAGGCCGCTGGCTGCCAGCGCCTGATCACCAACTCGCGTTGGAAGAGCGGCGTCGAGGTCATCGACTTGACCGCCCCGCGTGTGCCCTGGCAGGGAGTGGCGCGCGAAGGGTGGTACGCCTGCCGTTGTGGCGCTGTGGGTTACGTGGGCGGGGCCGTTCGCCCCGGCCCGAACGGGGTGGAATGCCCACACCCTGCGTCTCCTGTCTGGTCCGACGTGGACACGCAAACCGAGGTGGGCGAATGCCCGGCCTGTCAGTCTGCAGCGTATCTTACGGAAGGAGCAGAGCATGAGACTTGACGGCAAGCGGATCGCCGAGTTGGTAGGCCCGGGTTTTGAGGACCTGGAGTTCTGGGTGCCCTACATGCGCCTGCAAGAAGAGGGCGCACAGGTCACCGTGGTGGGCCTCAAGGCCGGGGAGACGTACCCCAGCAAATCGGGCGGCCTGACCGCCACGGCCGACGTGGCCGCCGATCAGGCGCGCGCCGAAACCTTTGACGCCGTGCTCGTCCCGGGAGGCTGGGCGCCGGACAAGATCCGCCGCTATCCGGCCGTGCTCGCTCTGGTGCGTGGCGCCTACGAGCAGGGCAAAATCGTCGGCGCAATCTGCCACGCCGGCCTGGTGCTTATCTCGGCCGGCATCGTGCGCGGCCACAAGGCCACCGGTTCGCTGGGCATCAGGGACGATCTGGTCAATGCCGGTGCGACCTGGGTGGACGAGCCCGCGTTCCGCGACGGAAACCTGGTCTGGGGTCGGGTGGTGGCCGACATCCCTGCCTATTGCCGCGAACTCGTGGCGGCCCTAACGGCACCGTAGTCCTGCAGTAGCCGTAGCATCGCCCCTCGTGGGCGCTCTACGGTCGCTCCGTAGATGCAACAACGCAGCCAGAGCGGAGGTTCTCATTGGTCGGGGTCGGGATCGTGATCGTGGCACACAGCCGGGAACTCGCGGACGGGGTCCGCGCGATGGCAGCTGCCATGAGCGCAGGTCAGCACGGGTTCATCGCCGCGGCGGGGGGCCTGGAGGACGGCAGTCTGGGCACCAGCCTCGAGCGCATCCAGCAGGCATTGGAGGCCGTCTACAGCGACGACGGCGTCCTGGTCCTGATGGATTTGGGCAGCGCAGTGATGACGACCCAGATGCTACTGGAAATGCTCCCACCAGAACAGCAGGCCCGCATCCGCCTGACCAATGCGCCGCTTGTGGAAGGGGCCATCGCCGCCGCAGTGGCCGCCTCGCAGGGCGACAACCTGGACCAGGTGCAGCGCGCTGCGGAGAAAGCCCTCGACTTTCCCAAGATCCCTCAGGAGGCGCCACCCAGCGTGGCAAAAGAGGCTGCCCCGCCGCCGGCGGGCCCCACGCGCAGCGTCGAGCTGCCTGTGCCCAACCCGATCGGACTGCATGCCCGCCCGGCGGCCACCTTTGTGCAGACGGCCTCGCGCTTTGCCGCGCGCATCACGCTGCAGAACGTCACGCAGAAACGCCAGGCGGTGGACGCCAAGAGCATGATGGCAGTCGCCAGCCAGGGTACGGCGCGCCAGGGCGAAATGGTGCGCATCGTGGCCCAGGGGCCGGATGCCGACGAGGCGATTGCTGCGCTGAGGACGCTGGTCGAGGCCGGTTTTGGCGAGATGGAGCCGACCAAGGCCTTGGCCGCCCTTCCGCCCACGCGCGTCTCAGCGACTGTGGCCACGCCCCAGGCGGCTGGGGAATTGCGTCAGCCCGCAGGCCCTCCTCCGCCCCACGTGCAGGGTATCGGCGTGTCCGAAGGCTACGTCGTTGCGCCCGCTTTTACCTACCGGCGACCGGTACTGCAGGTTACGCGCCGTCGGGTGGAAGACACACAGGCGGAAGTGGCCCGCTTAGAGCAAGCTCTGGCGCAGGCCCTGGAGCAACTCGACCAGATGCAGCGCAGCGTGTCGGCCAGTGCCGACGAGCAGACCGGGCGCATTTTTGAGTTCCATCGCATGATGCTGCAGGATGCGGGGCTGATCCAGACCATCAAGGCCAACATCGCCGACAACCACTCCAATGCCGAGGCCGCCATCAGCGACGTCCTGGAGCGCTGGGTACGCCATTTCGAGGGCCTGGACGACGAGCTGATGCGTGCGCGTGCCGGCGACGTGCGCGACGTGGCCAATCGCGTGTTGGGCATCTTGATGAGCCAGGGCGAGTCCAGCCTCGGTGCTCTTCCGGGCCCGGCGATTGTGGTCGCTGAGGACCTGGTGCCGTCCGAAACGGCCTTGTTGGATCGTGCGCTCGTGCGCGGCCTGGCCACAGCGCTGGGAGGCGCCACGTCGCACACGGCGATTCTGGCGCGCATGTTGGGCATTCCCGCCGTGGTGGGCCTGGGCGAGGAGATTCTGGCCGTGCCATCCGGGACCGTGCTGGCCATGGACGGCAGCACCGGCTGGATCGAGGTGAGCCCTTCGGCCGAGATGGTGCGCACCTACGCCGCGCGCCAGCGGCGTCTGGTCGCCGTGCAAGCGGCTGCGCTCGAGCACGCGTCGGAGCCGGCCGTGACCCGCGACGGGCGTCGCGTGGAGGTGGCCGCCAACATCGGAGATGCGGAATCTGCGCACGAGGCATTGCGCTACGGCGCGGAGGGCGTCGGCCTATTGCGCACCGAGTTCCTCTATCTGGGCCGCACCAGCCTGCCCAACGAGGAAGAGCAGTTTGTGGCCTACCGGTCCATCGCCGAGACCCTCGACCAGCGCCCTCTCATCGTACGCACGCTGGACGTGGGCGGCGACAAACAACTGCCCTACCTCGACGTTGGATCGGAGCTCAACCCCTTCCTGGGTGTGCGGGCCATCCGGCTGTGCCTCTCACGGCCTGACATCTTCCAGCCGCAACTGCGCGCCATCCTGCGCGCCGCCCAGGGCCACAATGTCAAGTTGATGTTCCCCATGGTGGCCACGCGCGACGAAATCGTGCGCGCCCGCGCGGCGCTCGACCAGGCGCACAAGGCCCTGACAGACGCCGGGGTAGCGCACGCCGAACGCGTAGAAGTGGGCATCATGGTCGAGACCCCATCCGCGGCGGTCGTCTCGGCGGTCCTGGCGCGGGACGTGGATTTCTTCAGCATCGGCTCGAACGACCTGACGCAGTACACGCTGGCCGTCGACCGCGGCAACAAGCGTCTCAGTTATCTCTTCAACCCGTTGGACCCCGCCGTGCTGAGCCTGATCCATCAGGTGATCCAGTCCGGCCACGCCGCCGGCAAGTGGGTGGGCGTGTGTGGCGAGATGGCAGGCCAGCGCAACGCCATCCCCATCCTGTTGGGCCTGGGGCTGGACGAGTTTAGCATGACCCCGCAAGCGGTGCCACTGGCCAAACAATGGATCCGCCAGCTCGACTATGGCCAGGCGCAGGCCGTGGCCCAGGAGGTGCTGCAGCTCCGCAGCGCCAGTGAGGTCGAGGCCCGCATGGCCCGCTTCTTCGAGCAGCTCGAACAGTCGCCCGCCGTCTGAAAGAAGCTATCGGTCGGATTGACCTCACAGAGACTCTGACTCGAGAAGCTTGTCGAGCGATCCCGCAGCCCGGCGCCCACCATGCAGCATTACATGCGCCGGCTGGGCGACCTGCGAGGCCAGCGCACGGTGACCATCATCACGGCCCTGGGTGCGGGCGATCGCCCCAGCGAGTTCATGCAGCAGGCTTGCCTAGACCGAGCACAGCGCTCTCGCCCGCTCCCAGGCCCGCTGCAATCCTACGCTTGCTGGGCTATCGGCCTGGGCGGTCACGGGCTGTCCACACACCATCGATCGCGTCACCTGCTCATCAAAGGGAATGTGGCCGATGACCTCAACTCCACTGGTGGCGCACATGGCTTCGATCTCCTGTGTCTTGGCGGGGCTCAGGTCCGCCTTGTTGACTAACACCAAGGCGGGCACGCGCAAGCGCTCGGCAATGGCAAGGATGCGCTGCAGGTCGTGCACACCCGAGGCTGTGGGCTCGGTGACGAGCAGCGCCCTCTGCGCACCGCTGCAGGTGGCGATGACCGGGCAACCGATGCCCGGGGGGCCATCCACCAGCAGGAGGCTTGCGCCGGTGTTCAGCGCGAGCAGCCGCGCGTGCTGCTTGACCAGCGTCACCAGCTTGCCCGAATTCTCTTTTCCCGGAAAGAGGCGCGCGTGGAACAGAGGGCCAAAGCGCGTTCTTGAGCGATACCACTGGCCGACCCTCTGCTCCTCCAGGCGTATGGCCTGTACCGGGCACTGGTAGAAGCAAGCGGCGCAGCCCTCGCAGGCGGAGCCGTCGATGGCGTAGCTTCCGTTGCGGGCGACCACGGCGCCAAAGCGACAGACTGTGACGCAGGTGCCACAGGCGGTGCAGCCCTGCGAGTCGATCACAGCGACGTTGCCGCTCACAAAATTGTGCGTTTCCAGCCTCGTAGGCGCCAAGACTAGCTCCAGATTGGCCGCATCCACGTCCGCATCGGCTATCACGATGGGCGCCTCCTGCGAAGCCAGGTGAGCCCAGGCCGCCGCCACAGTCGTCTTGCCCGTACCGCCCTTGCCGCTGAGGATCACGAGTTGCTTCATTGTTTGGCCACCTCCTGCACGCGCTGGTACAGGTCGAGGAAACGTTGCCTGTACTCGGGCAGCGCTTCTAGCAGCGGGTGCCCTTCCGCGTAGGCCTCGGCGATGCGCCTGTCCATCGGAATGCGCATGACCACGGGTATGCCCTTGGCCTGGCAGTAGCGCTCTACGCCTTGGTCGCCGACGCCGTCGCGGTTGATGACTACTGCCACGGGCAGGCGTAGTTCTCCACGGGCTACCTCAACGGCGAGCTGCAGATCGTGGAGCCCAAAGGGGGTCGGTTCGGTCACGAGCAGCGCCAAATCTGACCCCCTGAGGGTTTCCACGACCGGGCAAGAGGTGCCAGGAGGGGCATCCAGGATCACCAGGTGCGGGCGGGAGTCTCGGGGGATGGTGGAGCGCTTCAATTGGCGAATGACCGGCACCGCCATGGCCTCGCCGACGTTCAAGATGCCCTGTGCGAACTGAAAGGATGCGCTGACGATGCCTCGCTCGATGGCGCCGGTGACGCGCATCTTTTCACTCAGAGCGCCTTCTGGACAGCAGAGGCTGCAGCTTCCGCAACCATGGCACAACTCGGGGAAGACGAGCACCCTTCCCTTGACTAGCGCGACAGCGTGATATTGACACACCTGGGCACAGCGACCACATCCGGTGCATTGATCAGCCCTGACATCGGGAACCAGCACGCCAACCTCCCGGCGGCGTACGATGGTCGGCTCCAAGAACAGCGCTGCATTTGGCTCTTCCACATCGCAGTCCAGAAGAATGACCTGCGAGCCGGTGTGATCTGTTGTCTGCTCGGAAACGGCGAGGGCAAGGTTGACTGCAACCGTCGTCTTGCCGGTGCCTCCCTTGCCACTAGCCACAGCGAGGATCATGGTTTTTGGTTCTCCTGGAACACAAGAGTCATTCTCGGACCATCCGGGATTTGCACTTGGGGCAGGTCAGCTCCGTGCAGGGCGTTCCAGCGACGTGTGGCACCTTGTGGCCACAGCTTGGACACACGCAGTACCCTGTGGGGCCTGCGGCCTTGGGGCCGCCCATGCGCCCGGAATTGCCAGCCCGGCCGCCACTGGGTCTATTGGGTCGTCTCATACTATCACCTCCTTTCGCGTACTCTATGCGCACTTGTGTGTCGCAACAAGGTGACCTTACGCTTCGCGTTCGGCGGCCATGACGCGACAGAACGGCTTCCCACGCGTGCCCTGCGTGGCCAGTGCGGCGTCACCTGGTGCTCAGTGGCCACGCTGCTGGCGCTGCCTACACCTATTGGCCTTGGCGTTGCGCGAGCATGGGGCACGCGCTACTGGTTGCCCGAGCGACGTCGTCTGCCGGCGGTCCCAGGCCTCCAGCAGGTAAACGCTTACCCTGGGCACGATTTCCTGGGCCGCCCAGGCCAGGGCCGCGCCCAGATACGAAAGCCACGGCCTGCTCAGCGGGTGCATGACTAGCGTGGCCGGAGGTTGCGGCACGACTCGATCCTGCGGAGCGACGATCTCGCCCGCAGCCACGGGCAGGAGTTCTGCCGCCGGCCGAATTGCAGCCTGAGAGCAAACTGCGACGCAGGCGCGGCACTTGGTACACAACTCCTGGTTGATGGCTGCTGTCCCATCCACCAGTTGTATGGCGGCAACCGGGCAGGCCTCCAGACATGCTCCGCAGCCTGTGCAACGCTCACCATCCACGTACAGCAAAGACATTACCTCCTGCAAAGCCCAGAGTCCGGGCAGGGTCCTGACTCCCAGGACTACAGCTTTGCTATAAACCCTGTCTTGGCCTGCCCGGGCTGAGGTCAGTCTACGCCTTGGCAGCGCTAGCAGGCTCCAGTCGCCCCGCCTTGTACTCTTCCACTAGCTGCCGGACGGTGCCCTCACCGATCAGGTAGATGGGAACGTGGGCGGCGCGCAACACGTCAGAGGCGTTCGGGCCCACGTTGCCGCTCAATGCGGCCTTTGCCCCACGGTCGACAACAAGCTGCGCCGCCTGAATCCCGGCGCCACCTCGAGCCGACATCGCCGGGTTCGGGACAGCTTCAAAGGACATCGTCTCTGTCTCCAGGAAAATAAAAAAGGAGCAGCGCCCAAAGACCGGGCTGACCGGAGCATCCAAGTTGCTACCATTTGCTGTGACGACGATTTTCATCTTGGTCTGGTTTCCTTTCGATACAGGTTAAGCACATGGCTTGCGTCAGCCACTGTGGCGTCCGCGTCCCATTTTCGAACCGCGTCCACACCCCCGCATCCTGCTCAGGGGGGCCTGGGTGGCCGCAGGGTCGGGGTCGCCGGTTCCGGACTGTCGCAGCGCAGTTGCACCGGGCGGCCAGCCAAGCCGGCAAAGCCGAGGGCAGGCTGATCAGAGCCCGGCTCCGGGAGACGGATCGCGCAGTAGCCCTTGGCGCGGCCAGTGAAAGGCCCTTCGCCTCGGGGGCCTGTCCCATCAAAGCGGGGCATCTCATTCACCTCCTTTTCACGTCCTTTCAAGGCTGTCGATACATGGTCAGCAGGCGCTTGCCGGGGATCTGGCGAAAGTCCGCGCCCTGACTCACGGCATTCAGCACGGCTTGCACGTCTACCACGTAGGCGCCGGCCACCGCATCCACGCCATCCTCGAAGAACAACGGCGACAGTGGCGTGCTGCCACCCAACATGAGGACGTAGGCGCCGGGTCGGCACAGCGAGATCAGCCCGTCGAAGGTGTGGTTGAGCAGCGTGCTGCTGCTAATGGCGACCAGGTCCGCCTCGGGTATTACGTCGGCCGCGCGAGCGGCCGGCAGATCATCCGCCCGGGGACGCAGTTCCAGAACCCACAGCGTCTGCGCGGCCCGACGGACACGGGACACAAAGGGAAAGTGGCCAACCATCGCCACGTGTTTTCCTACGCCGCGCTCGGTGATGATCTCTTCAGCGCTGACCTCAACGCAGCGCGTGAGGTCCACATCCAGCAGGGCATTGATGGTCGCCAGACCCACACTGGCCTCAATCACGCTGTCCGAGCTGACCAGCCTGGCCAGTTCCAGGGCGCTGCGCCCGATCAGGCGGCCCGCCTCACGTACAGAGGGGCGAGCCTGGCACTCGCTTTCGTCTGCGCCGCACGTCGTTGCCAGTCCGCAACGTATGCCCTCCGATGCACCTGTGGCTACAGCCGTCCAGTGTGTGCCAATCCGTACATCATGCACCGTTTCGTCTCGTTTTAGACTGCTGAGCAGTCTGTCAATGCTGCGCATAGGCGTCCTTCTGGTTTTTCCTTTCCCCTTACGCCGCCGAGGCTACCGGAGCGGGCACTGCCCAGATCTGATCCTGGCAAGCCCGCTCCGGCCTCGGTCAGTCAGTCTGCATCTGCAAGCTCCGCAAGGCGCTTGTTGATGGTGTCAATGTGCTCCTGTAGAGCCTTAGCCTGTGCCTTGAGCGCTTCAGTCTGCTGTTCCCGGGTTGGGGCTGGGACATTTGCGGCCCAGGCGGGCGCAGAACCACTGCGGAGCCACCCGGGAAGCCCGGTGGCATAGTACATGTTGCGCCTGCCGCGGCCGCCGCGCGCGCCACAACCCGCGCCCCAGGTGCCTCCGGGCAGCGGGTTGGCAAATCCTGGCGTGCCATAGCCTGCGCAGAATCCAGCGCCGCGCCCCGACATGGGTCCCTGGCCTGCGGGTCCTGTGCGGTCTCCTCTTGGCATGTGTGTCACCTCCTTTCCTGAAGATATCGTGATGTGTCTTGTAAGTACAAGACACATCTAGCTGCATGATGCACGGAGATTGTACACAAGACTCGTGCCTTTGTCAAATCGCGATGGTGCACGATCCGAAAGGTCTCTCCGTCACGGCAAGCAGGCACGCTGCAGGCGTCTGCCCGTGCCCGCGATTTGACAAAAGCAGACAGTGGTGCTATCATGTAGCTGCATAATGTACGTAAGTGCAATTTGCAATGCGTTTGAGGAGTGCTGGTATGCGAAGAGGAAGAGCCTGGCAAGGCGCGGAGGAAGGGCAACCTTGCCCGCGCCGCATCATGCGTTTCCTGGAACCTTGCCTGCTGCTAGTGCTTCATAGCCACGACGCGCATGGCTACGAACTGGCGGAGGAAATCCAGCCGCTAGGCTTTGATGCCAGGCATCCTGTGGATTCCAGCCTGATCTACCGTACTCTGCGCGCGCTGGAAGCCAGCGGCATGGTCACTTCCGACTGGGATACGGCGGCATCCGCCGGCCCGGCGCGTCGCGTGTATCACCTGAGCGAGGCCGGTGATCGCTATCTAACGGCCTGGATGGCCGATCTGCGGGAGACAGCCCGCATGTTGAGCGCCTTTGTTGCCGAGTACGAAAAGCACATGGCGAAAGGCCAAGGCGACTATCACAACAGATCGCAAGTCCTGACTGTCACCGCGTCGCGCGATGAGCAGGCTGCGCCTACGGGCAATGGATGCTAGGACATGCTTGCAGGTCCGGGCATTGTCAGATAGCCGAATAAGCCATACAAACGTCACAAAAAAGGATGGAAATGACAACACAGGAAGAGATTCGGAGCGCTTTGCAGGGAGTGATGGACCCCGAGCTGCACCGCAGCATCGTAGATCTGGGCATGCTGCGAGACATTATCCTGTCAGACGGTCAGGTGGACGTAACCCTGGCGCTTACTACCATGGCCTGCCCGCTCAAGAGCGAGATCGTGGATGACATCAAGACGGCCATCCGTGGGGTAGACGGCGCGCTGGTCACGCATGTGCAACTGATTGAGATGAGCTCAGAAGAGAAGGACAAGGTCATGGGCAAGGCACAGGAGCGCGCCCCCCTGGCGGCGGCCGCCAACAACGTGCGCCACGTCGTCGCCGTGATGAGTGGCAAAGGCGGGGTCGGCAAGTCGTCGATTGCCTCGTTGCTGGCCATTGCTCTGCGCAAACAAGGCCAGCAGGTGGGTCTACTGGATGCCGACATCACGGGCCCCAGCATCCCCAAGATGTTTGGCTTGCACCAGCTTCCGGGCATGGCCCCATTGGGCATTCTGCCGGCGGTGAGTTCCAGCGGAATCAAGATCATGTCCATCAACCTGCTTCTGCCTAGCGAAGAAGAGGCCGTGATCTGGCGTGGGCCTCTGATCAGTGGGGCCATTCGCCAATTCTGGGGCGATGTGCTGTGGGGTCACCTCGATACGCTGGTGATCGATCTTCCGCCTGGGACCTCAGACGCCACGCTGACGGTGATGCAGTCCATCCCCCTGAGTGGGGCGGTGCTCGTCACGTCGCCGCAGGATTTGGCCGGGATGGTGGTGCGCAAGGCAGCCAGCATGGCCCAGCAACTGAGCATCCCCATCATCGGATTGGTCGAGAACATGAGCTACGTACAGTGCCCCGACTGCGGGAAGCGCATCGAGGTCTTTGGCCCCAGCCACGCGGAAGAGATGGCAGACTCGCTGGGGATACCGTTCTTGGGGCGCATCCCGCTCGTTCCGGAACTGGCCCGCTGCTGCGACAGTGGAACGCTCGAGTCGTGCCCCGTGGACGTCTTCTCCGAGATCGCCGCCAAGATCGTGGAGCGGGTGCCAGACGTCAAGTCGAAGCCCATACAATAAGTGTCGAAAGAAAGGACCCAAAAATGAAAATCGCCGCCGTTACAGATGATGGCATCACCATTAGCCAGCACTTTGGACGTGCCACCAAGTACGCAGTCTTGACTGTAGAAGATGGCAAGATCGTGACGCGTGAGTTGCGCAGCAAGCTAGGGCATATGCACTTTGCTGGACAGGAAGAGCCGCACGAGGTGCCAGGGACGCCGCATGGTATGGGCGCAGATGCCCAGGTGCGTCACGGGCAGATGATCGATGCCATTACAGATTGCCAGGTGCTGATGGCACGCGGCATGGGGCAGGGCGCCAAATACAGCCTTGAGCAGGCCGGCATCACTGCGATTCTTACGGATATCGAAGACATCGAGGCTGCGGCCAAGGCCTACCTGAGCGGACAGATCGTGGATCATACCGAGTTGCTGCATTGAGACTGGGTCGGTTCTGTCGTGCGCCCGGGCGCAGCCCGGCGGGCCTTGAGACGGTGCACGCCACCAACAGGCCCATCCGCGCGATCTGACGCAGAACGAGGTACTTGACCATGGATGACATGCAGATCCCCAGCGTGGTCTACGGGCCGGTGCCCTCCTGGCGTCTGGGGCGCTCGCTGGGCATTGATCCTGTCTCTACACGGGGCAAGACGTGCTCTTTTGACTGCATCTACTGTCAACTGGGCCGCACCGCGCACCCCCTGACCGAGCGTCGTCTCTTTGTCACTGCAGAGGACCTGCGGCGGCAGCTCGAGGAGTTGAGACCCGTGCCTGTGGATACCGTGACCTTCTCTGGTGTGGGTGAGCCAACCCTGGCTGCCAATCTGCGCGAGTTGGTAGCGGTGGCACGTGAGGCCATTGGCAACCGTCCCATTGCAGTACTGACCAATGCATCGCTACTCTGGCGGCGCGACGTGCAGCACGACTTACAGTGCTTTGACATCGTAGTGGCCAAGGTGGATGCTGCAAGCGAGGCCATGTTCCAGACGATCAATCGTCCCGTCGGAGATCTCACTCAGGCCCAGGTTGTCGCTGGCATCCGTGAGTTCCGGCAGGGTTTTGGGGGTCGGCTGGCCTTGCAGATGATGTTCGTCGAAGCCAATCGGGATCAAGCCAGGGCAATGGCTGAGCTTGCGCGCACCCTGCGGCCCAACGAGGTGCAACTCAATACGCCTCTTCGTCCCTGTGCGGTGCGGCCTCTTTCGGCAGCGCAGATGGCTGCCATCGAGATCGAGTTTGCGGGCATGCCAACGTCCAACGTCTACCAGGCACATCGCCCGTCTGTCGTGCCCTGCGATGCGCACGCGACACGGCAACGGCGGCCTCAGGAAGGCACGCCTGGACAGTAGGAGCACAGTGCAGCGCTTGCGCGGGGCGTATCCGGGTGAGGCGCGTGCACCACTTGGTGCGCACCATGCCCGACGGCTACAACACGGTGCTCAACGAGGAGAGTTCGAACGTGTCGCAGGGCGAGATGCAGCTTCTGACTATCGCCCGCGCCATTCTGACCAACCCGCGCATGCTCATTCTGGATGAGGCCACCAGTTCGGTGG
>Ga0315289_10008963_pt1 | contig 14441 bp, 7 predicted proteins | sample YL17G11_40_MG_FD_203452 | JGI IMG/M metagenome (GOLD analysis project Ga0315289, IMG submission 203452) | Sediment microbial communities from Yellowstone Lake, YNP, Wyoming, USA - YL17G11_40 | ecosystem: Environmental > Aquatic > Freshwater > Lake > Sediment | place: USA: Wyoming | collected...
TTAAAAGGATATTTAAAAATTCATATTTGGAATCCTCTGGCTGGTAATCTTTGCGTAGAATTTCTAAAGAGCCCTGAATAGAGCCTAAAGGGTTTCTGATTTCGTGAGCTATGCCAGCCGCTAACTCTCCTATTACCTTATACTTATTAGCCTGAATAAGCTCTGCCTGAGCTTTTTTTAACTCCTCCCTCCTTTTTCTTTCTTTTTCAACCAGAGTTCCAGAGACCCAGGCAACTATATTATAGAGTATAATCTCAAATAAAGCATCATAGGTCTGAAGGTGGATTTGTCCCCAGCGGTGAAAAACGTGTGGTAAAAAAACCAGACTCACTACCAGCGAAGTATAAAGTGCCCCTTTTAAACCAAAACTGAAAGCTGAAAAGATAATTGGAACATAATATAACCTTCTATACAGGTCATGCAGGAGAGGCTTATCTACTGGGGTAATGTAATGCAGGACTGAGAGTATAATTATGCTCAATCCTATGATTAAAATCTCTTTTCTCTTATTCATTTTTTATATTATAATACGAAAAACGAGTATAATTTAATATCTACCTTCTTATAAATCAATTACTTTAAAGAGATTATAATTTTTTTAAAAATTTTCTAAAGAGTTCTTGACAACTCAGAGAAAAAAGTTATTATAAAGAAAATTTTTTGCTCATTAACTTAAATCCCATTGGGGGAGTGGGGAAGTTGAGTTCCTTACAATTTTATTAGAGGACGCAGTCAACCTGGACTTTGGTTTTATTTAAAAGCTCCTCCGACTGTCTTCCATTAAGTTTTCGGTTTTTATACCCTTACAAGGACAGGAATGTCATTTATTTCTTTAAAAGAATCTAATTCCAGTCTTCTTAATAGTTTATCTAAAATACTTCCTTTTCTTTTTATTCTGATTTTTCTCTCCTCTCTTGTTTTAATAGCTAAAACCTATCCTTTGAATATAGATTTAAAATTTAAAACTGCTAATTATATTCAATGTGATACTCTTTTAATCCAGATACAGTTATCCAGGGACAAAGATTTCAAAAATATCATACACCAGAGTAACTGGCTTGAATGTCAATCTGATGATTATTTTACCTATCCGGTTAATGTTCCCTTAATCCAGGGAAGTTTCTACTGGAAGGGAAGGCATAAAGACCTCTGCACCAGTGAGATTTCAGCCTGGTCTTTACCTTTTAGGTTTTTCCTGCTACTTGATTCTAAGCAATTAATTCCTGGAGATTCTAATGGAGATAGTCTTTTCAATATTAGTGATTTAGTCTATCTGATTAACTATCTTTTCAAAGGTGGACCCCCACCTACCCCCTTACAAACAGGAGATTTAAACTGCGATACTAAATCCTCTCTCTCAGATCTATTTTACCTGATCAATTTTTTCTTTAAGTCAGGCCCCTTTCCTTGTATCCCTAAATTATAAATCAAAGAATCTATTTTTAAACAGACAGGGAAGAAACTTCCACAAATTATTTGACGGAAGGTTCGTAAAATTTAACAATCAAGGTGAGGAGAACTCGATCAAGGAGGTGGAAATTGAGCTAAAGAACAAAACCAAAATCCAGATAGCTGATAATCTGTCTCAAGCGGATACGATTAATAGATATAAGAATAATTTAAAAGAAAATGAGGAGGTTGAAATGATTTTCAATAAAAAAATCGTAATTCTAATATCCACACTATTTATAGTTTCCATCTTTTCCTCCATTTTAGCTCAGACCCAGACCAGCCCGCAGCAAGCTGCGGAAATGAGCAAACCCAGGCTTGAAGGGTTAAAAGAGTTCCATGATGTAGTATATCCAGTCTGGCATTCAGCTTATCCGGATAAAGATTATCAGCTTATAAAGGATGCAGTTCCAGAGTTCAAGGCAAAAATGGAAGTGATAAATAAAGCTGAGCTTCCAGGATTTTTCAGAGAAAAGAATGAAGATTTTGAAAAGAAAAGAGAGACTCTATCCAAAGCAATCCTGGATTTAGAGGAGAAATCAAAGGGGAATGATAATGAAGCTTTATTAAAGGCAACTGAGAACCTTCACACCGCCTACGAACAACTTGCCAGGGTTTTTGCACCCAGAACTAAAGAGTTAGAGAGCTTTCACCTGGTATTATATCCTCTCTGGCACGAGGCTTTACCCAATAAAGATTTCAAAACCATTATTGCTTGTGCTCCAACTCTTCAGGATAAGCTGGATACCCTTATGAAAGTTGAACTATCTGAAAGGTTTAAAGAGATAGCTCCACAATTTATCGAAAAGAGGAAAGCCCTTAAATCCTCAGTAGATGAACTGGTAAAAGCCTGTAATAAAAAGGATAATAAGAAGATAGAGGAAAAGCTGAGTAAAATGCATACGGCTTATCAGAATTTAGATGGTGTTTTTGAACAAGAATAAGTTCAAAATAGAAGAACCCTCTTTAAAGGGGGTTCTTCTATTTAAGTCGATGGAAATAAAGGTATAAACACATTTTTCCCTTGACAAACTTATAAAAAACTGTATTTTAAACTACGAGAGGTTTTTTGTATTAAACCTCTTTGTGAAAAAAATAACAAGCTATCTCTTTGCTTTTTTTAGGGGCAGAAGCAGGGAAGGACTTCAAGAGGTTTTAGATGAGGCAAGGCTTCTGTCAGTGTATGAAATGCATCTGTAGTAACAACAGCTGTGGTGGAATCTGCTGCTGTTGTAACGACATAGGAGTCTGTTCAGGGTAACATAATCTATTCTGATTATGTTACCTTTTCTTTTTAGGAATGAAGATAAAAATTATAAGAGATTATAAATATGTCTGCACCTGTAGTAGCAACAGTTGGAGTTATTCTCCAGCTGTTGCCAGCTCAGGAAAAGGAGGTAATATGGGGTCTTATTCTAAGATAACATGGTTTTTTCTGACTGTGTTATTTTTTGTTTTATTCGCTTTCCAGCTTTCTTTTGCCCAGGATAAGGGTATACTCTGCGGAAAAGTGGTAGATGCTGAAACTGAAAAGCCTGTTCCTGGCGCGACCGTTGAGCTAAAAGGGACTCTATTCAAAACCACTACTGATAAAGAAGGTGCCTTCCAGTTTAAAGATATCCCGGCTGGGAAATATACTGTAGTCGTAAAAGAAGAAGGCTTTACCACTGCCAAATTATTAGATCAACAGGTCTTCCCTAAGAAAACCTGCTTCTGTAATTGCCCTCTTTCGCGCAAAGGTAAAGCCGGAAAAGAGGAAGTCTTTATGATCGGCGGGATTGTGGTAACTGCTGAAAGACCGATAATTCAGGATGTGCCTGAGACCAAGACCGTAATTCGCTCTGGAGAAATCGAGCAATCGCAGGCTACTAATTTGGGTGATGTTTTAGAATTAGTGCCTGGAGTAGAGAAAACTAACAGATTCGGCTTAGAGGGGGCCGTATATGCAAGTGTAAGGGGGGGAGATAACTTTGGCAGCAAGATAATGGTAGATGGTGTTCCTATGTCAATGAATGCCTATATGCAAGGAGGAGGCTCAGCCAGTGGTTTAGATTTAAGAAGGGTGCCGGCTGCCAGCTTGAGTTCAGTCGAGGTTATCAAAGGGGTCCCCGGGGTGCAATACGGGGATTTAGCCGCAGGTATAATTGATGTCAAAAGCAAAGTCGGGGTAAAGCCATTAAGATTCAAATATTCATCTAATGCTAAAAATCGGGAAGGTAATTTAGATCATGGTTTCCTCTGGGGAGATGCAAATATAAATTACAGCTTAAACTATGCTTATTGCCTGAAAGATTTAAAGCAAAGCGGGGCTTATGTTTCGAGGGATAGGTTCTCCCGTGCCTCTGGTTATTTAATCTTTCAGAGTAAGCTTAAAGATGATAAGTTGGAAACCTTTAACAAAATCTGGGCATTAAAGACTTTTGATGCCAAAGCCCTTACCGAGGAACATGCTTTAAACGACTACGATAGAGGGTATATGATCCAGGGAAAAACCCGGTGGACCTATACACCTAAAAGGGAACTAAGCTATACTTTTGACAGCTACGTTAATTTCACTCACAATAAAAAACATGACGAAACAATTCTCCAGGAGACAGGCAGACCCAGAATTGGTCAGAAGACCATCACGGGAGAAGAATGGTTGGCCGGATCTAAATTAGAGTTAAGGTATAAACTTTTAAAAGGTGAAACCCTGCACGATTTTCTGGCTGGATTATCGATGCAGTATGAGGGTAACTTTGGTCCTGGTCTCTGGTGGCCCCCTGATTCCTCTTACTACTTTACTGACCTCGGATACACCCCTTACCGGTTTGATGATATCCCTGACAGATTGACTTTAAGCTTCTATACCAGCGATTCATGGAGTTCAAAATTCTTAGGAAAAGATTTTATCCTTACTCCAGGCTTAAGGGTTGATTCTTATGGGATTCCCAAAAAGTCGCATAACTACTTTGGATTAGCAAATGGCTTCTTTAACTTAAGCCCTCGAATTAGTCTATTATTTAAGCTCAACCCAACTACTCAGATCAGGGCAGATGGCGGATTGAACACCAAGGAGCCAAGCATTGGTCAGGTATTCCGTCCATTCAGGCGGAATACCAGTGGTGGCGGTATAACTCATTATTTCTCCAATCCTAAGCTCAAGTCCTACAAACAGGAAAGTTATAATTTCTCTATCGATAAAGAGCTCTCGAAGAAAATCGGTTTATCTCTCAATCTCTACTATAAACATATATTCGATGGAATCACCGACAGGGAATATCCTTTCAATTTACCACAACTCATCTTTAACGATTCCACCTATATGCTCAATGGAAACAGATCCTTCTCATATACTCGAGGAGTGGAATTCACCATCACTGCTAACCGCATTGGCGATTTCAATTTCGAAACTAACATCACCTATACTTATGCTTATTCTGGAAGCGAAGGCTTGTTGTATAACACCACCCCTGATACCAGCAGAAATGAAAGATTTGTATATCCTTCAGGCAATAGCTGGCGTAAAAAGGTTCTTATAGATTATAGTATAGATTACAAAGCCAAACCTTTAGGTGTCTGGATAAAGATAACTGTTCAACAGCATCCTCTGGATTGGTTAAAAGACTTCTCCTATGTGGGGATAGACCCTTATAACAATCAATGGAAAAAATACGCTGATGTTAAAGGGTTGAAGTTTAAAGGAGATTACTGGCTTTTCAATCTGCAATTGAGTAAATCCTTATACTGGGGTTCAGAGCTATCTTTAAGGGTGAACAACTTCCCGGATGACTGGGCTTATGTCTATAACCCTTATGATAAATTGTATACAGCTAAGAACAACCCTTTGTATTTCAGCTTTGAGTTCAGCACTACATTTGGGAAATAAGTTTCAGGAGGTATTATATGAAGAAGAAACTAAGATATTTGAGCTTTTTAATTCTGATTATTGGATTGGTGATTTTACAGAATAGCTGTGGCAAGAAAAAGCCAACCGCCCTGGAGGGGCTTGGCTCAGTTTTGATCAAGGTTGGATTTGACATCACGGCTAAAGCTTATATTGATCCGGATACTATGAGGATAGACAGTGTCGAAGTAACCTGGCTGGATATCTATGGAAGGAGATCGAAACACCCCTATTATACTAATTCCAAAGGAGAAGTATTAATCGATAGCCTTTTTTCAAGTAAATACAAGATAGACGCTTTGAAAGTCTACAGTTTGGGGGAAGGGAGAAGTATAAAATTCTCTGGCTCTGTGGATAAAGTAGCAACAATCTCCGGGGAGGAAACACCGGTTTGCGAGATAAATCTAAGATATGTTGCCACCGGTATAAAGATAAATGAGATTTATTATGGAGGTCCCTATACCAACGAGCTTTATTATGATGACCAGTATATTGAGCTTTATAACCCTGAAGATGATACCCTTTATTTGGACGGGATGATAATCTGCCGGGTCTCAACTTCATATTATGAAGGTTCTGACCCTCACCAGTATTATGGACAGGATAATGATGGAGATGATGATATGGATAAAGTCGTTTTGATAGTTCAATTCCCTGGTACGCCTATAACCGGCAGGGAATATCCCATTGCTCCAGGACAATTTGTAATCTGTGCCTGCACTCCGATCAACCACAAAGGTTTTTGCATGTACAACTGTCAATATTGGGTAGATTTATCTCAGGCAGATTTTGAGTTCTTCAACCCTATATCTACACGGGATGCTGACTATTCAGGGATCCCGAATATCACCAATATCTATGAAGGTAAAACCACCATCTTTATGATCAGTTTAGCCTCGGATGTAATCATCCTGGCAGACGGCTCAGATGCAACTTATCTGGATGGGATATATATCCCCTCGATTGTAGATGGAGTCGAGTACCGGAGCAGTGTTCCCAAGGAAAAGGCATTAACTATCTTAGTAGATCAGGGGTATACCGGCATAGGATTTCAGAAATATACCGGACTTTCAGTTGAAAGGATAATCCCGGGATATGACACCAATAACAGCACCAATGATTTCGAGATAACAACTCATCCAACTGTAGGTTATAATCATACCCCTGCAGAGGTATGGCATCCACAATTTAATTCCAAGATTATTCATTTAAATTCTCATCGGATTAAATAAGGAGGTAAACTTGTTTAATAACTTAAAATTTCTGTTTTTAACTTTAATTGTATTCTGGCTAACTATTTCAACTTGGAATAATTCAGCATTATGTTCACAAACCAGGCTTTTTTCAATGGGAGACTTATCCTTGGTGATCGAAGATGAAGATAACGATATCAACTTATATGATTTCGGAAATAACCCTGCCTGGATAGTGATGAACCAGAAAATCTCCTGGGGAAGAGGCAGCTCCTTTTTAAATCATGAAAGTGGACCTTACCGAAGGATCTTAGATCCTCAAACCCTGTTTACTTTAAATTCCTCTTTTGATGCGGTCAAGACCTTTGGACCGGATAAGGTTTTCTTTGGATATGTGGGCTATTACTATTATGATAATAAGAAGATTGCGGGAAGCGTGGAGAAATATCCGTATGAGGATAAATTCGGTCTTCTGGATTCTGCAGGTTTTGTGGATGTTGATAAGGATAATGAAATTGATGAGATCAGCTCTAATTTTACCTATACCGGTCCTGACCTGTTTGCTGGACATAGCCGACGGATAAGCAAAAACACCTTTATAGGTGCAACTGTGGGATATAGATTAGAGCATGGAGTAAAAAGAGAGTATATCTGGCCTGAAACCTATTTGAGAACTTTCAATTTCAATTTCGGAATAGCTCATATATTTCCAAAAGGTATAGTCCTGGGTTTATCTTTTAAACCCTATGATACTCAGGAGAGAATAGATTTAGATCCCGGCTTGCAGGGGGGGAGTGTAGTTAAAGATGTGGTAGGTTTTCAATGGAGAGTGCCCATCTCCAGTATGACCAGAACAACTAAGAATAAGATCTATGAAACTGGCTTGCAAGGTATCTGGGACCTTGGAAGAACACTGGTCAGCGGTTTTATTATCAACTATGAATTCAAAAGTCTGGAGATAAATGATGGTTTAACCGATGCAGACCGGGTAGTTTACTGGCAGTCGGATGGTTATCATTTTGAATACCGCGGGCTGTGGAGAGTTGCTCCTGATGTTTTCAATGTAGGGTTCTCTTATGGGCGGAATTATCAGGATACCTGGACTAAAAACCCAATCTTCAATACTGTACTGGATGAGGGACCTGTAACTGATGAACACTATGGGTTAGGAATTGGAGTTTTTCCCTCACAGAGCTTCAGATGTGGAACTGAGGTACATTTTTACCAGTACAAGGAAGATATTACCGATTATATCGCCAGGGGAACCAGGGATACCAGGATTGAAAATCTGAGCTATAATATCGGGGGTGAATTTAGACTCGAGAAGAATTTTTGGGTAAGGAGTGGAATAGTTTATGCCGAATATAGTTTTGAGGGTGAGATACTTCCTGAGGACAGGTTAAGGGAGAATACCTCTTTTGAAATTCGCTGGGGACTGGGGTATTCCTCTGAGAAAGCTTTGATCGATTTAGCTATTGGATATAATCGGACCAGAGGAGATGCCTTAAATACTCAGCATATAATAATCCCTGATGCTTCCCGGGAGAAATTGAATCTCTTTGTGTCTTCCAAGTTTTTCTTTGGCAAATGAAGTTTTTTAGAATTTTAACCCTCAAACCCTGTAGAAGGAGGTGAGCAAAAGCACTTTTCAGTTAGCAGTTAACAAAAAAATCAAAAAAACCGTGGTTGGTTTTTACCCCTATATTTAAAAAAAGCTAACCTTGAAGAGTGAAAAGAGATGAAGAAAGATTAAGTGTGGTTTGGGGGATGACCTAAAACGGTTTGATGAGGGGAGGAGGAAGGTCGATCCAGAGATCTTTGGAAAACTAAAATTTGCAGGGCTGGGAGCCCTGCCTACGAAAAATCTCTCGTAGAGCGGACACCTTGTCCGCTGAATTACTCGCTTTTTCAGAGCTTTCATTCAAAGGATCGACAAAAAAGTTAACCTTTAGCTTTTTGGGAGGTAGAGATGAAAAACAAACTTATAGGGATTATAGGAGGTTTAGTCCTCTGTTTTCTCCTAATCGGTTTAGCTGTAGCCCAGGACTTGTGGGACATAAAGAAATCTCGCAACCCGGCTATTAAGTATTCAAATGGGGACCTCTTTATGGTTACAGAGAACGTGGGCTGGATTATAACTGAGGATCAGATCTTCAAAACCACTAACGGCTGCCTTAGCTTTACTGAGCAGACCAACCCCACTACCAAGGTATTGGCTGGACTCTATTTCTTAGATGAGAATACCGGCTTGATCTTCGGAGATAGTGCCCTATGTTTGAGGACTTCAGATGGAGGTACTAACTGGAACGTGATATCTCTTCCTGTTCCTGAGTCTTTAAACACCTATTCCTGCTATTTTCTAAACAATACCTTAGGCTGGCTCTCCTTGAATAAGAGCAGTTACCATAGCTGCGTTATCAAAACCACGGATGCTGGTTTGACCTGGACCTATTTTGGCATGATCGACGCCACAAAAACCGGTGCCAATGGCATTGGTTACACTGGAACAGCCTACCCGGTTTTCTGGGATGAGAATAATGGTGCGGTTGGGTGTGGAACTGGAGTTACCTCGATCTATGGTTATTATAGCACCGACGGTGGAGCCACCTGGACAGCTGGGACAATTACAGCAGGGTCACTAGAGCTATACAGGCCGTCTACAAGGGGTTTCGGAAATGCTGTCGTCCGCACCGGAGCAAATGATGCCCGTATGTTTAACTTACGTGGAGCGATGCTTAAGACTACGAATAGAGGTGTCAACTGGGTCTCTGACGATACCTGGTGGAATCCATATTCCACCCCTGTTGCTATCTGGGATGTCTGGCAGATAGACGACACTTATGGCTTTTATTGTATGAAAGGAACACTTGGCACCGGGTTAAATCAGATAGGAAGAACTACAAATAGCTGGAACAGCTATGACGCTACCCAGTATGTTTACACGGGTACCGGTGCTAATGCTCAGTTGATTTCCTTTGTTGACCAGAATATTGGATATGCCCTCATGCAGGACAATTTCCTGATCAAAACAACGGATGGTGGCTCAACCTGGGCTCCAGTGGACCCAAATGCCTGGCCCGATTGGGATTTTGACCGGATCTGGAACTATGGCTCAGGTCATTTTATGGCAATCTCCGATTATTCTACTCCTTGCCATTCCACAGACTATGGAGAGACCTGGTCTGTACCAACGGCACAAACCCCACCAGCTTTCACCGGGGATATTAACGACTTAGATTATAGAAATGGAGTCACCATCGGCGTTTCTGGTTACTCAGCAGCTTTGAGGTCGACTGATGATGGATACAACTGGACCAAAGTAACCCTACCACCTACCGCGACTACCTTTTATAGCGTGGCTTTTGCAGATGCTAACGTGGTGGTAACAGGTGCCTCATCTGGTAAAATGTGTCGTTCCACTGATGCAGGCTTAACTTGGAGTAATCTGACTACAATTGCCCGCGCTGGGACTATTTATAAGATATTGTTTAAGGATGCGAACAATGGATACTTAACGGGGAGTAAAGGAGTGGCTTATTATACTACCAATGCTGGTGCCACTTGGTCATACAGAGATTCTATATATTCTGCTTCCTACTACGATATGGCTTTTGCAGATGCTAATCTTGGATATATGGTGGGTTACAGAGGATATTTAGGCAAGACCATTGATGGTGGAACCAACTGGGATTTGGTTGACTCCTTGGGTTATGATTCCGGAACGAGTACCTATGGACCTACCTGTTATTCTATCCTGTTTAAAGATGCCTTAGAAGGTTGGATTGGCGCTGACAAAGGTGTGGTCTATCATACAATTGATGCTGGTTTAACCTGGAATGCTGAGCCGGCAATTACTACTCCGGTGGGAGATAACCCTACGATTAGAGACCTGAACTATAGCACCGCCCCCTGGAAAACAGTTGGTTATGACTGGAGGTTGAGTGGTTGTGGTGGTTACGGGTTTTTAGGGAAGTATTGTGACGGAGCGGGCACTCCGCCCTATGTTACTCTCCAATACCCTGATACCCTTACCCTCCTGATGCCGGTGAATGTGAATGTTGGTGGCACTCTAAGTTTCTGGGTGACCGCAAATGACAATGATACTCCTTCAGATCTTCTATATATGACTATGACTGGTGTAGGAAACTTAGTTTATACTCCTGACTTCTCCCCAGCTACCGGCACCTACTCCTGGACACTTGTTGCAGGAGATACAGCTCTAGCACCCTACACAGTGAACTTCACGGCAATGGATGGATGTCTCTCAGGATATATAGACCAGATTATCGATATCGATGTCTTCGTGCATGGAGATGCAAATTACGACTTCAAAATTTCAGTTTCAGATGTGGTTTACCTGATAAACTACCTGTTCAAAGGTGGTCCTGCACCCCAGGTTATGATGGCAGGAGATGCTAACGGAGATACACCGGAAACCTGTATACCTAAAGTCAGTGTCTCGGATGTAGTTTATCTGATCAATTACTTATTCAAAGGTGGACCTTTCCCCGTGATTAATACCAGTTGTCTGCCTTTGATTATGTGATGGAGTTTGGTAAAATTGAGGTTGGTTAAAAGGGGGTGCTTTAAAGCACCCCCTTTTAAAAAATGGAGCTGAAAGAACTTCTTTCCTGCAGGTGGGATTATTTCATCCTTCTTTTTCTTTCTTTCAGTCTTGACTTAAATCGAAAAAGTTTAAAATAATAACTATAAAAATTAACCGAGAGGAGTGATATGTCAAAGTTTTTGAAAAAAGTGGTTTTGAGTTTAGTTCTTACCCTTTTCTTGTTTTCTATTGCCTGGACCGCAAAGGAAGGGGAGGTAGTTGAGACCGTATTAGATAACGGGTTGAAGGTTCTTACTGTAGAATTGCACAATGCCCCCATTATCTATTCGCAGTTATCTTACAAAGTTGGTTCAAGAAATGAAAAATCTGGAATAACCGGAATTTCCCATGTAACCGAGCATATGATGTTCAAGGGGACAAAAAAATATGGAAAAGGACAGGTAGCTAAAGTCATTGCTCGCAATTCGGGTGTTTTTAACGCTTTCACCGATTACGATATGACCGCTTATTATGAACAGCTACCCAAGAACAAAATCGAAATTGCCTTGGATATAGAATCAGACCGGATGCAGAACTGCTCAGTTAATGCGGAGGAGCTTGCCTCTGAGCTAAAAGTCATAAAGGAAGAAAGAAGGATGAGAACCGAAGACAGTCCCGGTGCTATCCTGATGGAGGAGGTTCAAGCCACTGCCTATAAAGTTCATCCTTATCACTGGCCTGTAATAGGCTGGATGTCTGATTTGAATTCCATCAAGCCAGAGCAGGTGATGGAGTATTATCATACCTATTATACTCCTAATAATGCGATATTATCTTTAGCTGGTGATTTCGATACCGAGGAGATGCTCCAGTTAGTGAAAAAGTATTTCGGGAATATCCCGAAAGGTCCAGAGGTCCCAAAGATTAATGAAGTAGAAGAGCCACAGGTAGCTAAAAAAACAGTTACCTTCAGCCGGGCGGATGTTAAAAATCCTTCGGTCAACTATTACTATCATATGTGCCAGTATGGTGATTCAGATGGAGTGGCCTTGACTGCTATCTCCCGTATTCTGGGTGGCGGTGCAACTTCTCGCCTGAATAAAAGATTGGTGGAAAAAGAAAGGGTGGCACTCTCAGCCGGGTGCAGGGTTTTCAGCAGAAAAGACCCGGGCTTATTTTTAGTTTATGCAGATGTTCTTCCAGACAAGGACCCCTCTTTAGTTGAAAAGATGATTAAAGAAGAAATAGAAAAAATGAAGAAGGAACTGGTCACCGATTATGAAATCCAGAAGATTAAGAATAGTATGAGATATGCTGAAGCGGAAGAGAATATGAAGGTCTCTGGAGTTGCCGGACGCTTAAGCTCCAATGAAACCATATATACCTGGAAATATATAGAGGAGAAAAAAGAGCAATTAAAGGCTATTACTGCGGAGAATATCAAAAAGGTAATGAATAAATATTTTAATGAGAGTAACCTCACCATCGGGTATCTATTACCAGGGGAAGAAACAAAAGAGTCAAAACCTAAAAAAGAGAAACCTGCTACAGAAGAGGAAGGAATTGAAGAGGAAAAAGTGATTCCTCAAATTTCTGAGCTTGACGGGAAATATTATTATGATTTCCAGAACTTGAACTCGAATGTTTTCTCCTCAGATGAAATCTTAAGAGCTAAGCCGATTGCTCCCCGGGTAAAAAAGCATCAATTCCCCAACGGTATGACCCTTTATATGATCGAGGACCATAACTACCCCATATTCGGCTTAACCGGGTATATAATGGTCGGAAATGTATTAGAAAATGATATAAAGCCAGGATTAAGCCTGATTGCTGCTAGTATGATGAATAAAGGAACCAAAAAAAGAACACATGATGAACTGGTTGAAAGGAAAAGTTTCTTAGCTTGCGGAGCAGGAATAGGAGGTGGAGATGAGAGCATTGATTTCGGAGCAAGTTCTCTATCTGATATCGCTGATAGCTCTCTGGAGATCTTAAGTGATATGATGTTCAATCCCAGCTTCCCAAAGGAGGAACTGGAAAAAGCGGTAACTAACCAGATTGCCAAACTCAAGAAAGCAGAAGCCGGTTCCGGGTGGAAAGTTTCCAGGTTTTTATTTGAATCGGTTTACCGTGACCATCCTTATGGTAGAAAATCTGCTGGCACCGAGGAGTCTTTGAAGAAGATAACCCGGCAGGAGTTGATTAAGTTTCATAAAAAATATTTCCAACCAGAAAATACAGTAATGGTGATGTACGGTGATCTGACACCAGAGCAGATGATAAACCTTATTGATAGGTATTTCGGAAACTGGAAAAATGAAAAGCCGCTTAAAATGGAAAAATATCCAGAGATGAAACCGAATCAGAGGGCGGTAAAAGTCTTCCCAATGCCCGAAAAAAAGCAGGTAGATATCCGCATCGGCTTAAGATGGGTTCCGAAAAACGACAAAGATATCGATGCTTTGGATATAATGGAAAGGGTGTTAGGTGGAAGTTCTCTTTCCTCCCGCCTGGGAGTAAATATCCGGGACAATAAGGGATTGGCTTATGGGATAGGATGTCAGAGCAAAACCCGGCTTTACGGCGGTATCTGGTTTATCCAGAGCCGGACCGAGCCTAAAAATGTAAAGCAACTGATCAAAAGCGCCTTAGCGGAAATCGAAAGGATCAAGAAGGAGCCGGTTACAGATGAGGAGCTTTCGGATGCTATCCGATTTTATCAAGGTATAATGCCAATGGTGGTGGAGACAGTTGATGGAATTGCCAGCATAGTTAAAGATCAGATATTTTATAATCTTCCCATGGACGATTTCGATACCTATGTTGACAGGATCGGTAAGATAACCAAAGATGATGTTCAGAGGGTAGCGAATAAATATCTGGATACTAATAATTTAGTTATAACTATAGCTGGTCCAGTTGAGGAGAATATCTTAGATGAGTTTAAATAAAAGGATAGAACCTTTAAAAAGGGGAAAACCTTGCTTACTTTAGAAAGAATTGAAAGTTTCGATCAAGATAAAATCAAGCTCTTGAGAGAACAGGTGGTGGGGATTGATAAAAAAGTCCCCACCTTAGAGGGGATAAAACCCTATGTTAACTTTGACAATGCCGCCAGCACCCCAACTTTAAAACCTGTCCTGGATAAGTTGAATGAGTTTCTTGAATGGTATTCCAGCATCCATCGAGGGAGCGGGTTTAAGTCTCTTCTTTCCTCTGAGGCATATGAGAAAGCTCGCTTGAGGATAGGGGAGTTTTTCAAAGCTGATTTGAAGAAGAATACAGTAATCTTCGGCAAAAACACCACAGAGGCTTTAAATAAATTAGCCTATCGCTTCCCCTTCAGAAAGGATTCTGTAGTATTATC
>Ga0315289_10008964_pt1 | contig 14441 bp, 12 predicted proteins | sample YL17G11_40_MG_FD_203452 | JGI IMG/M metagenome (GOLD analysis project Ga0315289, IMG submission 203452) | Sediment microbial communities from Yellowstone Lake, YNP, Wyoming, USA - YL17G11_40 | ecosystem: Environmental > Aquatic > Freshwater > Lake > Sediment | place: USA: Wyoming | collected...
GCGTGGGCACCTGCACGGCCTCGGAGGCGAGGCCGTGGCCGTAGATGTTGGCCGGCGTCATGCCCTGCCGACGCAGCACCTTGACCTTCTTGCCCAGGACGCTTCGCGGCGTTACCGCCAGCTCGATCCGAGTCGCTGCTTGTGTCATCTATGTAACCTCACCTGTGACAGCTTCCACCTTATCAGATAGCCGGCCCTCAATCAAGGCGAGCCCCCGGCAGCTATTGCCCGGCGCGGGCCTTGGGCACGTAGATGACCCCCTCCTGGCGGTCGCCCACGGCCTCCGCCTGGTCCTGGCCGCGCAGATAGGCCGTGTAGGCGGCCACGACGGCGTCGAGCTCGTCGTGGCTGAGGGCACCTTGGTGCTCGCGCAGGCCCGGCACGAGGCCCTCCAGGCGCTGGCGAAGCCACTGGCGGCCGGCCTTGGTGGTCTTCTTGGGTATGGGACGGCTGAACAGGCGCACCTTGGAGGCGTAAGGGTAGACCTCCATCACGTCATATCCCTCCTCCTCCAGGGCCCGACGCAGCCGTATGGCCCGACAGACCATGACCTTGATGATGGATCGCTTGGTCGTTCGGAAGAGGCCTATGCCCTCCTTCAGCAGGGCGCGCTCGGCGGCCTTGAGGCCGTCGGGCGAGGTGGGGGCACAGGGGCAGCCCTCCTCGAGGCAGCACATGCCCTTCGGCAGGCTGAGCGGGGCGTCGATAGCCAGGTAGCGGGGTCGCCAGCGCCGGGCGAGGGCCAGGATGTCGTCGTCGTCTCGCACCAGGCCCAGGTCGTGCAGGCTCCGCTGCTCGTCCAGGACGGCGAAGGCCGAGGGCTTTCTCTCCGAGGAGGTAGGGTCGATGCCAAGGTAGGACGGCATCGCGGCGTCAGGAGGCGGCTTGGGCGATGACCACGATGGCCAGGCCAACGACGGCCACAGCAGCGAACTCGGCGGCCGTGGCCTGGTCGAGCTGGCGGAGGAGGTAGTTCTGCACGACGCCCGTCGCTACGTAGAGGCAGAGGAGGAGGAAGGCGGCGGCGAGGAAGCTCTCCAGCGGCAGGAAATGGAGCGACCAGGTCACCTGAGCCAGGAGCATGGCAATCGCCGTCGCATAGAGGAGGGCCGAGCGCGGCTCCAGCTCCACCTCGCGCAGCATCTCGAGCGAGAGGAGGAGGCTCACCAGGCCCACGCAGAAGGCCGCCGCCAGCAGGCCCACGCCGAATTCGTAGACGACGGCGAAGAAGGCGAAGGCGGTGAGATAGGCGGCGATGTTGGCCACCAGGCGGGCGGCAGTGTAGGCGGGCGAGCGGGCATCGACTGAGAGGTACTGGCCGTAGAGCACGGCGGCGAACAGGGGGATGGTGGCGACGGCCGCCCCTACCGACCAGTAGCCGCTCACCACGTCCTCCAGGAAGAGGCCGCCGCCCAGGGTGAGGAGGGCGGGAAGAAAGAGGAAGGCGACGGTGTCGTCGGGGCGGACGAAGGGGCTGGCCGGATGGGAGCGCAGGACGCCGTCGGTGCCCAGGGCGGCCAGGCCGGCCAGCAGGAGGAGGAGCCACTCCTGGGTGGGCTCGATGGCCACATAGGCGACCATCCCCACGCCCAGCACGATGGCCAGCAGGTTAGCGCGATCAGAGCGGGGTACGGCCTGGATGAGCGTTTCCACGGGGTCGATCCTAATGCGACGGCACACCGGCCGTCAAATCATCGCCGCCTCCGCGCTCACGCAAGGCAGCTTCGAGGCGCTCTAGCCTCTGGAGCACCTCGTCCAGCTTTTCACCCTCCGGCCGTCGCTCCTGTTCGACGAAGAAGGACGCGAGGTTCGCAGTCACCAGGGAAAAGATAGCCACGCCCAGGAGGATGAGCACGTAGGCGATGCCGCGGCCGGCCATCGTTCTCGGGACGGCGTCGCCGTAACCGACCGTGCTAACGGTGCCGACCGCCCACCAAAGGGCATCGCCGAAGCTGTTGATGGTGGAGCCATCGGCCCCGCGCTCCACCAGCGTCATGGCACCAGCAGAGGTTAGGATCAGCGCGAGGGCCACGCCTAGGACTGGGCGCATGCCTAGGAGATTTCGCAGCGACGTGAAACTTCGGGTGGCCGCCGCTGCCGCTCTCACGAGCGAGATGAGGCGAAAGGCACGCGCGCCGCGAAGCGCCCTTGCGGCCCGCAGCGCCCGCAAAGGCCGCAGCATCGGCAGCACCACGATCACGACGTCAAACCAGTGTTGCCGCAGGTATCGCAGGCGCGAGGTGGCTAGATAGGTCTTGGCGCCCAAGTCTAAGGCAAACGCGGCCCAGATGAACCAATCAAGGGCCAAGAACGCCTGCTCGATCTCCCCGGGCATGTCCAGGACGAAGGGGAGAACGAGCAAGGGGATCAGGGCCAGCGCCAAGATAAGCAGTGGCAGCTCGGTCCAGCGCTCCAGCTTGGCGAGCAGTTCCTCTCGTTCCATCTTAGACATGGCTTCCCCTCCCTTGGCCTAGCCGATTGTTGTCGCCCCCGCCTCCGCCTGGAGGGGGCCAGCACCCGCAGGCGCACGACGTACAGGAGGTTCCTGGCCAGCGGCGGCTGGAAGCGGTCGGTCAGCTCCTGGGCCAGCTCGTCCACGGCCATCGGGACCGACATCCGGAGAGTCGCGACCCATGATTTCTCATATGTCTTGAAACACCGCCCCCACCAGAAGGATGGACCAACGGAACGCCATTATAAGAGCAGAGGGCGGCCAAGCCGCCCTCTGCTATCCCGGATGATCGTCGTTTATTGTCTATTAGCCCGATACCACGGGCATGTCCTTGCACTGCACCCCGCTGGCGGTGACCAGCACCAGCAGGCTGTCGTACTTGTTCACCGTGGTCAAGTTGGAGATGGTCGACCCGGGCACGTAGCGCTTCCAGTTGGCCCCGTCCCACTGATAGGCGATGGAAAACTTGCCGGCGATGCAGGACAAGGCCGTCTCGGCGGGCGTGTTGTTGCCCCCTGTCCAGACGAAGTTGTTCCAGCCCTCCACCAGGGGGAAGGTGCGCGTGGCGCTGGGGGTGACGGTGGGGCTGGGCGTGGGGGTGACGGTGGGGCTGGGTGTGGGGGTGACGGTGGGGCTGGGCGTCGGGGTGGGGCTGGGGTTGGGGGTAGGGGCGGGGCCGGTGGCCGCCGGATGGAAGACGACCGCGCCCTTGCTGTCGGCTGGGCAATCGGTCCCCGGGGTCCCCGGATCGTCCTCATCGTTGAAGATGACGCCGGTATAGCCGCGGGCGCCTGCCGGCGGGCCCTTCCAGTAGTTGTGGGTGGCATTGACGGTGCCCTCGCTGCCGCAGGCTAGCTTGATGTAGTACATGTCGGCGACCAGGTCGCCGTCAAAGGTGTTGGCGTTGGCGTCAGAGCCGCCGATGACCACCAGGGCCTCGGCGGGCAGCGTGTCCATCTCGATGCCGCCATTACTCTCAGTACCCCCAACAGTGGTAACAAAGGTGTTGCGCAGCACCTGGACATGGCTTTTGCCGCTGATGAAGAGCTGGTAGAGATCGTGGGCGCTGCCCGACATGCTGTTGTCTTGGACAACAGCCAGGTCTGCGGTGTCGATACGGACTTGATTACGTGTGTTGTCGACGATGGTGTTGTGGACGACGCGGCTGCCGGTAGAATGATCGACTAGTACGCCATCGGGCTCATTCTTGTGGATGTTGCTCTCTGCGATGACGGTATCGGTGGTCCAATTGGCGACCACGCCAGTCGCCCACTCGGTCACGTCCACGTCGGTGATGGTGGCGCCGTCGCCGTTGACCAAGATTCCCCTATCGCTGGCAGTGGGGCCGTCCACCTTCAGGTGGCGAATGGTCACGGCGTCGGCATCCACCTTCACGCCGTCGGTGCCGGCGGCCGTGACCTGGATGACGATCTTGTCGCGGGCAACGGCGGCCTGACCTTCGATGGTGATCTTCTTGTTCACGGTTACGCCGCCGTTGTACGTGCCCTCGCACAGCACCAGCGTATCACCATCGTGCACGTCCGCCAGCGTGATAACAGAATTGATGTCCTTCGTCGTGTAGTTGGGGGTTCCGCAGTCGGTCTCCGGCGGAATGACGTCGTTGATGATGTACGTGTTGGCCGCGGCCTGGGCCAGCCAGCCCTGCCAGGCGCCCAGGGCAACGGTAAGGGCAGCCGCCGCTGCCACCAGTGCCACTACTGCTATCGGCGAGCGGAGCCATTTCATGGTCAATCTCCTTCCATTGCTTGCCAAATCGATGAGTCGCTCTGTTTCTATCACAGGCATGAGGGGCTGTCAAGGGGCATGTTGGGTCGGCTCTACGTCAACCAGTGCGGGCAAGGTTGAGGATTCTTGGCAGAAAGGTCCTCATGGTTCCGATAGCGCCAGGCCCTGCGTTTGACCACTTTCACGCGGTTGTGCTTGCCCTCCACGAAGGCATTGGGGAGGGGGAAGCGCCACCAGTTGAGCACCTCCTCCCTGAAGGGTGTGGAGCCTGGGATCTGGCTTCGTTGACACCATTTGTGCCCCCTGCTACGATACCTGACGCTGGGAGCGGCGATGCCCTATCAGACCATCAGACTGTCGAAGCGCGACACCATCGCCTACCTCGATTTGCAGCGTGCCGAGCAGGGAAACTGTATCGACGGCCAACTGCTGCAAGAGCTGGCGGCCGCCTGCGCGGAGATAGAGGACGACCCCCAGGTGCGGGTGGCAATCCTCAGCGGCGGGGAGGCACCCGTCTTTTCCCTGGGCTGGGACATGTCGCTGCTGGCCGCCGAAAGGGAGCCAGCCCGCCGCCAGGAGTTCCTGAGCTACGCCTTCGATTGCCTGCCCCAGCTCTCGCGGCCGGTCATCTGCGCCATCAACGGCGATGCCATCAGCGCCGGCCTCGAGCTGGCCCTGGCCTGTGACGTTCGCCTGGCCAGCGCCGAGGCCCATTTCGCCCTGCCCGAGACCTCCTGGGGCTTGATACCGATGGGCGGCGGCAGCCAGCGCCTGGCCCGCATCGTTGGGCGGGGCAAAGCCCTGGAGCTGATCCTCACCGCGGAGGTCATCGATGCTCAGGAGGCTCATCGCATCGGCCTGGTGAGCCAGGTGGTGCCCGGCGACAGGCTGATGGCCGAAGCGCAGGCCCTGGCCGAGCGCATCGCCGCTCGCGGGCCAATTGCTGTGCGTTACGCCAAGGAAGCGGTGAGCAAGGGCCTAGACATGACCCTGGATCAGGCTTTACGCTTTGAGACGGACTTGACCATAATCCTTCAGACCACTGACGATCGGGCTGAGGGCGTGCGCGCCTTCCTGGACAAGCGGCCACCGAGGTTCCACGGACGATAGGACCTTGAAAGAAAGAGGTATGGCTCCCGCTGTCCTGACATACGAGAAGGATGACGGCATCGCCTGGGTCACTCTGAACCGACCCGAGGTCCTCAACGCTCTGAACACGGAGATGCGGGATGAGCTGTGGCAGGTTCTCCACGCCTTGCGCGATGACCCCGAAGTGGCGGTGGCCATCTTCAAGGGCGCGGGAGAGCGAGCCTTCTCCGCCGGCGCCGATGTCAGCGAGTTCGGCACTGCCCCTTCGGTGGTCGAAGCGCGGCGGGCGCGGCGGGAGCGCGACCTCTGGGGCTACATGCTGGCCATCGAGAAGCGACTCATCGCTGCCATCCACGGCTTCGCCCTGGGGGCCGGCCTCGAGCTGAGCATGTGCTGCGACCTGCGCATCGCCGCCGAGGATGCTCGCCTGGGCCTGCCCGAGGTGAGCCTGGCCTACATCCCCTCGGCTGGCGGGACGCAGCTCCTTCCCCGCACCGTCAGCCCCGGGCTGGCCATGGGTCTCATCCTATCGGGCGATGCCATCGATGCCCAGGAGGCTCTGCGCATCGGCCTGGTGCAGCGGGTGGTGCCCCGCCAGCGCCTCTACGCCGAGGCCGAGACGCTGGCCCGCCAGCTAATGACGCGCGGGCCGCTGGCCCTGCGATATGCCAAGGCGGCAGTGACCCAGGGCCTGGATCTGCCCCTGACCGAGGGCCTGGCCCTGGAAGCGCGCCTCGCCCGCCTGGTTCTGGCCAGCAACGACGCCCGCGAGGGGCTGCGGGCCCACTTTGAGGGATGCGAGCCGCAGTTCGTGGGGGGTTGACAGTGGGGAGTCGGCTAGACGAGCATGCGTCACCAAGTCTTGATGCCGATGAGGGCCTGAGCGCCATCGGCATCAAGTTCGCCCTGAATCTGGCTCTCAGCATCAATATGGCGCATAGCCTGACGGCCCTGGTCCGCTGGGGTCAAATCGCGCTCAAGGCGCACCTGGATCGGTACCCCGAGGCGGCCTTCATGGTGGGGATTGGACATCCCGAAACAGCCACGGTCAGCACGATGCCCAGGCCCGTCCGACTGCTCCTGGAGGTTTTCTCGCAGAGAGACACCGTCACTGACGAACTTATCCATGCTCAAGTGATCCAATATTGGCACGATTTTCTCGATGAGCTGCTGTTGGAGTTGGCGCGCAGACATTTCACGGGATCGCGTACCTATCCAGGCCTCGGCACCATTCAACTCAGGCTGGATTGCCGACAGGTCGATCACAGTTGCCTGGTCGATCAGGTAGTCGAGCGCGCCGCCAGGGAGTTTGCCTTCATGGAGGCCATGGACAAGCTTCGCCTTGCAGCGAGGGCTCTAGGGGTTTCTATCCCTCAGGAGCTGACGCGTGCCATCAGGAAGGACGTAATGGTGCGGAATGTCCTTCAGCACAACGATGGCATGCTGCGGGACGAAGACCTGAAGCGTTTGGGTCTAAAGGGGGCCGGCCTGCCCCTGCTAGACAAGAGCGGGGAAGAAAGAAGACATCATCCCGGAGATCGCGTCGCTATTTCGTTCTGGGAGCTGATGATAACGTGCGCCGATCTGCTCGATGCAGCTTGGCTCCTCATTCCCTGTATGGAGGGAAGGCCATGAACACTGCTGAATTCCTGACGATCAGCGCTGCCATCGTGCCTGAGCGCGAGGCGCTGGTCTGCAACAGCACCCGTCTTACCTACCTGCAGGTGCAGGAGCGAGTCAATCGCCTGGTCAACGCCCTCACAGACCTGGGGGTCGAGCACGGCCAGAAGGTGGCCATTATGGCCCTCAACTCCCACCGCTACATCGAGACCTATTACGCCTGCGCCAAGCTGGGGGCAGTATTCGCCCCCCTCAACTATCGGGCCAAGCGGGAAGAGCTGATCTACATGGTGAACAACTCTGAGGCCTCGATATTCTTTGTGGAAGAGCGCTACCTGGAGATCATCGCCTCTATACGGCCGGAGCTGAGGGGCATCCGCCACTTCATCTGCTACGACGCCCGCTCCCAGGGGATGCAGAACTACGAAGACATCATCGCCAGATACGAGCCCGAGGAGGTGTCCGTCGAGGTCGACGACAGCGACCCCACCGTCCTCATGTACACCAGCGGCACTACCGCCCTGCCCAAGGGCGTCGTCCTCACCTACCTCAGCCTCTCGATATACGTCACCAACACCGTCGAGCCCGCCAACCCGGAGACGCACGACATCATGATGCTGTCGGTGCCTGTCTACCACGTGGCGGGGGTCACGGCCATCATGTCATCCATCTGGGGAGGGCGCACTCTGGTGGTGCTGCCGCAGTTCGAACCCATCGCCTGGCTGGAGACGATTCAGCGGGAGCGGGTCACCCACACCTTCGTCGTGCCCACTATGCTCAAACGGGTCATGGAGGAGCCCGACTTCGACAAGTACGACCTCAGCTCCCTCAAGCTTCTGGCCTATGGGGCTGCCCCCATGCCCTACGAGGTGATCCGCAAGGCGGTGGGTGTGTTCAAGTGCGGCCTGATGAACGCCTATGGCCAGACAGAGAGCACCTCTACCATCACCTACCTTGGCCCCGAGGATCACGTCATCGAGGGCACGGAGGAGGAGAAGCAGAGGAAGGTGGAGCGCCTGAAGTCGGTGGGGCGGCCCATGGAGGATGTGGACATCGCCATCATGGATCCTCAGGGGAACATCCTGCCGCCCGGCCAGGAGGGGGAGATCGTGGCCAAGGGAGCCCGTCTGATGACCGGCTACTGGAAGCGAGAGGAAGAGACGGCCCAAGCCCTGGTCGATGGTTGGCTGCACACCGGCGACATCGGCTGGATGGACGAGGATGGCTATCTGTTCATCACCGGTCGCACCAAGGACCTGATCATCCGTGGCGGCGAGAACATCTCGCCCGGCGAGATCGAAACCGTCCTGCAGCAGCACCCCAAGATCGAAGATGCGGCCGTCATCGGCGTGCCCGACGAGGAGTGGGGTGAGGAGGTGAAGGCCATCGTCCAGCTAAAGCCAGGGGAGACAGCTACCGCCTGGGAGATCATTCAGTACACCAAGACCTGCCTGGCCAGTTTCAAGGCGCCAAGATACGTGACGTTTGTCGATGAGCTGCCCCGCAACTACCTGGGCAAGGTTCTGAAGACCGACCTGCGGAAGCTATACGGCGCGGCCAAGCGCGAGGTGTAGTGTAATGTAGCGGAGGCCTTTAGGCCTCCACAAAGAACCGCCAATGCCATCGACCTTTCGCCGCAAGCCAAATAGGCTACCACTGGAGGTGTACCGCGGGGCGGGAGTGTATTTCCTGACGCTTACCTGTGCACAACGCCAGGCGGTCTTTACAGAGAAGCGTCTTGTGGAAAGCTGCATTGAGACTCTGCGCTTCTGCTCAGAGAGGCATGGATTCGCGATCCTTGCCTACTGCTTCATGCCGGATCATCTGCATCTACTGGTCGAAGGTCGCGCTGGGTCAGACGTGCCGCAATTCATGAAGGATTTCAAGCAACGGACAGGCTATGCATATCGACGCGTGAGTGAAGAGGCGCTATGGCAGAAGAGCTACTACGATCACATTCTCAGAAAAGAAGAGGATGTACGCGAGGCGGCCAGATACATTATCGGCAACCCGGTGCGGATGGGACTGGTGGAGGCAGCGGGAGATCATCCGTACAGCGGTTCGTTTGCATGGGGGAAAGCTATTATGGAAGCTGAAGGCTTCCGCTACTACATTGGCTTTGCTGAAGACCGATCTGCGCAAGCTATACGGCGCGCCCGCGCCCCAGGCTCACGGTTGACCTTCGCCTGGGCGGACGCTATCATGGTCAACGGTTTCTCGCTGATAGATCGACCTTTAGCATCTACTTTGACTGCAACTCTGGCATTGGAAGGAGCAACGGATGGCCCCGGCTGTCCAATTCCCCGGTAACATATTCTTCTACCTGATCTTTTTTTCTGTCCTTGTCTTCTTCGCCTACAGCGCCAGCGGTCGCGTTGCCCTTCTCTTGGTAGGCAAGCCCGACTATCGCTTCGACCGCCTTTGGGAGCGGACAGTCTCCTTCGTTCCGCTGGTGTTGGCCATCTGGCGCGTGCTTCGCCCCCGCTACTGGTACTCGGGCGTTCTCCACCTGGCTATCTTCTGGGGCTTCCTGACCTTCCAGGTGAACACCATCAACTTCTTCCTGGAGGGCTTTCACGAGGATGCTGCCTTGCTCTCCTGGGCCGGGGGCTTGTACACCGCTTACTTCCCGATCATGCAGGTCTTCGAGGTCCTGGTGGTGGTGGGCGTGGTCATGGCGATAGCCAGGCGCCAGATCGTCAAGCCGCCCCGCCTCAGCCTCAACTGGGACGCCCTTCTCATCCTGAGCTTCATCGGCCTGCTCATGGTGACCGATCTGGTTGCCACTGGCTTCCGCATCGCCATCGACCCCTTCCCCCACCACAGTCGCGCCTTCATCTCCAACGCCATCGCAGAGGGCGTCAAGGGCACGGACATAAGTGTCCTCAAAGGCTTGCACACCACCTTCTGGTATCTCCACCTGCTGGTCTTCATGGGCTTCTTTGTCTGGATCCCCTACTCTAAGCACCTCCATGTATTCACCTCTGCCCCCAACGTCTTCTTCCGTCGTCTTCAGCCCACCGGCGTCCTTCAGCCCATCCCTGACCTGGAGATGCGGGAGGTGTTCGGTGTGGGGCGTATCCAGGACTACACCTGGAAGCAGCTCCTGGACGGCTACACCTGCACCGAGTGCGGCCGCTGCCAGGAGGCCTGTCCCGCCTATAACACCGGCAAGGAGCTGTCTCCCAAGGAGATCGCCCACCAGGTTCGCCAGCAGTTGCTGGTGAACGCCCCTGATCTCTCGCCGATACCGGTACTGATGATCAACGTCAAGGGCGAGCGCGGCGTGCCACTGACGGAGGCTATGGGTTTCGAGCCCATATGGGACTGCCTGACCTGCGGTGCCTGCCAGTACGAGTGCCCGGTTTTCATCGAGCATATCCAGGAGATCATCGACGTTCGTCGCTACCTGGTCATGGACGAGGCCCGCATGCCGGAGACGGCTCAGGCCACCCTCATGCAACTGGAGCAGCGCGGCCACCCCTGGCGGGGCACCCCCCTGGGTCGCACCTCCTGGATCGAAGAGATGGGTGAGGTGCCGATGTTCGACGGCAGCCAGGAGTATCTGTTCTGGGTGGGATGTACCGGCGCCCTGTCAGAGCGGAACGTCCTGACCACTAAGGCCATCGTCAGGCTGCTAAACCAGGCCGGAGTAAGCTACGGCGTCCTGGGAGCCGAGGAGACCTGCTGCGGCGACCCGGCTCGCCGCCTGGGCAACGAGTACCTCTTCATGCTCCAGGCCCAGCAGAACATCGAGCTATTCACTATCAAGGGAGTCAAGAAGATCCTCACCAGTTGCCCCCATGGCTTCAACATCTTCAGGAACGAGTACCCCCAGTTGGGCAATCATTTCGAAGTGGTCCATCACGCCGACTTCTTCGCCCAACTCGTCAGGGAGGGCAGGCTGAAGCCACTGGAGGCTCTGGCCCAGAAGGTCACCTACCATGATTCTTGCTACTTGGGCCGCCACAATAACCTGTACGAGGCGCCTCGCTACATAGTCGCTAGCCTGCCCGGTGCTGAGGCTATCGAGATGGCCCGGACACGGGCGCAGAGCTTCTGCTGCGGCGCCGGTGGCAGCCACATGTGGATGGAGGAAAGCAAGGGCAAGCGGGTGAACAACGAGCGCACCGAAGAGGCCGCAGCCACCGGCGCCCAGATCGTCGCCACTGCCTGTCCCCTCTGCTTGCAGATGTTCGAGGACGGCATCGCCGCCGTGCCGGCAGCGGCTGAGCGGGAGATGAAGGTCTACGACGTGGCAGAGCTGCTAGATATGGCGGTGGCCCCTGCACTTGCCATCTCTAAGGCAGCCAAGGCCGACGCGCCGCAGAGCCAGGCCGCGGAGCCACCTCTGTGAGGGGGTGGGCAATGGCTACCTCTGTAGCCCTTGTGCGTCCGAGGGGACAGGCCGTGCGCGGCGCCATTGGGATCATCGGCGGTTTGCCGTAGCGCCTGCCAGCAGGCGGGCTGAGGAATCTTACAGGTTTGGGCGACAAAACTGTGCCCCGCCTCAAGGCAGGCGGGGTTGAGGGAGGAGGTATATCGTGCTTCATATGATTTGCTGCGTCAAGCAGGTGCCCGACCCGGAGACGCCTGCCTCTCAGTTCAAGGTTGATGAGGCAGCCAAGAAGGTGTTGCCGGCGCCGGGAATTGATCCGGTGGCCGACGAGTACGCCATACTGGGGGTGGAGGCCGCTCTGCGCATCCGCGAGGCCCTGGGCGAGGCCAAGATCACCATCCTCACCCTGGGCCCCGAAGCCGCTCGCGATTCCGTCAAGAAGGCGCTGGCCATGGGTGCTGATGAGGGTGTACAGCTCACCGATAAGGCGTTCGAGGACGGCGACAGCTTCGCTACCGCTCGCGCTCTAGCAGCGGCCATCAAGAAGATGGAGCCCTTCGACATCGTCTTCTGCGGTCGCCAGGCGCCGGACTGGGACGTAGGCGTGACCCCCTCGGTCATCGCCGAGCTGCTGGGCCTGCCCTGTGTGACCCGTGCCTGTGAAGTCAAAGTCAGCGATGGCACTCTCACGGTGGAGCGGGTGCTCATGGACGGCTTCGAGACGGTGGAGGTTCGCCTTCCCGCCGTGGTTACGATCAGCAACGAGTTGGGTGAGCCACGCTACCCCCAGTTGCGAGAGATCATGGCGGCCGCTAGGAAGCCGGTGGCCGCCTGGTCGGCGGCCGACCTGGGCCTGGACCCGTCGCAGGTGGGTGCCGCCGGCTCTGTCCTCTCCTTGGACCGCCTGTACGTGCCCGTGCAGGAGGCCCAATGCGAGTTCATCGAGGGAGAGACCATGGAGGAAGCAGCCGAGAAGCTGGCCACCAAGCTTCGGGAAGCGAAGCTCATCTAGGAGCCTGCTCTTTGGCAGGCAGGCCGGAGCAAGGAGAGATATACGATGGCTAACGAGAGTGGAGTACTGGTTGTTGCGGAAACGGCCGAGGGTGCCGTGGCCGCCATCACCTTGGAGGTGTTGGGCGCCGCTCGGCGGCTGGCCGACAAGCTGGGCCAGCCCGTCCAGGCAGCCCTTCTGGGGCAAGGGGTAGAGCCCCTGGCCCAAGGGTTGATCGCCGCGGGGGCGGACAAGGTCTATGTGGTGGACCAACCCATCCTGGCAGAATACCAGACCGACGCCTTTGTACCGGCGGTCGAAAAGGTCTGCCGCGAAGCCAATCCGTCCATCGTCCTTTTGGGCCAGACCGATGTCGGACGTGACTTGGGCCCTCGCCTGGCCTTTCGCTTGGGGACGGCAGTGGCCATGGACTGCCTCGACCTGGCCATTGGCGATAGCCGTCTGGTGATGACTCGCGCCTGCTACGGGGGCAACGCCAATGCCCAGCATACCTGCAAGACCATGCCCCAGATGGCCACCGTCAGGGTCAAGTCGCAGGAGCCTCTAGCACCCGACGCCTCTCGCCAAGGGCAGGTGATCAAGGTAGCTGTCGACATTGATCCTGCCGCTGTGCGCACCAAGATCACCGGTAGGCGCAAGGAGGAGGCAGAGGGCATACGCCTGGAGGACGCCGAGGTGATCGTGGGCGGAGGCCGCGGCGTGGGCAGCCTCGACGGGTTCCAGACGCTGACGGAACTGGCCGACCTAATGAAGGGCGCGGTAGGCAGCACCCGCGCCGCCTGTGACGCTGGCTTCTGTTCGGTAGCCACGCAGATAGGGCTTACCGGCAAGGTGGTGAGCCCCGCCCTCTACATAGCGGTGGGCATTTCCGGGGCTAGCCAGCACATGGCTGGCCTCAGTGGCGCCAAGAACATCGTCGCCATCAACAAAGACCCCGAGGCCAACGTCTTCCGCTACTGTCGCTATGGCATTGTGAGCGACTGGAAGGCGGTCATCCCGCCCTTCCTGAACAAGGTTCGCCAGCTAAGAGCAGGATAGGCTTCTCTGGCGCAAGCAGAAGGGGGCATGAGCCCGCAGAGGCGCGGGCCTATGCTCCCTTTGGCTTGATCCCTGGCTGAGCCGTTGCCACGATAGAGAGGCGCCCACCTCCAGGTGGGGGTAATCTGGCTGTGGCCGCCGGCAGACCGACCTGACCCCTTGGAGTCCGCGTAGGTTGAGTTCATCGGCCGCTCATGGTGAGCTTGTCGAACCATGAGCAGCCGGAGGGCTGCTGACGCCATTCAGGTCGCCTCACGCGTAAGGCGACCCACCATCGGATTGATGACTTCCACGGTGTGTACCTCCAACCTATCATGCTGTCTCCCTATGTGGCGTCGTTGACGCCAAGGACATCTTGACATGCGCGCTCTTAATGAGCGCGCTCTAGCTTGAAAGCAAGAGCCCCTTCAACTTCGGGCCCGTGCGCGAGGCCATTGGAGGCCGGGGAGCTTCGCCTACACCGAGTGGTAGTCGCCCATCGTCACGAACCAGTTACGGAGGTCGTATGCCAGGCGCTTGGCCTCCTCGTCATGACAGCGAACAACGAGACGGAAGGGTTGAGGCTGCAGGAACTTTGGACATACCCAGAAGCCCCTGGAGCGGAGCAGCCGGAATTCATCCGTGTGGCGCAGGGTCAGGCTGGCGACGAGGTCCAGATCGCGGTCACTTGAGTACGAGCACGCCTGGTCGATCAGGAGCCGCCCCGCTGCGCGGCCCTCCGCGCTGGCCTCCACCACCAGGTCCACGATCAGGCCTGCGGAGAACTGGCCCAGCGGCGCAGAGCGAAGGACGGCAAAGCCCCGTATTTTCCCAACCGATCTGGCAGCCAGGATCGTGTACTTTCTTGTGGGCACGTCCACAAAGCGCCAGTTGAGGTAGGCGGGATCTCTCTCCACCATGATGGGGAATCGGTGCTGAACCCTGTGCCAGAAGACGTCAAACGAGTCGTCGAAGGAGCTGATCTCCTCCATCTCCAGACTGGGCAGCACTTCCTGTCGCGGAGCGAGTGCAGGGATACGCCAGATCCTCCTGGCAGTGGCCGCCATCCGGCTTGGAAGGTGACCGTGCGTTGTCTTCAGGGCGAGCCGCTCCGGGTTCAACGGCCTGATGAGGAGAAGAACCGAGCCGGCATCCCTGAACCCGGC
>Ga0315289_10008965_pt1 | contig 14440 bp, 9 predicted proteins | sample YL17G11_40_MG_FD_203452 | JGI IMG/M metagenome (GOLD analysis project Ga0315289, IMG submission 203452) | Sediment microbial communities from Yellowstone Lake, YNP, Wyoming, USA - YL17G11_40 | ecosystem: Environmental > Aquatic > Freshwater > Lake > Sediment | place: USA: Wyoming | collected...
GCTACCTCGGCCTCCAGAAACCCCAGGAGGCCCGAGAGGCTTTCCAAACCGTCATGGACAAATATAAAGACACCAAGTGGGCCCAGCCGGCCCGCGATGAACTCGCGAAACTGCCGGCCTGACGCCCGGAACCAAAGGAGATTCGACCGATGACCTTACGCCATCCCGCGGTCCTTGCCTTCGCTTTCGCGCTCGCCGTCTCGGCGGCCATGCTGGCCCCCGCCGGCCGCGCGCCTGCCGGCGCCCCCGAACCGCCTCCCAATGCCGCGGCACCTCCCGAAGCGGCCGCGCCGCCCGCCGAAGGCGCCCCCAAGGACCAGAAACTGCCGACCCTCTTCGAACTGCTCGAGCGTGGCGGCCCGGTCATGTACCCCATCTACCTCTGCTCGTTCCTCATGGTCGCCTTCGCCATCGAGCGGGCCGTCAGCCTCCGCCGAAGCAAGATCCTTCCGCCCGGGTTCATTCTCGGCCTGCGAAGCCTCGTCGGCGTCCGGCCGATCGACCGCGGCAAGATCCTCACCTACTGCCAGGCCCATCCCAGCCCGATCGCGCGGATCTTCCAGGCCGCCGTCCGCCGACTCCACCGGCCGCTGCCGGAAATCGAAAAAACCATCGAGGACGCCGGCGCCCGCGAAGTCCGCACCCTGCGCCGCAACTGCCGCGTCCTCTCCGCCGTCGCCTACATCGCCCCCCTGCTCGGGCTCCTCGGCACCGTCAATGGCATGATCCTGTGCTTCAGCCAGGTCTCCACCGGCGAAGCCCTCGGCCGCGCCGAACGACTCGCCGAAGGCATCTACCAAGCCCTCGTCACCACGGCCGCCGGCCTCACCGTCGCCATTCCGGCCGCCGCCCTTTACCTGATGTTCATGGCCAAGATCGAAAAACTCGTCAGCGAGATGGACGACCTCTCGCTGGAGTTCGTGGAATCCGTCGCGGACGACGCCAGCCGCTGACGCCCCGTCGCCGACTCCCGCCGCGCCGGGGCCGAACCCGGCGGGATCGAACCGGCATCGGCCGAATCGTTCTCGGGGAAGCGCTATGCGGATCGACCGAAAAACCGAAGAAGAACCGGTTGAACTCCTCAACATGACCCCCATCATCGACGTCGTCTTCAACCTCTTGATCTTTTTCCTCGTCGGCACGCGCTACGCCGAAATCGAACGCGACATGCTCGTCAACCCCCCTAGCGCCCACGTCGCTCAGCCCATCACCGCCATCCCCAGCGAACTCATCGTCAACGTCACCACCGACGGACGGTTCGTCATCTCCGGCGTCGAGTACACGCCGGCCGACCTGGAGCGCCTCATCGCTCGCGCCGTCAAGGAAAACCCCGACCAGGCCGTCGTCGTCCGCGGCGACCGCAAGGTCATCCTCCAACTGCCCGTCAACATCCTCAGCCTCTGCGAAAAATACAACGTCAAACGCAAGTTCCTCACCACCGCCGAACCCGGTCCCTAGGAAGAGCGGATGCCGACCTCCCGAAAACGCGTCTGGCTCGGACGGGTCCTCTGGGTCCTCGTCCCCCTCGGGCTTCTGGGCGGCCTGGTGGCCTTCCTCGCCTGGCCCCGGCACGAAATCCTTTACACCGACGGCCGGCAGACCTGGCCCGCCCGCCCCGGCCTCGGCCTCCGGACCGTCCTGTGGGACGCCGGCGACCTCCTTCGGACGCTCGGCGACCTCGGCGAATGCTACGACCCCTGCCTCTCCCCCGACGGACAGGAACTCTACTTCACCTGCGGACGCGCGGGCGCCGACGCCAACCTCTTCGTCGCCTACCGGACCGGCGGCGGCTGGACCGACCCCAAACCCATCCCAGAAATCGACACCGACGCCGACGAGATCGGACCCGCCCTCGCCCCCGACTCCGCCACCCTCTACTTCTTCTCCAACCGGCCAGGCGGCGAAGGCGGCTACGACCTCTACGTTTCCCGTCACGACGGCACGCGGTGGTCCAAGCCCGCGAACCTCGGCCCGCGCGTCAACTCGCCCTTCAACGAGTACGACCCCTTCGTGACGCCCGACGGCCAATCGCTCCTCTTCGCCTCCAACCGCCCCACCGAAGAGGACCAGCCACTTCCCGAACACGCCTGGCCCGCCACCCTCCGCGAACAGCGCCGACTCTACGACTACGACCTCTATGCCCTCGACCTGGCGGCACGCCTCGCGGCGACGCGGGCCGAAGCCGCACAGCCCCGACGACTCGACGCCGTCTCCGGCCCTGCGAACGACGGCCAGCCCGCCGTCTCGCCCGACGGCAAATGGCTCTACTTCGCCTCCGACCGGCCCGGCGGCCTCGGCGGTTTCGACCTCTGGCGCGCCCGCATCACGATGGCCCCCCTGGGCGCCATCCTGTCCCCCGAGAACGTCGGCGAACCCGTCAACACGAGCGCCAACGAACTCGACCCCGCCGTCAGCCTCGAAGGCTTCGGGCTCTACTTCTCCAGCGACCGCGCCAAGCCCGACTCCTACGCCATCTACTTCGCCCGAAGCCACGAGGTTTACCAGATCGTCCAGACCCGCCGCCTCGCCCTCGGGCCTATCCTCGGCCGACTGTCCTGGCCCCTCCTGGGGCTCATCGCCGCCCTCATGGGGCTGGCGCTCACGCTCCTGGCGCTCCTGAAACTCCGCAAACGCCCCGGACTCCTCGCCGGCGCCATGGTGGCGTCGCTCATTCTGCACCTCATCGCCCTCAGTCTCTTCACGCTCTGGCAACTCTCGGTCGGCGTCTATGAACTCGCCAAGAGCCCCGAGCGGTTCGAGGTGGCCGTCAGCATCCCCGGCCTCGCCGAGAGCGAACTCTCGGCCGAACTCAGGACCGCCCTGGTGAACCTGGCTCGCCTCGACACCGGCCGCCTCGCCCTCGCAAAAACCGAAACCCTCACCGCGCCGCCTGAGTCTCAGGTCACGGGGCCCGAGGTCGCTCTCGCCGAGCCCGCGCCCGCGCCCCAAGAAATCCATATCCTCCCGCCCGAGGAGCGGCCCGCTCGCCTCGCCGAAGCCCTCAAGCCCGAGTCCGCCCCCGCGCCGATTCCGGAACTCGCGCCTCCTGAACCGCCCGAAACCTTCAAGCCGCGCGAATCGAGGACCGTCGAAACCGCCGAACGCCTCCCCGCAATGCCGCTCGCCCTCGCCCCGCGCCTCGAAATCCCCGCGGTCCGCGAGGCGCCGGCCCCGAAGCCCGCCGTCGCCGAACGAATGGAAGCCGCGCCGGCGCCCCGGCCCATCGAGCCCCCGCCCCAACCCGCCGCTCCGACGCCGGTGGCCCCGGCAATCGCCGTCCAGGCCCCGACGCCGGTGGCCGTCGAAACGCCCGCCGTCCTCGACGTCGCACCCGTGAAGACCGAACTGGCTGTCCGCCCCGTGCGCACTGCGGCCGAGCCGAGCCGAGAGGTGAGCGTCCGTCCGCTCGCCGCCGCCCGGCCTGAAGCGCCGTCGCTCGAGGCCGCTGCCGCGGCCGCCGCCCCGATTCCTGCCGCGCCTCCCGTGGCGCCACCGGTCGAAGGACCCCCGGCGGCCCTGCCGGTCGAAACCCGCGCTGCCGCTCCTCCGCCCGTCGCCGTCATCGAAGAAACGCCCGCCGCCGGCGCCGCTGTCGCCGCCGCCGATGTCCTCGATATCCTCCCCCCGACTGTCGGACCCGTCGCGCCGCGCGAGCCGCGACCGGCCTCCAACGGCAAAACCGAAATCGAACCGCCGACCGGCGCCCTCCCGGCCGTCGCACGCGCCGAGGGGCCCATCGCGCCTGCAACCGCGCCCGCCGTCCAGGGTCCGGCCGTCGCGCCGGAGGTCCGCGTCGCGGAATCGGCCGTCGGACCGAGTCTCGTCGAGGCGCCCGCGGCCCTTGCCGCTCCGCCCGCTGCGCGGATCCTCGAACTTCCCGGCGCGGAGCCTGTGACACGGACCGTTCCCGCGCCGCCCGTTGCCGAGGGGCCCCTGCCGGTGGACCTTGAACCACGTGCCGCCGCCCCGGCCGCCCGCGAAGTCCGCGGCCCGGCCGCACCCGCCGAGGCCGCCCCGCGCGAATCCCTTGTGGTCGCCCGCCCGGCGCCTCAGGCCGCCCCGGCGCCCCAGGCCGCTCCGAACGCGCCAGCCGCGCCAATCACCGCCGACCGTGCCGAACCGGCAAAGGAAATGCTCCTCGCGTCCACCGCGCCGGTCGGTCCGGCGGTCGGGTCACCGACCATCGGCGAAACCGTCCGCCTCGCCGTCGCACCGCCCGCGGCGCCCGTCCAAGCCGACCTCTCGCCGCCGCCCGAGCCTCTGCCCCTCAAGGAAATCTACACCCTCCGCACCCAGCCCGACCGCGAAAAGACCATCGAAAAACTCGGCGGCACGCCGGAAACCGAAGAAGCCGTCCGACAGGCCCTCGTCTGGGTCACGCGGCACCAAAGCCCCGACGGACACTGGGACATCCGGGACTTCGCCAACAACTATGACGAAAACGGTCGCCGCGCCGACGGCGCCGGCCAACGCGAACGCCAGAACCTCGACGTCACGGGCCTCACCCTCCTGTCGCTCATCGGCGCGGGGCACACCCACGTCCCCGCCAAGGGCGCCCAGGGCCCCAGCCCCTACGCCGAGAACGTCCAGAAAGCCGTCGACTGGATCATCGCCGGAGAGGAACCGAACGGCGACCTTCGCCGCGGCGGCCAGATGTACGGCCAGGCCATGGCCACCATGGCCCTGTGCGAACTCTACACCATGACCGGGGATGCGCGCCTCGTCGAACCCATCCGAAAGGCCGTCCAGTTCATCATCGACGCCCAGAACCCCGGCCTCGGCTGGCGATACGACCCCCGGTCCTCCAACGATACGAGCGTCGTCGGCTGGGTGATCATGGCCCTCAAGAGCGCCGAGATCGCCGGCTTCGACGTCCCCCAGAAAGTCTATCGCGGCGCCGCCAACTGGCTCGACCAGGTCCGAAAAGGGAACCAGGGCGGCCTCTACGAATACCAGCCCGGACGCGGACCCAGCCCCGCCATGACCGCCGAGGGACTCTTCACCGAACAGTACATCGACTTCAGCCCCAACTCGCCCCGCACCGCCGAGTCCGTCGCCTACGTCCTCCAGCACAAGCCCCGGTGGGTCCCCCAGAACACCGAGCAGACCAACCTCTACTACTGGTACTATGCGACGCTCGCCATGCACAACCTCGGCGGGCCTGAGTGGGAGGAGTGGAACCGCCAGATCCGCGATACCCTCGTCCAGGCCCAACGCAAGGACGGCCCGTTCGCCGGCTCATGGGACCCGCGCACCACCTGGGGGGCCTACGGCGGCCGGGTCTATTCCACCGCCATCGCCGCCCTCACCCTCGAGGTTTATTACCGCTTCCTGCCCTTCTACAACCTCCGCCTCAAGCCCCAGGACGCCGGCGCTATCGCTCCCGAGGAAAACGCGCCGCTTGAAGAGAATCCCAAGCGCGAAAAGGGCGACCGCAAAGTCCGCAACAAATCGCGTTGACTTGCCACGCTCACGAGGCCTAATCTAACGGCACACGCTTTCGCGGACGCGCCGAGGCTCGGTCATGCGACAGGCTGCACTCGTTCTGCTCTTTTCTGCCGCTCTCGCCGGGGCCCCCGCGTCGCCGCGAGGCGTGCCCGCGCCCCCCGATGAAACCCCGCCCCCGTCCGAATCCGCCACGAAAGCCGACGAAGCGGGCGCCGAACGAATCTTCAGCGAATGGCACGCCCTCTACGTCGACGGCAGGAAAGTCGGTTACCACACGATGACCGTCCAGCGCCTCGCGGACGGCGGCTACCGGTTCCGCGACGAAACGTTCCTCAAACTCCGCGCCTCCGCCTCCGACGCAAGATCCTTCAAGATCGTCCAGGCCGACGTGGACCCCGACGGCTCCCCGCGCACCCTCGACTCGAGCGTCGCCGTCGGCTCCCGCGCCTGGCACGTCGCCGGCCGACGCCGAGGCAACTCCTTCCTCCTCGAACGCACCGACGGCTTGGGCGCCGCCTCCGCCGAGGTCCCCCTCGAAAAAGGCCTCACATTCCGCACCTGGGCCCTCCTCGCCTCCTTCTTCGGCGCCGCCGATCCCGGCGGTGCCGCTCGCTGGCTCGTCATCGACGAACGCCTCGGCGCCGTCCTCCCTGACCCCTGCCTCGTCCACGTCCTCGGCCCGCAGACCGTCCCCACCGGACCGGGGGAGGCCCTCAGCGGCACCGCCATCGTCACCGCCGTCGGCCAGGAAATCGTCGCCCACCTCCTCGACAACCGCGGCCACACGCTCCGCAGCGTCTGGCAGTCGGCACCCATCATCGCCGAGGCCGCCGGTTTCTCCGAGGCCCGACGCCTGGACGTCCCGGAAGGTCCGCGCGGACCGGCCATCCCGGGCCTCGAGGCCGACCGCTACAAGAACGACCGCCTCGGCTATTCGCTCCGCGTGCCGCCCTACCCCTTCGTCGCCTTCGTCGTCCCCGACGCCGACACCGTCTGCGTCGAAGACCTCACGGACGGTTCCTCGGTCACCGTCCGCCCGGCCGTCGATCCCCGCCTGGCGACCATCCATGCCGACGCCGCCGAACTCCTCCAGTTGGCCGACGTCGTCCACCAGCAATGGGCCGCCCGACTCGACTCCGTCCAGGCCCGGCCGCCCCGTGAAACCGAACTCGGCGGCCGCCCCGCTCGCCTCATCGAAGGAACCGCTCGCCTCGGATGCGCGCGGCTGTACTTCCGCAACGTCTTCCTCGTCGGCGAAGGATTCGCCTACCTCGTGACGGCCCTCGCCGACCAGCCGCTCGATGAAAAGCGCGCCTTGGCCGACGCCATCCTCGCCTCCCTCCGCCTCGCACCGCCCGAAGGACGCCTCCCGGTCTTCACCAGCGGCAATCGTCTCCGCATCCCTTACTACGGCATCGAGATGGCCCGACCCGACGAGCGATGGAAGATCCCCAGGCACCTCGACGGCCCCGCGACGACCCTGGAACTCGCGCGCGAGGACCGCGCCGCCGTCGCCGTCCTCCGCATGCTCTCCGCCCCCAAAGACCAGCCGCTTGCCGACTTCGTCGCCGAACGCGCCCGCCTCGCCGCCGAAAACCTCAAAATCCAAAAGCCCCAGGCCCAGCCGGCGACCCTCGGCGGACGCGATGCCCTCGAACTGAAGTACGCCGGCAACCTCCTCGCCGGCCGACACGCCGAGTGCCGCGCCATCTACGTGCCCCTCGGCTCCCAGGTGCTCGAACTGGTGCTCATCGCCCGCGCCGGCGACGACGGGGCGCCCAAAGACCTCGAGACCATCCGCGCGAGCATCCGCTTCATCGAACCGCCGGCCGCCGGCCAAAAGTGACGGGGGAGGGCAAACGCCGTGCGACGCCTGCTATCGGCTCCCGTGTGCCTCGCCGCGTGCGCCGCCTTCGCCGCCGCACTTTGTGGCGCGGAGCCCGCCGCCGACGCCCTGCCCGAATCGCCCGCTTTTCTCGTCTTCCCCATCACAAGCGACGAGAAAGGGCTCGGCGACCAGGTCCGCCTGATGCTCCGCGCGAAGGCCCGCCGACTCGGCGCCGTCGTCTACGACACTTCGAGCGTCGCCGAGGCGCTCGCCGGCGAAACCGTGACACCGGCGACGCCGACCGACCGCCTCGCCCAACTCGCCCGCGACCGCTTCGGAGCCGACGTCGCCGTCGTCGGCCACGTCGCGGGCGCGGGCCCGTACGAGGTCCGCCTCCGCGTCGTCTATCCCGGCCGGCCGGCTGATGCCCGCACCGCCGACAAGGTGCTCGCCTGCGCCTACCACCAGGTCATCCCCCTCGAGGTCGCCAAGGCGGTGTACGAGATCCTCGGCATCCCGATTCCGCCGGACCCGTGGCGCGAACTCCGCGGCGACCCGGAGATCCAGCATCGCTGGCGCGACGGGCTGAACCTCGTCGCCAATCCCGGTTTCGAGCAGCCCAACGCCGCCGGCGACGGACCCGCCGACTGGCAACCTGTCGAAAAGGAAATGGCCTGGACCGCAAACCCCGACGGCCCGGGCAAGGTCCTCACGTACCGCATGAGCGCCGCAACCGCCGGGTCCTACGGCCTCGACTTCTACAGCGACTATATCCCCATCGAGCCGGGCGCCGTCTATCGCTTCGCGTGCCGCTACAAGACCCTCGGACCCACCGTCAAAATCTTCCTCAAGGGCTACCGCCCGTTCGAGGCACAGGACGGCCAGCCGCCCCAGCGACGCGAAACCTATCGCCGACAGGTCCATCCGCCGGGCGGGCCCGGCGAGTGGCACACCGTCGAGGCCGACTTCGTCCCCTCCGCCACGCGCCCCGAACACGCCCCAGCCTTCCTCCGGGTGGACCTCTACGCCTACTGGCCCGAGGGCGTCGTGTACTGGGACGATATGGTCCTCAAGAAAGTCCGCGACGCCCCGCCCGGCCGGCCGCCCGCCCCGACCGATGCCGAACCCCTGAACACCGAATCGCTCCCCGAGGCCAAGGAGATGCCGTGAAGGTCCGCCAGTTCCATCGCTGGGACCTGACCTATGACGAAGCGGTAGCCGTCCAGCGGTGTCTGGCGGCCCGCGTCCGCCAGGGTCCGCCACTGCGAAAGGTTGAGACGGTCGCCGGGGCCGACGTCTCCGCCGGACGCAAGGACGAAACGATCGCGGCCGTGGTCGTCGTCATGCGCCTCAAGACCCTGGAGATTCTTGAGGTCTCCCGCGCCAAGATGCGCGCCCGCTGGCCCTACGTCCCGGGCTTCTTGAGTTTCCGCGAAGCCCCGGTCGTCCTGGAAGCGTTCCGGCAGCTCAGGACGCCGCCGGACCTTGTAATCTGCGACGGCCAAGGCCGGGCACATCCCCGGCGGCTGGGCCTCGCATCCCACGTGGGCCTCGCCCTCGGCGTGCCGACGATTGGCTGCGCCAAGAGCCTCCTCGTCGGCACCGTCCCGCGAGAGCCGGGGCGCCGGCGCGGCGGTCGGGCGCCGCTTATGGACGGCGGCGAACGGATCGGGACGGCCCTTCGCACGCAAACCGGCGTCAAACCCGTTTTCGTGAGCGTCGGTTATCGGATCGACCTCGCCAGCGCGGAGCGGTGGGTCCTGGCCGCCTCACCGCGCTACCGCCTGGCGGAACCTATCCGCGAGGCCCATCGCCTCGTGACCGCCTACAAGGCCTCCCTGGGCGCGGGACGGGCGCGCTAACCGCACAGCGCGCCATGTGAGCCGCGGGCGGAAGCGCGCAGCGACGTTCCCCGCCGCAAGCGCCCATCGGTGCCCGCCGTATGATGTTAACGCCCGCAGATGAGTCCCGCTCTTTCGGGACGAATCTGCGGGAACTCTTCTGCGAAAGTCGTATAATAAATTAGGAAGAGGAGCGGAAGGAGGGCGGCCATGAAACGGGCGGCGGCGGTCGGACTGACGTTTGCGCTCCTCCTGGCGGCGAGGCAAGCCGGCCTCGCGCAAGGGACTTCGGGCGGCGACCGCGGGGACAATGCGGAAAAGATCAAGGCGCTCGCGGAGACGGTGACGGCGGAACCGGCGGCGGTATCGAAAGATGCACTGGCGGATCCCGGCGCGCCGGGACCAGTGGCACCCCCGGCAACAGCGGACGAGGCGGAGGCAAAGCGCAAGGCGCGCGAGGAAGCGCTTCGGCAGGCGCAGGAGACGGCGCGGACGCGGCGCGCGCTCGACCGGCCGTCGGGAACCTTTGAGTTCAGCGCGACGCCGCTCTCGCAAGTCCTCCAGATGCTGGCCGAGGCGGGCGGGTTCGCCGTCGTCCTCGACAAGGCGCTCGAGGAGGCGGGGATCGACCTTTCGACGCATCCCGTAACGATGCATCTTGCGGGGATGCGGTACGAGGACGCGATTTACCTCCTCTTGCCGCGCGAGTGCGGGTACCGCGTGGAGGCGGGGTACGTGCTCGTGACGACGCTGGAAAAATCATGGCTGCCGCTGAAGACGGTGGTCTATAGCGTGCGCGATGCGGTGACGGTCGTGCCGAACTTCGTGGGCCCGCGGTTCGAGATCGGAAGCATCACATCGCAATCCCAAGGGGGCGGGGGGACGAACATCTTCGGCAACCAGCCCGAGGAGCCGGAGGACCCGACCCAGGCGACGCCGGAACGGCTCGTGGATATGGTGAAAAGTCACGTGCGGAACGAGAACGATCGGCGGATCGCGACGTGGGACGACGAGGGCGGCCCGGCGACGATCCAGTACCTGGAAGGGAAACTCATCGTCAACCAGACGCCGGCGGGGCATCGGGCGGTAGCGCGGCTGGTGATGGCGATTCAGTAGGGGGATTGAACCGCAGAGAACGCAGAGATCGCAGAGGAAGGATTGAGGGGAACGGCGAAGAATAGAGACAAGTGAGCGCGGCGGGTCTCCGTACCCGCCGCGATTGTTTTTGGCGGCGGCCCTTGCTTGGCGTAAAATGTGATCGGCACATCGAGAAGGAGTCCTTTCATGGAGAACAACGCTTCTTCCGAAGGCGAAGCGAATCGCGAGTTCCGTTGCGACCCGGAACAATACGCGATGCTGACGCGATGTTCCGAGAAGCGGGACATGACAGAGTGGAACAATTGGCGGAAGACCAATCCGGACGTGGAGATCTCGCTTGATGAGGCAGATTTAGAAGGAGCCTTTCTTGTTCAGGCTCATTTGGAGTGGGCAAATCTGCGTGGGGCCAATCTGAGCAAGGCCTTATTCTATGACTCGCATCTGGAGTATGCGAAACTCGACCGCGCAAACTTGGAAGGGGCCGCCATGCTATTCACACACCTAAAGAACGCCGACCTGCTCGATGCGCGGCTCTGTGGGGCATCCCTTCATCGATCTGAACTCGAGGGCGCAAGTTTGGAAGGCGCTGATATCAGCGGAGCATACTTGGGCGAAGCAGATTTAAGAGGAGCACAATTCGGCGGCTCAGACATGCGCTCGGCGGTATTCCACCTAGCCAAGGTGAGCGGGGAAACGCTTCTCGGGGGATCGCCGACCCGCGGAACAGCCGAAGGCAGCCTAGACAAGATCACAAAGGTAGATCGTGAGACTGACTTCACAGGCGTGGCCTTGGACGGCGCGCGGGTGGAGCCCGGCCTGAAGCAGTCGCTCAGGGACAATATCCGTCGGATCGCCTGGGAAAATTGGTACAGGACGGGTTCATGGTGGATGAGATTTCTGAAGAGATTGTTTGTTTGGCCGTTCTGGTTGATTTCGGATCACGGAAGGTCAACAGGGCGGATCATTGTCGTGTTTTTTGCCTTGGCTGTATGTTTCGCTTTCATCTATTGGCGCTGTCCCAACTTGGTCGAGGGCTTGAGGGGAACACACGATTCCCAGGGTTACGTGCACGCCCTATACTTCTCGGTTGTAACGATGACGACTCTGGGGTTTGGCGACGTGCACGCGAATCCGGAAAACCTATGCGGGCAGTTCTCGCTCATAATCCAGGTGATATTGGGGTATGTCCTTCTCGGAGCACTCGTGACACGCTTTGCAGTCCTCTTTTCGGGCGAGGGACCGGCGAGGGAGTTTGCAAAGAAGGAAAAAAGAAAGCGCGCGCCCAAGGCGCAACAAAAGGAAGATGGAGCCGAAGAGGGCGCAGAGAACAGCAACCCATAGCGTTCGCGAACGGCAAACGAACGCACGGCGAGACCCCTCGACTTCGCTCGGGGTGACAGTTTGGGGGCGATTGCCCTGGCTGCGGCCTCATCGCGTTTCGCCCGCATTTTCTCTACGCACTCCACGGACTTTGCGGTTAGAGTAGCCGCCTGACAAACGACGAGGCGGGCGAGGAAGAGCATGGACGCGTACGACCCGAAGCGAATCGAGGCGAAGTGGCAGGCGTGGTGGGACGAGCACGCGACGTTCCAGACGGACGGCCAAGCGCCGCGCGCGGAGAAGTTCTACTGCCTGACGATGTTCCCGTACCCCTCCGGGATGCTGCACGTGGGGCACGGGCGGAACTACATCATCGGCGACGTCGTGACGCGCTATAAGATGATGCGCGGGTGTGAAGTCCTCTCGCCCATGGGATGGGACGCGTTCGGGTTGCCGGCCGAGAACGCGGCGATCAAGAATCAAAAACTCCCCGCGACGTGGGTCCGCGAAAACATCGCCTATATGAAGGGCCAGTTCCGCCGGTGGGGTGTGGGGTACGACTGGCGGCGCGAAGTGAACACGAGCGCGCCGGATTACTACAAGTGGACGCAGTGGATTTTCCTGGTGCTGTACGAGCGGGGCCTGGCGTACCGCAAACAGGCGCCGGTGAACTGGTGCCCGAGTTGCCAGACGGGCCTCGCGAACGAGGAAGTGGTGGACGGGCAGTGCGAACGGTGCGGGGCGGAGGCGACGCTGAAGGACCTTCCGCAGTGGTTCTTCCGCATCACGGAGTACGCCCAGCGGCTGCTCGAGGACCTGGCGCTCCTGGAGAAGTGGCCGGAAACGGTCCGGACGATGCAGGCGAACTGGATCGGGCGCTCCGAAGGGGCCCGGGTAGACTTTCGCCTCGAAGACCCCGGCGCGCCGGGGCTGCCGATCTTTACGACGCGGCCGGACACGCTCTGGGGCGTGACGTTCATGAGCCTCGCGCCGGAGCATCCGCTGATTGCGAAACTGGTGGCGGGGACGAAACGCGAGAAAGAGGTCCTCGCATTCTCGGAGCGCGTGCGTCGGCAGCCGGCGGCGGCGCGGAGCGACGCGGCGGTGGAGAAGGAAGGCGTCTGGACAGGCGCGTACTGCGTCAACCCGGTGAACGGCGAGCGGGTGCCGCTCTGGGTCGCCAACTACGCCCTCATGGAGTACGGAACAGGGGCGGTGATGGCGGTGCCGGCCCACGACCAGCGGGACTTTGAGTTCGCCAAGAAATACAACTTGCCTATCCGGGTGGTGATACAACCACCTGCAGACAAGGATCGCATTGAACATGAGGGCACTAGAATCTTCTTTGTTAAAGGAAAACTGCACGCCAACACGATGAGGTCTGCCTACGTCGAGGCGGGCGTGATGGCCGACTCGGGCGACCTTTCCGGCACGCCGACGCCGGAGGGCATCCCGGAGGTAATCCGCTACCTGGAGCGGAAGGGGATGGGGGCGGGGACGGTGAACTACCGGATCCGGGACTGGCTCATCAGCCGGCAGCGGTACTGGGGCGCGCCGATCCCGATCGTTTACTGCGGGAAGTGCGGCGAGGTTCCGGTGCCGGTCGAAGAGTTGCCGGTCCAGTTGCCCGACGAGACGGAAGTCGAGTTTCCGCCGCGAGGCGAAAGCCCCCTGGCGAAGGTCGCCAAGTGGGTGAACACGCGGTGCCCGAAGTGCGGCGGGGCGGCCCGGCGGGAGACCGACACGCTGGCGCAGTGGCTCTGCTCGTGCTGGTATTTCCTGCGGTACACGATGCCCGACGCCGAGCGCAAGGCGTCGGGCAACGCGAAGCCCTTCGACCGGGCGAAGGTGGATTACTGGATGCCGGTGGACCAGTACATCGGCGGCGTCGAGCACGCGGTGCTGCATCTCCTCTACACGCGGTTTATCTGCAAGGTTCTATATGATGCGGGGCACGTGGGATTCCGCGAGCCCTTTGCCGCGCTCTTTACCCAGGGGATGATCTGCAAGCAGTCGCCGAAGACGGGGAAACTCGAGAAGATGTCGAAGTCCAAGGGGAACGTCGTCTCGCCGGACGCGGTGATCGAGGCGTACGGGGCGGACACGCAGCGATTGTACACGCTCTTTGTCGGCCCGCCGCAGAAGGATGCCGAGTGGCAGGACGACGCGGTGGTCGGGTCGCGGCGGTTCCTCGAGCGTGTATGGCGGCACGCGGGCGAGTATCAGGCGGCCATCGCCGGCGCGGATCCGTACGCGGGCGACGGGAGCAACCTTGAGGCCGAGGCGAAGGCCGTCTGGCGAAAAACCCACCAGACGATCCGCAAAGTGACCGAGGACATCGAACAGTCGTGGCAGTTCAACACGGCCATCGCGGCGGTGATGGAACTCTCGAACGCGGTCGCCGCCGCGGGCGAGGCGCTCGGGCGGGCGCCGGCGGTCGCGCGCCTGGCGCTGGAGGCGATGGTGCGGCTCCTGCACCCGTTAGTGCCGCACGTGACGGAGGAGTTGTGGCAGGCGCTCGGGCACGAGCCTTCGGTCCTGGCGGCGGGCTGGCCCGAGTTCAGCGAGTCGGCGTGCGCGGAAGACGTCCTCGAAATCCCCGTGCAGGTGAACGGGAAACTCCGCGGGCACATCACGGTGCCAGCCGGGGCGTCGGAGGAGGAGATCCGGGCGGCGGCCCTGGCGGTCGAGAAGGTCAAGGAGCACATCGGCGCCGCTCAGGTCCGCAAGGTGATCGTCATCCCCGGGCGACTGGTGAACATCGTGGCGAAATAGGGGGCGATAGGGAGGGTCGAATGTCGAGAGTCGAACTATTTAGCCACCGCGATTGCGCGGCGCGCCTTCCGCTGGCGATTGTCGCGCTGTCGCTCGTATTGCTTGCGGCCATCGGTTGGAAGTCCAGGGC
>Ga0315289_10008967_pt1 | contig 14438 bp, 14 predicted proteins | sample YL17G11_40_MG_FD_203452 | JGI IMG/M metagenome (GOLD analysis project Ga0315289, IMG submission 203452) | Sediment microbial communities from Yellowstone Lake, YNP, Wyoming, USA - YL17G11_40 | ecosystem: Environmental > Aquatic > Freshwater > Lake > Sediment | place: USA: Wyoming | collected...
GAGACCTAATCAAGTTTTTGAAAAAACCGGGTTTGGATAAAAACAAGGTGGCCTTCTTTATGCCCAAAGCCAATGGTCCCTGTCGTTTCGGACAATACCACAATCTGCATCGAATGATATTAGACGATTTTGGTTATTCGGACATACCCATCGTTTCCCCGGATTCCGAAGATTCCTATTCCTCCATTCCAAACTTGGACGGCAATTTTAGAAAGCTGGCTTGGAGAGGAATGGTGGCAGCAGACCTTTTAATAAAACTTGCCCGACAGACCAGACCCTATGAAAGGAATAAAGGAGAAACTGATCGGGTCTATCGAATGTGCTTGGAGCAACTATCTGTAACCATAGCTTCCAAGGGAGACATTGAGGAAACCCTGAGCTGGGCAAAGAAAATGTTCGCAAAAATCGAAAAGGACTCAGAAGAAAGAAAGCCAATCATCGGGGTGGTAGGTGAGATTTACATAAGATGGAATAGATTCTCCAATAATAATCTGGTGAGAAAAATCGAAGCTTTAGGGGGCGAAGCCTGGGTGGCACCCTTCTCTGAATGGATTTCCTATACTACCCAACAATACAAAAAAGATTGTTGGATTCAAAAGAAACATAAAGAAATTATCAAAGCTTTTCTTACCGATTGGGTACAAAGAAACAAGGAGCATAAATTAGAAAAAAATCTCAAAGGCGCCATTCGGGGATGGCATGAACCAAAAATTGAAAAAGTGTTGGATCTTGCCAGCCCTTACCTGCATGAATCCTTTGGAGGCGAAGCCATATTATCCATTGGTAAAGCCATCGAGTATATAAATCAGGGCCTTTCGGGAATAATAAATGCGATGCCCTTCACCTGCATGCCCGGAACCATCGTCATGGCCATCTCTAAGAAGCTAAGAGAGGATTTTGGAAACTTCCCCTGGCTGAATATCGCTTACGAAGGATTAGAGGACGCCAACGAGATCACCCGCCTGGAAGCCTTCATGCACCAAGCCCGCGAATTTCAAAAGAAGCAAAGAGAGAAAAAGGAGTAGCGACACTTGTGTCGCATCATTTTAGAACGCAGAGCAAGCTCTGCTACTCCGAGGGAGGGATACTAAAACGGAGTAGCGAGACTTGTCTCGTGTTAATACTCTTTGAATTAAAAATCACAAACTAAGCTCGGAGAGGATTGACATGAACAAAGAATTTAATAATTTGGTTGACGAGGTTTTAGGGTTCCGCTGGAAAGATAGCCCAGTATCGGCTACCTTTTCAGGAATTCATAAGTATGATGACAAATTGGATAAGACCGATCCGGAATCTCGAAGGCAACATCTCAAAAGGACAAAAGAGTATTTGAAGAGGTTGGATAAATTCTCCTCCGATTCCGAACTGCATTCGGAAAAAGCAAGGATCTCCATAGATGAAAAGATGGATTGGAAAATGTTGAGGAATTCTCTGGAGGTGGAAATCGCATGGGAGGAAAAGTTACATTGGTTTCAAAGGTATGCTCCACAATATCCGGAAACCGCTCTCTTTGGTTCCTACATTCTTATTTTGCGCGATTCCGCTCCCTTAAGCCAGAGAATGAGGTCGGTTTTGGGAAGATTGAAACAGGTTCCTCGCTTGATGAAAGAAGGCAAAGAGAATTTAAGAAGGGGAAAAGACATCCCCAGGATATGGACTGAAATCGCCATTGAGACCACTGCCAATGGGAAAGAATTCTTCAAGCAGATGGTACCGCTCTTTGCCGAAAAAGTGCCTCGCCTCAAAAAAGAGCTTTTGGCCGCCAATCAAAAGGCGATTTCGGCTTTTGACGATTACGAAGACTTTCTAAAAAAGCGACTTCTTCCCAGGTCCAAAGGTCGGTTCGCCATAGGAGAGAAGTTCTTCAATTTTCTTCTATCCGTCCACCACCAGCTTCCTTATACCGCAGATGACCTTTTATCTGTGGGGAACCGAATCATCAAAGAGACTCAGGCGGAGATGAAATTTTTGGCTAAAAAGATAAACCCCCAAAAGAGCTGGACCGAGATTGTGGCTGATCTGAAAAAGAAATATCCATCCAAAGAGAGTCTGCTTGAGTTCTACAAGAAAGAGATGGCAAAAGCCAGAGACTTTGTCAAGAAACGGGACTTGGTCACCATCCCAAAAGGTGAGAACCTCACCATAGTAGAGACTCCAATTTTCCAGAGAAACGTTGTCCCTTATGGCGGATATATGGCGCCAGCCCCCTTTGAGAAAAGACAAGAAGGATTCTTTTGGGTGACGCCGATAAACGAGAAACTACCTCAGAAGCAACAAGAGGAACAGTTACAAGGACACAACTCTAATGGAGCGGTATTGACCGCCTTGCATGAAGCTTATCCCGGACATCATCTTCAATTGGTTCATTCCAATAAGATAAAATCAAAAGTTCGGCGTGAATTTGGCACTTCACTCTTTGCTGAAGGATGGGCGCTTTATTGTGAAGAGCTGATGTATGAGGAAGGGTTCTATACCAAGCCCCAGACCCGACTGCTTCAACTAAAGGATCAGCTCTGGCGTGCTTGCCGGGTGGTGATCGATGCGAGCTTGCACACCCACAGGATGAGCTTTGATCGGGCGGTGTATATGCTGGTGGATGTGGCAAAATTAGAAAAGACCAACGCCATCGCCGAAGTCAAAAGATATTCCTACACTCCCACTCAGCCCATGACCTACATCCTGGGCAAGATGGAGATTTTGAAATTAAGGGATGATTTCAAAAAAGCTTCTGGCAAAGCTTTCAACCTAAAGAAATTCCACGACCAGCTTTTAAGCTACGGCACCATCCCTGTCCGAATGGTTAGAGAAAGAATGCTGGGTAATTGAGACTGAGACTGAGATTTGAGACTTAGAAAAACCCAGTCTCAGTCACAGTCTCAGTCACAGTCTCGGTCTCAATCAGTCCCAGTCTCAAATCTCATTTTTGAAATCATGACTACTTGGAATGAGTTATTTCTTGACGAAAAGAACAGAGCCAAAGCTCCTGAGTCAGAGATTTATAAATTCGTAGTTTTATTGGAGAAGTTATTTTCGGAACGTTCCTTGCGTCTCTGGGATGTAGGCTGTGGAGCAGGAAGACATACAGTTTTAATTGCAAGTTTAGGACACAAGGTTTATGCCAGTGACAATGCCCCAAATGCAGTTGACTTGACGCAAAATTGGCTGACCGAAATGAATTTGCACGCAGAGGTAAAGCTGGCTGATATGACAGTTTGCCCCTGGCCGGAAGTGGAATTTCATGGAGTGATAAGCTGGAATGCGCTTTACCATAACACCTTGGATAATATCCGAAAAACAATAGATGAAATTCATAGTCGGCTTGTTCCCGGCGGTTTATTCATGGGCACCCTCAAGTCCACTAAAGCGGATTCATATGGAAGCGGGCAAGAAATGGAACCCAATACTTTTGTTGCAGACGACGGGTTAGAGAAAGGAATCCTTCATCACTACTTCGATGAAACGAGAATACGGGACCTATTTAAAAAGTGGGAACTCATAAGCTTAGCCGAACAGGTCATAACCTATAAAGAACGCGGAGAGAATTTCCTGGAGTATAACCCATTCCCTTACACCATTTGGGGTGTTTTGGCAGTAAAAAGAGCATAAAAACATGACTGTCACGATGCATCGGCATCAGTCTCAAGATTCCGCCAAAGGTGTGAACCGTATGGTGCACACCAAAGGCAGGGGGAGGGTGCTGATGTCAATTTATTTAATTCGTTTGCTATAATTTGAATGTCTACACTAAAATGTGAGGTGTATAGTTTACAAAAACATAATGTTTCAACATCATAAACAGAAAGTAATTTACAAAAGCACAACACAGGAGGAGTGATATGGCGCAATTTACTGTTAATCCACACAGGTTTGATCCCTATAAAGATTTTAAGTTTCGAATCAAGTGGGATGGACGCTATGTGGCTGGAATTAGCAAAGTGAGTCCGCTCGTCCGAAAAACCGAGGTGGTCATATATCGTGAGGGGGGAGACCCCAGTAGTAGCCGAAAGTCGCCCGGACGAACAGAATATGCACCTATCGAGCTGGAGCGCGGAGTCACCCATGATTTAGAGTTTGAAAAATGGGCAAATAAAGTGTGGAACTTTGGTGCTGGTTTGGGGGCTGAGGTTTCATTAAAAGACTTTAGGAAAGACATTATCCTGGAGCTTTATAATGAAGCCGGACAACTGGTGATGGCTTATAAAATCTACCGATGCTGGGTGTCGGAGTTTCAAGCATTGCCGGAGCTGGATGCGAATAAAGGCGCAGTTGCCATCCAGAAATTGACTCTGGAAAACGAGGGCTGGGAACGAGACTATGAAGTTAAAGAGCCAACCGAGCCGTCATTTACGGAGCCGAGTTAGTTCCAATCATTTGATTCCCTCTCCCTCGATAGTTCGACAAGCTCACTACAAGTGGGAGGGGGTAGGGAGAAGGTGAGTAGGTCAATTTATTAAATTTGTCTGCCATAATTACGCTGATTTATTAGATAACACGACAAGGTTAGAGAGGATAGTCCTATGACGACATTTCCACGTTCACCACGGATAAAAAAAGGAGCCTTTGTCCAGTTTGACCAACAAACGGCACCGGGGCGCGTGATTACATTTCAATATAATCCAGAAACGCTTTGTCGCAAGCTCGAAGCGCGCACCAAAGGCTCCTTACCCCGAGAAACGATCACGTTTATCTTGATACTGGATGCAACAGACGATTTAGAGAAACCCCAAGAGCATCCGAATACGGTTGAGTCCGGCATTTACCCCCAATTATCGGCTCTCGAGCTGTTGCTATACCCTCAAAATTCAGAACAGAGACATAGTAGCTTTTTAGGAATCAGTTTGTTCAGACGGGCTAATAATCAACCTCTCACCCTATTCGTATGGGGTCATAAAAGGATTCTGCCAGTGCGTGTTACAGAACTACATATTATAGAAAAAATGTTTGATCCTAATTTGAATCCTATACGGGCAAGTATCGAAGTAACGATGCGGGTGCTTAATGATGAGGATTTTCCTCGCGGTCATAAAGGTTATGACTATTGGAAGTCTCATCTCACCACCAAGATCACCATGGCACAAATCGCATATGCGAATTCATCATTAAGAGATATAGGCCCGATCTAACCGGGTCTTGAAAAACAGGCCTCATTCCCCGTTGGTGAGGAGTACCGATAGAGAGCAAGAATTTCTGGAAGTAGGGTTTCGTGTGTTTCGTGCCTTTCGTGGGTTTCTAAGATTTCCTTTATTTTTTTGATTCCTTTTCTTAAGTTGAAACAACACAAAAGAATATAAGAGATGGTCATGTGTGTTTCGTGGCTTTCGTGCCTTTCGTGTGTTTGTTTTTTTAATTTTTGGTTCTTCTCCAATTTAGTTGCAAAGATTCTTGACTATAAAAGGATTATTATGGACTTAAGGTAACTCCTATTTAGCCACATGTAAATCAATATGGTCACCCTCCCCCTACCCCCTCCCATCCTTCGACACTGAGTCTCAGGACGAAGTGTCGAGGGAGGGGGAATATAGAGTTCCCACTCCCCGGTGGGGAGAGGGAACAACAACCTCTCCCATAAACCGGCTCCCTATCTCTTTCACCATCAAAGTTCGAGTGATTTTGGTTTCCTGGCGTGGAGGTGGGAAATAAGAGGATTTGTCAAGCAGGCTACGCCATGCTTGACCTACAAAACTTTGGAGCGCGGCGGAATAGCTGTCAGGTGCGCAGGGCACATGTGACCTACGGACTTTTGTGTGCTATAAAATATTCAAATTTGCCTTCTTTTTCCACAACAAAGTCAATATGGCGATTATCCGGAGAGATAGTTCCGTATCCAGAAAATTCAATATTGTCTAGGGTGCCTAGAAGATAAGATGCTTTTTTTGTATTGGCATTTATTTTAAATTTATACCTTAATCCTTTGTTGATTATTGTGCCGGATAAAGTGGTTTCTTTTGTTCGAGTTTCGGTCTGTACGGCAGACTCGTCCTTAAAAGGCCGCAAACCATAGATGGCTAATACCTCTGAGGGGTATGTATATGTATAGTCGAGCTGATGTGTTCCTTTTATGATGTTAGGTAATTCTATAGAAATTCTAAATTCCTTCAGTTCGCCATAATTGGCTATCCATAGCCCATTAATTTCTTCGTATCTATTAAAAGAAGTTGAAATTGCTTTGGCAAAATTGAAGATAAAGTTTCTATGTGTATTCGTGACCTTGAATAATTTTGATTCTTCTTGATCTTCTCTTTCAATAGAAGTTTTAAGATGATTGAGATTATAATCAACATTCTCGTGATGGTTTTCCTTCTCAATAGCCTGCGATAATACTCGCTCAGCTTCATCGAATAGGCCGCTCTCTGTATAAATACGGGCCAAATTTGCACTAGACAATGTATTATTTAGTTCAATAGCTTTTTTATATGCATAGACGCTTTTTCCGAGGAGTTTTAATTGCCGATATTCAACTCCAATGTTATTCAACGCCATAGAATCATCAGAGGTTTTTAAATGAGTTTTATAGTGATAAGCTGATAGCGCATACCTTTTTATTTCATCATAATCGTAAGCCAATCTGAATCTAAGTGATAAATCAGTAGGTTCATAGTTCAAAGCATTCTCGTACAGAGAACAAGAAATATCCAATTCACCTTGTTCTTTATAGACATCTCCCAGAGCTTTATAAAGAGCAAAGTTTTGTTCATTGGTATTTGACTTTTCATTCTCTAAAAATGGATATAGGATTGTCCGGCATTTTTCAAAGTCTTTCAGTTTAATATTGATGGACGAGAGAATGATCGTTAGTTTGATTTTGTTATCGTAGTTACTATTCAGGTCCAAATAGTTCTCAACCAAATCTCTGGCATCTTTCTGCTTGTCATAAAATTGCAAGCAATCTACCAATGCATCAATTACATAAACTTCTTCCGGATTACTATCCGCTATTGCCTTTAATTCCTTAAACGCATCACTTTTTCCTGCTGAATACAATCGTCTATAAAAAAATGCTTTTGCGATTGCTTCGTTCTTAAACTGCTTTTGCTCTAATAATAGCTTGTTAAACAATTCTTCTGCGACAGGAAAGTCCTTTTTTTCTATCGAGTCAAATACCTCCGTCCACGACAAAGTTTTTTCTTCTATCAGAGAGGGTTGCTCCTGATAAGGGGCTGATTGTTCAGGGGCAATTATTTCCGCGCTTCTACCAACAGGTTGTTCTTCAACATATTTCAATCTTGCACCTATTTCATTCGCGATAATTTGATTCAATTTGGTAAAAGTATCGGAAAGATTACTCTTATATATTGGTACATATTCAAAATCAGCATTTAATCCACCGGGTATGCTTAACCCGTCTTCTATTAGAAAGATTACCTTCTTCTTCATCCCAATAGCATAACCACTTTCTTGTATAACCCAATATGACGAAGTCCAATTACTCGGATTTGTAACTAAGTGATATTTACCAAGAGAAAAAACAGGTTTGTCATGAACTGGTTCACGTTTCGTCAATACGCCTATAAAAATATCATTTCGATCTACCCTTTCTTTGACTTTATCTGAAATGGGTTTTGCCTGACTTTCTTCCGCATCTTCCCATGAAAAGCCTACTTTGCTCAAGGAATTGAGGAACTTGGCTATTTCAGCCCATAACCGTTCATCTTCTTTGATAAAGCTTCGGCCTATAAATGCTGAAATTATTGGCATAATTCTCGCTGTCTTCTCCTACGCATTAACGACATTTCATTTACTAACGACAATGCCGTTTGTTCATTACATATCATTTATTATTCGTACAACTACTGATTATATGGTTTCCACATAAACCCACTTTCTGGATTCGCTTCCAGATAATACTTCAACGTGACGGGTTTCCGGCGTCTTATATGGTTTCCCCATAATACCCCTTCAATATGTGAATCAACAAGTGAATTTATAGTTGATACTCTCCAATGTCAAGTTATTTTCCTGTCAGGAGTAGCTCCTGACAGAACAAGAGCAACGAGGATAATTGACCTCAAGTTTAGCTCTCGGTGTCCAGTTGCATGTTAGGTATCTTTTTGATTATCCTCTCTCTTTCGGTAGCCGTAAAATCATCCCCATACATCCGCAAAAAGAGCTGGGCGCGCAATCGCGAAACCTCGAGATGTGGTCTTCCCTTTAGAATTCCTGATATTGCAAGTTTTCTTGCGGAATCATGCATTCTGCTTGCCATCTTCAAGCGTTCCAAGGGAGATCTAGACAATATCATTTCCCCGTAGCGTTGTTCTATTTTCGCTTGTGTGTCATCCATTTTCCTTTGCCTTTTCTAAGAGAGCGTCAATCCCCAGGAAGACAGCCCACTTTTTCATATATTCCCAGTCAAGTTCTGAAACTGTAGATATCATCTGGCGAACGTCGCGAAGCTGAAGATCCGATTGTGATTTTTTTCCCCAGACCAACTTCGATAAAATAAGGTCCTCGGCGGAAACAACAAAGATGGTCATATCTTCAATGACCACCTTTTGCCTCCGTGCGAATTCTTCTCTGCGGTACTCCTCGTCTTTTCTTATAATAAAGTCAGCTTTGACCACCCATTCGTTATGGATGATGTTGAACATTGAGTGCGCATCGACCGCCTGTCTGACGCTATCCCGATCAATATAACAATCCTTTGAAAAAAGGCTAACTATTTTGTCAATGTCGATGGGTTTAGCCTCAACAACAAAATCAATATCTCGGGTCATTCTAGGTACAGAATATATCGCCATCGCCATCGAGCCTGTCATCATATAAGGTATACCAACTGAATCAAGCCGCGATGCTATTAATTTTACAAATTCAAGTTGTTCATCCATTTTGTAATCAACTCACTATCGATAGGGTTCAGCTTGTAGATCAGGAGCCCTGTGCTCCTGACTTCTATTGGTGTCAGGTGCGCAGGGTAGCTGGCCTACCCAGCTAATGCATCTAAAGAAACATCCCGATTTTCAGACCAATCGCTCTTTTCCTTATGATATTTTCTAAACATTCAGATGATATAACATAATTTTTTTGAAAGAGCGGTGCCATTCCTTTTTTGCAATCACTAAAGATGCTTCCTTATGTTTACCATTATTTGAATTACCTGTTCCCCAAAAAAGAACAAAATGATAGAGGCGATTCCTAAGACAATTCCAATCGCGCCAAATACGTATGATAATGTCAGATTAGCTGCGTCGACAATTGCAATAGGAAAAAGTTTGAATTTGGAAGCCCTTTCCCAGATCTTCAGTTCAATTATACATTCACTTTGTACCTTGTTCCATTTATCGAAATAATCTCTGCTATTCGGATCTTCCCTAATAAGTTTGATAAGAATTCTGTTGATTTCACGAGAGGTGATCCCCAACTTCTGAGGTGATATAAAAGCTTTTGGATATCTCTCCATTTCTGATTCTGAGAAGAATGGAGCCTCTCTGTAATCATAAACCATGATTTTTCGAGGCCTTTCCAGCGGATCAAGCTGATTCTGCCTATAGATAATAGCTGATGAAAGTAAAAGAGCAGACATTACAAACAGAACAGCACACATTACATATCTCCTTTTTTTACTCATTTCATCCTCCGAGTTTCTAGATGATTGTCTTTATGTTTCTAAGGGTTAAGGTTCTAATGTTAATACCTTCGATTGAGCTACCAAGAAAGGCCATAATCCGATAGTTTTTCTTGCGCCTTTTTATGTCCTAGCTGGGCCGCTCTCTTTAAATACTCGATTTCTTTTTCCTTTTCTCCTTTACGATGATGAACTTCGCTTAGAAAATAATAAGCGTCCATGTAATCTGGATCGATCTCGATGGCTTTATTGTAAAATTCAATTGCTTTATCGTAATCACCTTTTGAAAAATAGGCGCGCCCCATGTTATAGTAAGCAGTTTCATCATTTGGATCAATATTGATTACTTTGTGATAATATTCTATCTCTTTATCAAAATACCCTTGCTCGCCATAAGCTGCTCCCATGGTTAAAAAGGCTGCTGCACACACTGTATCACCCCCATATTTAAGCGCTTCTTCGCAGCATTCTAAAGCTCTATTATAGTCTTTTTTTTCACAATACACTGTTCCTAAGTTTGCATATGCCGCCCCTACCATTTTAGGATCATTTTCAACTTTCTTAAAATAGTTGATTGCTTCTTCAAAACATTCGATTGCTTTATCGTAGTGCCCAGCGTACAAATAAAGCCCCCCATCATTCATTAATTCTGCACCATTCTTCTTTCCTTTTGAACAATTCATCATTACAATTAGTGAGGTGAAAATCAAAAAACTAAGTGCTCTTTTCATTCTTGACCTCCATTTTAAATTTATATTAGCTGTCAACTCTAGCCTGGAGAAGTATATTTATTTTAGTACCATGTCATACTTCCTCAATTATCGTACGTTTTCTTGTGGTGGTTCCCATAGGTGAAAGAACCGCATCGGTTAGTTCGAGCTTAATCGTCTCGCCACTACTTATCAGTTATGTGGGACCGGAGCCTCGTGCTCCTGACTTCTATTGGTGTCACGTGCGCATGGCACCTGACCTACGAACTAAAAAGCGCACAATTTTGTATAACGCCAAAGCTTAGCGGCGGCGGAACGCCGTCCGCTGCAGCCGTTTGTTAGGCCAGTCCATCAGATGGAAGAAACGGGCTGCTGTTGTTGACCGAGGGTACGTGCGGCGGAACGGAGTCTTATGCCAGCAATGATCAAGAGAATGCCTGCAGGGAGGCTCATCACTCCTGCAATAATGATCAGTACACCTGCCAATTTCGGATTGTTCTTCTTGAGGGAGGATATTACACCTGCCCAAAGCAATACAGAGATGATGATCAACCCGATTGCGAACTGAGGCAGAAGATTCTCCAGACTCCAATCAGGTGTTCCAATCCGACTCAAACACCCGATTGCACCGACACTTGCGGCAACCGCAACGACCGCGACAAATACTGACCAGCGCTTCACCACACCTTCTGGATTCTTCATTTCGTCTCTCCTTTCATGTATTGTTTGGTTTTAGATTTGGTGAGTTGTACGAATGCATACGCGTAAAGACCGACACGAATAGCATCAACCCAGTTCAGACCTACCAGGAAAACGTCGACACCGAAAAGAAGTGGCGCTCCCCAAAGAAAGAAGAGGCGCGACCAGTCTCTTCCCCGGAGGATGAAAACACCACACAATACAAGGAACACCGTCCTTGCTCCAGCTATTGTCATCGCCATGCCGACCGAGGGATAGGGGTTCAGTTCCTTGAGCAGCCAAAGCGAGAGGAGTGTTATTCCACCTCCAAAGCACAGCACCCATCCAATGATGGCGAGTGACAAGGGTCTCTTTCGCGTATCCTTCATTCGAGCCTCCAGATTTCTTCAGCCTAACGCTGGCGCTCAGCGGCGGCGGAACGCCGTCCGCTGGAGCGCCTTGTTAGGCCATCTCTCGCGACAAAGTGTAGTGTGCCCCTTTCCCGTTCCCCGTTCAGTATTGCTTTTACACCTTAGCGAAATACTCATTCGCTGCCGGTCGGAAAAGAACAAAGGCCACCACTAGGAAAAGCAATAGACCCGGCACGACCCCGGCTTTTGCTGGTGCCGTTGCTAGCACAATGACGAGTGTTACGGCATTCCAGATGACATAAAACAATCGCCCCCAATTAAGGCCCTTAAGCATTACGATTCCAGTGACAATGCTCACGAGGCCTCCCGATACCTGCATAGCATATTGGATCGGCAAAGGAATCGGACTACGCTGCATCAGCGACTGAGCCTCGGGAGTCAAGAGGAGAAAGGTTGCTGGTAACGCTAGAATACCCCACCCGATCACTATCCAGGCAATCACTGTAACTGATTTTGGTCGTTTCTTCATAGCGACATACTCTCCTTTCTTTTACCCGCCTAACGGTTGGCATCACCGGCGGCAATGGAGCGCGACGGAATTGCCGGCCGTGTGCATGCACTGGTCAGACGCCCCAAGCACCTGACTTATCTTGGTGTCTTAAGTATGTAACTCAATAAATAAATTTATAGTTATCACTCTACAATGTCAAGTTATTTTCCTGTCAGGAGTAGCTCCTGATAGAACAAGAAACTCACTGGTTACAGTCCTTTCGCAGACGATATGTCGTGGTTTGGTACGGCTGGAATTCGGGCCCACCGACAATGCAATAGCCATTCTTCTGCCAGAATTTCACTGCCTGAGGATTGTTCACTTGAACTGCCGAAAGGATTGCTGTTACCTGTGCATCTTTCCTAATCTCGTTCTCAATCAGCTCGACAATCGCCTTCCCTATCCCCTGTTTTCGAAAAGATACAGCAATCATGAGAAGAGAAAAGAAGGCAATATGAGGTTCTCCTTCAAAGTTGCGGGGAACATAATCGACAACCCCGATCATTTTTCCATCTGCTGCGAAAATACCACAGAAAACGCCACCTTCACGTTGCGAAACCTCGATATCCTTTAGTACCATCTCCATCGATGCGGTCGGCTCTGGTCCCAATGCCAAGAAGTCCTCACACTGCCGGTACACGTCGAGGACTGCGTTCAAATCACCTTGAGTAATGGCACGTATTTCAAGAGAGTTATCTCGAATCACCATTCTCGCCATCCGAAGAATAAATGCTTTGCCCACAGGTGCGCCGCCCAGCTACCGATTATATGGTTTTCGCATAATACCCTTTAATAAGTGAATCCACAAATGAGTTTATAGTTATCACTCTCCAATGTCAAGTTATTTTAACGAGAACTCTCAAAAACTACTTGAAAAAGAGAATTTGGAGTGTTCACCTTTAGGTGAACCGTATAAAGCTTCTTGTCTTACAAGAGGTTTCAGGTCCCACTAAAGCGGGACACTCCAGAAAAATCTCTCTCCGTTTGACTTTTTCAGAGATCTCTTAACGAGGTCACTAGAAAAATGCAGGTGATTGGTCGGGCATGGGTGCCCGCCCTACGATGTATTTTGCCAACCAAAGAGAAACTCAACGATTCTTTCTTACTTCATCCAAATTGATCTTCGCCTGAGGTGCCATTTTAAAAGATTCGATCAGTTTCTCGCAGGCATATTCATCGCAATAGGCGCAATTCTTAATCTTTTTTCCTTTACCGCATTTTCTGATTTCACAAACTTTACAATAGTTGAAAAGCTTTTCGGTCTCGATAACACATCCAAGACAGTTGATGTCCTCTGGTTTTAAGTCAACCTTGAATTCTTTGGACCACGTTTCAGCTACTTTTCTTCTTTCGTCGTCGTCATCTTTTTGCGTGGCAATAAATGCTGGGCAATCGCTGCAAACCTGTCCACAAACGGCGATCATTTTTTCCATGGTTTTTCCTCCTAAGTTTGACTAATACAAATGTGTTTATTTCTGATTCAAACTTGCCCCCTCACCCTAACCCTCTCCCCTCTGGGGAGAGGGAAAGGTGAGGGGATTCTATTATGCATCGGCGTCAAGGAGACTGAGAGTTGAGACTGGAAAAAGCCAAAACTCAGTCTCAGTCTTTCACGCCTAACTGCCAGTAAATGAAGCTCCAAATATCAGTATACCTATCAATAAGCTTTGATAGTGGCGTTCCCACTCCGTGACCGGCTTTGGTTTCAAAACGGAGCAGGATAGGATTATCGGCGGACGTTGCCGCTTGCAGCCGGGCGGTCATTTTCAAAGCATGCATGGGATCCACCCGGGTGTCGGACTCCGCTGTGAAAAGAAGTGTGGCCGGGTAAGGTGTGCCATCTTGAACCCGATGATAGGGGGAGTATTGATACAAATACTTGAACTGTGCGGAGTCTTCTGCTGATCCATATTCGGGAATCCATAATTTAGCAATAAGAAAATTCTGATATCTCAGCATGTCCAGAAGCGGGTTGCCACAGACCACAGCCTTGAACAGATATGGTCTTTGAGTCAATGCCGCCCCCATCAAAAGTCCGCCATTGCTTCCTCCCATGATCGCTAAATGGGATGGGGAGGTATATTTTTCCGAAATAAGCCATTCGGCGGCGGAGATAAAGTCATCGAATACATTCTGTTTATTCTCCAACATCCCGGCTTTGTGCCACTCTTCCCCATATTCCCCGCCTCCACGCAGATTGGGGACCGCATATACACCACCACTTTCCAGCCAGAGGAACAAATAGCGCTGAAATGTGGGAGTCCTAGTGTCGTTAAAACCACCATAACCGGTCAATACCGTAGGGTTGTCTACATCAAATTTCAATCCTTTTTTGTGCACTAAAAACATCGAAATTTTGGTGCCGTCCTTGGATGGATACCAAACCTGTTTTACCTCATAGAGGGAGGTATCAATGTCGGTTTTCACACGGTCATAAAGGGAGAGTTTGTCCGTTTTGAGGTCATAATGATAAATCGTCGGTGGGATGAAAAATGATTGATAACCGAACAAAGCCTCAGAACCATCCCACTCTCCGTTAAGCCCATAAACAGTCCCTAAAGCTGGCA
>Ga0315289_10008968_pt1 | contig 14437 bp, 12 predicted proteins | sample YL17G11_40_MG_FD_203452 | JGI IMG/M metagenome (GOLD analysis project Ga0315289, IMG submission 203452) | Sediment microbial communities from Yellowstone Lake, YNP, Wyoming, USA - YL17G11_40 | ecosystem: Environmental > Aquatic > Freshwater > Lake > Sediment | place: USA: Wyoming | collected...
GGTTGTCCAGCCCGGCGCCCAAGTTGATCATCAAGGGGACCTGGTTGGTGAAATTATCCTGTTGGCTCACCGCGGACCCGTTGCCAATAAGATAGCTTAAAGCCAGCTGGTCAACCGAAAATGCCGAGCGTTGCGTGAAGTTAGCTGTTTGATTGTCGTCAGGCGGCCAGCCTGATTCCCGACGCCAGAAGGTCCGGTTGGCCGGGTCAAACTGATAAGATATTTTGCGCAGGCCCTGGTCGGTGGCCCTGACGAATTCCAGTGAAGTGGTTGAACCCAGCCAGGTATTGTTGGCGGTCAGAGCCTGGCGCATATCCTGGCCCAAGCCTTCTATGCCCAGGATTAAGCTAAGCCGTTCGCGGCCTTGCGCGTTGCTCCAGCGCCAAAGCTTGAATCCGGAAAACAACGCCGTTACCAGGGCCAGTCCGATCAAAGCGGTCAGGCTGGATGCGATCAACAGTTCGAGCATAGTGAACCCTTTACGCGCTAACATGATTTTTATTCCTCAAAATAAGCGGATAGGCCGGCGTTTTTGGCGCGGCCGGCTTCCTGCCAGTTTATTTGAAAATTTACCTCGGTAAGGTTTTGGGTGTGATTAGCGTCCAGGCTGAACGGGTTAAGGGCGGCCTGCCAGGTAAATTCGCGGTTGTTGAGCCGGGCTTGGCCGGATAAAGGCTGGCGGTCAAGTTTTCCGCCGGAAAGCTTGGCCCGGCGCAGATCATTGGCGCGTTCCTCAAGAAAACTTAAGGCCTGGATGCGGTTTTGGGCCGTATCCGCCGCGGCTGCGGCCGCGAAAAAAGATTTCAGGATCATGGTCAGGCCCGCGGTCAAAATGACCACGCTGACCAGCACTTCCACCAAAGTTAATCCGCGTTTACGCATTTGGTTAACAACCGGAGACCAGCGCCTCGATCGCAAGATCACCGCCGCCGGATCGGGCGGTGATATTCAGGCGCCGGATGAGCAGGTTGGCGCTGGAAGATTCGACCCCCGCGATAAATCTCATCACTGCGGCCATATCGCCTTCCTGGCGGATATTCACCGCGGGCGATTTGCTTTTGCCGGCGTACGATTCGGCCGGCCGTACGTCGACGACGCGCAAACCCGCTTGCCGGGAGATATCCTCGAGCAATGACAATGTCGCCGAAAGATGGTCTTGGGCGGGCGTATCCAGTTTAGCCGAAGCCGGCAGCCGGCCGTAAAAATCTTTTATCCGGTTTTCCTGGCTGATCAACCGGCGGTATTCCCGAAGCTCGGCTTCGTAAACGCGGATACTGCGCCTAAGCCCGGCGGCTTTGGCCAATAAAGGTTCCAGCGCGAGTTTTATGGCGAATGCCGCCAGGACGGTTAAAGCCGCGGCCCAAAGTATGCGTTCGCGTTTACCGGTAATTTTCATAGGCTTTCCGTTATTTGCTGTTCGTCAGGGTTGCCGTTAATTCAAAATCAGCCGCTTCGCCGCTTTCGACTTTACGCTTGGTGGCGTAATTGACTTTAACCCGGGAAAAAAGTTTCGATTTTTCCAGGGCCCCAGCCGCGGCAAACACTCCGGATAATTGTCCGGCGCGGCCTCGGATCACCAGGGTTTTGCCCTGCTCAAATTCGATCGCGCTAAGGCTGATATCCGGGGGTATCAGCCGGTGCAGTTCCAGCAGGATGTCTGCCGCCTTGACGCCGCCGCGGCTTCTTTGCCAGGCATCGATTCGTTGACGCATCTGACTAAGGCTTTGGGCGCGGCTGGACAAATGCTCGATTTCATTCTTCAGGGCCTTAAGATAAAGTTTATTGCGCTGGTAACTTGCTGCGGCGCAGACCAAAAGACAAAGCGCGATGCCGGCAGCCAGTATTCCCAGGCTTAACAGTCGCCGGCCGGTACGGCGGCGGTCAAGCCTGGCTTTCATCGGCAAGGGTAAGAGGTTAAGGCTTTCGCCCACCGCGCCGGCCAGGGCCGCGAAACCCGGCAAAGGCTCGTTGCTTTTTTCACGCCGGTCGAAGCCCAGATCATTCAGAAGTTTATCGGCGTCCTGCTGGTCATCGCCGCAAATAAGCACAGCTTTCGGCCGGCTGTCGATATGTTCGCGCTGGTAGGCGTCAAGGGTTTTAGCGATCTCCTCCCGTAAAACGTCTTGCCGCGCCTTGGCTTCACCGGGCAGCGCAAAAGCCCGGCTGAATAAAAGCGCCGGGCCGCGGACTATTGTCCCATCCCCCATGGTTTTGTCTAAACAGATGACCAGGGTTAAAGTTTCTTTATCGTTTTTAAAGCCGGCGTACCAAAGGCTCAAACCGTAGGAACTTACCAAAGCCGATTCCACCAAAGGCTTGTGTTGTTTTAACACCCGCAGTATCCTTTCGATCTCATCCTGATGAATTACATTTAGGTTAACGCTGGAATAACCTGCCGCATCCTGGCTGACAATAGAATATCCGGTTATTAACTCCTCGGCCGAGTAGGGTAAATACCGGGGAGCCCAGAACGCGGCCATCTTTTCTATTTCCGCGGTCTCATGGGAAGGGACTTTCAGCAGACGCAGCACGGCCAGGCGCCGCGGTAAGACGATTACCAGCGGTTCGCGGCGATGGTTCAGTTTCTGGAGCATGGCCGCCAGCGCCGTCGCGGCGTTTTCTTCCTGGGAAAAGTCGGCGTAATTGGTTTCGGAGGCAGCCAGCTGCCAGCGGCCCGCGCTGAAAATACACCGGCCGGCTTTTAAAGCATCGTCAGTTATTTGGATTACGAATTTCGTTTTAACCATAAATTCATTCTTCTTCGCCCCGATAAATCGGGGCTTCGAAGCAATTTCACCATAAATACTTTGCGGATTACCGCAAGGTGTTTACCGCGCCATAAAATCCAGCTCAAATATCGGTAAAAGCATGGATATGACCACAAAGCCTACGATCAGGCCCATTACCAGGATGATCAACGGCTCTAAAAGTTTAGTCAAGGTCTGTACGGTTTTATCCACCTCTGAACCGTATTCCTGCGCTACTTTGGCGAGCGCCGGCTCAAGGTTCCCCGATTCTTCGCCGACCGCGATAATGTTGGCGGCGAATATCGGAAAATACCGCGATTTTTTCAGCGAAACCGCCAAGCCGGCGCCCGCGTCGACTTCCTGGCGCAAAGTTTCGGCCTCGTCTTTGATCGCCAGATTGGTGACCACGTCAGCAGTTATCTCCAAGGCCCGGCCAATGGGTATGCCGCTTCCCAAAAGCGTAGCCATACTGCGGCAAAAATTCCTCACCTCTATTTTAAGCGCTAACTCCCCGATCATGGGAAGTTTAAATTTAAAAGCGTCCCAGCGTTTGTGGTTGGCAATCGGGCCCAGCCAGCGTTTAGTTATCCAGATACCGGCCAAAACAATTGCCAAGACGGCCCACCAGTACAGCGCCACCCAGGAGCTGATCCCGATCAGCAAACGCGTCATCAAGGGTAGTTTTAAACCCGCGCTTTGAAACATCGCCGCCAGCCGCGGCACCACGAAACTCATCAACACCGTTACGCTGATCACGCCCACGCCGGCCACGAAAGCCGGATAGATCATGGCTTGCCGCAGGTTTGCGCGCAGTTCTTGTTCCTTGGCCAGATAAACCGCCAATTGTTCCAGCGCCTGTTCCAGGTTCCCGGCGGCTTCCGCCGAGCGGATGATCGCCAAATAAAATCGCGGGAAAACCGTGGGGTATTGCCCCAAAGCCAGGGATAAAGGCGTACCGTCGCGCACCTGGGCAGTCACCTGTTCGATCAGCGCTTTGAGCGCGCGGTTATTGGTCTGGGTCCGTAAAGTGTTCAAACTGCTGATCAGGTCCATGCCCGAGCTGATCAGGCTGGCCAGCTGGTGGCTGAAAACGTAAACCGTAGCCCCGGAAACCCGCTGTCGGCCGAAAAAGTTGCCGTGTCCGGCGGCCGGCCGGCTCTGGATATACAGGGGAAAATGGCCCTGGTTGATCAGGATATTCGCGGCCTGGGATTCGCTTTCGGCTTCGAGGGAGCCTTCCAGTGTTTTTTCCGGAGAGACCTTGACTTTATAATAAAACTTCTGCATTTTCGTCGCCGGAAGTGACGCGGATGACTTCGCTCAAAGTAGTAAGCCCGGCCGCGGCTTTACGCAAGCCGTCCTGGCGCAAAGTGCGCATCCCGTCTTTTATCGCCTGCTGTTTGATCGTCTGCGAAGAAGCCCGCGCCAGGATCAGTTTCCTGATATTCTCACGCACCGGCAGTATTTCATAAATAGCGGTGCGACCGTGGTAGCCGGTATTGCGGCAAGTCGGACAGCCCTTGCCTTCGGACAAACCATCCTTAACGATGCGCTGTTCCTCTTCGTTGAGAAAACTTAAAGCCTTACTGTCCAGCTTAGCCGGTTGGCCGCAATTAGCGCAGATCAGACGCACCAAACGCTGGGCGATGAAGCACTCACAGCTCGATGAGACCAGAAACGGTTCAACACCCATGTCCAGGAGCCGGGTGACGGTGCCGCCGGCATCGTTGGTGTGTAAAGTGGAAAACACCAGGTGCCCGGTGAGCGCTGAACGGATGGCTATTTCGGCGGTGGCGAAATCACGCGCTTCCCCCACCATGATCACGTCCGGGTCATGGCGAAGGGTATGGCGCAGGCCCGCGGCGAAATCAAACCCGATCTTGGGCTGGACCTGCATCTGGATGATGCCGCTCAGCTGGTATTCTACCGGGTCCTCGATGGTGATTATTTTGGTAGTCGGCGAATTAAGCCGGGCCAGGCAGGCGTAAAGCGTAGTGGATTTGCCCGAGCCGGTGGGCCCGGTGAGAAAAATCACCCCATGGGGTTTGGTGATGATCTGTTCCAAAAGCTTAAGGTCAACGTCCAGCAGCCCCAGTTTTTCCAGCTCCAGGAAAAACCGCGTGCTTAACACCCGCACCTGCACCGCTTCGCCGTAGACCGACGGCAGTATGGAAACCCGCAGGTCCAACTCGTCGTTGTTGACGCTAAGTTTGATCCGGCCGTCCTGGGGCAGGCGTTTTTCGGCGATGTTAAGGTTGGACATGATCTTTATCCGCGAAACGATGGCCGGGTAAAAATATTTAACGCTTTCCGGGGTGTTGACGTCGTAAAGCACGCCGTCAATACGAAAACGCGTGCGCACGCCGTTCTCAAAAGGTTCAAGATGGATATCGCTGGCCCGGTCCTTGACTGCCTCGCGCATGATCTGGTCCACGAATTTGGTCACCGAGGCGTCATCGACCACCGCTTCCATTTCCTCGGCGTTGGCCTGGACCTTGGTTGCGGTTGCCGGCTGTTTATCCATCATCTTCTCGATAGTAGCCGCGCCGATGCCGTAGATCCGGCGGATCGCGTCAAGCACGTCTTCCTCGTAGGCCAACACGCCTTTGACTTTAAGGTCCAAAAACAACTCCAGGTCATCCAGGGTTTTTATATCCAAGGGGTCGCTCATGGCCAGGGAAAGGATCTGGCCGGAAAAATTAAGCGGCGCGATTTTATAATGGCAAGCGATCTTGGCGGGAACGCGTTTTATTGCTTCAGGGTCAGGGGTGGTTATTTTTAAGTTCACGAAAGGGATGCTTAGCTGGCTGGATAAAAGGTTGAAAACCTTATTCTTATCCGCCGCACCGCTTTTTACCAGGATCGAGCATAAAAGCCCGCCGGAAGCTTTTTGCCGGGATAAAGCCTCCTCTAACTGGCGGACATTTATCAGCCCGGCGTTGACCAGCAGTTGGCCGACAAGTAGATCACGCTCTGACATTTAATAGGTGTGGGTTAAGTTTGATTGCCCGGGGACTGGTCTGCCCAGTTGGTGATATCGTCATCACCACCGTTATTGTCGACTTTATTCCTGCCAAAAGAATACAACTCATAATCGTATTTACGCTGACTCGGGGAGACATATTTATATGCGGTACCCCAAGGATCAAGCGGCAACTTGTCAAGATACGGGCCTTTCCAGTGGGTGTTCGAAGGCGGAGTGACCAACAATGCTTGTAGTCCTTCATCGGTAGTCGGGAAGGCGCCGTTGTCCAGCTCGTAAAGCTTTAAGGCCGTGGCGATATTGGCGTTGATGTCGGCGCGGGCTACTTCCTTGCGGGCCTCTTCGCTTCTGCCGGTGAAACGCGGAACGACCATCGCCACCAGTACCCCGATGATGATCACCACCAGCATCAACTCGACCAAGGTAAACCCTCCTTTCGCCTTAATATACATGAGGTAATCTTACCATTAAATACGGGTGTTTTCAACGGAGACAGTAGGGTCAGACCTCAAAGTTCCAACTTATTTGGTCAACCGCCGCCTTTATCCGCTTATCCTGAACGATTTTTTTCTCAAACCCTAACGCCGCCATGCTTACCGTAGAATGCTTCATGCCAAACATCTCCCCTATCTGAAAATTAGTCAGGCCGGTTTTTCTGCGTAATAAGTATATCGCCATTGCTTTAGCCGTCAATGGCCGTTTCCGACCATAGCGCGCCTGCTCGACGTCGATCTTGTAATAATCCGCCACCGCGTCGATAATGGTTTCTGGGTCTATGGCGTTTTTTATTGCCCGCTTATGGGCAAAATCTTTAGAATTAACTTCTGTTTGTAATTGGTTTAAATTTCCTTTAATAAATTTTACCGAACCCAGCATAAATCCGGCATAGACCTTTTTAAAAGGATCAGGGCAGTCTTGAGCGCCTTCGACAAACGATCGGTAATTAGACAAGCGCATGGTCAGCCGCTGTTTTGCCTGGTCGATATCCACGCAGCCGTCGCTTTTTGCTTTTAAGTAAGCGTTATAGCTGGACCAGCGGTAATCGGACGGTTTTTTGACTATTTTAGCCCGGACGGGATTTAAGTGGATATAACGGGTTAGTTCGCTATAGTAGGCATCCTGCTCAACCAATATCGATTTATACCGGCCTTGGAACAGGTGGCCGCTGCGGTTACGCTTATGGTTATAGTAAACGGTATAGGACGTGTTCAGGTATTGCATGATCCGCGACAGGTTGGTTTGGGTGGTTTCGATAAACAGGTGGTAGTGGTTGGTCATCAGGCAGTAGGCGTGGACGAAGAACTTATACTTACCTTTGGCGGTAGCCAGATACTCGAGAAACTTCTCGTAGTCGCGCTCGCTTTTATAGATATCTTTGCGGTCATCGCCACGGCTGTTGATATGATAAAAACCGCCTTCGACCTGGATTCTATACGGTCTGGCCATACAGCTATTTTAGCTGCCGAACACAAACCAGTCAAGAACTAAATTGGAACTTTGAGGTCTGACCCTACTATCCCCCAAAGCGTTATTGTAGGGCACGCGGATATGGGCTAAAAGGCTGACCACCGCGATATTTCCCCGGCCGACTGCCAGCCTGACGACCTGTGAGCCGTTTTGATCGGCTAAATAAATATCGCCGCTGGAATCTATTAAGATCCCTGCCGGTTTATTCAAAGCTATCGTTTTATCCTGCCAATCCTGAGCCGGTAAATAAGGTAAACTGTGGGAATAATAGCCTTGAGGATCCAAGGTAAACACCCGGCTGTTGTTTTTATCTACTACCCATAAATAATCGTTTGCGTCAATTTCCAAGGCTACGGGATTAAAATTTAGCCGGCCCAGATTTGTTCCGGTTATCGAAAATAAAAGCTGATCGGCCGAATTAAATTTATCGATCTTGTTATTGGCCGTATCCAAACGATAGGTATTGCCCGCGGAGTCGGATACTTGAGTTTTTGCCGTAACCGTTATTTCGGAATAATCGCCGCTGACTAGACTAAAAGCATTACTGCTTAAACTGTTGCCGGCCGAACTAAACCGGAACTGATAAGCGCCGTCGGCCACCTGATTGCCTAAGCTATTCCTGCCGTTCCAGGCTGCCGTATGGCGGCCGGCTGATTGGTTTTCATCAAAAACCACAGCCACCAGATTATCGTTTGTGTCATAAACCTTTAAAACCAGCGCGGCGGCTTTAGTCAAATAATAAGTAATAAAAACTTGAGCCGGATTATCCGCGGAAGGAACCTTTATCTCCATCCAGGAGCCGGGCTGTTTATCCACCAGGCCCAAACTGGTAGTAGTCTTATCCCAGAAAGCCTTACCGCTATAAACCGAAAACACCATGCCTTTGATCGGCTTGCCGCCTAGACCTAAAGAATTAACCGGTATCTTAAGCCTTAACCATTTGCCGGCCGGACCAAGAGACCCCATGTTAAACAAGGCGGCTGTGCCGCTGGTGCCGCCGGTTTGAATAAAGTTCTGCCCCCAGTAACAGCGGTGTTCGCCGTCGCCGTCGTCGGTATAAAATTGAAGCATTATTTCCTGGGGCGGCTGGGTTGGATCAAGGTAAACATATTGAATAATATTATCGCCGCTGTTGACGGTTAAGGGCTGATCGCTGTGAATAAAATAGTGCCGGCTGGTCCCCGTAGCGCCGGCATTGGTATGGCTTAACTGGCCGCTATACTTAACGCTTGATTCCCACTGCCAGCCCGGCATTTGAGTGGAGCCGGTAGGCAGATCGTCATCCACCCAGACTGTCGGCTCATCCGATATCGGCACCGCGCTGTCGGCGCTGAACAACAAATTATTTTCTACGGACTCGACCTGAACTTTTACTCCTGATGCGGCCCGGTTTATCACCAGCGGCACTTCTTTTACCAGGCTATTTCCGGCATAATCCTGGGCGGTTAAACGCAAAGTATAATTACCCTGGGGCCAAATAGTTCCGTCGAGGCTGGCTAATTTGGCGCTGCTTATGGCCATGCGGCCGGAATCAATCAAAACCTGCTTATCCAGCTCAATCAGTTCAACCGCGTAACTATTAAAATGGCTGTCGCTTACACTGCCGATCGCGGTATAAAAACCCCATTTGGGCGTATCCGCCTGGATATATTCAATATCCGCGGCCGGCAAAGTGTTATCCACAACAACATCATGATAAACTTCCTGGGCGTTAAGATAATTTAATAAACCCGCGGCGTTGATCACATAACGGTACTTCCCTTCAGGGACAAAATCAGCGTTGTCGTCTTTACCATCCCAGAAATCAAATTGGTCACCGCGATAGCGCTCTTCATTGTCAATCAATTTGCGCACTAAACTACCGGCATTATCATAAATATAAATACTTACTAATGAATCCTGCGCCAAATTATAAGTTATGGTCAGGCTATCCTTAGCCCCCGGGCTTGACTGCGGTGAAAATTGATAAGCCTCATCTTCAGCCGCATAGGCCTCCACCCCGCGGTCAAGCTGGATATAGGTGGGGTCGGAATTTTTGGTATCCACGGGCGCGGGGTCCTGGGAATCTTTTTTGGGTTTATCTTTAACGGTAACAAAAAGATAACGGTTCCAGCTATTATCCACTTGCCAGTCCGGTTTTAATGCGTCTTCCCACCCCCGGCTTAAACAGGGCAACCCCGACGGCTGCATGGAGATATTGTAATCGAAATGCAAAGTACCGCTGCGTGATCCTTCACCCGGATCAAGCACCATAAAGCTAATCCCACCGTTTTTACCGGGAGCGATCTCTGACCAGATCCATTCAGAAGTGTAAAGAAAATCCGGCTTATCAATCGTAACTTTGGATATACCCTGCATGGGCCCAGCGCTGTCAGCATGGTTAACCGCCTCAAACGGCAAAACATCGCCGACTTCTATGTCGATGGCAAAAGCCGAAAAACTCAATCCCATAAGGGATATGAGTAAGAATAAAACCCGTATTATTTTCATTTTAGACATGAGCATTTAATTCTTTTGTTCCTCAACCTCTTTGATCAGCCACTTCTCTTTATTCTCCTGCCACCATTTTACATATGCTTCCCTTCTGTTTTTAGATTTCGAATACTTATCCATATTATCTTTATTTACAGGCTCATCCGATAAATAAGAAAAGGCATCCTCAAGGCCTTCCTCACCCTTACTCATCTTATCTGCCAACAACGGTAAGGCGTCTATGCCGAGATCTTTGATTTTTTGGTAAGTTTCCTGGGCATCTTTATCCCTGTGTTGGCTCTTGAAACCCTTATATTCGGCGTAAAGCTTCTCGAATCTTTGTGGCGTTTGTTTTCGACCGGTATGGTACCAGTAAACATATAAAGACACTATTTCATTCTTTACCTTATCGCGCTCATCCTTAGTGAACCATTTTTTTGTAATTTTTCTTACTGCATACCATAAATTATGATCAGCACTAATTTCTTTAAAAATATACGGCAAAGACCCAGGTCCCAATTTTACAATTTCCTCATAAGACGACGTTGTAACCCCAGTTGTATCTGATAAAAATTTACTTTTAGGTGAAGCCATTAATGCCTTCCAGTTACTATATTTTTCATAAAATGTTTTTTCAGTATCATTGTCAACACTTTGTGGATAAACGCCTAAAACAATAAGAAAGGACGCAACCAGCAACAAAGCTGTAAATTTATTTTCTCCCATATTCACCCTCCTATTTACGTTTATAGCACTTCACTGGGGCTCCATAAGTAGTTCCATTCATCTGACTCCAAACATGTTCTATCCTAAGCCCTTCGCCACATTTACTCTCAAACATTATCCACTTACCCGCACCACAACTACAACCCTTTTTTCTTGCCCCATGAAATCCTGAATAATATAAAACATCAGCATCGTTTGCACCAAGGGCTGGCACATACCCTTTTGCCTCATAGAATTTATCCATATCGGCTAGATCAAAAACGCCATTAGGCGGATTACCATACGTTTCGTCAATCCCGATAATGATTTTCCCTGAAACCGTCTCATTGCTAATAGGATTATACCAAACATTCGTTTCACCCACTGACCAAGCAATACAATTATAAGTACCATCGACGGCTCCCGTCACACTCCATTCGCATCCAACTAGAGCGGGAAATATAGCATTATAATCAGCTCTTTCTTCTTTCGTCGGCTGCCGACCGCAAGTAGCCGCGATAAACGTATATTTTATCCGATCCGAATTTACTAATCCTTTGCCGTTATTATATTCCAAGGTTAGGCCACCAGCGCCGATGCCCGCGCCTTCAACATATAAACTCGAGCTTAATGTGTTAAAATCGGCACGTTGCAAGGAATCAGATAAATCCCAGGCTTTTTCGTTACTAGAAACCAACACATCATTGCCTTGCCCTTTTAAGGCAGATTTCCAAACGTTTACGCTGGAACCATCCCTTTTAAGTTTTACTATTCCTTCAGCCATCGGCAATAATTTCATGGCCGCATTTACCAAATCATTTTCACCGGATACCTGGGTGCTTTCATCCTTATCTGGCAAATCATTCAAATTATCGTCATCAATATTATAGTGAACATATGCACCCGGCGTTTCCTCTTCGGCTTCACTTACAACGCCAAAAAGGCTATTGGCTGTTAAATTCGTTAGATTGCCGACTAAAAACTCCTGCTTAAACGGTTCCCAGGTTTTGCTAAATCCTTGGGTTGGGGATAAACATGCCGCCAGCGACACCCCGATCCCCAGCGCCACTGCCAATTCGATCTTCGTTAACCCTTTTTTAAAGTTCATAATTCTTTTACCTGCCTGCCTCGTTTTACGAGGTTATCCGCCAGAGGCGGATTGTCAATTAACGCGCTCAACCTGATACAAATATACTTCCTTATCCCCTTGTGCCGATAAAATGTCGGCCTTGGGTGAAAATTCAAGGCTGACTGCGCGGGTTTGAAAATCAAGCCTGCCGGCGGCTTCGCCGCTTTGATCAAATAGATAAACTGTAGTTTCCCGGTTTTTTAAAGTATAGTCTTTGCTTATGGCGATTGCCGCAAATTGAGCGTCATGGCTGATTGCTAAAGAATCTATTGGGCTGGCCTGCGGGTCAAAACCATCAATGGTCCTCATCCATATTTGCCGGCCGCTTAAGTTATCAATCAAGCTGAGGCTGTGGTCAAAAACCCGGCTTAATACCGTATAAGCGCCGTTTCCGGAAATCGCGATATTATTGCCGCCGGCGGTTAACTTAATCTCTTGGGAAACTTTTCCCTGGCGATCAAGGATATAAAGCTTATCTTGAGCGGCTAAAATCACCCGCGACCCGTCATGGGAAATATCAAAATCCGCGTCGTTACCAGGATGCGAAAATTCCCAGATTTTTTTGCCGTCGGCGCTAAACATGACCAGACGGCCGCCAATCGCGTTTTGACCGACCGCGGGCAGATGCAAAAGGCAAAATTTACCATCCGAAGAAAATTTAGCCCGGCTGCCTTTAAGATCGCCCAGATCATACCCTGCCAACTTCTCGCCTTGGCTGTTATAAAGGCAGGCTTGCCGGCCGAAATAAGGCGCGAAAATCAACCAACCGGCATTCGGAGAAATTTCCAGCAAACTGTTTTGCCCAAGCAGCGGCCGGCTATCCAGCGTAATTTTAGCTAAAACAACGCCTTTGTAATCGCTAAGGATTATTTCACCGGTTTTAAGATAACAAAAAGCCGGCGCATCTTTCGCCAGACTTATTTTTTGATAATCAGCTAAGGGAATTTTATCCGCAGGCTTGCCGGCGTTATCTAAGATCACCAAACCGTCTTTGACTAATACTGCGGCCAAAGGAAATTGGGGTTCCCGGCCCGGCGTAACCGCGAAATCCTTTAACCCGGCAGTATCCTGCACCAGCGCGGAAAAATCCTGGCGCCAAAGAAGCTGCGGCTGGGCCTTGACCCAAAAAACCGGCAAAACTAAAAAGATTGCCAGCATTAAAGGTCTGATTTTTTTGTTCATAATATTTACCATCCTGTTCCCGGCTGACCGCTAGCGGTAATGCCTAAGTTTTTATCGCTTTCACTGCCGTTTTTATCTATTGCCGTTACCTGATAAGTGTACGCGCGTTTATTGGTTAAAGCTTCGTCTTTAAACTGCGTAACTGTTAATAGTCCATAATTTAAGGACGTGCCGGCATTATCCCGGTATACTTTATAGCCGGCTATATCGGTTTCACTGCTGGTGTCCCAGCTTAAATCGATTACCGTATCACCGGCCGCGGCCTTTAACCCCGCTACCGGTAAAGGTTTAGGATCAAGCCGGACCAAAACCGCGTTGGATACGGGGCCGGTTATACCGCGGCTGTTAGTAGCTTTAGCAGTCAATAAATTATCACCTTCGGATAAAACCACGCCGCTGACGCTGAAATCGCCGGAAGTAAGCGCGGCTTTCTTAGCGCTGGATACTCCATTAACAAATACCTCTATTTCCGCTCCCGGATCGCTTATTCCCGATACGCTTATCGGCGAAACAATAAATTTCTGACCGGGATAAGGCGATTTTATCATCGGCGCCGTAGCCGCGGTGGTAATAGAAAATGCCGCGCTGAACGGGCTTTCATTACCTACCTTATCTACCGCGGTGACGTTGTAACTGTAACTGGTGCTGCCGCTTACTGAATCGCTAAAGTTTACCGCGCCCAGCAGCGAAGAATTCTTTTTTAGGCCGTCACGGTAAATATTATAACCGGCCAGATCAGCGGCCGGGCTGGCATTCCAGCTTAATTGCAACTGCATATTATTTTGCGTGCCGGTTAGGCCGGTCGGCGCCGGCGGAGCCACATTATCGACGAAAATAGCGAAACTCTTTTGAGTTTCCCAGTTGCCGGCGCGATCAACGGCTTTACAGTTGATAACGTGCGTACCGGCTGAAGGTATATTGAAAGGCGCGCTGTAAACAGTAAAAGCGGAAGTATCAAGGCTGTATTCAATATGGTCTGTTCCGGAAAAATTATCCGTGGCCGCGAGTTTATAGACATAACTTGGCGAAGCGCAGTATCTAACACCGTCGAAAGCGGGGACAATAGGGTCAGACCTCGAGATGTGAGTTGAGCCTTGCAATGTCATGTTTTACCCTATCATCCTCCGCTATCCGTCTCTGGACATCACGCGCTATCCAGCTCACTCCGGAATGACTTATATCAAACTTACTGCCGATATCCTTATTCGTAAGCGCCGTCATCTTCTTTAATAAGTATACCGCGACCTTTTTAGCCAATAAAGGTTTCTTTTTAGCTTTAAACAAAACCTCCGGCTCTTTTTTGTAATATTCGGCAACCGCCTGAATTATTGTTTCCGGCTCTATTGTGTTCTCTACCGCCCGCTTATGCGCGAAATCTTTGGATTCTACATCGGTTTGTAATCGGTTTAGTTTTTCTTTGATAAACTTTACCGAGCCCAGCATAAATCCGGCATAGACCTTTTTAAAAGGATCAGGGCAGTCTTGATTACCTTCGACAAACGATCGGTAATTAGACAAGCGCATGGTCAGCCGCTGTTTTACCTGGTCGATATCCACGCAGTCGTCGCTTTTCGCTTTTAAGTAAGCGTTATAGCTAGACCAGCGGTAATCGGACGGTTTTTTGACTATTTTCGCCCGGACGGGATTTAAGTGGATATAACGGGTTAGTTCGCTATAGTAGGCATCCTGCTCAACCAATATCGATTTATACCGGCCTTGGAACAGGTGGCCGCTGCGGTTACGCTTATGGTT
>Ga0315289_10008969_pt1 | contig 14435 bp, 16 predicted proteins | sample YL17G11_40_MG_FD_203452 | JGI IMG/M metagenome (GOLD analysis project Ga0315289, IMG submission 203452) | Sediment microbial communities from Yellowstone Lake, YNP, Wyoming, USA - YL17G11_40 | ecosystem: Environmental > Aquatic > Freshwater > Lake > Sediment | place: USA: Wyoming | collected...
AATCTGTTCTTGTCCTATTTTATACCCGCTTCCTGCGGCTTTTCCTCTTCTCCGATCCGAAGTAGCGGTTCAACCGATTCCAGTAGTGCTCGTGCCAGCCCTGGTCGTAATCATCCGCCTGCTCTTCCGGCACCTGCGAATGCATCATCACCAGTTCCGTGCCCTCCGGGTTGGCTTTGAGGCCTATCTCCAGCCTGGAAGGCGGATAGCCCTCGGGCCACTCGGAGGTGGACCATTCCTGCACTATCTTCTTCCCCCGCTCCAATTCAATGTTCTTGGCGGTGATGTACCCGCCCCAGGCGATGAACTCGCCGCCCACCTCAGAGCTTCCGCTCGCCTCGTCCCCAGTGAACGCGGCATGCTTCTTCGGGTCCATGAGAGCATCGTACACCTCCTCCGGGGTTGCGTTGATGATCACTTTCTGTCTGATCGTCCTGGTCTTGCGTGACATACGAGGAAGTAGTTTAGAGGCGCCAGTATCTCATTGCTGCCCTTTCACTTCCACTCCCCGGGCTGATTCGGTTTGAGAAGAAGGATGCGCATCCAGAATCGTCCCTTACGGTCCATCGCCTCAAAAGGCTTTTATTCCCTGCCTTCTTCCTCCTGCCGACATGACAGAGAAACGCGACCACCTGGTCATCGGTATCGGCAGCCCGGTCATCAGCGACGACGCCATCGGCATCCGCGTGGCCGAGGCGATAATGTCGATGAACCTGCCCAATATCGACGTGGAAGAGGCGAGCGTCAGCGGCTTGGACCTGATCGAGGTCATGCTCGACTACAAGCGCGTGGTGGTTGTGGATGCCATAGTCACCAGGGAGAACGAGCCTGGTACGGTGATGGTCCTCACCCCCGATGACATCTCTTCGACGGTCCACGGGGTCAACCCCCACGAAACCAACATCGCCACCGCCCTGGAGCTGGGAAGAACGCTCGAACCGCAGCGCTTCCCCAAGGAGATCTTCTTCGTGGCCATCGAGGCGCTGAACACCTACGACATCAGCGAGGAGATGACGCCGCCCGTCAAGGCGGCCCTTCCCGTGGCGGTCAAGAAGGTCCTGGAACTCCTGGAGTGATGGCTAGAAGTCAAGCGTCTGCAGACGCTCGACGATGGCTTTCCCTTCTTTCCCGTTGCCGTGCAGGACCAGTCCCATGTTCTTCCGTTGCAGCAATTCCCCGGCGGACCTGGCTAGGTCCTCTTCCTTCACCGCTTCGACCCGCTTGAGCACCTGCTCCACCGTAAGCGGTTTGCCCACCTGCAGGTAGGCCTCGCCCAGAAAGAACATGCGGTGCTCGGGGGAAGACTCCAAGCGGCGCACGATCATGCCCTTGGTCCAGCGCTTGGCCCGCTCCAGTTCACCTTTCTCCAGTCCATCTTCCTTGAGAGCCCTCAGCTCGGAGGCGATGACCCGCATGACCTTCTCTGTGTTCTCAAAAGAGGTGGAGAAGAAGAAACCGGTCGCGCCCACGTCGGTGTGGGCGTAGGTCATCGAGTATATGGAATAGACAAGGCCGTTCTCCTCTCGCACCTTCTGGTAGAGTCTGGAGGAGGTACCGGCTCCCAGCACCCCGCCGACCAGGCCGTTGACGTAGCGGTCCGCATGGGAGGCCTTGACCCCGGGAAAGGCCATGGCCACGTATACCTGGTCCCCTTCGCGTGGAAAGAGCTCGATGCCTGGGTGGAAGATGGGCGTGATGCGTTCTTTCCTCGGTCTGGCTCTCGGAAGCTCGTCGAAACGCTGGGTGGCCCATTCCACCACCTGCTCCACCTCCACCTGACCGGTCGCCACCACCACCATGTTCGGAGGACGATAGTTGCCCTCGAAGAAGACCTTGACCTTGGCCCGGTCCAGCGTGTTGACGCATTTGACATAGCCAGCCTCCGGGTCGGCCATGGGATTGCCTTTCCAGACCGCCTTCATCAATAGATCGTGGCTGTAGGTGTCCGGATCGTCCTCGGACATCCGGATCTCCTGCGTCACCACCTTTTTCTCCGTCTCGATGTCCTTGGCATCGATTGACGGCTCGCAAATGATCTCAGCCAACAGCTCCTGAGCCACGGGGAAGGTCTCTTCCAGGGTGGAGACATAGTAGGAGGTCATCTCTTTGGTAGTGTAGCCGTTCATCTCACCCCCCGCCGCCTCGATCTCTTGCGACATCTGCCTTGAAGATCGCTTGGCCGTGCCCTTGAAAAGGAGATGCTCGAGAAGATGGGCCATACCGTGCTGCTTTTGTGGCTCGTCCCTCGATCCCACGGCCACGTCCACGGCCACCGCCGACGCCTTGGACCAGGGGAGCACATCCACCAGGACCGGGATCCCTCCAGGGGTCGTCTCCACCCGCATCTCCTCCACCCTCTTCGTCGTGTCCCTTCCTCGGGCGTAGTTACACAAGGTGCGCGATTTGAAGCTATGGGTTTGCCTGCCCAGGCTGAAGAAGAACCCATCCAGGAGGCTCCGGGAAGGGTATTTGTATCTCTGACGCTCAATGGTCCACGGAGGCAAGAGTATGGAGAACGGAATGCTGCTGCATGAGTACAAGAAGATCAGCTTTCGGAGGCCGATGGTCATCGTGGGATTCCCGAGCGTGGGGCTGGTGAGCTCCATAGCCGCGAACTTCGTGGTGAGGAGCATGAAGTTGGAGAGGATCGCCACCATCCTCTCACCGGATTTCCCACCCTATGCCATAGTGCACGAGGGCGTGGCTTTGCCCCCGGTACGCATCTATGCCGGGCAGAGACAATGTGACGACCAGGGGGAGGAATGCGAGGAGCTCATCGTCGTCACCTCGGAGTTCATGCCTGCGCCCAACCTCATCCTGCCCCTGGTCGGGACCATACTGGACTGGTGCAAGAGCAATGAGGCGAACACCATCGTGGTCTTGGAAGGCAGGAACGTGGGGGACGCTCCGGAGAAGCATGAGATCGCGGCCGTGGCCACAGGAGAGAAATGCCGCAAGATGCTGGAAACCTATGGGCTGAAAGAGTTCAAAGAGGGAATGGTGAGCGGTCTGTCCGGCGTCCTGCTTTACGAAGGGGAGAGGGCCGGCATGGACGTCATCTGCTTGCTCGGGCCGGCCCGATTGGACTATCCGGATGCTCGTGGCGCAGCTCGGCTGATCGAGCACGTGGCGAAGATGTTGCCCGAGCTGAAGCTCGATCCGGAGCCGTTGTTCAAGGAGGCAGAAGGCATCGAGAAGGAGATGAAGGCGGCCATGGAGAGCATGCGGCAGCAGTCCCGTCGGCCGGACGAATCGGTGCTCTATGGCTAAGTGCCATATGGAACACCAGCCAAGCGTTAAATAGCGCACACGGGGATACTTCGAACCAGCATGGAGCGGAAGCGTTACATCAGGAAGGTCTGCCTGCTCGGGGACGGCGGGGTGGGAAAGACCAGCCTGGTGCACAGGTTCGTGGAGGACGTCTTCAACGACAAATACATCGTCTCCTTCGGCACCAAGGTGTCGAAGAAGGTGCTGGTTTTCGAGGACGTCGAACTGACCCTGATGATCTGGGACGTGCTCGGCCAGAAGGGAGATGACTCGCTGCACGCCGCCTACTACAAAGGAGCGAACGGCGCCCTGCTGGTGGGGGACATGACCCGACCAGAGACGATGGAGCATCTAAAGGGATGGAGGGACGATTTCCTCAAAGTGGAGAAGGATGCCCGACTGGTCTTGGCCGGCAACAAGGCCGACCTGGAGGCCAGACTGACCGAGGACGAATTGAGTTCTCTGGCACAGGAACTGGGAGCGGACCTGGTCCGCACCAGCGCTTTGACGGGCGAGGGCGTGCAGGAGATCTTCGATAGATTGGGAAGGAAGCTCATGGGAGGTGCCTGAGGTGCCGACGTACAACCCGTTCTTCGTCATGCCCGGGTCAGCGTTGCTGGACCTGAGGGAGGAACTGGAGCTCATCGAGGACAAGGAGGCCGCCCAGACCCTGGCCCGCTACGGCTACCGGGCGGGAGTGGGGCTGATCAAGGCCTTGGGCGTGGAGACGAGGTCCACGGATGAGCTCAGGGACATGCTCCCCCAAATATGGTCGGAGACCGGGTTGAGCAGGATGAGGATGGAGAGCGTCTCGGAGGACGAGATCATCATCGCCTTCGAGGAATCGATAGAGGCGACGAAGGGAAGGAAGTGCGATTTCACCCGCGGCTATCTATCCGGAGTGGTATCCACGCTTCTCAGGAGAAGATTCTCTTCTACCGAGAGCGAATGCATCGCTCAAGGAAAGGAGAGATGTGTGCATATCCTGCTTCCGGTGGAGGAGGGGACGCGAGCGGCCGAGAAGCCTGTGCGAACCCCCTCGAAGTTCGAACTGGAGCGAGGGTATTCCTATCTGATCGAGTCCGAGGACCCCTACGCCGGCTTCGATGTCTTTGTGGACCTGGTCTCTCACGGCGCCAAGGGCATGAGCATCGTGCGCGAATATCCAGAGAAGCTCAAGAAGCGCTTCGACCTCGGCCCCCCCTACATCTGGCTGTCCTACGAACGCGACATCAAGTACGCCCGGGAGCCGACGAACGTCCCGCTCATCTACTCGGAGGTGAAGAGCTTCCTCGATGAGGCGGAGGGGGGCGTGGTCCTGATCTCCGGACTGGAGTACCTCGTCAGCCAGAACACGTTCATCAAGGTGCTCAAATTCCTGCAGCTACTGAACGAGAATGTGGCCGTCAAGGATGCGGTGCTGCTCCTGCCCCTCAGCCCCCAGGCGTTGAACACGCACGAGGTCAAGATGCTAGAACGGGAGATGCGCATCTTCCGGTCGGACGGCGAAAAATAGTCCACCCTAGGGATAGACTTAAATTTCGCAATGGATTTACTTGGCCACTATGAACCTAGTCCCCAAGAAGTTCTTCATCACTTCTGGTTGCGCCGTGAGCAAGATCTCTGACCTCAACGCGTTCGATGAGGCTTTGAAGTGCGCAAGGATCGGAGAGCAGAACCTGGTCTCGGTTTCATCCGTGCTGCCCGTCGGTGCCAAGCAGGTACCGGCCCGGGAAATGCCCATGGGCACGGTCACCTTCTGTGTACTGGCCCAGATGCGAGGGGGCGAAGGTGAGATGATCTCCGCCGGCATCGCCTACGCCTTCTGCAAGGACGGCAAAGGAGGATACGTCGCGGAAGGACATATGCACGGCACGAAGAAAGCCCTCAAGGAAGTCCTGGAGTGGAAGATGAGCGAGATGGCCAAGCTGCGCGGCATCGAGCTGCGCACCATCCACTATGCCATCGAGGAATTGTCCGTCCCCATGGACCATTACGGTGCTTGCATAGGCGCCTGCGTATTCGTCGAGTATTGATGTTCGGCGTGGTGGTCTGCCCCAAGTGCCAGCGGGCTCGGGGCGTGAGACTGGGTTCGGCAAGAGCGAAGTGCGTGCACTGTGGTCATTCCATCGACCTCTCCAAGGCGAGGGTTTTCTACCGCACGGACTCCGAGCAGGAGCTGGCCGCCGCGGTCAAGAAGATGATGGAGAAGCTCGCCCAAGGCGTGGAAGGCATGCAGACGGAGAAGAAGAGACGCCGCTCCCCTCCTCCGAAGAAGGACAGGGTGCATTTGATCGAGGAGGAGCTGAGGGCCATCGCTCAGGAGCTGACCGAGAAGCAAGGCCTCTTCACACCGGAACAGTTCATGAGACGCGTCGGTCTGAAGAGCGCGGAGGACGCGCAGGACCTCCTGGAGACGATGCTCTCCGAAGGAGTGATCTTGGAACCTAGGCCAGAACGGTATCGGACCGCCTGATCTCGGCCATGGCCAGATTCTGGAACGGGTTCAGGTCGACGAGCCGTATGAACTCCGAGGAGTCGTGGTGCATCAGGCTCACGTAGCTCTCGCTGTAGATCGGCCCATCACCGATAGAATAGGTGCCCGGCTCGTATGAACAGTAGAAGGAGAAATAGTAGTCGCGCAGGTGCTCCCCGTTACCGTCGTCCGTGTAGTCCACGTACCGATTGGGGGACCATATCAAGAACTCCCTGTTCACGGTGTCGATGGTGACATATTCCCCGCTGCCGCCTTTGAGCGGGATGTATGTCTGGACCCAGCCATGTCCGCCCCATTTGTTGCCGGAACTGCTGTATAGAGCCCCCAGCTGCACCCAGGCCGGGATCCCGGATGCCCTGGCAAGGGCGCAGAAAAGCATGGCCTGGTCGTCGCAATCGCCCACCTTGCTCGCCAGGGTGTCGACGCTGCTCTGGGAATCGCGGTCCGCCGAGCCTTGCGGGTACTGGATGTTGCCTATGACCCATCGATAGATCGATTCCAGGGCGTGGTGCACGTTCTGCTCCCCCTGGACTAGGTCCTGTGCCTGGGTCTGGATGCCTGGATCGTTCACCACGATCATCCATTCGTCTCCCGAGTACCTAGACACCAGCGGCGCAGGTATGTCAGAGATGTTGAGCGATTCCATGCTGGCACACGACCAGACCTTGGCCTCCACCCGAAGATCGAAGGTGACCCTGACGGTGGATCTCTGCGAACCTTGAAGGACGTCGTGCTCCCAAACGGCCCATTCCAATCCTGCCTTTGACAAGAAGGTGGGAGCGGGATCATAGACCACATTCGAAACGAACTGCACTTGCCCGGTCCGGTTGACATCGGACAGGACCGGCACGTCGATGGTGAAGTTGTTCACCGTACCTCCATTCGCATCCACGATCAGGTCTCTCTGCACCCGGTACTCACTGTAGGTGGGAATGCGTTTCTGGAAGAACATTGCCAGCAGGTTCTGCATCACCGGGATCAGCAAGATGGCCACTACGACCAGGATGGCCACCACCGCCACGATTGCGATCTTTCCCCGTTTGTTCATCTGACCGCCAACACCGGCCAAGCTAGGCCTTGTTCAGCTTTTTTGCTTTCTTCTGATATCGCGCCACTTCGTTCGCCACCATGTTCGGGATGAGCCGATTGTGCACGTACCAGTAGTAGTAGGCAACGATGCCTGTGGCACCGGCGAGGAAGAGGTAGTTGAGCCCTGTGCCTATCGAGAAGTACCCGATCATGACCAGGTTGAAAGCGATGTGGACCATAGTGGCCTGGGAGAAGTAGCCAAAGGGCAGACCTCGAGCCACCCCGGCACCGATGGTGGCACCGGTCGAACCGTGCAGCAGCGAGAACTGCACCGCTAAGATGATGAGGAGGAGATAGTCCAACGCATCGAGATTGCCCGCTAGGTTGCTCATGACGAAGAATACGTTCCCAAAAGCCAACGTACCTCCCATTCCGAGCCCAAGGGTGAGGCCATAGAACTGCGTGTCCAGTTTTCTCTGGAAAGACTTGTAGTTCAAGATGACCAGCTTGACGAGCTCTTCGATGACCGCGAAGAGCAAAGCGACCAGCACGAAGGAGAGGTCGAACATTATCTCCACGAAGAAGAGCACGGCACCTAGCACCAGCCCTACCGCCAGGATGAAGAAGACCCGGCGGTCGTCGAAGAACGGCTTCTCCACCGCCGGATAGGTATAGTCCTTGAGGGTCCAATACATAAGCGCCAGTGCCGGCCCCAGGCCGATGGCCCCGGCGATGAGCATGTCGAAGTTCATTTCTTGCCCCTCTCAGCGCTTTTCCCTATTTAATCCTGCCTTTTCCCGCGATGCCCTTCGGCTCAGGTGACCAGCTTGTCGTAATAGTGGGCGACGACGCAGGCCTCGGTGCACTTGCCGCACTGCGAGCAAAGCTCCTCATCCACCAATGGACCATCCTTCAAGGTGATGGCCCTTCGTTTGCAGTTCTTGACACAGATGCCGCACATGGTGCATAGCTCCGCCCGCAAGAAGGCCTTCACTCCCGCTTCGAAGGCATTCGCCGCCTTCTCCGGCGTCGCCCCTGTGGCCACGACCTGTCCTCCTCCGAACGCCTTGATCGTAGCTTCGTTCCCTTTGGTCAGGGCGATCTCGTACTCCTCCGAGCATTTGGTCTTGCCCACCGTCTTAAGCACCTCGACCACCCGAAGGAAAGGCCGCCTTCGAGGCACGGCTATGACCCCTTCTATCGAGTAGCCACCAGTGATGCAAGGACTGATCCCCTTGACCATGGTCAGCTTGAGGCGGTCCGCCCGCTGCTTCGGCACTTGGAGCTTGATGTTCTCTGCCAGCAGTCGCATCTTCGCCGGGAGCACCTTCCAGCGCCAGAAGCCGTACCTGACGAAATCATCCGAACCCCCGCTCTCCTTCGCCCAGGTCCGCAGGTGCTCGGTCCACTGCCTATGCAGATCGGGATGGATGTCCTTGGTCGTGCGCCACTCGCTCGCAAGGCATGAGGGGCAGAGGTAGCAGCCGATGCGTTCGAAATCCTGCTCGTAGAGGGGGTTGTACTCCAATCCCTTCCACCAGATGTAGGCCCAGACGTCCGCCGCTATCCAGCCTCGAATGGGATTGAGCACCACCTGGTTCGGGACGAAGGGGTTCCGCTCCACGAACTCCATGCCCGAGCGGGCGAAGGACTCGAGGGCGCGGTTTCCCTCTATCGTGATCGTGCCTTCCGCATAGGTTCGCTCGATGATATCGGTGAGGGGCGCAAGCTTGCACACCTTGCAGCACCAGCGGAAGTCCTTCGCCGGAGGTCCGAATGCCTTGACCTGCTCCCAGAAGATCGATCCTGCGTTGGCTTCCAGCAACTTGTCGCCGTGGGCCAAGGCGAACTGGTGCACGTATCGGATGGTCTCTGGGAACTCCAGCCCGGTGTTGACGAAGATGAGGGTCAGGTCCTTGACCGCTTTCTTGGCCAGTCCGTAGCAGGCCAGTGAATCCTTGCCCCCGCTGAAGGAAAGGGTCACAGGCAACTTCTGCTGGCTGACGAAGGACTTGATGTCACTGACGCCTTTGGATTCTATGACCTTCAGATGTTCGACGTTCGCTTCGACGAAGGCCCGCGCCTCGCTCTTGCCTGCTTCCCAAGCACCCTCGGCGTTAGCGGCGCCGGCGATGTGCACCGCCTTCTCTGCCGTCCTCAGCTGCGAGGAGGGGACGCGGGCGCTCGCCGCGCATACGAGATTGCCAGTGAGCGCGATAAGGGGGTCTCCGGCGGAGAATTCGCCGTTCGCCTCCAGCACTTGGTCACCGGCTAGATTCTTCCCCTGTAAGTGTCCTCTCAGGGGCTTGAGCTTGACGATGCCTTTCTTGGCATGCTTGAACAACAGCAGCGCCCCGTCCTCTTTCAGATCGAGAAGGAGCTCTTGCCGCTGAACGTCGAAGCGCAGCACGGCAATGGTCCGCCCCTGAACGATGACCTCGTCCACCCGATCCTCACCGGCGACCTTGTTCAGGAAAATTGCCACGCCGTTCAACCTCTCGCCGCAGCGGAAATGCTTCTCCACCAGCCTTCGGAGTTGATCCGCGCTTCCCGTGAGCGCCGGTCGGAAGTCCCCGGGCCTGGAGACACTGAACTCACGCCCAGGCGATGAGCAGATGGAGCATTTTTGCCCGAGCAATAGGGTGTTGCAGTGATCGCACCAACGGTAGGTGACCTTGCCGTGCCTGGGGTCGCTGTGTGCCATGATATTTTCCGATTAGGCATGCCCCTACTTCAAGCTATGCAGATTCGTATAGTGATGACCTGGCATTGCCGATACGAAGGAGCATAGGGCTAAATAGCGAGGCCCGCCATCAGGCGAAAAAGGTAAGCGGAAAGATGTACGACGAATACGGCGCTCTGCGTGTATCATCGGGCAAAAGCAAGATCCGGTTCGGGCGAGTGGAAATCATGCACATGGTCATCGCGGTGCTAGCTCTCACCCTGGCATTCACCGTGGTGTATCTTCAAAGCTATGGGCTCTGGGGTTCTCTCCCGGCGATCGTGGAGCTATTCGCGGTCTCGGGCATCGCTGTTGCTACTGGTTTCCTTCTGCATGAGCTGATGCATAAGTTCGTGGCGCAACGATACGGCGCCTGGGCGGAGTTTCGCATCTTCCCCTTCGGTCTGCTGATGGCTGTCGTCTTCTCTTTCCTCGGTTTCGTGTTCGCTGCGCCTGGAGCGGTTTATATCCAAGGGAGGCTCACCCGCAGGCAGAACGGTCTGATCAGCCTTGCTGGTCCCGGAGTCAACTTGATCATCGGTGGGAGTGCGCTGGCGGCCTGGTACCTGCTTCCGGAGTCGGGGATCGTTTCCTTTGTGCTCTATTTCGTTGGATCGGTGAACGCCCTTCTAGCGCTTTTCAACCTGCTGCCAATACCACCCCTCGACGGCTCGAAGGTGCTCAGCTGGAACATCCCCATCTACATCGCCGCCCTGGCGGCGTCGGCCGTCATGTTCGCGGTGTCCTTCCGCTTGATCTGATGGCCTAGGCTTGGTATCGTTCGCAGGGATAGCGCAGCTTGGTGAGAATGCTCCCCTGCCACTGCATGATCTTGCCCGGGTTCAGGATGTTGTTGGGGTCCAGAGCGCGCTTGACCGCCAGCATCGTCTGCAGGGCGGATGCCCGCTCCTTCTGCATGTACGGTGCCTTGGATATGCCCACGCCATGCTCTCCCGTGACCGTGCCGCCCAGCGAAATGACCGCGTCGAACACCTGTCCCACCGCTTTCTCTCCCCTCTGCCAGTCGTCCGCCGATGTCGGATCGAGGAGCATTTTCGTATGTAGATTGCCATCGGCGGCGTGACCGTAAGTGCCGATGATGACCCCGTTCTCCTTGGCTATCCCCTGGAACGCCACCACCGCCTCCGGGATGCGAGAGATTGGCACGGCCATGTCGTCCGCCAACGAGACCGAGACGAAGCCGGCCCCATATCGGCTGAGCGAGGACATGATGCTCTTGCGGCCATAGGTCCACTTGGCCATCTGCTTGGGGTCGGCGGAGAGCTCCACGCTCTTGGCCCCTACCTCCCAGCATAGCTGCTGTACCATCGTCGATTCCTTCTCCACCATCTCCGGTTCCCCGTCCACCTCGATCATGCACAGCGCCTCCACGTCCGGGAAGCCCGCCTTGACGGTCTTGTTCACCGCCTTGATGCAGGTGGAGTCCATGAGCTCGATGGCCGAGGGAATGATAGGCTTGGCGATTATGCTGGAAACGCATCTACCAGCGAGCTCGAGGGTCTCGAAGGCCGCCACGATCATGGCCGCTTTCTTCGGTTTGGGAACGATGCGCAGTGTGGCCTTGGTGATGACGCCCAGCGTTCCTTCGCTTCCCACGAACAGCCGTTCCAGCTGATAACCGGAGGCGTTCTTGAGCGTTCTGCCACCAACTTGGATGACCTCGCCGTTCGCCAGCACCACCTCCAATCCAAGAACATAGTCCCGGACGGCGCCGTACTTGATGGCCCTCATGCCCGAGGCGTTCGTGGCCACCATGCCCCCCATGGTGCAGGCCTCCCCACTGCCTGGAGCGGTGGGAATGGAGAACTTGTGCGGGGCCAGAGCTTCCATCAAACGGTCATAGATTACCCCGGCCTCGCAAACGCATAGCAGATCCTCGACCCTGACCTCGAGGATGCGGTCCATCCTCGTCATGTCCAAGACCATGCCGCCTTCCAATGGCACCGCGCTGCCGCAGAGCCCTGTCCCCGCTCCCCGGGGGACGACTGGCACGCGCTCATCATTGGCGAGATGCAGAAGCTGGGATACCTGTGGCGTGGAGTCCGGTCGCACCACCACCTCGGGCGATCTGTGATGAATGGAAGAGTCGAAACCGTAGGTGTACAGGTCCGCCGATCTGGTGGAGCAATTGCTTTCACCCACGATCTCCGCTATCCGCCCGAGAACCCGCGGCTCCAATGATTCACCTTTTGACGAATCCACTTCGCTCTATTAAATCCTGGGCAACGGGCAGTGCATCGCGTCGCGATGTATGCGCAGGAGGACTGGACTAGAAAGCTTTTTAACTGGGCGTGCTGAATAGCGGTCCACCCAATCCGGCCGTGGTACCAAATGGAAGAGTGCAGTTCCGAATCCGAAGATGGTGATAGTAGTAAACGACGGCCCGTCACGCGGGCCACTGGTTCTCATGCATATGTGATTCGGTTCAGGGGTGAGTTCTCGCACGGCGCACTGCCCGGTGGAGCTTCTTCCTGCGAGGGGCAGGCGACCGGCCTATGAAGCGAAAGGCCGAGCGTTTCCTCAAGGAGGACGAGATCGTCTCTCTGCCAATGGACGAATGCACGCACATCGTGAGCGAGAACCATTTCTACAAGAGCGAGGGCTACTACGCCCTGGTCAAGAACGAGGTCAATGGAGTGAACACCTTGCCTCGCAGCAGCGACGTAATCGATGCCTACGTGGTGCCGATATGCCTGGAGAAGGCGAAGCTGGAGGGCATGGACGTCTGCGACTGGGAGATCTCCTATTCCTATGCACCCGCTCCGTGCATCGTTTACGGCATGAACTACTTCTCCACGCCGGATGAGTACATGGTGGCCCTTGACCCTGAACAGGTCCGAAGGGCGGTCAAGCATACCACCAACAGCGGCCGTTATCCATTCTGCTACCAGCCGCTGTTGCCGGGAGAGGAACCTCTCAAGATCGTGGCGGTCTTCGGTAGACTGGCCACGGAAGGGGACGAGCAACTTGCCGCCCTGGCAAGGAGAACCTACGAGGTCTTCCGCATCCCCTTGGTGAGCATCGTGTACGTGAACCGGGAGGGCAAGCCCTTGCTTTCGTCCATGGGCCCGGTCAAATACTCCAAGCTCGGACGACGGGAGCGAGAGGTCCTTGGCCAATATCTGCAGGCCAAGTGGCAACCCTTCCAAGGAGAGGATGAGAGTGGCTAGTCTGGGAATATTCGTGAACCGACAGACCGTGGCTTCAGGAGATCAGCTGCACTCCCTCATCAAATGCCGCGACGCCGCCGAGGACCTCGGGCACAATGCCGATTTCATCTTCCCTACGGAGATAAAGAAGGTCCTCAAGACCGATGGTCTCTTCATTCGCCACAACACCGACCCTCTGAACATGGCCTTCGTGGCGGCGAAAATGGCTAGTCTGCACAACATCCCGGTCATCGACGATCCGAGCTCGATCCAGATCTGCGCGGACAAAATCAACATGTACTACCATCTGATGAAGAACGGAGTGCCGATCCCGCGCACCGAGTTCATCGGGTGCAAGGACGTCTGCCCTCAGAGGGCCACCGAGCTCTTCGATCGCTGGGGCACCCCCTTGGTGCTCAAGGAACCGGGCACGAGCTTCTCCGCCCGGGTGGAGAAGGCCAATGACGCCGATGAGTTCGTTCGCCTCGGGAAGCGCTTCTCCCGCCTCTCGGACATCATCGTGGCCCAGGAGTTCATTCGCTCCAGCTACGATTGGCGCATCGGGGTGCTGGACGGACAGCTGCTCTATGCCTGCAAGTATCACATCCCGCCGGAGACGTTCAAAATCCAGGCCTCGGTGAACGGCCACATCGTCTACTGCCGCACGGAGAGCGTGCCGATGGACCAGGTCCCCTCGTCCGTGCTGGAGACGGGACTGAAGGCGGCCCGGTCCATCGGCGGCGGCCTGTACGGAGTCGACCTCAAGGAGTCCCAGGGAAAGGTGTACGTGATAGAGGTCAACGACAATCCTTCCCTGGATGACGGAGAGGATGACCATTACCCGGGAATCTATCATCGCATCGTGCGCAAGCTTCTGGAATCGAACTGATCAATCCTGCGGGGGATGCATCTTCCGCCATTCGCTCCTGAGGATCGACATCACGACGTCGTCGGTGAACCTGCCGTCCTTGAAGCGATTGTGGCGGAACACCCCCTCCTTGCGGAAGCCACACTTGCGGTAGCACTTCTGCGCTCGTTCGTTGTCCCCATCGGCGTAGAGCCAGATCCTCTCCATGTTCAGTTCGTCGAACATGTAACCGAGGATGACGATGAGGGCATCGGTGCCGTAGCCCTTGCTCCAGTGGTCCTTCTCGCCGATGACGATGCCGATGTCGGCCTTGCGATTCGTATGGTCGATGTGGATGATGCCCAGGTTGCCGATCAGCTTGCCCTCCAAGGTCTCAATGCTGAACACCTTCCCCTCAGAGGTCAGCAGGGAAGAGAACCAGCGTTCCTCTTCCTCCATGCTCATGGGCGGGCTGCGCAGCAGGAACTGCGTCACCTCGGGATCGTTGAACCATTTGACGAAAGAAGGCAGGTCCCCTCGTTCCGGAGCCCTCAGTCGGGTGAGCTTACCTTGAAGCATCCTTCCGCCCCCTGAGCTCGTCCTCTAAGATGCTCATGCGCAGCGCATCCCTCCATTTCCCCTTGTGGAAGTGGTCGTGCCTCGTCCTCCCCTCCAGCATGAAGCCGCATTTCTTGTAGCAGGATATCGCCCGCTGATTGTATTCCACCACTCGCAAGTAGACGCGGTGCAGGTTCTTGACGTTGAAGGCGTGTTCGAGCAGCATCTGGATGGCCTCCGCTCCATGTCCCTTGCCCCACTGTCCCGGCTCTCCGATGACTATGCGTAGCTCGGCCGAAGCGGTGCGGGCATCGAGGTTGGCCAGGCCTACGATGCCGATCG
>Ga0315289_10008970_pt1 | contig 14433 bp, 20 predicted proteins | sample YL17G11_40_MG_FD_203452 | JGI IMG/M metagenome (GOLD analysis project Ga0315289, IMG submission 203452) | Sediment microbial communities from Yellowstone Lake, YNP, Wyoming, USA - YL17G11_40 | ecosystem: Environmental > Aquatic > Freshwater > Lake > Sediment | place: USA: Wyoming | collected...
AGAAGAATTAGAGGAAGAAGAAGAAGAAGAAGAAGAAGAAGAAGAAGAAGAAGAAGAAGAAGAAGAAGGAGAAGTCGTGGAAGAAGGAGACGCGCCTTCCTCCACCGCTCTCGCCGCGCCGACTCTCCCCGAGCGCACTGCCACGAGAGACGGGGGCCCTCCTGTTTGTTTGTTGAAAAAAAGGGAAGGAGGAAAGAAACGTGAGCTTGCTGTTTTTTTTTTCCGTCGCGAACCTTCAACCTCCGAATGTGAAGAAAATATCAAACGCACCCGGCACGAGCACTTTCTGGCCAGGAGACAGCGCCTCCCTCTCCGCGTTCGCCGCAAGCCAGGTCGCCGCGTCGAGCGAGAGGCGGGAGAAGGGGAGGAACTGGGTGAGCCAGGCCGTCTCGTCGTCCTGCGGGTCGAAGAAGGCGGAGGAGGAAGGAGAAGAGGTCGGGGTCGAAGACGCCGACGCCGATGAAGGCGAGTCACCGTCGTCGCTCGGGACCGCTCTCGCCAAAATCAGCGATGGTTTATCCGCTCTCGCCACGCGGAGGATCGACCCGATATGAAAAGCTGTTGCTGCCGTTGCTCTGCGAGTCGGGGCTCGGGGCGGGCGGGCGGCCGCGGCGCGAGAGGAATTGAGAAGCATGCTTTTTGATGGGCTTTGCTCGCATTGGCTGGGAAAACTCTGGCCGTTGCCATCACTTCTTTTTTTCAGCAGCAGAACAAGGAAAACATCCAAGCCCTCTCCGAGTCTCATTCTCACGCGCGAGCTCGCGCGCTCCTTCTCCTCTCTTCTCTTCTCTTCACTACTCTCCACATCAGACTCAGTCTGATATCCGGCATCGCCGCGCTCCAGCTGAAAGCAGACTCAAAAAAAACTCTCCCGGAAGAACAACTATGCGCTCGCTTGCCCCGACGCGAATGTCGGCGACGACCTCGCCGCCGCCGCGGACGCTGTCGGCGACCGCCGCTGCTCCTCCTCCTCATCTCCCTCGCGCCCTCCTCGCCAGGAGGCGAAGCCCCTTCAATTCATCGACGAGGTGAGACAATAAAATGCGCGATCTGTCCAAGATCGTTGCTGCTGAAACGGAGCTACCCGAGGCGGCGTCGAAGGGGAGAGATGCGCTCGCGCTTTCTTTTGCCTTTTGTTCTATTTCCGGGGTGGGCGGCTCTTTCGCTCTCTCCTGACCGCTTGGAGAAAAAAAAAACTCACCGACTCCCCCTCGCTCTCATTTTCCCCCTCTTCCTCCCTCTCTTCCTCCAACAGCGCCCGCGCCTCCTCCTCGGCCTCCTCGGCCCCGACGGCGCCCTCTCCTTCCTCGCCTATTTCCTCCTCCCCCAACACGCTCGCGACGACCGCAGTCGACGCCCCCGGAGCAGCGGCGGCGGCGGCAGCAGCGGCGACAGCCGTCCCCGCCGGCGCCGAAGCCACGGCTCCGGCGGCGAAGACGCCCTGGTGGAAGAAGCACGACCCCCTCCCAAACATCGTCCCTGTCTCCTCGGTCCACGACCTGCTCGAGGTGTTCGCCGGCGCCGGGGACAAGCTGGTGCTCATCGACGTGTATGCGGGTGAGTTTCGAAATGTTTTTCTTTTCTTTCTTTTTTCTGGCTGGCCTCTCGCTTGCCTTTTCGCTCTCGCTTTTCTCTCTCTCTTTTCTCTCTTCTCTCTCTCTCTCTCTCTCTCTTCTCTCTCTCACTCGAAAAAACTCTTTGCCCGAATAAAACAAAACGAAACAGAATGGTGCCACGCCTGCCGAGGCATCTCCCAGAAAGTATTTGGCCTCGCCAGGGACAGGCCCGACGACCTCGTCCTCGTCAAGCTCGACTTCGACGCGAACAAGCAGCTGGCCAAAGCGCTGGGCGTGCGCGCGCTGCCGTCGTTTGCGCTCTTCCGCGGCGCCGACGGGAAGCTGGACCTCTTCACCGCCGGTCCCGCGCGGGCAGCGCTTCTAAGGGAAAAAGTGGAGCGGTACGGGGCCCCGAGGTGCGTGCTGAGCGGGGCGATCGGGGGAGGAGCTGGGTACGAGCCGTCGCCGGAGCTGAGGGAGTTGCTGGAGAAGCAGCAGCAGGGAGGTGCGGCGGCGCGAGGTGCGGAGGCGGAGAGCGCTTAGAAGAAGGAAGGAGGAAGAAGAACAACGAGAAGAGTTCCCCGGTCTTCTTCTCTTGCGCCACGTGTTTTCTTTTTTCCTCCCTCGAACGAGGTGCTCTCGAACGAGCGCGAGCTGTCCGCTCGGGGGCGCTCGGCGGCAGGGAGGAGAGGGAGAGAGGCCTTTCTGGCCCTTTTTTTGTTTAGAAAAAACCCGACGCCTCCTTCTACCTTCAAACGAATTTTCTTCTCTTCTTATCCCCGTTACAAACCTCGTCGCCGCCCCCTCTCGGCAGCACAAGAATTATATCTGCGTCCCGCCCCCGCCCCCACTTGTAACATAGCAACCGGAGAGAAAGAGAAGAGGATATAGTAGTTTTTGCGACAGGTAAACGAGGAAAAAAAAACGCGCTCGTTTGCAGCCACATTTCTTCTTCTTTCGGCCGCACTTCGTCTCCTCTGCGCCTTTTTCCTTCACTTCATCATGCAGGCCGTCGCTACCCGCTCCGCCGTCTCGGCGCCCGCCACCACCCGCGTGTCCAAGACCGCGTCCACCTCCTCGACCATGCGCGGTAAGTGACTTGCGAACTTGGCTGGCCGCAAAAGCGAAGTTTCCTCAGGGGAAAAACTACCTAAAGCCTCCAACGCAATGAACACCGCCGAAAGCGAAAAGCGGCGGCTTCGTCTTTCTCTCGCCTTACCCAGTCCTTCTCACGACTCTCCGCGCCCTTCCCTCTCCAATTCATTCACTTCACAGTCTGGCAGGCGGTCAACAACAAGTGAGTCTCGGTGTTTTCGTGTTTGGAGGAGAGAGAGCGCGGGGGTGGCAAAGGAAAACAAACGGTCTTCGTTTTAGCACCGAGCTGCGTCAAGCACCAAGAAAATTTTCTTTTGGTCTTCTCGAAGGCGGCGCCCCCGCGTAGGCCCCTCACAGCGCCTCTTCCTGGTCCTCCACCGCTTCGGCGGCTTGGCGCGACCCCGAGGCACGCCTGTGCGCTGTTTGTACGAGCAATGCGAGTCGCGAGCACCCTCACCGGGTCGCGATCGCCCGAGCGTCTCTTTTGAGAAGAGACAACTTCTTTCAACTCCAACTCGAGGGACTCGTCGAAATGCGCGCGCCGCCACGGCAAGTTTGCACCCTACGCGCCCCCCACGACCCGCTCTGCGCCGCCAGGCTGCAGTGGCGCATCGCGATCGAGGTGTCGCGAGGGTGATAGCGGAGGACTAGGCCCCGGAAGCGGGGGTCACGAGCGCCCAATTTTTTGCTTTGCTTTGCTTGGCTCTTCCAAGCAAAGAGCAGAGCAGGGGGGAAAAACTTGGCGCCCCCCCCCCCGCATCCCGCCTCTCCCGCGATTATAATCGCCCTCTCGCACCCGCGATTATCGCTACCCGACAGGATCATGCCACCGGTCGAGTTTGGTGGCGCCGAGAGTTGCGCATGGAGCTTCGGTTGGCGCCGTAATGCCCAACGAGCATTCTCTTGGCGCCGCGGCGAGCAAGAGCGAGAGCGTGCACCGCTTGGCTTTCTCGTGGCCAGCACGCCGCGCCGCTCTTGGCTCGCGGCCCCTCTTCTTCTTTCGCCGCATCCCCAACTCTCTCCCTCCCTCTCTTCTTTCTCTTTCCTTTCTTTTTTTGCTCACCTACCTCCCTCCCTCCTCCTTCCCCACCCACCCCACCTCCACAACCGCCCCAAAGGTTCTTCGAGACCTTCTCCTACCTGCCCCCGCTGTCGGACGCCGACATCGCCAAGCAGGTCGACTACGTCACCCGCAACGGCTGGGTCCCGGCGCTCGAGTTCGCTGACCCCGAGCACGCCTACGTCGGCGACACGAACACCGTCCGCATCCGCAACTCTGTCGGCTACCAGGACAACCGCTACTGGTCGATGTACAAGCTGCCCATGTTCGGCTGCACCGACTCGTCGCAGGTCCTCAAGGAGATCCAGTCGGCGACCAAGTCGTTCCCCAAGGCGTACATCCGCCTCGTCGCGTTCGACCCCAACCGCCAGGTCCAGGTCGCGGGCATGCTCGTGCACCGCCCGACGTCGGTCGACATCCAGCCCGCCGACCAGCGCTCGATCTAAGCCGCTTCCTTCGGAAGAGCTTTGGAGAGAGTAGGGAGTAGATGACGCAGCGAGCAGCAGCGAGCAGCAGCATGAACCAAAAAAAAAACCAACGAAAAACAATAAGGGCAACGAAATTCTATTCGTTCTCACTCGGGAGGGATGACTATGATAGAGAGAGAGTCGACCACTTTTGAAGCGCAAGCAGTTCAACCAGCTCTTCGCCGCTCGGTGGCTTCTTTCCCCCCTCTTCAGTCTCCCCGCACCCCACAAAAATTATCATCTAGGGGGAGGAATCCGTTTCTTTTTGCTCGTGGGGGATTTTGGGGGGGGGCACTGTTTTTGGGGGAGGGTGGAGACAACGCTTTTGGCGCGCAAAATTATTTTTGCTTGCTGCCTCTTGTCGTTCCCCCCCTCCCCTTCCCCATCGACTTTGCCCTTCTTTTTCTCTTCGAGTAATAAAACGGAGGAACCCTCTTGGAATTTTTGAATTCCCTTTTTACACTTCCGCACCCCCCCCACCCCGCACCCCGCCAATAACCCGAGAAGAGAACAATTAACTCAAACTATTTGTCCGCTGTCAAATCGAGAAAAGAACAGAAAAACAACTTGGAGGGAGGGCAGATGTGTTTTTTTCGTGTGTTAGTCTCTCTCGCTCGTCTGTTCCGTTTCGTTGCTCGTCTCTCCGAGAAACCAACTCGTCTACTTTCTCAGAGTTTTTAAATTCTGAGAAATTAAAAAAAGACTCGAAAAGCTCCCTCACCACCACCCGCAAGCAGCCGCCGCCGCCAACGCTGCTGTTTCTTGCGCTACATGTGTTGCAACGATGACGACGACAGCAGCAGCGACAATAGAAGCAACAGCAGGCGACGACAGCGAACTCGTCTCGTGTCGTTCTCTCTCGTCTCTCGCCTCGAAAGGGAGGAAAAGAGGGAAGAAAAGGAAAACCATCTACCCCAGACCCGCCGCGTCCCGCAGCGCCGAGGCCAGAGCGGCCACGTCCAGGTGCCCCCCGCCGCTCTCCTCCACCTGGCCCCAGTGCACCACCGCCGCGTTCGCTGCCGGCGTCGGCACCCCGACCTTCGACGCGGCGGCGGCGCCGTGCCTCGCGGCGGCCGCAACGGCCGAGACGCACGCGTCGGCGGGGGCGGCTGGGAACGCCGTCGGCGTGTCCACCATCCTCCGCGCGGCCGCGGCGGGCCCCAGGCGCGAGGCCGCGGCGCCCCCCGAGTGGCAGAGCTCGGCGGCGAGGCGCGCGACGTGGGCGCGCGCCCTTGGGACCCCGAGCGCGTCGGCGGCCGCCGCGGCCTCGGCGACGGCCTCGAGCAGGCCCGCAGCGAGGACCGCGGACACGCCCGCCAGGTCGCCCGCGACGGCGGGCTCCCGCGACAGGAAGAAGACGTCGCGGCAGAAGGGCTCGAGGAGGAGCTCCGCCGTCGCTGCCGCGGAGAGAGCGGGGGCAGCGTTGGAGGCAGCGGAAGCGGCGGCGGCGGCGCTGGCGGTGCCCTCGGCCTCGAGGCCCGTCGGTCCAGCGACGTGCGCGAGCAGCGCCCCGCGCCTCACGGCGTCGGCGTCCCCCGTCAGGTGCACCGCGGCAAAGTCGAAGGGCGCCTCCTTCGAATGCTGCAGCAGCAGCTTGCCCGTCGCGAGCAGGGCGTCGCGCGACGCCGGGCCCAGCGCGACAAAGCACTGCCGCCGCCGCTTGCTCCTCGGGTCGCTCCAAGGAGGGGCCGCCGCGGAGGCGCTCGCAGCGGCGGCCCTCGCCGCGGCCTCGAGCGGCCCGTCCCCCGGGAGGCAGCACAGGATGACGTCGCATCCCGCCGCGACCTCCCCGAGCGTCGGGCACCAGGTGGCCCCCGCGGCGAGAGCAGGCTCGGCCGCGGCCCGCCCGCCGGAGACGAGGACGAAAGGAGGAGGTTTGGCCGCCGCGGCCGCGCCGCCAGAAGGGGCAACGTCGTCGCCGGAAGAACCTCCTTTGCCTCCTGATCCGGAAGGGTTCTTCCTCAGCAGCCGCCCGAAGATCGAGGTCTTGCTCTTCTTCGGATGTTCGCCGCCGTCGTCGTTGGATGCTGCAGCAGCAGTAGCAGCAGCTGCTGCTGCTGTCGTTGCTTTGTCTTTGTCGTCGTCATTTCGACCTCCAACCAGAGCCTTTGGAGACGAAGAAGCCGCCTTTGGAGACGAAGAAGAAGCCGACTTTGAGGGCATCTCCGCTGCGGCGCACGTTATCCTGAGACTAAAGTCGAACGCCGGCAGCGTGCCGAGGTCTTCTGCAGCGGCGCCCTCGGCGGAAAGGTGCGCCTGGAGGGCGTGGGCGAGAGCTGGATGTTTTTTTGTGTGTGAAACGGGGGGAAAAAGTTTGAGGTTGAGCGGTGGCGACGACGGTCGGCGATGGAGAGTAGATAACTGCTGCCGTTTTTTCCTCTCTCTTTTCGTTCTCTACTCGCTTTCACTCTTTCTCTCCTACCTGCGGACAGCGGTGTCGCAACGGAGACGAAGCCTATAACGCGCGGGGAAGAGGAAGGAGCCTCCATGGCTGTACGAACGAGAGAGAGAAAGAGAGACGAAACGAAACGAATGAAGGAAATTCGATGGGGCAAGTGAAGAGTCTCTCTTTTTCATTTGTTTTCAAGTTAAAAAAAACGCACCCCAAAAAGAAAATCACCAAGCCCCGCTCCCGACGCCCGTCGCGGCCTCGTCCTCTGCCTCAGCCACGACCTCCTCGAGCCTCCGAAGCCTCTTCGCCAGCGCCTGCGTGACGGAGGACTGCGCCACCGCGGCATCGCGCACGCGCCGCAGCGTCGCGGGGGGCGGCGCGCGCGGATGCCTGCGCCGTTCGGCCGCGGCCGCCGCGGCCGCGACGACCGAAGAGGGCGGCACCTCGTGCCCTCCCTCGCTCCCTCCTCCGCGTCCTCCTCTCGCGTTTCTTCCTCCTCCTCCTCCTCCGCCGCTGCTGCCTGCCGCCTCCAGCCGCAGATGCAGCGCCGCGGCCCTCCTCCTCAGCGCTCTCACCTCAGAGGCCAGCGCCGCCGCCTCGGCCTCGGCCTCGGGCAGCTCCCTCTGGCCCAGCAGCCGCTCCGCCGCCGTCGGCGGGGCGCCGGGGAGGCCCCAGTGCAGCCTGGCCAGCAGCCTCGCGCGCGCCTCGAGGTTCTCCTGCATGGCCTTGGCGCGCGAAAGCCTCTCGATCGAGAACCGCTCGCGCTCCCCGAGCGCGGCGTCGGCCCGCTCCCGCAGGGCCCGCCCGCGCTCGGTCGCCGCCGCCGCCGCCTCGCGGAGCTCGGCAAAGGTGCCGGAGAGCGCGAGCGAGGCGGCGTGCGCGAACTCGACGGGGCCGTCGAGCAGCGCCTTGGCCGAGGCCGCGAGGGCCGCCGCCCCCGCGGGCTGGGAGGCGTCGTTCGAGGAGGGCGCGGGCGCGGCGCCGCCTCGCCTCGGCGGCAGCTCGGGGAGCGGCGGCGGCCCGGCGAGCACGCGGGCGAGCGCCGGGGAGGGCGGCGGCGGCGCGGTCGCCGCGGCCTCCCGCGACGCCGCCGACGCCGGGGGGCGCGGCGTCAGGGGAGCGCGGGACAGCGCCAGCAGGTCGCCGCGCGTCCCTCCCGGAGCAGGGGGGGGGCAGAGGGCCGCGGCGGCAGACGCGGCGGAGGCGGAGGCGGCGGCGGCGGCGGCCCCCGCCGGCCGGGCGCACCTCGCGAGCGCGCCCCTCCCGCCCTCGAGCAGCAGCACCAGCCCGCCCTCCGCCGGCGGCGCCGCGACTGCCGCGGCCCCAACGGGGCGGGCTCCGAGCATCGCCGTGGGCCCCCTCCGAAGGGTGCGGGCGCGGGCGCGGGGAAGGCCCGTGCTGCCGAGGCTCGAAGAGGAGAGGGGCGAGGCCCTGGCGCCGCCGGCGCCCCGCGCGGAAGAGGAGGAAGCGAGGCTCGAGCCGCTCGAAGAGGAAGCGAGCCTCGCCGCGAGCGCCGGGAGCCAGTCGACGTCGACGGCGAAGGCCTCTCCAGTTGCGGTGGACACGGCGTAGACGCGGGCGTCGTCGTCCGGGTCGGGCAGCATCGTGATCGGGAACTTGTTGCTCTTCTTCTTCGAACCAAAAGCGTCGTCGTCCTCCTCGTCGTCGCCGTCGTCCTCGGAGTCAAAGCTCGCGGCCGCCGCCTCCCTGCTCTTCTTCCCGCCGCCGCTCAGGTCGACGACGTCGAGCAGAAGCAGCCTCCTCCCTCGAGTCGGGGCGGCGGCGCGGCAGACGGAGGAGACCGCGGGGGCGGTCGCGGCGGCAGAGGCAGAGGCGAAGTCGCCGAAGTCGCCGCCATCGCCGGAGGAGCTCGAAGTTGACACCGCGACGCGCGGAGCCGACGAGCCGAACGCGGGAGCCGCCGCGGCCCCGGCCAGGGCCGCGGCCCCGATCCTGCCGGAGGCCGTCGCCTGCAGGACGGCGATGGCCCCCGGGCGCAGGGCCAGAAGCGCGAGCCCGGCGGCGGCGTCTCCAGGCGGGCACAGGTGGTGCGTCGAAGCGACCTTCTCGCCTCCGCTCTTCCCGCGTCCGCTTCCGCTTCCGCTTCCGGGCACGATCAGCGGCAGCGGGCCCGCGAGCGCCGGGGAGTGCTCGTCCAGGGCGTGCGGCCTGATCCTCAGGATCGAACTCGAGGGGGAGGGGGAGGAGGGCAGGGCGCGCTGGACCCAGGCCCGTGCCTCGCTGCTGCCGCTGCTGCTGCTGCCGCCGCCCCCGGCCGCATCCGCCGACACGGAGCTCGCCAGCGCCCGCGCCGCCGAGCCCTCGAGCGGGGCGCCAAAGGGCGCCACTGGGCACAGCGAGAAGACGGCGCCGTCGCTCGCCTGCACGTAGACCGTGAAGCGCTCCCAGGGAGACCAGTCGGGCCCGAAGGCGAAGCCCGAGGCGCGCCTCGCGGCGGCAAAGGAAGGGGTCGGAGACGGGGAGGACGAGGAGGCGTCGGCAGACAGCGAGAGGGCGCGCAGGCCGAGCGGCAGGCTCGCCTTTCCCCTCGAAGGGGAGGCCGCTCCGGGGCCGCTTCCTCCGCCGCCGCTCGCCCTGAGCGCCGCGGCGAGCTCAAACTCCTGCTCCGGGGCCGGCGCGTCGGCCGCGGACGCGTGGAAGAGGCGCAGACACGAGTCCGAGGTCAGCAGCACCGCGTGTGCCGGAGAGAGTGGGTGCCATGCGAGCTGCAGCACCCGCAGCCCCGGCCTCGACGAGAAGAGCGCGCTGGCCAGCGGCGACGAGGGTGCCTCGAAGACGCGGACGGAGGGCGAGGAGGCCGGGTCGCCGGGCAGCGGGCGGCCGCCCGAGGAGACGGCGACGACCCTCGCAGCGTAGAGGTCGTCGAGGCCGCCGGGGTCGCCTCCGCCGCCGCTGCCCCTTCGCCTCTTTTTCCGTCCGGCCAGGGCCAGCCGGGCGCCGTCGGCGGAGACGCAGGCATGCTCGACGTCGAACTCGAGCGGGGGGCTCAGGCGGAGGACGCGGGTCGGGGCCGGGCGGGACGAGGGCTGTTTTTGAAGTTGTTGAGGTTGGGAAGGTTGAGAGAGAGGCGCGGACATTTGATTTTTGATGCCATCGATGGAATGAAGAGAGAGAACGTTCGCCCGCTTCGTTCTTCTCTTCCTTTCCACTATCGCTCCCCCTCATACACCTGATGTTCTCTCTCACCTTGCCGTCCAGCAGCAGCTCGTCGCGGACGTCGCCGCAGGAGATGCCGCCGTCGGCGCGGACGACGTAGACGCGCCCGTCGGCGTCGGCGGCGATGGCGCCGCCAGCGCGGGGAGGGAGGAGCTTCCTGCTGCTACTGCTCGTGCCATAGCTGCTCGACGCTGATGCTGCTGCAGCACTCGACGAGGAGAACAGGTCGGGGAGGTCCAGCGGGCGCTCCATGGCTCTCGAATAGGAGCGGTTTCAAGAAAACAAGAAACAAACAAGAGTGATGGTCTCCGTTTTTTTTCCTCTCAAGTTTTTCCTTCTTTTTTCATTGCACTCTCTCTCTCTCTCTCTCTCTCTCTCTCTCTCTCTCTCTCTCTCTCCCTCTATTTTACTTTTCTTACTTCTTCCCGACCTCGTCCTCCAGCTCCAGGTCCTCGAGCTGCGGCGCCGGGAACCGCAGCAGCGCGGCGCAACCCGTGATCTTGTCCAGATCGGCCCCCGTCGAATGCGCTGCCGAGAAGATCAAGACCTCGCCGCCGGCGCTCCGGACCCCCTCCGCCAAGGCTTCCCAGCCCGCCCTCCTCTTGACCGCGTCGACGGCCGCGGCCTCCGCTCCTCCTGCACTTCCTCCTCCGTTTCTCTCCCCCCCTCCTGCCGTCGTGACGCGGAACAGCGAGTCCGACAGCATCAGCGTCTTGATCGCCCCGAGCTCCGCCGCGGCAGCGACGTGCCCCGGACCGTAAAAGGCCCTCGAAGGCTCCCGCGCGAGTGTCTCGAAGAGCGCGCCGAGCGCCGCCGCCTCGCGCGCCGCGGCGGTGTCCTGGATTTGCGACGCGACGGCCTTGGAGGAGAGCACCTCTCGGAGCGCGTGCTTGTACGCGCAGGAGGCGTGGGCAAGCACGAGGCGCGGGAGGGCCGCGGCGGCGAAGGCGCCCGGGGTCGCCGTCTCCGGGGAGGGCGCCGAGGCCGCCGCCGCGGCCGCCGCAGCCGCCGCCGACGGGGAGCGGCCGCCGCCGGCGCCGCCGGCGAGGCCCTCGAGGTGCTTCCTGAAAGCGTCTTTGGTGAACCCCGGGCCGGCGACCACGAGGCACTTGACGACCGCGAAGTCGACCTTCCTCGAGCAGGCCGAGACCACCCTGTCGAAGAAGGCCGCCAGGGCTTTGGGGTGCGCGTTGGCGGCGCCGACGCCTCCCTTGCCCGACTTCCTGGGAAGCGCCGCCTCGACTTTCGCGGCGAGCGTCGTCGTCGCGCCGCCGACGAGGACGAGCGTGGCCAGCCCCTCCGCGAGCAGCAGGGCGGCCAGGTCAGCCGTGGCCGCAGGGTTGGTGGCCCGGCGTAGGCGATCAAGGTCGTGCCCGTCCCAGCCGCCGAGCGAAGAAGGAGGGGAGGACCCGGACGAGGCCGAAGCAGCAGCGGCAGCGGTGGCTCCTCCGCCGCCGCCGCTCCCCCCTCTCAGGGCCTCTTTCTCGAGAGTGAAGGCCCTCCCGGGCGCCAGCTCCAGCGTGTGGTGCGCTCCCAGCCTCACGTGCTCGCACTCGGAGGTGTTGACGCCGCCGACGCGCAGCGAGGGCCCGTCGGGGTCGTAGTCGACGTTTCCGACTCGAAGACGGAGCGTCACCTGCACCCGCTCCGACGGCCCCCCTCCTCCAGAAATCCCTGCGTCCCCGCCGCCGCCGCCGCCTCCGGGAGCGGCGACCTTGCGGAAAGTGCGGGCCATGACGAGGTCCCCCGGCCTGACGAGGTTGAAGGCGTGCCATATGTCCTCGGCTGTTGATGGACGGAGAGGGAGAGAGAAAGTTGGAAAGAGAGAGAGAGAGAATGAAGAGGGGAGAGAAGAAAAAAAAAGGAAAAAAAGGTTGAGCGAGTCGTCGTCGCCGTCGTTGCCGTCGTCGGAGTCGTCGGCGATGAAAGAAACGCGTCATTCTCTTTTGCTCAACCAGAAAAACCCTTCCTCGTACCGTTTTCTGGGACAAGCTTGACGGTGCCGCCTTCGCCCCGGGGCGGTAACTTGCCCAGGAGCTTCATCGTGGAGGTCGGGGAGAGGCAAAGACGTGCGAAAACGGCATCGTAGTGAGAAAGAAAGAGTAAAAAACCAAGAGAGTGCATAGAAAAAAAAACCGTTCCCTCCTCTTTTTCGCCCGCAGTTCATTTCATTTTTTTCTTTTCTTTTTTTAGCCTCGACCTCCTCGGTCTTCTTCTGATGCCTTCTTCTCCCCCTTCTCCGTCTCCTCCTCCTTTTCCTCAGCAGCCCCGAGACAACAAGCTCTTCTCTGCTCGAAGGCTCGTCCTCATCCCCGGCACGGGAGAGCTCATCGCGAGCACTTTCCCGCGAGCAGCGAAGAAAAAGGCCGGCGGCGGCAGCGGGAGCAACAGCAACGACGCCTGGGAGTCCTCCTCGGCCGCGGCGGCTAAGAGCACCACCTCCAACACCCTTTCCCCGAGCCGCAGGAAGAGGCTTGTTGTTTACTCCGTCGACGCCCCTCGGAACCTCGCCCCAGCTCTCAGACCGGGGAAAGGCGAGAGCGCCAAAAAAAAGCAGCAGAGGGAAGGGGCCGAAGCCTCCAGGATCGAAAAGGCAGCTCTCGCCGTGGCCTCCTGCACTCTGCGCCCCTTTTTGACGACGAATATGGCCTTCGCCGTGGCTGCCTCCAGGGCAGCGGAGATCTGCGTGACGGCGCCGACCAACGCCGGGGTCTTGAGCGAGGCCGCCAAGGTCGCGAGGAGGGCCGCGGTGCTGCTCTGAGAGATGATGAGATGATTATTTCCCTTTTCTTTTCTCTTTCCTTGAGAGCTCCGTGTAAGGTCGCAGATGAAGAGCCAGAGCAGAGAGAATGGAGCATGCTAATTGTGTTACCGCTGGCCGGTGCGCGCGCGCGCTGGTGGACGAGGTCACGGAGAGGGAGAGATAAGTGAGGCGTTAGGGAACAGAAACTCAGCTCACACTTTTCTTCTTCGGGAAAAAAAAAAGTCGAGGGGGGTCGCGGCAAACTTCGAATTCGCCGCGTAGCCGAGAGAAGCGCGTTTTTTTTGCTTTTTTCGCTAGCTCTTGCTAAAGATTAGACCAGTAGCTAGTGCTACCTAGCGCAGCTTATTCTATAGTAGACGCGAGAGAGCGCGAAAAGAAGAGACAACAAATGTTGCCGGCAAGGACTACGGCAGGCATGCGCTTGAGCTCGCTGCCGCAAGCGAGCGGCGTTCTCCCTCCTCGCCGACTTGCCCAGCGGCTACCTGTGCCCTGCGCTCCTCGCCTGGCGGTACCGAGGATCCAGATGAGTCCAGCTGTAGTTTACGCGGCCGCTCCAGAGGTCGGCGGCCAGGGGCAATCCCCGAGCATCAAGGCCGCGGCATCGACGACGGCTGCCATTGCCGCCGTGTCCGTCGACTCGCCGCCGCCGTCGCCGTCGACGTCTTCTTCTTCGCCTGCACTTCTCATCGCCGCCGCCGGCTCTTTGGCGGTCTGGGCATTTGTCAGTTCCCCTGGCGGTGCTCCCGTGCTCGCAGCGGCGGCGGCTGTCGCTGCGCAGATCGGAGGCAAGCTCACAGGTATGATTGCGTGAGCAACGAAAAACCAATGCAACGGAAAAGCGAGGGCGGCGTCACGAAGAGAGACAGCAACAAAACCTCACCCGCCACCTCCGCGCTCTTAAAAACCCACAACGCACGCGCCCCCCCCCCCACCCCCTACCCCACCCACCCACCCACACGCACGCACGCACACACACACGCACACACACACACACACACAAAAAAAAAAAAAAAAAAAAGTCACCGGAGCAGCGGCCCGCGCAGCCTGGGCCGGGGTCGCCGCCGGTTGCCTGCACACGCTCTCCGGCCCCGACCACCTCGCGGCCCTGACCCCCCTGACGATCGGCCGGTCGCACGCCGCCGCGGCCGCGCTCGGCGCACTGTGGGGGTTCGGCCACTGCGTGGGACAGGCCGTGCTGGGCCTGGCCATGGTCCTTCTCAAGGACCGCTTCGCGAGCCTGGTGCCGTCGCTGGCCAAGTGGGGCTCGGCGACTGTGGGCGGCACGCTGCTCGCGATCGGCTGCCTCGGGCTTTTCGAGACCTACCAGGCGCACTCGGAGAGCGCCGCCGAGGCCGCCGAGGCAGAGAGGGAGGCCGAGGCCGAGGCAGCAGAGGCGGTGTCGGCTGCTGCTTCGAGCAGCAGCAGTGGGACCAAAGTCGGGGCCTTTTTCGGCTCGCTGCTGGGTGCGAAGGGCAGGTTCAGCCTCTGGACACTGGCGACCGGCGTCGTCTACGGGCTGCAGCCCGACGCGTTGTTCGTCGTCGTCCCGGCCCTGGCGCTTCCCACAAAGGCCGCGGCGGTCTCTTACATGGCCGCGTTCGTCGCCGGGACCGTGGGCGCGATGGGGTCGTACGCCGCCGCGATCGGGGCGACGTCGAGGGCGATCATCTCTTCCGGCAACGGCGGCGCTGCTATGAGTGTTGAGGACGCGGCGCTGCGGAAGCGGAGGGCGCAGGCGAAGCTCTCCGGGGCCGCGTCGCTGGTCGCAGTCGGCGTCGGTCTGGCCGTCCTGGCCTCTGCCGCCGGGGTCAGCTTGCCCTCCTTTGCCGCGGCACATGGGCACTAAAGACTCGAGAGAGAGAGAGAGAGAGAGAGAGAGAGAGAGAGAGAGAGAGAGAGAGAGAGAGAGAGAGAGAGAGAGA
>Ga0315289_10008971_pt1 | contig 14432 bp, 10 predicted proteins | sample YL17G11_40_MG_FD_203452 | JGI IMG/M metagenome (GOLD analysis project Ga0315289, IMG submission 203452) | Sediment microbial communities from Yellowstone Lake, YNP, Wyoming, USA - YL17G11_40 | ecosystem: Environmental > Aquatic > Freshwater > Lake > Sediment | place: USA: Wyoming | collected...
GACCCGGACTGACTGCCATCAGGATGGCGCCCAGATATACTTTGTCCTCGAAAAGCGGGATCACGTAGCAGTCTTCGTCCTTTTTCGAACCCGGGAGAACATCGCCGACCTTGAGGCCGTTCATTTCGCTCATCAGGCTGGGACCTCGGAGCAGAGCCAGAGCTTGCCTGAGCTTCTCATCGACTTCATAAGGTAAAACTGTCTTGCTAACGCTCTTGCGACCCGATTTGTCTCTTCTGAAGGCGTAGACTTCTGATTCTTCGTTACTGCGGATGAAAGCGCAGGCCGTGGTCTCGAAAGTGACCATAAGCTCATCCGCGAGCCTGTCGAGTATGTCATAAGAATCCGTGGCGGATGCCAGGATGTCCGATACTTCTTGGACCACTGATATCGCCGACTGCTCTCCGAGCCGCACGTCATCCGTCTTGACCACTCTTAACCCGTGCTGCCTCAGGGCGCTCTTGACGGCATCGGTCAACGCGAGCGGGCCAAACGGCCTGTTGAGGTATTTGACCACCTCGGCATCCTTCCCTCGCGACCGTGCGAGTTCACCTGCTTTCGCGGTCAGCATGACCACTGGGATGGCGGCCAGAGCCGGATTTGACTTTATGTACTCGAGGACTTCCCAGCCGCTGACTTCCGCAAGCATGACGTCGATCACGATGCAGTCGGGTTTCAACTGCTCGATCCCGGCAAGCGCGCTGGGACCGTCGTGGACCTCGACGGCGTCCATGCCCTCCATTTTGAGGTTTATCGAAATAACCTTCGATATGTCCTCTTGGTCTTCTACTACGAGTACCCTGGGCTTGTTCATCCGGCCTCCAAACTCTTTACTTCTGTATCGGCATAAAAAGCCAATAGTTTTAGAGTGGAGACACCAGCCGGGGGATATTTTCGGTCAATCGAACGGAGGCGGCATGGTCCAAACGGGCTAACCGATCAGCAACATCGGGGTCAGACCACTTTTATTGCAGGCAGAGAGAAGTCACTTTATAATCTGAGTTTACGAGCGGGAATAGCTCAGCAGGTAGAGCGTCAGCTTCCCAAGCTGAAGGTCGCGGGTTCGAGACCCGTTTCCCGCTCCACTTCTATTCCGCGCCAGCAAGCCGTTAGCCGCAATTCAAGCAAATTGTATTCATTTAACAAAATCAACAGCGTTGCAAGCTCTGTGTCAGTAAACGTTGTAAAAAACTACCCTTCCTGGCGCTCACGAAGCTGAGCAATCTCGCCGCTTATGGCCCAAGGGCTGCCCTACCAAGACGCGGCTGCGCTGGCCGGAATCAACCGACATACACTCGCGGTCTGGCGGAAGACATACCCGGACTTCGCGGACGCCCTGGAGCAAGCCGAGTCTGTGTTTGTACGCCGCCATGTCGGCAATATCAGAGCAGCAGCAGACAAGGGTAAGTGGCGGGCAGATGCGTGGTTGCTCGAACGGCGGTACCCGGAGAGCTTCGCGTTACGCGCCGAACTGAGGCTAGACCAAGGCCAGGAACCTAGTACCGAAGAGGACGAATTGGACGAGATCATCGCAAACAACCCCAAGCTGCAGCAGATGGCAATCGAGTTCTACCGCGCCATCGAAGAAGAGCGGAGCCGGAGAGGCGGTAACGGTGATGGCCGCGCGTGACCCAACACCCGCGCAGCCTGGAGGGATATGACAAGGTCAGGCGACGAGCGTGCGACAAACACCAACAACCGTGCAGGAAAGGCTTGAACCGTGATAGACTATGGGCGTTGGCAGCGGCAGTTTGTGGCATAAGGGGTATTTGGATAAGGGGGCAGGGCCAATGAAACGAGTGTTTCCACTGGTTCTTATTGTTCTGCTACTTGTTGTATTTATTCCGACAGCCTCGGCGAATTGGAACGGCGGACACGACGTTATGGGCGTAACCCGGGCAAAGACGACCTGGTATTTTGCCGAAGGGTGCACTCGGGCCGGTTTCAACACCTGGCTATGTCTCTATAACCCAAACTCATCAAGTGCCAATGTGTCAGTTAGCTATTATCTGGAAACCGGGGGGACGCGGAGTTGCGGCATTTCCATTCCACCGCATTCCAGGCAGACTGTAGATGTCGGTTCTACGTGCCAGGGAGAGCACGATGTGGCCTCCAAGGTCACAAGCAACTACCCCATTGTGGCAGAACGGTCAGTATACTTCGACCATGGTGGCTACAACGGAGGCCACTGTGCGATGGGCGCAGAGGCCCCTCAGAAAGACTGGTACTTCGCCGAAGGATGTACTCAGCCTGGTTTCCAAGAATGGCTCTGTATCCTTAATCCCAATGGCTATGGCGTTTCTGTCAACGTCGCATATTTCATCGAGGGTTCAGGTACTCCCACTTACGAGACCCTGTACATCCCACCCAATACTAGATACACGCGCAATGTCCCAGATTTGCTCGGAACAGGAAAGAACGTTTCCGTAAAGATTTCCGGGGCTATGTCGAGTGACACAACCGTCTGCGAACGTCCCATGTACTTCAAATACCAGGGTAAATGGAATGGCGGACACATCGCCATGGGAGTGAACCAGCTCTCGAAAACATGGCTTTTCGCGGAGGGCTGTACCCGTCCGGGCTTCGAGACCTGGCTTACAATACAAAACCCCAACAACGGCGTTGCCACGGTCAGCACAACGTACATGACCGGCACAGGCGAGAACATCAAGCGGATCTATTCTGTACCAGCTAACACTCGCAGAACCATTAGCGTCGGTGGCGAAATAGGGCTAGACAAGGACGTGAGCATCGCGGTTGACAGCGACCTGTCCGTTGCTTGTGAGCGACCAATGTATTTCAACTATCACGATAAATGGGACGGAGGGTCAGATTCATTCGGCAGTCTGGCACCGCAGACAACTTTGCTTTTTGCTGAGGGATGCAGCAGGCCGAACTTTGAGACATGGCTCTGCATTCAGAACCCAAATCCACAGGGCACGGATGTGACCGTATCGTTCTACAAGGAAACGGGTGAAGAGCAACAATACAATGCCACTATTCCTGCGAATACACGGACGACCATAAACGCGAATGACATTGTTGGGCCAGGCCACGATTTTTCTATTAAGGTCAATTCAAATTCGGGTGTAGTGGCAGAACGTCCGATGTATTTTGACTACCAAGGGAAGGCCCCTACTCCAGAGCCAACACCACCACCAACGCCAATACAAACGCCACCACCACCACCACCACCACCACCAACACCATCGCCAACGCCAACTGGGGCTGTAAACGTCATTGCACAGAAGGATTGGACTGATAGCGTCAATGGTTATTGGATATATGGAGTCGTACAGAACAACACTAGCCAGAGTGTCTCCTTTGTGAAAATCACTGCTGCGGCGTATTCCTCAGGCGGGACCCTTTTGGATACTAGTTTTAGCTATGCCGACTTGTACGTGTTGGACAATGGAGATAAGTCTGGTTTCAGCGTTCTCTTTTACCCCAAACCACCAGGAACTGCTTCCTACAAAATCACGAATGTTGAATGGGATGCTTCATCTACACCAAGGAACAGGGATGTTGTAGTTACCAGTAAGAACGCTTATCATGCCAGCGGCTATTACCACTTGGCGGGAGAGCTAAAAAACAATAGCACTTCAAATACTCATGAATATGTCTTGATGAGTATAGCCTTCTATGATAGTTCCGGCGGATTAGTGATGACTGACTTCGCATATGCCGATTCCGACACAATCGGTCCTGGCAGTACAAGCACTTTCTCCATCATGGAGGACGAGTCCCGGCATGGACAAATAAGCAGTTCTGAAATCTGGGTGGGCTGCCAGGATTAGTCTGTTGAGATTGCCTTAAACCTATTGACGGCGCTCTTCGCGGACTATGTGGGCATTGCTGACATAGTCGGGAACATAGCGTGTCAGGTAGGTGAGCCAACCGCGCAGAGGCGCGACTTATTCAAGGCAATCTATGAGGAGGGGCGCAAGAGGGAATTGGGTAACGGCAATGGACGAGTACAATCCAACACCCGCGCGCATCAGTGACGTGGCGGGTCGCGTAACCTTTTGCCTGCGGACCGACACAGGCGAGGTTATAGAGCTGGACCCCGTCCTGTAAGAGGTATTCCGGGGCGAGCTGGCAAAGCTATGGCGCGCCGCGTTACGTGAGACCCAAAGGCCCGAGAGCGGTAGGATAAACGTGGACGGGATTTCGATTGATCCAGACTATGACATATGTGCACGCATCGCTGGGATCGCTAGATTCGTAGCTGGGGAGGGTGTAGCGGGGGAGGACTACTGGCGGAGGTACTGGCAGAACTTCAAGGGCGCAGTCCTCGATGAGGGTGCCATCTGTTCCATTATCACAGCGGACCGTCCGCAGGGGTTACCGTAAAAAGAAGTCACGCCCTTGGAAAATGCTCTGGTCTATTCCGTTATCGATGCGCTTCTATCGAATTGACGGGGCGTGCTATTGTATATTTTAACTGGTCTCAATCAGGCAACAAATACGACACAACCAATGGTACCAGAGCTTTCCGAGAATCAGTTTAAAGAGGAATACTGGACTGAGCCACGGTTAGAAATGAAGGCTTGGTTTCAGAGAAACGCACCGCCACTTGGCGACTTGTACGAAGGGGCATTGCGAATGATTGATGAAGAAGGTTTCCCAGGTCAAGTGAGGCTTGTCGCTCACGCCGTTAGGGAAATACGAAATCGTTTGCCAGATGCAATATCGGGTGAAAAGCGTAGTTCACGACTGGAGTATAGAGAACGTCTAGACAAAATAACTACTGTCTGGGGAAAAGCCGGTTTTTCACTTGACGGAACACTGCCCACAGACATCGCGGCTGTTGATAATTCTCCGAATTCATATGTCAGGGTTCCTGTGCCGTTGTTTCAAGGACTATCTTCTCTCGTGAAAGATCATACTGAAACTAGTGAAAAACGAGTTGAAGCTGCGTTTCGCCTATTCGAGGCAATTGCTCCGGAAAATGAAAGGCTCAGAGAAACGATGAGGCCTGTTGTCCGAAACTGGGTTGACATAACGGAATGGTTTGTGAAGAAAGCACATGCAACTAATAAACCCGTTACAGATAGCGAGAAAGATGAACTTCAGAGACGCTTTCGTGCATTTGAAGATGCTCTGGGCGCATTAGTGCGCGGCTTTTTCAATACTAGTGAGGGGTTGGATGAAATCATTCAAGAAGCCAACAGTTGAACAGGTAGAAAAAGCGGTTTCGTTACTAGCACATGCTGAGCAATATCGCCATTTCTTTGATCAGCTAAACAATCCGGAATGGATTGATCCACTCAAAGAAAAAGGCTTCTTTATGGAACCGCAAGAACCGATAAAATACGAGTCTGGAGCTCTCATCTTTCCTCCCTGGCCGCAGTCGCGATACCTTGCACGTATGGCAGAATTCAAGCCTGAGTTGGTGCTTCAAATTATCCTCGAAATGCCTCAAACGGAGAACATTAGTGTCCGCGAGGACTTTATTGATGCCGCCCTCAATATGCCACCCGAGCTAGCGGTGAGACTTATTAGTAAAGCGGCAGAATGGGCCCAATCTCCATATCAAGGTCAAGGATCTCTCCCTGATAAGCTGGGGTCCCTCATTTCGCATATTGCAGAAGGTGGATTTACGGAAGAGGCCTTACGACTCGCAAGTGTAGAATTTGAAGTCCTGCCGGACCCCCAGGCTGAAGGGAAATCACAGACTGGAACACTAATTCATCCATCCCTCGAACCACAAGCTCGTTTTGATGCGTGGCGATACGGAGAGATTCTTAAAGAGTTGGTACCGATTCTTGTCAATACTAACGACTCAGTCCTTAGCCTTATGTGTGATCTTCTTGAAAGCGCAATACGATTGTCGAAGTCATCTGAAGAACCGGGTCCTCCAAGTGATTATTCATATGTATGGAGACCAACGATCGAAGAAGGCGAAAAAGCTTATAGAGATGACGTTAAAGATGCGCTTGTTACAGCAGTGTGGAATGCTTGCTATGGGCTTGCACGCAAGGATAACTCCAAGACCACTTACCTAGTTGAGTTACTCGAATCTCGGCAATGGCAGATTTTTCAACGAATTGCTATGCGTCTATTAAGCGAGTTTCCAGGCACGGAACTGAGCACGATTGAAGTAAGGATTACTAATCGTAATCTGTTTGACGACATCGGACTCCGAAGGGAATATAGACAGCTACTCAGTGCCTCCTTCTCAAGACTGGGGCCCAAGGGTCGACGTGTGATACTTGGTTGGATAAAGACTGGCCCTGATCTCGAAGGTTTTCTTGAGAGACAAGAGAAATGGACTGGCACCCGACCAACTGAGGAAGAGCTCGAGATTTACAAGAGAAGGTGGCAACGCGACCGACTTGCCTGGCTTCAAGGCGACCTAGAGGGTGAATGGCGGAGTATGTACGAAGCTTTGGTTGTTGAATTCGGGCCACCCGAAACAGACGATCCATTCATTACCTCCGCAAGTTGGGTTGGACCTACGAGTCCAAAGACTAGTGAAGAGCTTGAGGATATGTCAGTTCGTGAAATCGTTGATTATCTTCATTCTTGGGTTCCAGATCTTTCCTTTACAGAACCTTCTCCAGACGGTTTGGCCCGCGCACTAACTCCAGTAGTTGCAAAGTACCCCGAACGATTTGTTGCAGATATTGATGGATTCCGAAGTCTTGACGCGACATATGTAAGAGCTCTTCTTACAGGATTACGAGATGCCATTAAAGAGCAGCGCGCAGTCGATTGGGCGCCTGTACTGGATTTATGTGGCTGGATTGTCAGGCAGCCACGAGAGATTCCTGGAAGAGACAAAGAACAAGTTCGAGATCGAGAGGTTGATCCAGACTGGGGCTGGACACGTCAGACTTGTGCCCAGCTCATCTCGGCTGGCTTGGAAGAAGGGCCAGAGTCGATTCCAACAGACCTCCGTGCCAACACTTGGGAAGTCATAATGGAGCTAACAGACGACCCAGAACCAACTCCGGAGTATGAAGAGCGCTATGGTGGCACGAATATGGACCCATTCACGATTTCAATAAATACTGTCCGTGGTGACGCGATGCACGCTGTTTTCAATTATGCATTGTGGGTTTATCGTAGCCTAAAGGACCAGCCAGGGCCTGACGAAGCCTTAGCCTGCGGTTTTGAGAATATGCCTGAAGTTGAGGCTATTCTTGAGAAGCACCTTAACCCTTCGTTTGAACCCTCTTTGGCAATTCGGTCTGTTTATGGACAAACATTTCCTTGGTTGGTCATGCTCGACAAGGAATGGACAAGACAACGAGTTCCAGAGATATTCCCTCCACAAGATGCCAATAAAGCGTTGCACGATGCAGCATGGAACGCCTACATAGTCTTCTGCAGGCCTTACGATAATGTTTTCGAGTTACTAGTTAACGAATACGCGACCGCCGTGGAACATCTCGGTATAGTGAAAGAGAAGCTCGTGCGACCCGCTGACCCCGATGAGAGGCTTGTTGAGCATTTGATGGTTCTATACTGGCGTGGAAAATTGCCTTTAGATGAGCCGGAAGGCCTAATATCTAAGCTATTTAGAATTGGAAGTAATGAAATACGCGGTCATGCCCTCGTGTTTGTCGGTCTCAGCTTGCTGAATACTAAAGAAGAAGTACCAATAGAGGTTTTAGACCGGCTGCAGTCCCTATGGGAGAATAGAATCGCTGCTGCCAAAGAGGACAATGAAGGTACGGACTTCAGAGCTGAAATGTCTTCATTTGGCTGGTGGTTCGCTTCAAGCAAATTCGACCCGAAATGGTCCCTTGCCCGGTTGTCCGATGCACTTTTGATCTCTGGCAAAGTCGACGTCGACGACCATGTGGTAGAGAAGCTTGCAATGCTTATTGACGATTTCCCTTTGGAAGTCGTTCAGTGCCTTGAACTGATTGTCAAAGGCGACAAAGAAGGCTGGGGTATTTACGGTTGGAATGAAAACGCAAAGCTAGTCCTTTCGAAGGCTCTTACAACTGAGGCATCTGAGAACGCGGAGAGTCTTATTCATTTCTTGGGCACAAGAGGCTATCGGGAATTTGGTTCCCTATTGCGCAAGTAGTCATTATTTAGTTCGGTTTCAAAGTGAGCGGGTCTGGCTCCGAATAAAAAGGGAAGGGTGTTCTGGGTGCGAGGTGTGTGTCAGGAGATTGACTTGAGGCTGTCGAAATACCGGACGAACGCCTCTGACATGACCTTGTCGTTTCTAGAAAGCTTCTTCGCTAGACGTCTTCCTCTTCTCAGGGAAGGGCTTGACCTGGCACCGGTTGCTATCTCTACTTGTGCCAGGCAGTGATAGAGCTTTACCTTCTCGAGCCTGATCTTGGTCCGCGTCATCCCCTGTTTCACCGCGTTATCGAGGTGGCGTTTGGCTTGATCGAGCTCTGAGCAAGCCCTTCTGAGCATGCTGTGTCGCAAATATAACATCGAGAGATTCCTGCACGCGTTGCCGCGCAGCGTCTCTGTACCGAACTTGTACATATTCGTTTGAAACTCGCATAAGAAGGCCTCCGCGGCAGTGAGATCGTCCCTTGCAAGCTCCGCCTTTCCTCTCAATCTCACTGCGTGCGAGTACTCGTATATGTACCCCTTGTCTGCCGTTTCTTCCATGACTCTCGCCAGCTGATCAACGGCCTTGGCAAGCCTTTTCCTGCGGGCTATATCGCCAGGGTCAACGGTGTCGCCTCTTTCTTCAGACATGACTGTCCAAATTTCAGCACGAAGCCTGAGGGTCTTGCACTTAAAAACCTCGTCGTGAGCCTCGAGCTCACCAAGGTCCTCAAACAGAGACACGGCATCATCAATAACGCTGTCCGCCTGTTTGTGGAGGTACTGCATTCGGAAAGAGTAGGCGATGTACATCGTCGCTTTGGCCTCGAGTATCCGCACCCACCTAGGCACTTCCTGCGAAGGAAGACGGTTTGATTGCTTTATGTTGTCTAGCAAACTGAGCACCTTCTGGAATACCTGGCGCGACTCGCCGTACCGATGTTCGTCTGCTAGGGCGCGCGCTTGGCTGAAAAGCAGATTCACTCTTTCCCTCGTGTTTTGGGTGTCTTCACCGAGGCAAGCAAGACGACGACCGACGGTCTCAAGTACGGGAACGTTTATCCCGCGTTCCAGGAGCACCCAGTAGATGAACTCGTCCAGTTCTGGCCCCGAAAGGCCGCTGATCCAGCGACGAAATCGGTCCCATCTGACGGGCCCTTTGACCAAGGAAGGAGCCCCCCACGAGCGGAAGCCGCATGCCTGAGCCAGCCAAATGAGGGGGTTCGCTTCTTCTCGGAATATGTCAATGTGGTCGTAGACCGTTAACCTGTCAGGATTCCTCTCCTGGACCCCCTTGACTATCATATTAAGGTTTCGTGCGTCATGGCAGCACCATAGCGTGGGAGCAGCCGAAACGAGTGGCTCAAGAACCTCATGCATGTCCAGATCGTTTCCTCCATACCCAAATACAACAAGGAGAGGAGTTTCTTCTCTCTTGAGCAGGCCCTCGATATATTCCCTCTTATGGGCGGGAAGGCCCAGAGACACTTGGCTGAGCGTGTGTATGAGTTCGCGCGATGAGTATTCCGGCGACTTCTGACCCTTCCCGATGATTTCCGGAGACTTTAGGGATCCGTGGATCTTTACTACAGGAGGTTTCTCATCCGAGGTCTCTGCGGCCGTGAGATAGTCTTCATCGGAGACGAACATATTGAACTCATCCGGTGAATAACCAGCATCGGACATAGCTTGCTCGAGTAGGTAGTCGAAGTTGGTTGTTATCACCCCTTTGATTTTGCACTCCCCAAGCAATCCCACGACCAGCGTATGAAGCTGATTGTGTGCCGAGACCCCCAGAAGGGTATCCAGCGCGGCCGAGGTGTCGGCTTCTGTCGTGTACCTTAGACCCTCCCACATCATCTCAAAGGGTATCCCGCGGAAAGCCTTCTCTATCCTTCCGCGGGTTGATGTCTTGTGCCGAACGAGGGTGCCGAGTTTCCCACGGGATAGGCACTCGTCCAGTAGAAATTTCTTGACCTCTTGGACGGTCGGTACATTGGATGGGGATGGCCTGCTGATGGCAGAACCGAACAGAAGGAATACGGACTTTGCCTCCTTGACCCTCTGTATGAAGTCAGCCCTCTCTTCGCGCAGGAGTTTTTTGGTAAAAGACGACTGCGTCATGACGATACCCCGCGGTAAAAAACAACGATCCGGGCATACTTCTTATGGTCATTGGCATATTCATAGCCCGCAAGCCTCGCGGAAACCGGCTGGTGATGGCTTCAGCGATGATCTTCTCGTGCCCGAACTTCGTGTGATAGACGACAAGGCCTTTCATTTTCCACTTCCACGTGGCGTTGCGCGCGATTGCGCTTGTCTGTCGTGTCCGCACTCGCTTCTTTACACAATAACAATGTTAAAGCGTTTCAAGCCTCGGTTGAGAATCGCCCAACTTTGAATCTTGCTATTCGATGTGCTTCAATTCCGTTATCTTTGCCCTGGCACGACCTTTAAGCATGATTCGAGGCTTCCCAAAAATATCTACAGTCTCAATAAGTTCTGGCATGGTTTTGAGAATATCCTTCTCTGTGTCCTCGATATTGCTTACTTTCTCATCATACTCGGATGACTCCCTTGGAACGTCCCATAGTTCGTCTCTCATCGTGAAGAGACGCTCCACATTTGGCTCTACAGTTTGGGCGAGTTCCTTATAGGCGGACGGCAATCTTTCAGGGGGCTTAAAGAGTTCTGTTACCACTGCCTTGCCCTGTGTGTCTCTAATTTTCGAACTCCAGTCTTCATAATCACGCAAAATCGCCCGCACGACACTGTCAATGTCCGTCTTTGTTTTTCCTTCTTGTAGTTCTCGCCTGATTGATGTAAGGAATCCATAGAAAGCGTTGAGTATTTTGTTAACTCTGTCTGGATCGAAATAGCTACGTTCAGCTTCTATGAAGGCTTCTGTAAGCTTGTAGTACGAGTCAAGCACCTTTTCGGAAGCGAATAGCACTAGATCGTATTCGCGCATCTTGTGTTCGAGCCCATACAGCTTTTTCACGGAGGCCTTGAATCTTTGCTCGTCTTCACGAGCAAAGATCAATAACTCTGCATAAGGGCTGATGATTGAATAGTAAACGCGTTTCTGTTCGTCGATTCTCCTAGCGTTGTACTCTCTTCTTCGCTGCATCCATTCAGGAATAAATGAAGTTAACAAAGCACCAACGACCACGCCTGCAAGCCCGATTATTGCTGCAAACATCAAATACCCCCTTGGATTGTTCCTGCCACCGACACCATAACTATATACCACCTGAAGCCGATTTCAGCTTCGAAAACTTGCGTGTGACATTTCGTCTAAAGCCTCTGGCTGCCATGGATCGGGCATGACCTGCTATACTCTGCCTAGCACACCCAAGGGGGTTCATTGGTAACAGAAACCAAGATTGAGCAGGAAGTTAGGCAGCGGATTTCTGAGCAATGGCCTCAATTTCAAGAGCGCCGCGACAAGATCCTATCGCGCGCGCAGTCCGGTTCCCCCATCAAGGAACGGGACGTCGAGGACATCTTTCAGGCCTTAGCGGAAGGTCCACTAGGATACGAGGTTGAGCAGCTGAGTACCCAGCGTGATTATGCCGATTTCGCGCTCGTGGACCGGGGATTGAAGTTGGCAGTGGTCGAACTTAAGAAGTTCGGGCAGTTCAGACACGGTGATGCGGAACGACACATCGAAGACACCTTGAAGCAAGCATCAAAGTACGCGGAGAGGCATAGGACCCCTAACATTATGGCCTTCGATGGACAAACGATTGTCTTCGGGCGGTGTAAGGGTGCAGAAGGTGCAATCAACGTCCACCTACACTTCTCCATAGAGGCCGAATCCGCGTCTAGAGAGCTTTACTACCTCACCCACTACGGTATCTTCAGATACCCAAGCGAGGTCCTATACTCGTTCGAATACTTCAGCCAGGAGGACGAGGGTCTGTTCAAGAACCACCATGGGGAGAGGCTCCACCATACCTGCTTCGCTTATGTGGGAGACATAAGGAATAAGGGTACTTGGAATGCCCCGTACAGGAATGCGGACGGCTCCGTGGATACCAAGAGATTGGGACACGCGGTTAACTTCCTTCTGTCTCCCGGTGGTTACCGTGGGAGCAAGGCTTCTTCGATGAAAATCCCCGTCGCGGCCACAACACTGGTCGCGTTGCGTCTGGCGAGGGCCTACGAGGAGATCGGCAAATGGCAGGAGCCTGAGTCGGTGTTCGATAAAGGACATAAACCAGATCCTCAAACACTGCTATGGCTCTACCTCTATCAGCAGGGGTTGGAGAAGAACGTTTAAGCCGCGACTTGTCTAGCTCTAAGCATGGCAAGCTCTATGTCAGTGAATTTTGCACGCTTGATGAAATTGGATGAAGTTACCAGCAAGTTAGAACGTCCAGAATATCCCAAGTTAATGCCGTTTTTTAAAGGTTCGTGGCACTAGATGAAACTTGGTGGAATAGTGCTGAGTTAACTTCCCAAGCTGAAGGTCGCGGGTTCGAGACCCGTTTCCCGCTCCAGAGATCACTGCTTCGGGCTCAGGAACGGACACCATAGGGGATACGCGGACTAAGCCCGACAACGAGGGAGGAATAGAAAATGAAGGTCGACCGCTCACAAGTACCCGTTGCTGGCGGGCACGCCGACAGACTATCCATATTGTTCCTTATGCTCATACTTGTGTTGACGAGCTTGGCAGCCGTATCGGTTACTCGCCTGCCCAAAGCGTTGGCCGGGCCTACGGCAGAGCCGAAGAAGTTCGCGGTCCTTGCCGCGGTCGATGACTATGCCCGGTTCCCCGGTCCGCTCAAGTATTGCCTGGAAGACCTACAGGACATGAGAGACGTACTCGTTAACAACTGTGGCTTTCTCCCCGCCAACGTCTTCGAGCTCAAAGACGCTACGGCCACCACAGCCAACCTCCGCGACACTCTTTTAACCAAGCTCGCACCACAGGTGGGCCCAAACGATACGGTCATCATCTTCTTCTCCGGGCACGGGTGGCCCAACCTCTTCGGATGGGGCGAGGGCCTGTACATGTCCGACGGCATCATCTTCGACTGGCAGCTCAAGGCGCTCCTCTCCAAGGTCCATGCCGGCAAGCTCGCCGTGTTCCTCGATTCGTGCTTCAGCGGCGGGTTCGGAGGCGTGGCAAGAGGCATCCAGGGCAGCTCCAGCCTCTGCGGCCTCTCGGCGGGCGAGGGCCTCGCGCAGAAGCTGAGCGGCACCGGGAGGGTTGTCCTCACGGCTTGCAGAGCATGGGAACTGTCGGACGAATACCCCGACCTTCAGAACGGCCTCTTCACATACAATCTCTGCCAGGCGTTGAGGTCGTCCGCCGCCGACGCCGACGGGGACAAGCGTATCGATACGAGCGAGGCATTCGCTTACTTGTACCCGAGGGTGCTTCAGTACTCGCTGGATGCGCACAAGGCGGATTTTCTCAGGCCAATTCAGCATCCACAGATCTACAACGGCATTCCAGGCGGGCTGGAGCTCGGCAACCTTTGATAAAGAGACAATCGTAGTTGTTCGGCATCACTGCTCAAGCGGGCAGACGTTGCCGCAGGAATGGGTGACCATCTTCATGCCCGGCTCGTGGGCCGTGTCTGTGACACGCATGTACCCTTCGGCGTATAGAAATTCTACCTGCCGCGGGCTGAGCATGGGCTCGTAACGGTGATAGACGGCGTTGGAGTCACGGTACGGATCCGACAAGGATCAAGTGCGACTTCGATCTCACGAGCAAGACATCGGGCAGAATAGAGCGGTTATTCGAGCGGGTCTCCATGCTGGATGAACTCGAGCATCTCTGTGATTTTTTCCTGGGAGGACATCCAGGGCGGGGGTTCCTCGGGGAACCAGTTCCGCTTCTTGAAATCCTCCTCCGGCCACGCATAGGGCAGCTCGATGATGGTCCCCGGCTTCTCTATCGTCTCCACCGCTTCGAGCATGTGCAGCATGATATCTCTGTGCATCTCGCGTTCACCGGGATGCCCCCAGATCATGCCGAAGGGGAACTCCACCGCCACCGCCCGCGGGACCCCGATCTTCTCGGTGATGAAAGGCATGTTGGTAAGGGAGACGGTCACCAGGCCACGCTCTTCCAGACTACGCTGAGCCAGCCCCACGGACTGGTTGCAGAGGGGTCAGCCGGAGGAGAGCAGCACCAGGTCCACGTCCATCTCTTTCAGGCGCTCCGCCATGCGGGGCGCCGTCTCCCGCACGAAGGTACCCAGCCTAGGCTGGTAGCCCATGAAGGTCAGGTGGTATTCTGATATCCCACCGATCCTGCCCTCGACGAGCATAGCCTCGAGCGCCGCGAGGGGTAGCACGCAGTTGTAATCCTTTAGCGCATGGGAGTTCTCGTAATGCAGGTGGGCGACGCGAATATCCTGCTGGGAGATGCCCCGGGG
>Ga0315289_10008975_pt1 | contig 14428 bp, 12 predicted proteins | sample YL17G11_40_MG_FD_203452 | JGI IMG/M metagenome (GOLD analysis project Ga0315289, IMG submission 203452) | Sediment microbial communities from Yellowstone Lake, YNP, Wyoming, USA - YL17G11_40 | ecosystem: Environmental > Aquatic > Freshwater > Lake > Sediment | place: USA: Wyoming | collected...
GCTGGCCATAGGCACGCAGGCCGATGCCTTCGCGCAGGTTATCCATTGTATACAAGTGCTCTTTCCATCTGCTGTCAATTATCTGTAAGAATGCCATACGTTCCAAATGCCGCATCAAGTCCGCGCCGAGAGACTTTTCTTTTTCTTCATAGATATTGACCAACTGTAGGTATAATTTTTCCTTAATAGAGTGCGCGTCTTTCTCTTTGCTGGCCGCGGCATCTAAATCTAAACCGAATTTTAACTTTATGGCGCCCATAAGGACCGCGGAGTCTTTTTCTTTGATGTCTCCGGCATTATCTGCGGCATATTCTGCTATAATCGCCTCTAAAATTTTGTCCACAGCCGTTAAGATATCCTCCTTTAAAGAAGCCCCCTCCAGGATCTGACGGCGCTGCCCATAGATCACTTCCCTCTGTTTATTCATGACATTATCGTACTCTAAAAGCTGCTTTCTAATTTCGAAGTTATGCTGCTCCACGCGCCTTTGCGCCACTTCAATAGACTTGGTTACCCAGGGATGTTCGATGACCTGATCCTCTTCTAGTCCCAGCCTATCCATAACCCCTACCAATCTATCCGAACCAAACAATCTCATCAGGTCGTCTCCCAAAGATACATAAAACCTGGAGGAACCCGGGTCCCCCTGCCTGCCAGAACGTCCGCGCAGCTGATTATCTATGCGCCGCGCCTCATGGCGTTCGGTACCTAAGACATGCAGGCCGCCTAACTCCACCACTTTCTTATGCTCCTCTTCGGTCTCCTTTTTATATTTATACGAAACCTTCTTATATTCTTCTTGATAATTAGGCTCATCGGGTTTTAATTTTTCCTTTAGGAGACTGCGGATCATGTATTCCGGATTACCGCCCAATAAAATATCGGTCCCCCGGCCCGCCATATTAGTAGCAATGGTTACGGCTTTGTATCTACCGGCCTGGGCGACTATCTGCGCCTCCATCTCGTGGTATTTGGCATTAAGCACCTGATGGGGTATGCCGCGCCTTTTCAACATCTCCGAAAGCCGCTCTGACTTATCAATAGAGATGGTGCCTACCAAGACCGGCCTGCCCTGATCGTAAAGCTCAGCGATTTCCTCCACTACCGCCTTAAACTTCTCTTTTTCTGTCTTATAAACACAGTCGGAATAATTTGTGCGGACTAAAGACCGGTTAGTAGGAATAACTACCACGTCTAATTTATATATCGCCTCAAATTCAGCTGCCTCAGTAAAGGCGGTTCCGGTCATCCCCGCCAATTTTTCATACATCCTAAAGTAATTCTGGAAGGTGATGGTAGCCAAGGTCTGGTTTTCACGTTCAATCTTTAAACCCTCTTTTGCCTCCACCGCCTGATGCAGACCGTCTGACCAGCGCCTGCCCGGCATCATCCTGCCGGTAAACTCATCCACAATAATTACCTGACCGTCCCTGACTACATAGTCCACGTCTCTTTTATATAAATTGTGCGCGCGTAACGCCTGGATAATGTGATGCCGCCATTCCATGGTTTCCATTTCGTGGAGATTGGGAATACCTAATGCAGAACAGGCCTTGGATTCACCATCTTCGGTAAGATGGGCGGTGTGCGCCTTTTCATCTACCATATAATCAAAACCGAGCGATAAATCTTCGCCTTTGTATTTTGCATCAATCTCATCTTTTTCTAAAATCGCCCTCCCTTTAAGCCGCGGTATCAACTTGTCAACGATATAGTACTTTTCTGTAGATTCCTCCGCCGGACCGGAAATAATCAAAGGGGTACGCGCTTCATCAACTAATATGGAGTCCACCTCATCCACAATCGCATAATAAAATGGCCTTTGCGCCAGGTCTTCTAAACTGTACTTCATATTATCGCGCAGATAATCAAAACCGAACTCATTATTTGTTCCGTAGGTGATGTCGCAGGAATACGCCTGCCTCCTTTCCTCGTCGGACATCTCATGCTGTATAACCCCGACGCTGAGGCCCAAAAATTCATAGACCGGCCCCATCCATTCGCGGTCGCGCCGGGCCAGATAGTCGTTAACAGTCACGATATGCACACCCTTGCCCAAAAGGGCGTTAAGATATGCGGGCAGGGTCGCCACCAAGGTTTTACCTTCGCCTGTGGCCATCTCGGAAATCCTGCCTTCGTGTAAAACCACGCCGCCGGCAATCTGCACATCAAAGTGGCGCATGCCAATGCTGCGCTTGGCGGCTTCTCGTACTACGGCGAACGCTTCAGGCAATATATCCTCGAAAATCTTATTGCGGGCAATCTTCAGCTTCTCTTTTATCGCCTCTTTTTCCTCGGCAATAGCTGCTAAAGAAATTCTCTCTTCTAAATCCAGTAACTCTTGGCTGTAATCATTGGATTTCTTCAGGATATGCTCTTTGAATTCTACGGTCTTTTCTTTTAACTCTGCGTCTAGAAGACCGGCTATCTTGGACTCCCAGGAATTAACTGCGCCGACTATTCCAGCCAGCTCGACCATTTTATTTATCGAGGGGTTGGGCATCTCCGCATGCAAGACGATATTCGCTGACGGATATCTTTTTTTTATAATAGCCTGTTTCTGTTTTAAGATTTGTTTTCTGATCAGACCTAACATATTAATATTGACTAAGATTAATTGATGTTAGCCGGTGAACCAGTTAGCCTGTTTGCCGGTTAAACCCGCTAACCGGCGGACAGGCAACCGGTTAACCATATGGTGTCTCATTTAACCTGTATTTTCAGATACGCCTGAATAAACTCATCTATGCCGCCATCCATCACCTTGGCGACATTGCCGGTTTCGTAATCGGTGCGGTGGTCTTTTACCATACTGTAAGGATGCATCACATAAGAACGAATCTGACTGCCCCATTCAATCTTCTTCTTCTCGCCCGCGTATTGCCTGAGCAGTTCCTGCTCTTTCTTTTTCCTCTCTGACTCATACAGCCGCGCCTTTAATATCCGCAGGGCCGTCTGTTTATTCTGATGCTGAGAACGCTCATTCTGACACTGCACCACTATTCCCGTGGGCACATGGGTAATCCTTACCGCACTATCGGTCTTCTGCATATGCTGGCCGCCCGGACCAGAGGCACGGAAGGTATCAATCGCTAAATCCTTATCCTCAATCTTAATTTCTGCGTCTTCTTCTATCGCGGGGATAACGTCTACGGAGGCAAAAGAAGTATGTCTGCGTTTATTGGCGTCAAATGGCGAGATACGCACCAGCCGATGCACGCCCCGCTCTGCCTTTAGATAGCCGTAGGCATATTCCCCTTCGATAAGAACCGTGATATTTTTTATCCCTGCCTCTTCGCCAAAGAGCACATCGGTAGTCTTTAAGCTGTATCCCTGCTTCTCGGCATAGCGGCTATACATCCGCAAAAGCATTTCCGCCCAATCACAGGATTCTGTGCCGCCTGCACCGGCATTGATGCTTAAAATAGCGCCATTGCGGTCAAAACGGCCGCCCAAAAAGACTCTGAATTCTAATTTATCCAGTTCGCTTAAAAGACCGTTTATATTTTGAGCGAGGTCGGCGATTAAATCCCTATCCTCTTCTTTTACAATCTCACTAAGTTCGTTTAATTCCTGGTACTTCTTAAGGGCATCTTCCCACGGCTCAACCGTCGACTTTAGAGATTTCAGCTGCTTGACTGTCTTGGCAGAACCCTCCTGATCATCCCAGAATCCCGGAGAAGACATCCGAGAAGAAAATTCATCCATCTGTTTCTTTTTATTATCAATGTCAAAGATAACCTCGTAAGGATTCCAGGTGGGTCTTTATTAACAAGAGTTTCGCTTTTATATCTTCTAACATATAATACCTCCCTCGCAGTAACTAAGTTAACTGGGATTAACCGATGTTAGCCGGTTAGCCAGTTAACCGGTTAACCTGTTAAACCCGCTAACCGGCTTACCGGCTTACCGGTTAACCCCACTTATGCCCTCTTAATCCCTTTTAAGGCCAAATCAAACTCGTCTCTATTATCCGAGAAACCTACTGCTTCCTCTTCGGTAATCTTGCCCTCTTTGACCAGTTTTATCAAGGTCTGATCAAAGGATTGCATACCAAAAACCGCTCCATCCTCAATAAACTGGGGTATCTCCCAGACCTTGCCTTCTCTAATCAGCCGGCTGATGGTAGGAGTAACTAACATTACTTCATAAGCCGGTACGCGGCCAATATCTCCTTTTAACGGCACTAACCTCAAAGAAATAACGCCTTTCAATAGATAGGACAATTGAATCTTGACCTGGGGGTGCTGATGCGGCGGGAAAAAATTAATAATCCTTTCCACGGTCTGACTGGCATTTATGGTGTGTAAGGTACTTAAAACCAAAACCCCGGTCTCTGCGGCAGTCAACGCCGCAGACATGGTTTCCGCATCGCGGATATTGGAGATGTAGATGACATCCGGACTCTGCAGAGTAAAGGCACGCAGGGCGACGCCGTAAGAAGAAACATCTATGCCTAACTCTCTTTGGTTGATAATCGAATTCTTATCTTTAAAGGTGAATTCGATAGGCTCTTCCACGGTTAAGATGTGCTTATTGCACTTGCTGTTGATATATTCAATCATACTGGCAATGGTGGTAGATTTACCGCTGCCTGCGCTGCCGGTTAAAAGCACCATGCCACGGGTCTCCAGCGACAATCTCTTTAATGTCTCAGCGGGCAGATTAAGTTCCTCAAAACTCTGGATGACGTTACGTACGCTTCTGATAACCATAGAGGGCGAAGTCCTCTGGATAAAAACGCTTACCCTGAACCTGCGGTCAAGCTCATCCGAATATAAAGCAAAATCCATATCCAGGTTTTTCTTAAAGGCCTCTCTCTGTTGGGGGGTGGTGATTTCTTCGGTTGCTTTTATCAAGTCATCCAGGCTCAATATCTTATCCCCTACGGGTATAACTTTTCCGTCTTTCCTTAAACGCGGGACACCGCCGGCGCGACAGAATAAATCCGAGGCATCCATTTCCACCATCTCTTTTAACAATCTCCTGATATCCATTTCTACCTCCGGTGAGCATTCCAGTTTATGTGCTCAATTATTATAACACAATTTCCTGATTTGTCTTTCCAGATTTAAAAGTTTTTCTTTGGCCTTCCTGCCCCATGCATATCCCCCGGTCTTCCCGCTGGATGCAATCACGCGGTGGCAGGGAATAATTAAAGGATAGGGATTATTTTTCAAGACCTGCCCCACTGCCCGATATGCCCGCGGCCGGCCGGCCACAGCGGCTACCCATTTATAAGTGCGCACCTCGCCCAGCGGTATCTTCAATACAACCTTATAGACTTTTCGGGCAAAAGATGTCATGTTTATATGTTATCCGCTGAGCCAGTTAACCGGTTATCCGGTTAAAAACTGAACCCGCTAACTGGCGAACAGGCAAACCCGCTAACCGGCAAACCCGCTAACCCAATTTATTTACCAATTATTTTTTTTCTATGCAATAAATGATGATACGAAATCGCAAAACGATGTGCCTCATCGCGAATCCTACGAATGAGGTTTAACGCCGGGGTATCTGATTTCAGTTTTATGGGCTGGGCCTTACCTTGAATATATATATGCTCTTCTTCTTTAGCAATACTCACTACGGATAGCTGTATGCCCAACGCCGCAATCTCTCTATCCGCCACCATAAGATGCGCCCGGCCGCCGTCAATCAGCACCAAATCCGGCAAAGGAAGCCTATTTTGCAATAGTCTCGAATAACGCCGGCGCACTACCTCGACAAGCATCTTATAATCATCTATTCCTTTCACGGTCTTAATGCGGAACCTGCGATAATTGTTTTTGTCCGGGGATCCTTTAAAAAAACTCACCATTGATCCGCAGGCCTCACTTCCGCTTATGTTAGATATGTCAAAGGCCTCGATTCTCTCCGGAAGCTTATTTAACTTTAATAAATTTTTTAAGTCCTCTGACTCGGAAAGACTCGTAAGACTCCCTTCGCTCTGACCGATAGTGCTGAGGGCGTTAATCTGGTCGCGGACTTTGGCCGCCTCCTCAAAATTTCTGGCGGCCACTGCACGCTGCATTTGCCCGCTTAATTCTTTTATCAATTCCTCGTATCTTGATTCCAAGAAAAGTTTTATCCGCTGCATTATTTCCTGATATCGCGCTGAATCGATTTTCTTGATACAGGGCGCCGGACAAAGTCTTAGCCGCCAATAAAGACAAGCCTCCTCTGGCATATTTTTGCAAGAGCGGAAACCAAATATTCTACGGATTATTTTAACCGCCTCACGCAGCAGCTTTGCGTTGGTATAAGGACCGAAATATAAATCCCGCCCCTTCTTATCATCCCTATACGCTACAGGAGAGAAAGGGCGGGATAAAGAGCGGTCGTTCTTTTGCCGGCCCTTTCTTCTCATTATAGAAACCACCGGAAATTCTTCATCTGTAATTCTTACCCAAGGGAAAGATTTGTCGTCCTTTAAGTCGATATTATACTGGGGTTGATTCTCCTTGATTAAAGAGGCCTCTAAAATCTGCGCCTGCGCCTCCGAAGGGGTCAGCCGATATTCTATGTCTCTAATCTTGGAAACCATAGTCTGATTCTTGGTATCCAGCGGCCGGTTAAAATAGGACTGCACCCGTTTTTTGAGCGCCTTGGCCTTGCCGATGTAGAGAATCCTGCCGCCTGAGTCCTTAAATATATAGACGCCAGGCACATTCGGTATATCCGCGACTATCTTTCTTAGCTTATCAGTACTCATAGTTAATCACTGGTACCCCAGAGCCCCAGTCCCCAGGGACCCAAACCCCAGAACCCAGTCGCAGGTTTTCGTACGGCGTACCGAGTACGGCGTACCGCGCTTTTCGTATTGCGTATTGCGTACGGCGCAAAAACTACCTTCGTACCCTATTCCCTTCTGCTAACTCGTGAATTCACGAACGTAATAACGCACCAAGATGAACCTCCAGGTTCATTTTCTCTTATTAGCCAGCCATCTCCACAAGTCCCGCAGCTCCGAAACCCTGAAGATAAAACAAAAAAGCGCATATGATAAAACGCCGCAACTGATAGAGAGGGATAAATTAAGATATTTATTGATGCTGATACCGGAAACAAAGTAACACACTAGACCCATCCCCAGACTTGCGGCCAGGATACGCAGGAAAGAATCAAAAATCGCTCTGATATTAAAAAGAGATAGCCTCTTTTTTAAGATAAAAAATAGAGCCAAGAATGTAGTAATTCCGGATATAGATGTCGCCAGGGCAATCCCATTGATTTTCATCGGGTACATCAGGACGGAATTTAAAAAGACATTGATGCCTAAGGCCAGGGCAGCTATTTTTGTCGGCGTGACGGTGTCCTTCAGCGCGAAAAAACAAGATTGCAGTATCCTGGTGGCGCCGTAGGCAAATAAACCGATACTGTAGAAGAAAAGGGCATGGGCAGTGATATTTACGGAATGAACATCAAACCTGCCGCCGCCAAAAAGCGTCCAGATAATCGGACGGGCTAAAACCATAAATCCTACCGAAGCCGGCAACATCACAAAGAAGTTCGCGCGCAGACTAAAGGTAAGCGTCTGTTTTAATCTATCGTAATTATCTTCTAAGGCCTGGTCAGAAAATGTAGGCAGAATGGCCTGGGAAAGCGCGGTAGAGAAAATCCCCAAAGGAAAAAGGATCAACCGATAGGCAAAATATAATATGGCTACCCCTCCTTCGCCGACAATCCAGGCCAAAGAACCAAAGATTGAATCCACAAAATTATTTAATTGGTAAATGCAGGAACTCAGCATGCGCGGTAACATCAGCCTGCCGATAATCTTTGCTGCGGGATGCTGAAATTTTTTAAAGAGAGTCAATCTGAAACCTTTTTTATAGAGTATGGGTATCTGCACTGCCAATTGCATTACTCCGCCTACCAACACCCCCAGGGCCAGACCTTTTATCCCTTCTCCAAAAAGTAACGCAAAGACAATTATAGAGATATTTAACAGGCAAGGCGCAAAGGCAGGAACAGCAAAGTGTTTCAAGGAATTAAGTATCCCCATAGAATACGCCGCCAGACTGATTAATAAAATATACGGGAAGATGATACGGTTCAATCTTATGGTAGTCTCTAATTTATGGGGGTCAGAGATAAAACCGGGGGCAATCAGCCGGACAATCAACGGAGAGAATATTATACCCAAGAGGGTAATTGCCATTAGTATAATCAAAAGTAGATTTAACACCACATTAGCTAACTCCCAGAATTCTTCCCTGGTGTGTTTTGCGCAATATTGCGTAAACACCGGCACAAATGCGGCGTTGGTCGCACCTTCCCCGACAAAATCGCGGAAGAGATTAGGAATCCTAAAGGCAATCACAAATGCCTGGGCATAGACATAGACGCCGAATAATCTGGCGATGACTACATCGCGGGCAAACCCTAATAGGCGTGAACAAAGCGTGGCAAATCCGATGAGACCGGCAGATTTAGCAATCGATTTGTTTATTGACATAAGTTTACAATTATGCTATAAGTTATCGGTAAACTTACCCCCACACCAATTGGGTTATAGCATAGGCTAAGCATCCAATTGGTGTGGGGGTTCAATTCGCACAATAACTTATGTCGCTGCGAGCGAAAGCGAGCGCTCTATAAGTTATGTACTCATTAACGGAGGAAGATATGCCAAGACGCCGAAGCTCCATAAAAAGAAAAAGGGCGGATAAAAAAAGACGCCTGCACAATATAAAGATAAAACAGCAACTAAAAAAAGTCTTAAAGAAATTCCAGGCGCTCCTGAATAAAAAGGATAATAACGAAGCCAGGGCATCCCTGGGAAAAGTATTTTCTTTGCTGGATAAGGCAGCCAAAAAAAGAATCATCCATCCCCAAACTGCCAACCGTAAAAAATCCCGCTTAGCTAAAAGACTGAGCAAGACAACATAGGTTTACCACCAACTTTTCTAAGGCAAAAGATGGTTTTAACCTGCCGGTCTTGATCTCAAGGTCGCAGTTTAAGATAAGCTTAAGCTGTCTCCTTCTATCCAGCCGAACATGAGTGTTTCTCTGATAGACATACCTTAGCCCACCGAGAATCCGCTCCGGCCTTTCACCGTTTTTCAAAAGCTGGTTTAATATTCGCAAGGCATATGGCGGCTGCCTTTGTTCGATGTAGCGGCTGAGCGTAAAGGTATCGGGTCTGGCGTCTTCTTTAAAGCGATATACCTGGCTATATTTAGAGATATGACTGAAAAATTCGTCTTGGGCAGGATCGCCTTTATACGTAAAGGCGGAATTGATATCTAAAACCAGGATTACACCCGGATAAGGATTCCTGATGTATTTCAAAACAAAATCTTTGATTTCTTTCTTAAGGCCCTCTGCGCCCCTTATCACCACCAGCCTTCTCTTTGCCCGCACCGGCATACAGAGCAGCTTCTCCTGCAGGTGGTGCAAACTCAGTTCCCTGGCATGCAGTATATCCAGGTTAAACTGCTCTACTTCTTTGTCCAGAAGATCTTGCCTTAATTGCCTGAGTTTTACATCCTTCGAGAGGCTGTCCTGACCGATGAAGAGATATGCGGCGCTTTCTTTCTTTACCATTGCTCAACCGTGCGTTCCACAATCCTTTTGGCTAAATCAGTGACGGCGTCGTTTATGGCCGTGGCTTCGGACTTCGCGGAACTGCCGGTAGTGAAATAGGTAGTATCTGCGGTGAAGTTCTTTTCTTCCCAGACCAGCTTATCGTCTTTATTATCCCAAAGGGTAAGGTTTACCACTAAATTAACCCGGTATTCCTCCACCTCATCGCTGTCGCTATATCTCAAGGGGTCTTTGCGGAACTCGACGAGCTCGCCCCTTAAAATCAGATCTGCGGCTTCCTCTTTTGCGATTTTCAAATTTCCGTCGAGGAGAAACTTGTTTATGACGGCCCTGGTGATATCCGTCTCTAGATATGGCCGGTAGATTTTATACTTATTTCCTACATCCGTCTCTTTAGTAATGTCTATCTTATTCACAAAGGAAGCTATATATATAGTCCTGAATTTATTCGAGATCATGGAGCGTGTAGTATAACCGCAACCCGCAAGCTGCAAGCTAGAGGTCGCAAGCCCCACGCCAAAAATCAACAGTTTTACAGCTGAAAGCTGAAACAAATATTTATTATATATATGTCTCATTTCCTCTTCTCCATCATCTGCAACCTCTCCCGGGCTTTGGCTGCCCAGCTGCTGCCAGAATGACTCTTGACGATATCGCTGTAGTAAATCTTGGCTGACTCGTATGCCTTTTGTTTTTCATAAAAGCGGGCAATGTTAAAATTTGCCTCTGCCTCTTTTTCCCTCAGCTGTTCAATGTTCTTTTCTGCGTCACGCGACAAAACCGCATCGGGATGCTCCCGGACAAATTCTTGGAACTTCCCCTTTGCCTCAACGGTTGCCCACTGGTCATAATCAGGGCTGCGGGAAACGGCTGCCCGACAGGCAGCAATCTGAAACTTCGCTGCCTCTACCCATTCACTTTTAGGATAATTGCTGATTACTTTATTAAACGCCTCCTCTGCCTCATAGTATCTCATCAGGCCCTTTAAAACCAACCCCAATTTGTATTGCGCGGCAGCGGCAAACGGACCATAGGTAGAATTTTCTATAACCTTATTGAATATCTCTATAGCGGGATTCTCGACCGGCAGGGATACCCCTAATGCCTTGCGTTTTTCGCCACCCATAAATCTTTCCGCAATCTTATATTCCCGTTCGATGATATCCTGAATCCTCTCGGAAAAGGGATATTTGTCCACCGCCTTCTGATAGGCGAGGTACGCCTCATAGGGGCTACCTTGCACTTCTTCAATAAGCCCAAGATAATACTGGCTCTCCGAGGCCTCAAAGGATTTAGGATAGGCCTTGAGCAGCTTCTTGAATTCGCGCTTTGCTTCTTCGTAAGTTTCTAGCTCATAAAGGCCCTGGGCAAAATCAAACTGCTCTTTAGGCGTAAGCTTGACTACGGTCTTAGGATTTACCCACTTGCCGGTCCTGGGAGTCCAAATCCAATAGGCGTAACTAGGAGAAACGGATAAAGAAATAAAAATAAGAGAAATTATAAATAGGCGTTTCATAATGTGTTAAATTTAGCATATATATCAGATTTTGTCAACCCCGCCCTTTATTACTTTGACATATGTTACCACAGAAAGGGCGGGGTCAACCCCGCCCTTTCTTAAAAGAGAAATTAAAAACTGATATAAGTAGAGCGTAATAAAGCAAAACGTAAATAAAAGATAAACTGGGCAATTTAAAATATGCTCCCGGGATACCGACTAAGAAATAATGAATCTTAAATAATATTAAAACAAGCAACTCGTTAGTTGTTGCGAATATTGGAGCCAAAGAAGGAATTAACATGCCGATTAAACCGAAACTAAACCCTGTAGTCGTAATAACAGCCGAATAAGGGACAATAATCATATTTGCCAATACGGTAATAGTTGTGAAAGTTTTGAAGTAAAAGGCAATTAGAGGCATGAGTCCAATCCAGGCTGCGAATGACACGGAAAAAGTTAAGATTAAAGAGCGCAACCACGGTATTTTATCTAACTTTTCCGGAAATAAGGATTTGATCTTGGGCGATAGCCATACAATGGAAACTACGCTCAAAAATGAAAGCTGAAAACCGATCTCAAAAAGCTGCCAGGGGTTAACTGCCAGTATTATCGCTGTGGCAATCGAAAGAGAATTATAAATATTAACCTCACGCTCAATAAAATAGGCTGACATGAATATGATCGCCATAACGGTTGCGCGCACCACCGGAGCGCTTGAGCCGGTTAAGATACAGTAAACAACCAGTAGCAATATTGTAAGAAGATACCGCGGCTTCCTGGGAATTTTTATTATTTTTAAGATTAATAAGATTATAAAAGCCACTATGCCCACATTAAAGCCTGAAATTGCAATTATGTGGATAGTGCCTAATTTCATTAGAATATCCAACAAATACTGAGACAGATCCTGCCTATCTCCTAAGATAAGGGCGTTAATTATGCCTGCTGAGAAAGGGGATAAATTCCTAACAATCACCCCTCTCAACCGATGTTTTACTTTGAAGGAAAATGCTTTTAGAGGATTACCGGCTTTTTTGTCCAACTCTTTAACCATGCTATCCTTTTTTACGCTAAGTATACAGTAAATGCCTTGATGCTTTAAATAATTCCTATAATTGAATTCGCTTTTAGAAAAAGAAAATGGACGATACAGCTTGCCTTTTAAAAATAGTCTGTCTCCATAGGAAAATCTATTCTTTATCCCGCCTAACATTGATTCCTGCCCGTCCGGCAGGCGGGCGTCCTCGGCAGAAAAGACTTTAACTAAAACCTGACCGCAAGTTTTCTGCCAAGTTTCATTTATTCCTAATTTCTCTGCCTTGAGGATAAAAGATACCTTTTTGCCTTGAAAAATAGGGTCATTATCAATAACGCCTATTAGAGAAACAGAATCGCTTTTATAGGGAATTAATTTGGCGATATGGCAATTAGGCAGGATTTGAGAATTTCTTAACAACGCGGCGCTCAGAAAGAACACGGCACATAGAATAAGAATAGTAAATTTGCTGTTTTGTTTTATGAAAATAATACTGAGCACTAAGAAAAGAAAGGCGACTAAACAAAGAATAAAGAATGGGATCCTAAGGCATGCCGCAGTTATTATACCTAAACAAAAAACTAAAGTTAATGCGGGTAAAGGTCGCTTCATTCCACGAAAAATAATTCTTTTAATTTGTTATACCTATAACCATTGATGCCTTTTATCATTTTTAAATCTTCTAAATTCCTGAATCCGCCGTTTTGCTTTTGGTATTCCATAATGCGCTGGGCCAATTTTTCTCCGATGCCCGGAACGCTGATCAGAGTCTCTTTATCCGCTTTATTCAGGTCAACCTTGAAGATATTTTCACCGGGAAAAACTAAGGCCTGAATGGAGGAATATTTTTTACCCAGAAAATTCACCCCTATCCCCACTAAAGCGACAATGATTAGGAAAAGAATAACCTTCCGCTCCTCTTTAGTCAGACTCAACATAGAAATATCCTTTCCTGCTGCCTCAACCCCGACTCATAGGATATGCCAAAATTCTCTTCCATCCCCTTTCGGGGACGTCGCTTTGGCTCCAGCAATTTTGGCATATTCGTCGGGGTAAGTTCGGGCATACAACTTACGTCGCTTGCCGCACAAGCGGCACGCCGGCTGCTCCGATTAAGCCGGGCGACCGCTCCGTAAGTTGTGCCCTCACTTATAATAGACGTAAAGGCAGGCTAAATCTAACAGGATTTTTTCAATGAGCGCATAACTTATGGAGGCGGTAGCCGACATAAGTTATATGCGCGAATTGACCCTTGCCACGTAAGATTCCGTTTTACGTGTTGTCGTCTTCGTGGCAAGGGTAAACCCAGACCCATAACTTACGGAGTGAGCGTAGCGAACGCACGTAAGTTATCCGGCCGAATTAATCCCGATAGCTGCGAGTAGATTTCGAAGAAATATACGAAGCGTATAGCTATCGGGATTAGCGATTAAACTACGAGGTTGACGAGTTTTTGGGGTACGAAGATGAAACTCTTGGGGGGTTTATTCTGTATCCAGGGCTTCAATTTTGCATCTGCCAGCACCAATTCCTTAAGCTTATCTTCGGAGATATCGGCGGGAACCTCAATCTTGGAACGCACCTTGCCGTTTACCTGAATCACAATTATAACTTTTTCTTCAATTAACATCCGGGGTTCGTATTTCGGCCAGTGCGTTTTAAAAATACTTCCCGTATAGCCCAAACGCTGCCATAATTCTTCGGCAAAATGCGGCACAAAAGGACCGAGCATCATTATCAAATTAGCGTAAATCTCTTTATCTGCCCCTGACTGGTAAATAGCGTTCACGTATTCCATCAAACTGGCAATGGCGGTATTAAATTTAAAACTCTCGATGTCTTCGCTGACCTTCTTGACTGTCTTATGCATCGTCTTGATTAAGGAGGCATCGGCCTTTTCTTTTAAATTATCCTGTATCCGCCAGACCCGATTTAAGAATTTAAAGGCGCCTTCCATCCCTCGGTCATCCCATTCCAATTCTGTCTCAGGCGGAGCGGCAAAGAGAATAAACATCCGCAAGGTATCTGCGCCATATCTCTTGATGATAGTATCCGGATCAACAATATTACCGCGCGATTTAGACATAACTTGGCCATCTTTTAAGACCATGCCTTGGGTAAGCAAACGGACAAACGGCTCATCCACGCCGCAAGAAGAAGCGGAAAAATCAACCATCCCTAAGTCCTTAAAAAATTTGGTAAAGAAGCGCGAATATAGCAAATGTAAAATCGCATGCTCAATGCCGCCGATATATTGGTCAACCGGCATCCAATATCCGGCCTCCTGACGGTCAAATGGACCTTGATTAAACTTAGGGGAACAGAATCTTAAAAAATAC
>Ga0315289_10008978_pt1 | contig 14426 bp, 12 predicted proteins | sample YL17G11_40_MG_FD_203452 | JGI IMG/M metagenome (GOLD analysis project Ga0315289, IMG submission 203452) | Sediment microbial communities from Yellowstone Lake, YNP, Wyoming, USA - YL17G11_40 | ecosystem: Environmental > Aquatic > Freshwater > Lake > Sediment | place: USA: Wyoming | collected...
CGCAAATACCGTTAGTTCATCTCAAGCCGCTCGCCATAAAAGGACGTCGCTGGGCTCTCTGCCAAAGGTGATCCGGCGAGATAACGAAGTGTTAGAAACACCACACTAGTCGGTCTGAGCTAGCTGAAAAGTCACCCAACCGGACCCAAGTTGATATTGACAGGTGCTGCTTCAGGAGTATAATGGCACTGAAGGCAGAGAGGGGTGTGACAGCATCAGGTGAGCCTTCAGAAAGGAGATGTGTATATGAGTGACAGTGGTCGGAGGTGTTCTGTTTAAACAGAACACCTCCAGACGAGGACAGGACCATCATCAGGTGGTCCTGTCCTAATTTTTTGTCAACTCGCAGCCATTAACCGCTAACTTGTAGGTTCAAGCCATGTTCAGAAACCTATCGCCAGCAATTACATAAGAAAAAACTGGTGCCTAGCTTGCGTTCTGCTGTCGGCCAAAGCTATCATGAGCCTGACATCTCTAGGAATTCGGATTTGCCCCTTACTCTGGGACTCAGGTCATGTGATAGCCATACTCTCCACTGAACAAAAGGCAAGGTTGTCAGCGCACCGCCTGGGGAGCACGCCCTTAACAATCACTCAGTTTGTTAACCCGGGCGCACTCCGAGCACACGGAAGTAGCACCGTTTCAAGAATAGCGTTTAGCTGTGTCTCAATCTCCGTCTGTGGTAAGGTACTCGAAATTATTGACAAACCCGTCATGCGAGGGTATGATGCTATTGATAAAAGTAGTAAACTTTGGCTGAAAGCGGGTATGCAGGAAGGGCCCAGTAAAGGGTTACGATTGCGGCAGAAGACCTAGCGATTAATGTCCAGGAGGGTCATCAGATACTTGATGTAGTCTAAGATATAATATAGGCGATATCGGCCTATACTGACAGCTTGGCATTTGTCAATCAGCTGCTAAAGTGGTTTGATTCTGCAGGGTGGAACAAACAGAGATGAGTGAGAATGATGGTGGAAATCTGAGGTGAGACGCAGCACGGAGACTACCTCCGGTGGACAATGCGAGGCTAGTTTGTTTTTTACAGGAGGCAGTGACAAGCGATGTGAGCCCCTCGATCTTGTCCAAGAGATGATATAGGCATTGGCCTATACTGATAGCCTGGCATCTGTCAATCAGCTGCGAGGGTGGTTTAATTCTTTGGGGTGGAGAAAATAGGGATGAGTGGGAAGAGGATGGAGACGTAGGGCAAGACGCAGCGCGGAGGATCGCTCCAGTGTACAGTGCCAGGCTAGTTTGTTTCTGGCAGGGTTTTACCGGGGAACACGATGTGGCGTGGAACCTAAAGGGCACTCCTAGGACACAGCCGGTACCAACGGCAAGATGGAGAGGTACCACCGCACGGTGAAAGGGGAAATCAACCTCTTGCCCTATGAGATGCCTAGTGCACTAGAGGAAGCGATCAGATCTTTTGTCCAGCGTTACAACTACCAGCGCTACCATGAAGCCCTGGGAGATGTAATTCCCTTTGATGTCTATACTGGACGGCATCTTCAGATACTACAGCGCAGAAAGGAGGCACAAGCAAGACACTGGAGGCAAGAAGGAGTCACAGTAGCACTGTCAGGGGGCAGAGCTTTGGGCCCTAAAGTGTCTGTTATTTCCAGGGCCCAAATGTCCCACTTTCGCTGGAGCTGTTGCCGAAGTCCTTGCTCAAAGCTGGCGGCAGACGCTTTTCAACCGGAAACCGAATCCGCACGACGGGTCTGAAGTGAGTTCGGCAACACCCCCCGCTGACGACATACAGGTGTCGGTGCTCAAATGAAGGGAGGTGGCCATGTTTCACACTATCGGAGAAGCGGCAGGCGAAATCTGGAAACTGATTAAGGAGGAAGGCCCGTTGAGTGTCTCTGCCGTAGTGAGTAAGACGAAGCGACCACGGGCCATTGTCTACATGGGTATTGGGTGGCTTGCTCGAGAAGATAAGCTGGTATACACCCAGGCGAAGCGAGGGATGTTACTCTCCTCGAAATAACAGGCCCTCGGCGGGAAGAACTCAGATCACTAACGGTTGGGGGTGGAGCGATGTACGCAGAAGCAGCTCTTTGCGAATATCTGAGAGAAGAGATATTGCCCCAGCTTGCCCAGGCTCCTTATGGAGATATAGAGGTTATAAGGCTGACTTGCGAAAGACCCGTCTATCTCTTCTTCGAGAAGGAAAAAAACATAATGGTGGTCGGGAAGTCTTTTGATTGCGGCGGCATCCCGCTGGAAGACGCGTTGCTGGAAATGGAAAAGGAATACTTGAATCTAAGGCTACTTCGAGAAAGATTCAGAATGAACGTAGATCCTGATAAGGTGGTAGCCCCATTGGGCAAAAACAAAGAGCTATCTGCCTTACTGGTTACGGAGAAGGCTCCAGGTCAGACACTCAATCACTACATAGCAAGAGCTATTTGCGAGCAACAAGCCCCAGAGCTTTTCACAAAGTTGAGCTACCTGGCAAGATTCTTTGTCAAGCTTCACTGCAGTAGCGAGACTGATAGGCCAAATTCTCCTGATTTGCCTCAATGGTATATGGAGAAATTATTGAATTCGCTGGCAGAGGGGCCCTTGGGTTCGGAAGAGAGAAACAGCATTGAGAGATATGCAGCCCGATGGTGGAATGAAAACAGCATTTTTACTTCAGACAGAGAGTTAGTTGTTCACGGGGACGCTACTCCCACCAACTTTTTTTTCCAGGACGAAAAGGTGATAGCCATCGACCTAGAGAGAATGAAATGGGCTGACCGGTGTTGGGATTTGGGATTCATAGCCGCCGAACTAAAGCACCATTTCATGTGGCGTACTCAAGATCACTGGGCTAGCGAACCATTTATTGGGCATTTTCTCTGGGAATACGCTGTCCACAAGGGTGATACCCAGTTCTTCTATACGATCACCCGCAAGCTGCCGCTTTATATGGCCCTGGGACTGCTACGGATTGCCAGAAATCCCTGGCTGGGCGAACCATACAGAAAGGGCTTGATCATGGAGGCTGAGCAGTGCCTAAGATACGGGCTATAGTCTTTGACTATTATAGCACCCTCATAGATATTGAGACAAAGGAGGCTAAAGAGGAGGTCTTCCGCTATCTTTCTCTCTATTTACAGTACTATGGGGCAAACATAGGCGTCGACAACTTGAAGGCCGCCTTTGCGCGGGAAAAGGAGCGTTGCGTTAGGACAAGCAGTGAGCGCTATCCAGAAGTGGACCTGGAGATTGTGTTTAAGAGAATCCTCGACAAGGAGGGGCTAGCTAATCCCTTTCTGGCAGAATCCAGCTGCAAGCTGTTTCGACTTCTCAGTCGGGAACGTTTCCAGCTTTTTCCGGACAGCCTGCCTGTGCTAAGGGAGATAAAAACAAACGGATACCCTTTGGCTGCAGTCTCCGATGCTCAGAAGGCGTTTTGTCTGGATGAAGCTAGAATTCTGGGGCTAGACCAGTTCTTTGATCATATCGTCCTGTCGACGCAATTCGGGTTCAGAAAACCTGATCCCAGGCTTTTTGCCATTGCCTGTAGCTTGCTAGACATTCCTCCGGCGGAGTCTGTTTATGTCGGCAACGACCCGGACAAGGATGTGGAAGGAGCCAAACAAATCGGCATGCAGGTCGTATTGCTGAACAGGAAGCCCGAAGACATGAATGAGCGAATAAAGCCAGATTTCTACGCCGACAATCTCTGGAAAGCCTGGGATTGGATAAAAAGCAGGGGTTAGGTACCAAATGTCACAAGAGCAACGCGTGCTGCGGCTAGAACGCAGAATACTCCCTTCGGGTGACCCCCAGGTGACGAACGCAATCCACCTTAACAGGGAGGCAAGGCTCCGACTGAAACTTTCTTGTTACCAACTGACGCTTTGACTATACTTTATTAGTGAAGACAAATAATTGATTCGTCTCGCGAATAGAAAAGAGGATGCTAAATACGAGATGAAGGTCGGTATTCTCGGATCCAAGTATGAAACATTTATCAACGATGTCATCTCCAACCTGAGTGGAGTTGACGTAGAGTTCCTTTCCTTCCACCAGCAGGCAGTGCCAATCTCTGGTGATTATAGAGTCATTGTTGATAGAGCAAGCTTCTACCACACCTTCTTGAAGGAAACAATGAAAAATCTAGCTTTAAGCGGCACCTATGTCATTAATAACCCGTTCTCCGCCACAGCAACTAATAAGATAATCGATATTAGAATAGGTAACACCCTCGGAATTTCGTTTCCAAAAACCTTTGTCCTGCCTGGTGCGAACCTTGCTGACGAAACAGAAGAGTGGATAGGAGAACCGGTGTGGGAGCGAATAATTGACGAAGTAGGTTTGCCTTGCATACTAAAGCCTTTTGACGGTTATGCGTGGACGAACGTCTATACCGTCAATTCGTCAGAGGAGCTAAAACAGGTCTATTATTCAATGAGTCCCAGCCAGGTTATGCTGGTTCAAAAACTGATTAGATATAAAGATTATTATAGAGCTTTTTGCTTCAGCAAGAAGGATGTGCTATTTGTCAAATGGATACCAAAACCCTTTAGCATGGGCCAATATCTTTACTCAGTTTTGAAACCGATAGAAAATATGACGGACACCCTGACTAAGCTCACTATTGACTTGAATACTTGCCTAGATTTAGATGTGAATGCAGTGGAGTGGTGCATTGACGAAGACGGACATCCCTGGATTATCGATGCTTTCAATGAAGTCCCCGAGATCAACAAAGAGGCACTTCCTGAAGCATATTATAACTGGATGGTACAAAAGTTCGTGGAGTGTATCGAGGATAAACTGGATTCCAATCAGAGAAACAAGACCATTTTTCTATTGCAAGAAGAGCTTAGTGATAGCGTTTTTCGCATTTATCCTCCACACCTCACCTAAAGACTTAGTCTCTACAGGTACGGCTTTACGGTACGACTTGAGCAATAGCTTGATTTGTTAAGCCCTCATGGCCTTATGATAAGAACACACCACTCGGAGCCAAGGTAACAATTCTCCGTGTTGTTCAATCATCTTTCCCAAAGTTCTTGCCTTTATCATCTGCAACTATCAAGCGTACGATAACCGCATAAGATTCTTCATCCTCAAGAGCTTGTTGATGATTAGAGGTCAGGTCTCATCCATTTTGCCGATCAGGCAAAGGCTAACTGCTCGGAGTTTGTGGCTGATCGTTCAACAGATTTGCAAAGTGGCTTCAGCAGGAGCTTGAAGCCTTAAGTGGGGTGCATTGTTTAGCTGATGATTCGGGGAAGGGAATGGCTATCCAGTGGCCTGAACCGTCTGCATGTCAACAAGCCGTTGCCTCCTTAAGCAATCAATGCACAGCTAGTCTCGTATTCTTCGTGCCACGAGCATTTTAAGACCTGTTTCTTGACACTTTCTTGACTGCCTGTCTTGATTTCTTGACACCTCTTTGAGCTATTTGTTCCTATAATGTAAATAGGACAAGATTAACGACCATGCAGGCTGGCCGAACAATATGGTGTAATTTTTGAATGATCTGCTCTCTCTCACAATAATAGTGTTATTTGTCCTAGTAAGCTTAGGACTAATATTCATCTGTCAGCGCCTGATGAGGTGATAACGTGGACATTCTCTATGTCATATCAGGTGCAATCGCTCTAGGTTTGTTGGCGTATCTGATCTTGGCGCTGTTCAAACCGGAGTGGTTTTAATGACGAACTTTATCTGGCTTCAAATTGGGTTATATCTGCTCATTCTGTTTTTGCTAGTTAAACCTCTGGGCTCCTACATGGCGCACGTATATCAAGGAGAGCGGACGTTTGTTAGCCCTGTGTTTCATCCTGTCGAGCGCTTAATGTACCGCATCGTAGGTGTACGTGCCAATGAAGAGATGAGCTGGAAGACCTACGCTGTTGCTATGTTGCTCTTCAATTTTGTGGGCTTGCTTTTTCTTTACGCTCTGCAGCGTCTCCAGCCTGACCTGCCACTCAACCCCTTGAATTTGGGGGCAGTTCGACCAGATTTGGCTTTCAATTCCGCTGTCAGCTTCGCCACAAACACAAACTGGCAGAGTTATAGCGGGGAGAGCACCATGAGCTACTTTACCCAGATGGTAGGGTTCACGGTGCAGAACTTTCTCTCGGCTGCTACCGGCATGGCGATACTAATTGCCCTGATACGTGGCTTTGTGAGGCACTCCGGCAATACAATAGGCAATTTCTGGGTCGATATGACGCGAAGTATACTCTATATCCTGTTACCTCTATCGTTCCTGTTGGCGCTGGTTTTCGTATCACAGGGTGTGGTGCAGACATTTCACGGTGCTCACCAGGTGCCACTCTTACAGTCAACACAGGACGTCAATGGGCAGACTGTAAACCATCAAACGCTGGCACTTGGTCCGGCCGCTTCTCAGATTGCCATCAAGCAACTTGGGACGAATGGCGGCGGCTTTTTCAATGTCAACTCGGCGCATCCCTTTGAAAATCCTACTCCTTTCTCCAATTTCCTGGAAATGCTGGCAATCCTGCTCATCCCAGCGGCCCTATGCTATACCTTTGGCAAGATGGTGGGCGACACACGCAAAGGCTGGGCGATACTTGCCGCTATGACTATTATCTTTGTGGCGATGCTGTCCGTAGCTGTGTGGGCGGAACATAGCGGTAACCCGGCTGTAGCCGGGCTTAACGTTGACCAGTCGGCCAGCAACCTGCAGCCGGGCGGCAACATGGAGGGCAAGGAGGTGCGCTTTGGTATCGGCAACTCAGCGCTATGGGCCACTGCTACGACCTCTGCCTCGAATGGCTCGGTGAACTCTATGCACGACTCGTATACGCCGCTTGGTGGTTTAGTGCCGATGTGGCTCATGCAGCTTGGGGAGGTGGTTTATGGCGGAGTCGGTTCCGGTTTATACGGCATGTTGGCTTTCGTCATAATTGCAGTATTTGTGGCCGGTCTGATGATAGGGCGTACTCCTGAATACCTGGGCAAGAAGATTGAAGCCTATGAGATGAAGATGGCTTCGCTCATGGTCCTGCTGCCGGTGCTTATTATACTGATCGGCACGGCAGTTGCCGTGGCAATCCCTGCAGGCAAGGCAACGGTGTTTAACCCAGGTGCACATGGCTTCAGTGAAGTGCTATATGCATTCTCTTCGGCGGGCAACAATAATGGCAGCGCTTTCGCCGGTCTTGGGACGAACACAACCTTCTACAATATTGCCCTGGGCTTCGCCATGCTCTTAGGTCGCTACTGGCTGGCGATTCCGGCACTGGCGATAGCTGGCTCGCTGGTACAGAAGAAGAAGGTCCCCGTTACTTCCGGGACGCTCCCCACGCACACGCCGCTATTTATCGTCTGGCTCATCGCGATAGTCATTATTGTAGGGGCGCTCAGTTTCCTTCCTGCCTTGTCGCTGGGGCCTATAGTAGAACATCTGATGATGAGGTAACGGCATGGTGCAAGACTCGCAACTACCAAGCGATAAACCGAAGGCAACCGAAGGCGCGGCGAGGGTGCGACTGAAAAAGCAGCCCTTCACCAGGAGGCAGCTCTATCGCCGGGCAGTCGTAGATGCTTTCATCAAGCTAAACCCGCGCTGGATGGTGCGCAACCCGGTAATGTTTGTGACCGAAGTGGGCAGTTTGCTAACTACGGCTTTGTGGGTGCAGGCCCTTACGGGGCATGGTGAGGCAAAAGCTGGTTTTATTGGCGGCGTAGCTTTGTGGCTGTGGCTATGTGTACTCTTCGCCAACTTTTCCGAAGCTTTAGCTGAGGGTCGAGGTAAAGCACAGGCTGCCGCACTGCGGCGCACCCGCCGGGAAACCCAGGCCAAAAAGCTCAGCCATCCGAAATATGGGGCTAAATATGAGCTAGTACCTTCGAGCATACTACGACGGGACGATGTTTTCCTGGTAGAAGCGGGCGATATTATTCCAGCCGACGGTGAAGTTATTGAAGGCGTGGCTTCGGTAGATGAGAGTGCCGTCACCGGCGAAAGTGCACCTGTGATCCGTGAGTCCGGGGGTGACCGGAGTGCTGTCACAGGGGGGACGCGTGTTCTGTCTGATTGGCTGGTCGTACGGATAACAGCCAACCCCGGTGAGGGATTCTTGGACCGCATGATTAGCCTTGTCGAAGGAGCAAAGCGCCAGAAAACACCTAATGAAATCGCTCTGATGATCCTGCTGGCAGCATTTACCATTATCTTTCTCGTCGTCTGTATCACGCTGTTGCCTTTTTCACTGTACAGTGTTGATGTTAACCATCAGGGCACACGGATTACTGTCACTGTGCTGGTAGCATTACTGGTCTGTCTTATCCCAACCACAATTGGTGGGTTATTGCCTGCCATTGGTATTGCTGGAATGGATCGTCTTATCCGAAGAAATGTTATTGCATTATCAGGTCGTGCCGTAGAAGCGGCCGGAGATGTGGATGTCCTACTGTTAGACAAAACAGGCACTATCACTTTGGGCAACCGCCAGGCCACGGATTTCATACCTGTTGGCAAGGTGAGTGACCGCGAACTGGCGGAGGCGGCGCAACTAGCTTCACTAGCTGACGAGACACCCGAAGGTCGCAGTATAGTGCTATTGGCGAAGGAAAAATATGGGTTTAGTGGTAGCACAGGCGGCGATAAGCCAGTGGGCATGCGCTTTATCCCATTTTCGGCGCAGACGCGCATGAGTGGTGTGGACATGGATGGACTGAGCATTCGCAAGGGCGCTGCTGAGGCCATCATTGCTTATATCCAAGAGCAAGGCAGGTCAGTGCCGCAGGAGCTAAGAACAATAGTGGACAACGTTGCTCATGGCGGCGGCACGCCGTTGGTGGTGGCCCGCAATGCTGAAGCACTGGGAGTAATCTATTTAAAAGATATTGTCAAAGGTGGAATAAAGGAACGCTTTGTACAAATGCGAAAGATGGGTATCAAGACAGTTATGATTACCGGTGATAATCCACTCACGGCAACTGCAATAGCTGCTGAAGCGGGAGTAGATGACTTTCTGGCACAGGCTACTCCTGAGGCCAAGCTAAAGTTGATACGTGAATACCAGACTGGTGGACGGATGGTAGCCATGACTGGAGATGGGACAAACGATGCTCCGGCATTAGCGCAGGCAGATGTGGCTGTGGCAATGAACACCGGGACACAATCGGCTCGTGAAGCCGCTAATATGATTGATCTCGATAGCAACCCTACCAAGTTGCTTGAAATTGTGGAGATAGGCAAGCAACTCATGATGACGCGTGGGGCATTGACCACCTTCAGTATCTCCAATGATGTGTCCAAGTATTTCGCCATCATCCCGGCAGCATTTGCCAGCACTTACCCTGAGCTGAAGGCTTTGAATTTCATGCATTTGTCTACACCGGAGAGCGCTGTTATGTCGGCGGTAATATTCAATGCGCTGATTATCCTAATGCTCGTGCCAATAGCCTTGCACGGAGTGCCATATCGTCCAGTCGGGGCTGCCAGACTACTGCGGGATAACCTGTTGATCTATGGCATAGGTGGATTAATTGCACCATTTATTGGCATCAAGTTGATTGACATGATTTTAGTGGCTCTGCACGTGGCGTAGCTGATGAGATAGGAGGTAGGTTCCATGCGACGTCAGCTTCGAATTGCTCTAGTATTCCTGGGCCTGTTCACTGTTCTAACCGGGATAATTTATCCCCTGGCTGTGACTGGCATTGCTCAAACGGTTTTTCATCATCAGGCTAATGGGAGCATAATTGAGGCGAACGGGAAGGGCGTTGGCTCCGAACTTATTGGCCAGCCGTTCAGCGACCCCAACTATTTTTGGGGCAGACCTTCTGCAACGGCACTGTTCTCCTACAACGCTGCCTCCTCTTCGGGTTCAAACTATGGCCCAACGAATCCGGCATTGCGAGAAGCAGTTCAAGCGCGGATAACCGCACTGAAGGCGGTCGACCCGGATAACAATCAACCGATTCCTGTGGATTTAGTGACTTACTCGGCTAGCGGACTTGACCCAGACATCAGTGTCGCTGCAGCACTCTATCAGGTCCCTCGTGTAGCGCGATACCGTGGGCTGAGCGAAGAACAAGTCCATGCTCTAGTAGATCGTTTCACTGAGGGCCGCCAGTTCGGCATCTTGGGGGAGCCCAGAGTGAACGTCTTGAAGCTTAATCTGGCGCTGGACGAGGTCAAATAGACTTGGCTAATAACAAGGTATAGAATGTGATTTGGAGGGACAAATCACTTGGCAGAAAGCTATTCTCGTCCCAATCCTGACGCACTGCTAGCACAAATCAAGGCTGAGGAAGAACAGAAGAAGGCTGACGAAGAGCAGAAAAAGCGTGGTAGACTAAAAATCTTTCTCGGCTATGCTGCTGGTGTGGGGAAAACCTATACCATGCTGGAGGCTGCTCGCCAGCGTAAGAAAGAGTTGGATGTTGTCGTCGCCTATGTAGAAACACATGGTCGGGCTGAAACAGAGGCTCTTCTCGAAGGTCTTGAGATTATTCCACGCAAGAAAGTGGAATACCGCGGTGTAATGCTACACGAGATGGATTTAGACGGCGTGTTGGCCCGGCGGCCACAGCTCGCCTTGGTAGATGAGCTAGCGCACACGAATGCACCGGACTCGCGCCATCCCAAACGTTACCAGGATGTCGAAGAACTGCTGGACGCTGGCATTGATGTTTATACTACGCTCAACGTTCAGCATATAGAAAGTGTGCGGGATGTAGTGGCCCAAATTACTGGCGTTTGGGTACGCGAAACGGTCCCCGATAGCGTAATTGATAAAGCGGCAGAGATTGAATTGGTTGACCTGCCTCCTGATGAGTTGTTAAAGAGACTTAAGGAAGGGAAGGTCTATATTCCCCAGCAAATAGCGCATGCGACTGCCGAGTTTTTCCGCAAAGGAAATCTTACTGCATTGCGTGAGTTGTCCATGCGGACTGCCGCAGAACGGGCCTATTTGGATACTCATGCTATCCGTGGCCCTGGGCCCACTGGCGAACGCCTTCTAGTGTGTATAAGCTCTGCTTCTCGAGATAGCTTGGTGCGCGATGCTCGTAGGCTGGCCTCTCAATTGGGCGCCGAATTCTTTGCAATCTACGTTGAGACGCCCGATGATGTCCGACTGTGGCCGGACCAACTGAACGGGTTAACGAGCACATTGCGATTGGCAGAGCGACTGGGTGCCAAAGTGACTACTCTTCGACTTCCGGCACCGCCTAAAGATTTGTCTGTTGCAGAAGAAGCAGAGAAACTCGGGGCTAGAGTGGTGACTCCTCAAGAGACGTCAGTGGCCACGGCGATAGTTGAATATGCAAGGACGCATAATATTACCAAAATCGTTGTTGGCAAACCGAGGCGTACTGGTTGGCAAAGGCCGCTACGGAGGTCGGTTGTAGGTCAAATCATCCGCCAAAGTGAAGCTAATGTTTATATTGTGACTGGCAAAGGTGAACCTCCTAAGCGAGATAAAGTGCTGCCTAGACAGACGTTGGGTACCTGGCGGGGCTACCTGCAAGGTTTGGCGTTAGTAACATTGGCTACACTATTCAGTGAACTCATACATCGGCTGGTTGGTCCTGACAACATAGTCATGATTTACGTGTTGTGTGTTGTTATCACAGCTATTTTCTGGGGACTGGGGCCGTCTGTTCTAGTATCTGTCCTGAGTGTGCTGGCATTTGATTTCTTTCTTCTTCCACCGTTTCATACTTTTGCCGTAGCCGATGCCTGGGACATTCTCACATTATTAGTATTGCTGGTGGTTGGTGTAACTATCAGCTATCTGATGACACGCTTTCGTCAGCAGACCCAGGCAGCACGGCGTCGGGAATTTGAAACGGCCACCCTGTATGCTCTGAGCCGCAACTTGACTGCCACCTTCGACGCTGAGGCCATTATTCGTAGTATCATAAACGGTGCAAAGGAGATGTTTGGACGCGATGTAGTAATCTTCTTGCCTGACACCCAAAATAAAGAAACCCTCAAGCCACATGTGGAAAACCCAAACCTCACCGTCGACGACAAGGATATCGCCGCCGCCTTCTGGTCTTTTCAGCACCAGAAAATCATCGGGTATGGCACTGATACGCTACCGAATGCTAAAGCGCGATATCTACCATTGAATACCACTAGAGGAGTGCTGGGAGTAATGGCTTTGTGGGCATCTGACTCTGTAAATAAGCTAACAGCCGAGCAGTCACGGCTTCTGGAAGCCTATGCTGACCTCGCGGCTCTGGCCATCGAACGAATTGGATTGGCTGAACAGGCCCGCAACGCAGAGATCTTGGAAGTCAAAGAGGGATTGCAAGCAGCCCTTTTGAACTCGATTTCGCATGACCTGCGCACACCGCTGGCGTCTATTATTGGAGTACTAAGCAGTCTACAGGAGGAGGGGATGGGTCTGGACGATAGAGCCAAGAAGAACCTGATTCAGGTTGCTCGTGAGGAAGCCGAAAGGCTAAACCATTTGATAACCAACCTGCTCGATATGTCCAGAATTGAAGCCGGGGGATTAAGAATATCCAAGCAGCCATCTGATGTGCAAGACATAATTGGCGTGGCTTTGGAACAGTTGGGGGGCCGCTATATCACCCGTCCAATTAAGATGAACGTACCTGCAGAGCTGCCCTTTGTGTCTGTGGACTTTGGTCTCATTGTACAGGTGCTAGTCAACATTCTAGATAATGCTCTCAAGTATTCACCACCGGATTCGCCCATTGAAATCAATGGGCGGCAGGTTGCTCAGCAGATTGAGATAGCAATAGCGGATCACGGAATCGGTATTCCTCCGGAAGATTTGCTGCGTGTTTTCGACAAGTTTTATCGTGTACAGCGTCCTCATAACGTACCTGGCACAGGTTTGGGGTTATCTATCTGTAAAGGAATTGTCGAGGCACATGGTGGTCGTATCTGGGCTGAGAACAATCCTGGGGGTGGCACGATTATCAAGTTGGCATTGCCGATAGAGGATGCTAGTTCGAAGGATGAAAGGTAAATAGCATGAGTGAAAATAGACCTCGCGTGCTGGTGGTTGACGATGAGCAAGCCCTGCGGCGATTCCTGCGTGTTGCTCTGACCTCTCAGGAGTATGCAGTTTTTGAAGCTACCTCTGGGCAGGATGCACTTTCCTTTGCTGTTGCTCATAAACCGGATGTTATAATCCTCGATTTGGGTTTACCCGATATTGATGGTGTTGAAGTCACTCGCCTGCTGCGCGAGTGGACGCAAATTCCTATTATCATATTGTCTGTCCGAGGCTCGGAAAGCGACAAAATCGCTGCGCTTGATGCTGGGGCAGATGATTATCTGACTAAACCATTTGGTGTAGGGGAATTGCTAGCTCGGCTGCGCGTTGCTTTGCGTCGCGCGGCTCAACCTAAAGGTGAGCCGGTCTTCACCAGCGGTGACCTTAAAATCGACTTATCACGAAGACTGGTGTCGGTAGCTGACCACGAGGTGCAATTGACGCCTACCGAATACAACTTGCTTCGTGTGCTGGTAACTCATGCAGGCAAAGTGTTTACACATCGTCAATTGCTGCGTGAAGTGTGGGGGCCGGGCTATGAGCAGGAATTCCATATTTTGCATGTGAATGTAAGCAATCTGCGCCGCAAGGTTGAGCCTAACCCAGCGCGTCCCCAGTATATTACCACTGAGCCAGGAGTAGGCTATCGTTTGAGAGTGGGCTAGGAACACTTAGTTGTACTGTCTGATAATCTCCAATAGAGCGCTGCGTCTAAGAACCAAGACAATAAAAAGCCAAAATGACACCCAGACCACTCGTCCAATCAGGTCTGTCGACGGAGACAACAGCCTTCTATTGCAAGCAGCTTTTGTGAGGAACTGTAATAATATCCACCTGCCCGTCGATCCAAGGAGGACGGAGAGTGCACTAGCCTCTATTATGTGTGGCACACTGCACAGAAGGCGCTAATGTGCAATTCCACAGGATCAAGAACAATGCTGCGCAACGCACTTTTTGATCTGAATTCCACCAGTTATGGGACACAGCCGCGGTCAACCCGCTCAGGCGTGAGACAATTGTGAGACTATAACGATTATTCGGTGTTTTTGTTCTTTGAGGTAGATTCTTTGGGATCTGGCAGCTGTTGCACCACTATGTTCGGTGGTAGTTCCGGGACAGCCAGAGCAGCTTTCAATATCGTTGCAGCTTCTTTGTCAACTACAACGTAATAGTGAACTCCACAACACGGACAACAGTAGTCGCCGAGTTTGGCTGCTTTGTTCACGGTGAATCTGGCTTCACAGTTGTTACACTTCAGCACCGTCAACTCCCTCCCACCTAGCTCATTGAATATCATACGCCTGATAATTTTTGGCAAATATTTACCTTGCGTGGCCGCCTCCACTAGGTCGGGGAGCTGTTGAGCGAACTCCTTGAGCCCCGTTAGCGATGATGATTGGACAAGGCCAAGCAGACTCTCGAATACCGCCCACCGCTTCTCCTCGCGTTTCA
>Ga0315289_10008979_pt1 | contig 14423 bp, 27 predicted proteins | sample YL17G11_40_MG_FD_203452 | JGI IMG/M metagenome (GOLD analysis project Ga0315289, IMG submission 203452) | Sediment microbial communities from Yellowstone Lake, YNP, Wyoming, USA - YL17G11_40 | ecosystem: Environmental > Aquatic > Freshwater > Lake > Sediment | place: USA: Wyoming | collected...
TTTTTGTGTAGGATAAGAACCTTTACGTTTTACTCTTGGAAAGTATAACACGTTTGTTATGGATGTACTGTTTAGTTTTCTTTTCCCCTTTTCAAAGAAAAGGATGTTTTCATATTGATTCCTATAGTGGTATCCCATGCCCGGACCATTTGTCTTGACCCATTTTATAGCATTCCAAAATTTAAATCCATATTGTTCTGCAATTGGTTTCATAATAAACATTGTTTCATTGTCACAAAAACAATACATGTGAGAATTTTTCTTTAGAACTCTGAACATTTGTTCAAAAAGTTCATCGAACCTCACATTAGGGAATATAGGAAACCACTCATTTGAGGAACCTTTAGATTTTTTCAATCTTGTAGTTGTTCCAATCTTTCTATGTTTCTCAAGGCTTTCATATGCTACGTCAAACACACTCATGTCTACAGATTCGCTTGTAAGCGTTTTTAAATAATCAATAGCATCCATGCAATTAATTTCATATTGTTTTTCGTTTTCCAAATTTACCTTTTTTCTTTATAATAATATTATGAATTTAATTCATATAGACGAAGAAGATTTATACAAGGCTGTTAGTAACAGTACTTCTTTTACTGAAGTTGTTCGTCTACTAGGACGAGATCCTACTAAAGATAGTTCATTCTTGAACCAAGTCAAGAAACTAATAAAAGAATTTAATTTTGACTTAAGCCACTGGCCGCGAAAGAAAATAAAGAGATTTAAAGACAATGCTCCACTTCAAGAGATTTTAATTAAAGATTCATGGTATACTAACACAACTATATTAAAAGAAAGACTGATAAAAGAAAATATTTTAGAAAAAATATGTGTTGAATGTGGAATCAGAGATGTTTGGAATGGAAAACTTATTGTTTTACAATTAGATCACATTAATGGAAACAATAGAGATCATAGAATTGAAAATTTAAGAATCTTGTGCCCAAATTGTCATAGTCAAACCAACACTTTTTGCAGAGGACATAAAAGAATTAAAAAACTATAGAATCATCTTTTTTCCAAGGATTCGCAAGAACATTATCCATTTCTGGTGTTATTATTGGTCTTTGTATTAGAATATCATAAACTTCGCTTAAAGCAAATGGTCTAAATTCTCCTAAAATCTTATAAGCATTATCCACACCAACATCCATTTGTCTACCTTTGATTTTATGTTCTATTGTAGAATGTGAATGACCATACAATTGAAAACTGCCTTTGTACGAATGATGGTAAGTTGTCATACAAAAGTGCATTAAACAATACAAAATTCCATTATCTTTAAATTCATAATAGTCTTTAATCCACTCAACTTTTTCTTTTGTTGAGCCCTGCCTAAGAAGTTCATCATGTACCATTCTAATGGCCATCACACCCTTTTTGTCGTCATCAAAAAGCCATTCGTCATGATTGCCGCGTATGAACCTATGCCTGCCGTTAAGCTGTTTTAAAACCTCAACAGCACCTTTCACACTTTGGAAGGAGAAGTCCCCAAGGTTATAAACAATATCATCAGGCTTAACAACCTTGTTGTGTTGTTCAATAATATTGGCATTCATTTCATGGACATCTTGAAACGGACGGCCACAGTATGCCAAAATATTTCTGTGATTGTAATGGCAATCCGAGGTAAACCAAATATGGTTAGACTTTAGAATAGTTTTGTTTGTATTCATTTATTTTCTTTTTGTTTATATAACAAACATAGGCATTAACCTACATTTGCTAATAATTGTATATTTATCTAATCTTTTTTAGAAAAAGCACAGGCTACAAGCCATGCGATAAACAATATTAAACCATAGTACACTACACCAGCTATTATTAAACCATACATACAAACAACCTCCTAAATTTAATTAGGAGATTGTTTGTCACTTAATGACGGTGAGTCTCTTATTAATCTTATTTTTTAGAACCCCATGGCTCTGAAATGCTATTCCGTGGTTTCTTTCATATAAGTCATCGGCACGCATACAAAGTTTGCAATCGACACAAGTAACATTTTCTTTTGTTTGCGCTGGACAAGGAATGAATTTTGTTGAAGTTCCCTTAATTGAAAATGCCTTGTGATTTTCAAATCGTGGCACTACAATAGCAGGCGCATAACCCTTGCGACGAACCTTTTTAACTTCTTCTATAGAATCAACGCTTCCAAGAATAGAAATATTCTTGGTCCAGGCACTACGTGGTACAGTTCTCCAAGAATGTGTATAGCTCCATACTAGACCACCACCACGAGATTTATAATTGTCAATCCCTTCAGAAATTATTTTAGCACCTTCTTTTGTAGTGGTATCTCCCGATACATGAATCCTAAGATTCTTTCCGTTAGGAATCTTATTCCCCTTGAAAGAATTCTTAATAAGATTTGATTCTTCGATAGCCGCTTCCAGTGGTGAAGGATTATTTTCTCTAGCGAAAGTATCCATCTTTCTTACGTGCATACCCACGTTGCCTACTTGAGCGTAGCAACCATTATTTTTTAACTCGCAAGTGCTAGGACATGTAGCAGAAACGCTAGCATACGTAGCCGCCACGGGACCAGTTTTTGCATTCTTGGAATCTTCTACAAAAGTAACGTATTTGTTCATGATTGTGTTCTCCGATTTTTTGAGGAACCTAATCTTAGCACTACACAAATAGCTTGCAAGTATTTTATTTTTCGCCTACATAAATATTTTCACTAGCATATTAATATTATCATGTTATAACTACAAAGTCAATGTTAACGACACAAGAACAATGACACGACTTGAAAATACTTGTTGACTCCTAATAATAGTCTGTTATCATGTAATTCGTTGTAGAGAATGATGTTGCTCTACGATGATTTTTAACACAACATCACTAAAAAGGTACATATGACATATAATAACAACAATGACGTTTCTTGGCAATTTTATGCTTTTTCTGAGGAAACAGAGTATCGGGAATTGCAAGGGAAGTATGCTCAGCTTTGTAGGCGCTTTGCAAACATGACTCGGAAAGATCCTAATTTCGATAAGACTTATACGAGTATTTGTCATGTTGAGGAGAAGATTGCTAACAAGCAAAAGCATGATTGGCTTGTTGGATGCGAAGATTCAAATATATCAAATTAATTTAACATATGGAAAATCAACAACAGTATCTAAGTTGTTGAAATAAATTATATGTTTGTAGAGACAATTTAATTCTAAATCATACAAATTAAAGACCAAGGTATTAAATGTTACCTCGGTCTTTTTTTTATTTTTATAATTAATCCAACTAATTTGTTCTTCTTTGTTTTCCGGCTCAATAGAAACTAAAACAAACTTTTTAGTCGGAGTAATTAAAACAGACTTTGTAGGATACACATTAGCCACATAAACATATAAAGTAGAAACCGATTCTATATAGCTGCCGTCACTATATTGTTCAATGATATCGGAAACTTTTAAGAGTATCTCGGACATAGGCAAAGTCTATACTTTATAAGTATGGTTTAAAACCAAAAAAAAAAGGGAAGATTTAACTCTCCCCTTTTCCCTGGCTTGTCAAAACGACTTTAATTTATTTCAGAGCTTTCCGGTACGAACATAGTGATTTGATAGTGTATTGAAAATAGAAAGTGCTTGACGGCCCGATAGGGTTAGACGAACATTCTTAGCTCCACGAGGCAAAAGAATCTCGACTTCAGTACCCTTTTTGTTGCCACGGTCTGACACGCGAACGCCTGCTAGACTATCATTGTCTACTTCCACGTCAACTGACTTTCCCTCTGCGATACGATTAAAATAACGGCTCTTAGTAACAATATTTTTCATGAACAATCTCCTTGAACTTTCGTTCGTTTATGAATTCATGTTACTCCGAATCATCTCCGGTTTGAACCTTCTTCTTGTTGTTCTTTTTTTTAGTATGTTCTTCGCTGGTATCTAAGGGTTGGATTTCTTGTTCTTCGCTGGCAACAGGAAGTACAGAATCAACAATTACTTCTTCTTCAGCCTTTACTTCTTCGGGGACTGCTACCACCACTTGAGGTGGGAGTTCTTCTTCTTCTTCTTTTGGTTGTGGTTCAATAATTGTTTCAACTGAAACAAAACAATCATCTGCTTCTGTTAAGAAGCTTTCCGAATAAGTGAAGCTGTTTTCATTTGCGCTCATCCAAGAATTTAATTGTTCTTTGGTTGTTATGCTTTCTGATTCCAGCCAGCGTTTTACGTTCCATTTTCTTCTAAAAAGAATTTGGTAAAAATCAAGTCTTGGCTGCTGTATTTCTTTTTTCATTTATTTCCTCATCTAAGTTTTCTTTATAAGATTTATATACTAAATATAACATATCTGAAAATTCATTACTCAAGTCTTGCTCTTTAAGCATTTTTTCAATGTCGTGAAATTTAACTTTATTTAATTTCACACTTGATGCTGTTTCATTAATTAATTTAGACATGGCAAGAATTAATTGATTTCTTGCAGTAGCATGATTCATCTTAAAATCATGTTCTGACATTGTTTTTGCTATTGTTCTAAAATCTTCACCATTTTCTAGTGTGATATATTTTTTTTCTTTTGTTGGTTTCTGCATTTTGGAGGTTCCTTAGTTATTTCTATTTGAACTATCTGTAACAGTGGCGGTGGTGGCATTATGAATTCTGTTTCTATTTTTTCGACTTCTTTTTGTGAGACTGAAGAAGCTACTGAGATTATATTACTATTTTCCTCGGTATTTTCATCACCCATCAAGTCAATAATCAAAACTCCTCTATCTCTTTCCACTTTTGGCATAAAATATATACCTCCTCTTTATTAATTACATCAAATCTTAACAATAAAATTAATTTTTCTTTATTAGAAAGTTTTTCAAAAGCCGAAGTCATAAAGTTTATAACTTTAGTTCTATCCAATTTCTTATCTTGAAGGCCACATTGATCTTCTATTAGATCTTTAAAATAAGACTTTGAACCGTCTTGCATATAGATTTCATCTTCTAGGGATTTTAACATTTTAGAATTTGCAGCCAAACTTATATTATTAAGCATGTTGTTTGTTAATTCCAAACTTTCCTTTTTTGTAATATCGAGAATTAACTCTTGCAATTCCATATTTTCTTCTTTTAATTTTCTTAACAATTTGTTCTGTGCAGTCTTGATATGGGGAGGTACATGAATGACTGGCTCAATATTGATCAGGTAATTGTTAACCGCTTGTCGAATCCACCACATAGAATAGGTGCTGAATCTAAATCCCCTACCAGGATCAAATCCATCTATGGCAGCCATTAATCCTATACATCCTTCTTGGAGTAAATCCTCTTTAGAAATTTTATGTTGCAACTTAGAAGAATAATATTTATTTATTGCATAAGTTACTAAGGCTTGATTTTTTAAAGCTATTTTATTTCTAAGTTTTTTATCTTTTGTTTTTTGATACTCTAAAAACAAAGACATTGCTTCATCTTCTTTTGATAATATTGCTACTGATTCTTTTTCTTCTATCATAAACACCTATTTCTGTTATACATTTTAACAGACAATAGGCACATATAAACATTATTAGAATTTTGTCAAACAAATAACTTAAAAAATAATTTAAAATTCTGCAAAGCTAGTTTTGAACTATCTATTAAAGTATTAATATCATCAGATTTTATTGTTCTGTCGTAAACCGTGGTTAACTGTATTGATACATACTCGTTTTTATTAATAGAATAGACATTATACACAATTCCGTTTACTGTTAGTTTGGCAGATTTAAAATGAATCAATTCAGAAACTTGTATGTTTTTAAGTGTATCTAATACAGTTTTTGGAAAAATACACTCATAAACTTCTTCTGAACTAGGAAAATAAGGTACAAGTGGTCCAGAGATATTAATTGTAAATACTGGACTAGGTTCAATAGCCATAATATTTTCTCACAAAATCCGAAATAGCAATTCCTGCTGCCACAGAAACATTTAAGTCATTAGTTAATCCATACATGGGAATACATACAGTATCAATAGATACCTGAAGGATATTATCAGGTACTCCATGAGTCTCAGAGCCAAATAATAGAATTGGATTTTCTGGATACTTGTACGACCAAATTGTTTTAGGCTGTAAAACTCCTGGTCTACGCTCGAATGACACAAGGTTCCTGTGTTCCTCGTTAATCATCTGCAAAAACTCCTCAGAGGTCTGTAAAGTGATGTTCTCGTACTTGCAGCTACCCATTGAACCCTTGCCGTAGTATGGTTCTTTAGGCGTCTCTACATCAATAAGATAAATATTATGAACTAAGAAAGAATGAGAAGTTCGTATGATACCGGAAATATTAAAATAATTTCCCACACCATAAACTGCTACATCTACAGGATGACGAATTTCATTTAAAACATCTTTGATTTCAGATTTCGAAAATTCTGAAAGGTTAGGTGCCGTTGTCATATTTCTTCTCCTATAATACTTTTTCTAGAATGTTATTAATATATCTTGGTAGCAAAACTTCATCTATGCTTTTGCCATAAGAACGCAACCTGAAATAGAAAATAGAATTTGTTTCTATATAGTAACACTGAAAGACCCAGTACTTCTTCTTTTTTGTTGCACTAGTAACAATAAACGGATCAAAGTTTAAATTAATTAAAGGTATGTATTTTCCATCACTTGTACTAAAATGATTTTCCAGTGAGACAATCTCTATATTTGGTTTCAATAGCCATTTATAAACATCTCCTACATTTAATATTTCTAAGTTTTGCTCCATGTCTAATCTTAGCACTTTCAACTTGGTTGGCAAGAAATAAATTATTATTCTTTGGTGTTTTGTTTTTTGTTTCGCGCAATTTCTCTCATTGATGCTATCAATAGAATGCAATCAATCTGTTTATGCAGAAGTTCTTTGTCGGTAATAAAAAAACTTAAAACAACTTGAACAGCCAAATCTGGATGTACTCTATTTAATTTTATTATAATATTTCCAAGTCTATTAGCTAAGTTTTCATTTTGTTCCATATTGTATATTATAGAGAAATTGCTGGAATGTTTTTGTCAAATCCTTTACAACAAATTGGTCCATTCATATATCTTCTTTCTATAGAACATATTATTTTATCATTATCTATATCAACAGCAATAGCTTTATGAGCAAATTCTCTACCAGTGCTTTCTCTAAGTTTGAAATCAATAATTTCTTCAAAAACCTTTGTTAAAACTATTTCAACTAAACCTAAATATTTAAAATACTTTTCACGCTTTTTATTTAAGGCAAAATATTTTGTGAATATTTCTTTTGTTTTATCGCTTGTATCTTCTAAACATGCGCCGGGTGGTGTCATAAAAAATGTTGAATCGAATTTGACAATTTGTGACACACTTTTTCTAAAGTATGAAAAAGTTTTAGTATTATTTATTATTGTTATTTCATACAAAACATCTTCTTCCAAGTGAAGATAATTGACATTTTCTTTTAAACTTTTATACAAAGGGGCTGTTACAATTGAAATTTCATCACTAATAAGTTTTGTTTTTTCAATAAGTTTATTGTGTAAGGAATTTAATCTTTTATAATTATCAACCCAGAATGGGAGCCAAATTGTTCTTTCACGACTATTATCCCCAAGCCATACTTTATTTCTAAAAGGTTTCTTCATATACCATGAGTCATAGTAACTAAGCCCTGTAAAGGCTTTAAATTCTTTAAATGTTTTCGCACTTATTTTTTTATGTGTTTTGTTTAACATGAATTTCCCTTTTATAAAAAACAAAAGGCAGAGATTATTAGTCCCTGCCCTTTGCCCTATCTTTTTTTACACCGTATCAGGAACCCTTGATGGTCTTTACCATCAAATCTTTTGCGTCCACATGAACTAGACGCATATTTTCAAGATTTGACGACAATCCACGATATGCCGCAATCCGTGGCTCAGGAGGACAATCCTTTAGGAATTCCACAACCTGTTGAGCTTGTGGCTTTGTGAGCTTGTTATCCTTGCAGTATTCGCCGATCTTGTTGGCAAGTTCTACAAACTTTCCATTTTCAATCTTCTCGATTCCGCCTAGCTTCTTACGGCACGCTTCCCAGTTTTTAATAATATCCTTCGCGCCTAGCTGCTTATCTCGCGTCTTACAAAAAGACGTGAAACTTTGTGCAATTTCCGTACCCACGAAGCCAGCGGCCAAAGTGTAGAAAAGCGAATTTTGCGCATCTTCAAAAAGATTCAAACGCTGCAATTCGTTATCAAGTTTGAACCACGAACGACGGTCGGGATACTTCTTGTCTGGCTCGAAATTCTTGCCAGTAAACTCCAGAGCATTTTTATTCTGGAAAATATAATCCGTTGTTGCCGAATGGCAAACTGGCTTGGCATATTCAAGCCATTCGTCAACCGAAGGATCAAGTTCTACAGTAACACAACGAGAAACCTCTGCTGGGTCACACTGTTGAACCGAATAGTGATCTCCTACGTTTTCCGCAATAACTACGAAAGTCTCGGGGTGTAGCTTGTGACCATATAGTTGTCGCGAGTCACAAATCTCAAATACAGCTTGCTTGACAGCATCTAGGGCGCGATTGCGTTCATCGAGGAACACTACCGAGGGTGTCTCGCAAGCCTCAATAAACCACTCACAAGGGTTAAATGCCGTAGCCATTGTGCCACCCTTGGTTTGTGTCATTGATGGCAGGCCCAACAAGTCACCCTCTGTCATCTGTGACAGACGACGCATGATAAGAGGTAGACCCTTCTCAGCGGCAAATTGTGCGACAGCCTCACTCTTACCTACAGCGTGCCTTCCGCGAATACACACAACCACATTTGGGCTGATTGCGCGAAGTAGACCCTTAAGTTGATTCATTCCGACTGGTAGTGCTTTTGACATATTTACTTTCTCCTGTTGTTCGTGTTGTTTAGATAGTGACCATACTTTAGCACGGTTATTTTCCGTGTCAACATCTTTCTTGAAACCCTTTTTTATCCGTTTGGGTAGATGTTGAAGTGGGGGTTAATCTAGCAAGGTATTATCCGAAGTCAACAACATTTTTTAACCTTCTTCTAGTTGACCCTGCGTTCGTTCTTGCTATAGTAAGGTCAAGCAATCGGGAAAATGAAAATCCTCAAGTATTTAAAGTTATCACTTGCGGATCGAAACTAAACTGATACGATTAGGTTTCACAAACAACAAAGAGGTTTTTATGAGCGAAAAAGAAACAATAACTTCCCTGGAAAAAAAGGTCAAGGGCGAAGTATATAAGACAAGCGAATTCGATAAAACCTTTTTTGATGTTTATTCATCGGAACAATACGTGTTCCTTTCTACTGTTTCGTTGGAAGTAACCAAGGTTGCGGACACCAGAGTAGAAACGGCATACATGGCGTCTATTAAGGACGATTGTGGCGAATACAACTTCACCATTGGGTTTAACCCTGATTTCATGCGTATGCACCCACCAGAGCACCAGCAAGGTATTATTGTGCATGAACTATACCACCTTGTATTTATGCACGTAACCAAGCGTAATGTGCTTGACAAGCGCATGGGTTCATTATGGAATGTTGCCACCGATTTGGCGATTAATTCTCTTATTGGGGAAAAGAACCTTCCAGATTTTTGTCTTATGCCTGGCAAAGCTCCTAAAAAGGGCGATCCTAAGCTAATCGAGTTTATCAAAAACGCTCCACTCAATCAAGCAGCAGACTTTTATTTTGAAAAGATGAAAGAAATTGTTGAAAAGAATGGTGGTGGTGAAGGTGGTGGTGAAGGTGAAGGTGAAGGTGAAGGTGGTGATGGTGACGCTACTGGAGGAATGGAGACGTTAGACGATCACGACAAGTGGGGCGAAATCCCTGCTGAAATTCAAGAACAATTGAATGAAAAAATTCGCGGAATGATTGAAGAAGCTGCAAAGAATTGTGATAAAACGAACAAGTGGGGAAATATCCCTGCTGAAATTCGTGAGAAAATTCGAGAACTTTATTCTCGCGAGGTTGACTGGCGTTCAATTCTACGAAACTTTATTGGCCGTAGTCGTTCGTCAGAGCGTTCTTCTTCAATGAAGAAAGTCAATAAGCGTGCCATGTATATGTTGCCAGGAGCACGCCGCAAAACATACGCTAACTTCGCATGTTTTATTGATCAATCTGGTTCAATGGGAGATGAAGATATTGCGATGCTTTTTGCGGAACTTGAGAGCCTTGCAAAGCACACAACCATTGATGTTTTCCATTTTGATACCGAGATTGATAAAAAGTCTCACAAGGTTTGGAAAAAAGGACAACCCGCACCACCAGCATATAGAACTAGAAGTGGTGGAACGGATTTTAACGCAATCGCAGATATGTTAAATTCACGAGAATATCGTGGTAAGTGGTCGGGTTGCATTATACTCACTGATGGTTATGCGGATAAACTAGGGCAGATTTTCGGTACAAAAGTTCTTTGGGTAATTACTCCTAGTGGAACGCTAGGTGCTACACGTCCTGGTGATTTAGCTTGTCAAATGAGCAAATCAAAAACTTTTGAACGTACATGAATAATAACAAATAACTAAAAAGAAGGGGTAGGGTGGGTAGGTATGCTACCTGCCTTATTTTTTTATGAATAATAATAAAACAATAATCATAATGAGAGCTGCGCCGGGATCGGGAAAATCAACTTGGATTAAAACAAATCTACAAGATCCAGTTGTGTGTTCAGCAGATCATTATTTTTATAACACTGATGGTGTTTACACCTTCAATAAGGATGATATTGGCAGAGCACACAATCATTGCAAAAATGCCTTTCAAAAGGCACTAGGGGAATCAAGGGACTTGATTGTCGTTGACAACACAAACATAAAGAAAAAGGATTACTCTTTTTATGTTGACCTTGGTAAACAACATGGATATACTGTATATCAAAAATGCTTAACTACAAGTTTTGGTAGCATACACAATGTTCCTGAAGAAACCGTACAAAGAATGAAGCTTCAATTTGAAGCGGATGAAACCTTGCCGGAATATTAGAATTATATCTTTTTGATTTTCTTCTTGAATTCCGCAACTTGTTTTTTTAAACTTTTTTCAAATTTAAGAAACTCTTTGTCAATTAAAGGATCTTTGTTTGGTTCAATACAAGATTTTTCTTTAGTTTCGGTTAAGCTCTTAGAATATTCTTCTATTCTGGCCGATTCTTCTGTAATGGCCTCGGCAAAAAAGCCTTTCCATTTTTCATACCAATTTGTTTCTGATATTTTACTCATAGTATTAATAACTATTTACTTGACCGTATCTTTTTCAATAATGAAGATTTAAAATTATTTAAATCTTCTTTTGAATCTTCTTCTAGGGTATTACCGTTTTTCAAACGGTCTAAGCCTAGTGGTTTAACATAAAAGACTTCATTGGTTTTTAGTGAATAAACTTCAATTAAAGGTAAATACATTTGTTCATCAAGTGATTTTATTTTAGACGACCGATATTTGAGCCACTTTATTTCTTTTGCAACTACAACATATTTTTCAATTCTTATGTATTTATTTGAAAATTTATCGTAATAATTCACGTATTTGTCTAAAATAGACACTCCTGAATAAAAGTATTCAAATTCAGTTTCATAACCTGTGTTATAACCTTCATATGTTTTTGGAATACGTTCAAACATCCATCTGCGTGAATTAAGCGGTTTTAACTGATATAATTCACCTATTTCTATTTTTAAATCTTGTTTTTTCATAGAATTTAGTCATTGAGCTTTATTTTAGTATCAATGTTGGTCTTAATAGGTTTTAATAATTCTTTAATTTCTTGTAGTTCTTTTAGAATTAAGTCAAACACTGAACTTTGTTGAGTGTTTTGTTTTGCCGCCTCATTTAATAATCTAACTATATTCTCAGAATTTATGAATTGTTTTGTCTCTCTACACGTTGCACAAGTGTTGAAATTTTTACATTGATCATCATCTGATAATAAAAGTCTGCATATTATACATTGTACGTCTTTCATGTTATTTGTTCCTTTTGTTTAGGGTGCATATATTTAATGTTATGCAAAATTTTCTGCGTTCAATTATAAAAGAAGAAGTGACCAAATTTTTGTTTGAAGCAGAACCAGTACCTTCTACAGATGATTCTACGGAATCACCACCAGCGGCATCTCCTAGTGTAACTCCTGGGCCTTCTAGTTTAAACCCAGCGGATTCTGGTGTTCAATCTCCTGGTGAGGGTGGCCAGGCTCCCTTGGATGCATCAGGTAACGCACTTGAAACACCTCCTGTTTCTGGTAGTGGTCCAATAACCACCATGAGCGGTGGAGGGTTTGGTGGTGGTAGTGGTGGAGGAGGCGCTGAAACCGATTCTGCTGGTTCTGACCCATCTGCACAAATCCCCACGGATTCACCAGGCTTAGATTCTGAACTTGATCCTTCAGATGAAGATCCTGTTGAAGAAATGAAAACTAAAGCTTTAGAAATTACCGAAAAAACAAAAGATGTCCAAAAGGCTCTTAAAGCAATTAAGGCAATTATTCAAGAAAAATATAAAGATCCAAAAGAAGCTTTAGAATTTGTTGATACATTGGTTAATGAAAACGAACAACTAAAACCTTTAGCTAGACGACTAGCTTTTTATTTATTAGGAAAATAAACACGAATGAAAACAAACTCTATTAGGTCTGCCATTGATGGTGTATCTGACATAATAATTGATACAATGGTTGAAGAAATTATATCAGGAAACGATCTAGACCCAAAGAATGAACCACGTATAAAAAACATTATTTTCAAACAATTTGAGGAAATGAAAAAAAGAATAATATGTGATTTAAATAATAATCAGAAGAATAATCAGAAAAAAATGCAATTGGAAACAGTAATTACAAAAAGAAGAATAGTGGAGCATAATCATGAAAATAGAGAGAAATGAATTAAAAGAATTAATCCGTGAATCAGTAAAAAGAAAATTGTATGAAGCAAATGGCTTTAGTGCAAAGAGAGCTATTATAGATATAGCTCAAGGTCTATCAAGACAATTTGAAACTGATATCATTAAGACACTGAATTTACAAAATCCAGATGAAATGAATCCAGACGTTCAAAAGCAATATCTAATTGTCGTTGAAAACATGAAGGAATCTTTTGTGAAGGCCGCTATGGACGCAACAAAAGAATTAATTAAATTCCCCAAACATGAATCAAAGAGTGAATAAGAAATGAGCAATACAAATTTAAAAAAAATTATTAAAGAAGTTTTTCTTGAGGTAGTAAAAGAATTAAAAATTGATAAAGTACCCGAAGGGCGTACATCCGCCATGAGCATGGACCAAGCCACGGAGATCGCGCTAGAGGCGTTCAGAGTAGGCTATAGTGTCTGGCGTGAGCCTGAGAATCTGGGTGAAGACGCCCTAGAGATCGATATCGACCCAGGAGAGTGGCTCGAAGGTGACTACGACTATGAAGACCACGCGAAAATCGTGAAGGCGATAGCCAAAATCCGCGCGTACACCAAATCCCACGGGACTCTCTCGGGTTTCGAGTACAGGATGCCTAGCGGTAGGATGACAACCTGGAGTTGATCGTCGGGTCAGCCGTTTTTCACCAGGAGTTGAAGCCGCTCGTTCTCTACACGTAACCGCGCCAACTCCGCGAGGTCGTTGTCGTCAGCCCGAGGATACTAAACTAACATTATTCTTTGTAATAAAGTCTCCAGAATTCACTTTCTTGGAGCTTTTTTATTTTTTTTCTTTTTGCAGAACTACTCAACTGAGTAGATTTTCCGTTGGCATTACTTATAAAACAAGTTACAGCACTAGATAATGTTGTTTGTGTTTTGCCACCTCCAAGGTCAACAATTTTATTGTAAAAAGGACGCTTAAAATAACAAGATGAATCAAAAACAAAAACCATATCTTTGAATTGTCCTTTTGTTATTAAGTCATGAATTGTTCCATAGTCGTTTCTCGTAACTAATATTTTTTTATTCTCATTCATTAAATGAAACTCTGAAACAAAAGTTTCAGAATTAGAACAAAACAAAAGTTCACTATTTGATGAAATATAAAATTCCCCAACATCAAATTTTAACATGAAAGAAAATCCCTATTACTTAAGTATTGTCAAGAATTCCTTAAATGTTAATACCTTTGTTCCATTTGCTCTAGCCTTTGTGAGCTTGATTGAAGGGGCACCATATTTTTCATTAATAAGAAAATTGTTTGACACAATTAAATAATCAAGGTTTTTTACTGCTGTAGTCTTATATTGCCCACCATTGATTTCAATGATTTTCTTGTAGTAATCTCTTGGGTGATCTAGTGTACCAGTTAAACAGGCTGTTTTCCCCTGTAATTTATCACTAAACTCTACTTTGGAAAAGTCATTAGACCAAAATCCACTTTGAGTAGTATTTGAAGATACAAACATATATTTGCTTCCACCAAGGAAAAATCCAAATTCCCCTGCTTCAATACCAAATGTTCTATTTTTCAGAATATAAAGTTC
>Ga0315289_10008980_pt1 | contig 14423 bp, 11 predicted proteins | sample YL17G11_40_MG_FD_203452 | JGI IMG/M metagenome (GOLD analysis project Ga0315289, IMG submission 203452) | Sediment microbial communities from Yellowstone Lake, YNP, Wyoming, USA - YL17G11_40 | ecosystem: Environmental > Aquatic > Freshwater > Lake > Sediment | place: USA: Wyoming | collected...
AGGTCATCCGGACGTTGCCCTCGTATGAGAAAACGTTCCCCGCCTCCTTGATGGTGAACTGGTCCGCTTCAAACGTCGGGAAAGCCTGTTCCTTTTGCTCCTCGGCATGGGAGAGCTGGAGAAGAAACAAAACCGCGAGGGCCACGGGGAAATGCCGGGGTGGTTTCATCTTGCTATTCATTCGCCATCTCCTTTTTCAGGTGCTCGATGGTCCGAGAGAGAATCTCGTCAATTCCATATCGCGGGATAAACCCGGTTGCGTTTTTCAGTCGGGAGATGTCGGGGACTCGATACCGCATGTCCTCGAAGCCCTCGTCGTAAGCCTGCCGGTAGGGGATGAATTGAATTGGGGAGTCGCTTCCAGTCAGCCGTTTGACCTTCTCGGCAAGCTCTAAGATGGTTATTTTTTCGCCGGAGCCGATGTTGAAAACCTGGCCGAGGCACGGGCACTCCTCCATGAGCCGGATTGTAGCGTCAATCGCGTCGTCCACGTACAAAAAGCTTCTCGTCTGCTCCCCGTCGGAATAAACCGGGATAGGCTCGCCCTTCAGAGCGGCGGTAACGAACCGGGGAACGACCATCCCGTACCGCCCGACCTGCCGGGGCCCGCAAATGTTGAAGAACCGCCCAATCACCACCGGAAGCCCTTTCTCACGAGAATAAGCCAGTGCCAGTAGCTCGTCCAGAGCCTTCGTGGTCGAATAACCCCAGCGGCTCACGGTCGTCGCACCGACGATTCTGTCGTCGTCCTCGCCGAAGCGTTCTTTTTCGCTTTTCCCGTAAACTTCCGAAGAGGAAGCGACGAAGACCTTCTTCCCGCGCGCGGCGGCTTCCGCTAAAACGTTATGGGCGCCTAACGTGTTGACAAGGAGGGCGTGAAGAGGGCTTTCGATGACGAGCTTGACTCCCACCGCAGCCGCAAGATGAAATACCTGGTCGCAGTCCGAGACGCACCTGGCGACAAGCTCCCGGTCCGTAACGCTTCCCTGGAAAAACCGGAAGCGACGATGGTCTTTGATGGCCGCGAGGTTCCTCAAAGACCCTGTGGAGAGGTCGTCAATGACCGAAACCGAGTCGCCCAGCGCGATAAGCCGCTCACACAGGTGCGACCCTATGAAGCCAACTCCTCCGGTAACTAAGGACTTCATCCTTGACTCACTCTCCGCGGTTACGGGGCTTTGCGCCTCAGTTGTGAGGCGTGCCTGGCCGGTAGGCGAGGTACGTTGCGCCCCCCTGGCCTGCCGACCCTGTCCCAAAGAAACGCTCGGTTCCGCCCACGCTACGGAACCCGGGACTCCATATACCTGGTTGACTTATTCCCACCGAAAGGTCTTGGCGGAAACGATTACTCCGACTACGAACACCCCCGAAAGAACGCAGACTTCTTTGAGATGCTCACACCACGTGCCGCCCGCCCAGAGGCCTCTCAGCAGTGTCACTCCATGCGTCAGGGGCAGAATCTGGGAAATTCGCCGAACCGTCTCCGGGAGCGCCTGTGGAATCACGGCCCCAGACAGAAATATCATGGGGAAAAACAGAGCCATGGCAGTGATTTCTGCGGTCCGAGCCGTCGGCAGCACGCTCGCTAAGACAAACCCGACCGCAAAGACACTCATCGCGCACAGAAGGAAAGCAGGGAGCAGCGGCAGGGGATTGCGCGGTATGTGCAGCCCGTAAATGAGTTTCCCGAGAATAATAAGCAATGCCATCCCCAAAACGGCCATCAGGAAGAGAACGGCGACCTGAGCCGTGAGAATCGCCTGTGGCTGAAGCGGGGTCGCTCGCAGACGGCGAAGAATTCCTTTCTCGCGGTAGGACGCTATGCTGGTGCACAGGGAGAGGAGCCCGCTTGTGGCAATGATCATGGCTGTGTACCCGGGAACCATGGTGTCCACGAAACCGAGTCCACCAAATTGTTTGACGGGCTTGTTGCCGAACATGCTCCCGAGAAGAAGCAGACACATCGTCGGGAACACAAGTGTGAAGAACGTCGCCATCGGTTCCCGAAGGAAGAGCTTCATTTCGGTCCGGGTGAGTTTCCACAGCCCGCGCATCGGTTCTCTCCGTCAGTCTCTCATTTCGCGTCCGGTCAAGGACAGGAAGACGTCCTCCAGGTTCGGCTGCTCGGTACGCAAATCACGAAAGCAAATTGCGTTCGAGACAAGATTGTTCACCACCTCAACCACAAGCCTGTCGCCACGTCCATAGACAATGATGCGGTCGCCAATGGTCTCGACGCGAGTGACCGCCGGCGCTGTTTTCAGCCGCTCCGTTTCTAACGGCGCCTCCGTCGTGAACACGACGCGATTCTCCGCGCCGAGGGTCTTGATGAGGTTTTCAGGGGTGTCCAGGGCGACGATTCGCCCGTTGTCAATGATGAGCACCCGGTCGCACAATCGCTCCGCCTCCTCCATGAAGTGTGTCGTCAGAAAGATGGTCTTGCCGCGGCTGCGGATGTCCCGCACGAGGTCCCACATCGCTCGGCGGGCGTGCGGGTCAAGACCGGTCGTCAGCTCGTCAAGAAAAACCATTTCCGGGTCGTTGACCAATGCCAGAGCGGCGAAAAAGCGCTGCTTCTGCCCGCCGGAAAGCTGGGCAAACGGGGCATTTCGCTTGTCACCGAGCCCGAGTTGCTCGAGCAGCACGTTCCAATCAACCGACCGCGGATAGAACGACGAGAAGAGGTCGAGCGCTTCCCACACTTTGAGTCGGTCCTGGAGCGACGCCTGCTGAAACTGGACGCCAATCCGTCGCCGAAGGTCGTATCCGTCTCGCTGCGGGTCAAGCCCAAGCACCTGAATGCCGCCACCATCCGGTTTTCTCAGCCCCTCGACGCACTCGATAGTTGTCGTCTTCCCGGCTCCGTTGGGGCCGACCATCCCGAAGATTTCACCTTGATAGACCTCAAATGACACGTCGTCCACGGCGGCGAGGGACCCGTAGGTTTTCCTGAGGTGCTCGACTTTAACTACTGCGTTGTCTTCCACTCCGGCCTTTCTCTAAGGCAAATTCAACCCGCAGGGATTGGTAGCGCTCCCGAGCAATTCACATCGGTCGCGCGCCCGCCGAGACTGCCGGGTAGGAACCTCGCCCGCGAGACCATGAACCGCTCACCGACCTATTCTTTTGGCTCGATCCTCTCTATTCCGGACATGTACTTCCGCAATGCTTCCGGAACGATGATGCTCCCGTCGGCTTGCTGGCAAGTCTCGAGAATCGCCACAAGCAAACGGGACGTCGCCAGACCCGACCCGTTGAGGGTGTGGACGAATTGGTTTTTCCCGCCGTCTTTCGGGCGATACCGGATGTTCCCGCGAACAGCCTGAAAAGACTTGCAGTTGCTGCACGAAGAGACTTCGTAGTAAGCCTTCTGCGCCGGAAGCCATACCTCGATGTCGCAGGTCTTCGCCGATTGAAACGCCATGTCCCCAGTCGGAAGGAGCCGCGTTCGATAGTGCAGTCCGAGTCGCTCGACAATCTTTTCGGCGTCCATGACCATGGAGAGATGTTCATGGTCGGAGGTCTCCGGGGTAGTCAGCTTGTACATCTCGACCTTGTTGAACTGGTGGACGCGAATCAGCCCTCGCTCCTCCGCGCCGTAGGTGCCCGCTTCTCTCCGAAAACACGCTGTGTACGAGGTGTATCGCAGAGGGAGGTCTTCCTCGTCGAGTATTTCGTCCCGGTGAAAACTCGTCAGGGGGACTTCTGAGGTCGGGATAAGGTAGAGCTCGTTCTCTCGCAGCTTGTACAGGTCCCCTTCGAATTTCGGGAGGTTGCCCGAAGTGAACATCGTCTGAGGATTGACGAGGTAGGGAGGCAGAACGAGAGTGTAGCCGTTCTCCCACGTCTGAGTCTCCACCATGAAACTCAGAAGCGCCCACTCCATCAAGGCCCCCATGCCGACGTACATGGGGAACTGCGTCTCGGCGAGCTTGGCAGCCCTCGGGAAATCGAGCATCCCCGCCGCTCCCGCGAGCTGGACGTGATTCTTTAGCTCAAACGTGAACTGCGGTTTCTCCCCCCACTCTCGCAGGAGGATCGCCTCTTCCTTCGTCTGGCCGACGGGGACTGAGTCGTCCGGGATGTTCGGCAGCTCGCACATCTGGCGCTCGATTTGCCCCTCGACTTCGCGAACCTGGGCGTCGAGGCGCTTTATCTCCTCGGAGACCTTTCTCATCTCCGCCATTTGCTCGCTGACGTCCTTCCCCTCCTTCTTCAGCCGCCCGATGAGGTCGGAGGTCTCGTTTCGTTTGCTCTTGAGTTCCTCCGACTGAAAGAGAAGCCGCCGTCGCTGGGCGTCGAGGTCGAGCAGCGGCCGCAGCGAAATAGTCGGGTCTCGCTTCTGAAGTTTCTGTTCAATTTCTTCCGGTTGACTTCGGATAGCCTTTATGTCGAGCACTCGTCTGTCTCCTGACGAAAGATTTTTTCGATGGAATCATCTGAGGAAGCCAGTGGCGATGATGGTATCAAACCCCCTCACACCGGTAAAGCCGAAATGAGGCTCTCCCGCGTCAGGGTGGTGAATTGTATCGGTGGCGATGTCATTGGCGGGCCGCATCCGAGGACGTAACGCCGCCCCGCCATGGCGGGGCAGTCGCGAGGGCGGCTCGCCCTCGCCATCGGGGGCAAGATGCCCTCCCGCCTTTGGCGGGACAGGATGCCGGCGGTACACGCGGGTTCAGGCATGAGGCCGTGGCACCTCTGGCCCGACGGCGGCGCGCGCGCCCACTTAAATACAGCCACACCCTCGAATGACGCAGAAGTGGAGTCCTGGGCGCGGCCATGATAAAATGGTCCCGCAATCCGTGGAGAGAGACCGAACGGCGCCCTTGAAAGGAAGAACCCATTATGCACCTTTCCCGAGTCGTCGTTGTTGCCCTGCTCGTAACTTTCTCGTTGTCCCTCCGCAGCTTCGCCGAGGAGCGAGTTCTCCTCGTTACCGACGAGAGGGAGCAGATGGAGGTTCTGGCGAAGTTCTTGAACGAGGAAGGTAAATACGACGTGCGAATCGTCGAGCAGGAGGATTTTCCCGCCGACCTTTCCGGCTGTCGCGGCGTTTTCAATTTTGTTCATCGCCCGCTGACCGAGAAGGTAGAGGAGGGGCTTATCGCTTATGCCCTCGCCGGTGGGAGATTAATCACGCTCCATCACGGGATTAGCTCCTCGAAGATGCTCAACAAAAAATGGCTTCCTTTCTGCGGGGTGGCTCTTTTCCGGGGAGAGAGGGACAAGGGAGGATGGAGCGTTCTGGGGAACGTGACCGCAGAGCTTGTCAATCTCCGCCCTAACCACTACATCACGTCTCACAAAGTGAGCTACGAAGGGAGCACAACTTACACGCCGTCCGATGCGCCCAGCACAGAGCAGACATGCCACGTCCTGCGATTTCCACGCTCTGAAGTCTTCCTCAATGAGCATTTCAGTGACGGGCGCGAAAAGGTGGTGTTGTTCGGAGTGAAAGGCGCCGACGGCGAAACAGGCAAAGTCTATATGCAGGATCGGGGAGGGTGGTTTCAGCGGAAGGGAAAAGGCTGGGTGTTCTATTTCCAGATTGGCCACGGAACCGCCGACTTCCAGAACCGCTCGTATTGCCAGATTCTCCTCAATTGCCTGACGTGGAACCTGAAATCGGATGAAATCAAGTGAGTGGAAGTGGCGCCAATGGATGGCTTTTGCGCTGGCGCGGGTGTGCTGCCTGTGATCTACGACGCGAGAGTTTCCCACGGCCACGGAGAGCCGAGAGTTGTCTTTGTCTCTTCGTGGTTAAGGTCGCCTCGGCCGGCTTCTCCACCATCGGGACACGAACGCATAACCGCGTGAAGGTCACCCGTTGGTGGGGTTGGCCCGGAAGCACTCCGGTCTCTCAGCGCGCCCCGGCCTCTCGGGAGGGAGGCGTTGCAGAAAAATGCAATCGCCACTTGACTTTTCCGCGGCCATTGGGCTATATTTTCAGCCGTCGGAGACGCGGACCCGACGAAAGGAGAAGGAATTATGTGTAACACGTGCGGATGCCGGACGACAAAGAAAGCAACTGTCAAGAAGCCGGCTAAGAAGCCCAAGGCCCCGAAGAAGAAATAGGGCGTTTCGTCCTCCGCCGAGGGCGGCTTTGCATCTCGACCGGGTTATCCCCATTCCATCCACAAGGGGAATGCAACTTTGGTCGGGGGGCTGTCTTGGAGTCCTCCTGACGCCGGCAGGAGAGCAACAACGTTCTTCTGCTACTTTCCCCCTCGTGCAGAGCCGCCCTCCTCTATTTTTCTCGTCGAGAATTTTGCCAGCGAGACTCCGGGGCACTCTTTGGCCTCACACCGGTGGCTTGCCGCGCTTCGACGGATCGGCGATGATTCCATAGGTGTCCGGTCGGCGGTCGGCAAGGACCCACGCCCGGAAATCGTCGTCCGCACCCGAGGTGAAATGCGGGGCAATCCTCTTTTTGTCGAGATTCACTTCCGCGATAGCGATCCCCTCCTCGAAGCCCGCATTGGACAGGTGGTTGCCGTAGGGGTCAATGACGCCCGAGCGCGCCATGTTCATCCCCGGTCGCCAGGACTGCCCTGGTGGCGGCGCGAGGCCGACGTGAACGAGATATATAGCATTGTCAATCGCGCGACTCCGAATCACCGTGTACGACAATTCGTCTCCCCAGCCGCTCCACATCGTCGGCCAGAAAATAATCTCCGCTCCCGCAAGCATGAGGCACCGCGCGGCTTCGGGAAAACTCAAGTCGTGACATATCAGGATGCCGATTCTGCCAAATGGCAAATCGAAGACGGGAAACGAGTCTCCCGGGACGATGCCCGACTGGCGCTCGCCCCACGTCGGATGGACCTTGCAGTAAACGCCGACCACCATGCCGGATTTATCTAACACGATAGCAGCGTTTCGGAATGCTCTGTCGTGATATGCGAGCATGGGGAGGATTATGGAGATTCTGTGGCGGTGGGCAAGGTCGCTCGCCCATTTTGCCGTCGGGCCGACTGTAGCCTGTTCCCAGACTCGCTGGTCGTCGAGCGGAGCCTTGACCCCGGAAGTCGCGGCATGCTCACAGAAACAAGCGATGTCCGCTCCTCGATGGGCGGCCTCCGCGAGGGACCGCTCGATGTTCCGCATGTGGAAAGCCTTGATCTCGACGGGCGTCTTCCCCTCGACGTGGTTGCGGAGCTGAACCGCCGCAATCCGGACGGTTCGAGACACGTTCTTTTCGCTCCCTCCCGGTTCTTTCGGGGTCGGCACTGGGGTCTCCTCAGACGTGCCAGAAGTGAGGGCAAACATTCCCAGCCCGGCGCCTGCCGCCTGAAGAAATCTCCGACGAGACGAGCACGGCTCATGATCAAAATCGTTCAGTGGTTGCTTCATCGAACTCCCTCCTGATTTAGCGTTTTCTTCAGAGACAGTTCAGGACGCGTCGTTCCGCAAAGGTGTGCGACTGCTCGTGCCTTGACGCACACGTGTTGTCGCGTGGGATGCGCCCTCGCCATGAACGCCACGACGGCGTTTTGGAATCGGGCGAGAGTGGCTCAGTACTCGACGACGACGTCAAGAGTTTCCCCCGTCGCTGGCAAGAACACCGTTTCCTTCGCAGCGTTGAAGCCGCGATGCGGGTTTCCGTTGACTTGGACTTCCCGGATAGGCTTCTGTTGCGGATGGCGAATCCGGAGCCACAGCTCTTTCGGCGGGCGTCTGCTCGGCCGAGAGACCGTCGCGTGGATTTGTCCTTTCTCTGTTTGGGAAACCACCCGAAAGCTGACCTCGCCGAAGTAGGTCGGAAGTCTCTCGACGATGATTTCTTCTCCGTCTGCAAACCACTCCCTCGGGACTGCCGGGCACAGAGTAAGCCTGTTGCCATCCTCTACTGCCAGCAGGTAACGCAGCCACACAACGAAAGCCGACTCGTCGGGCGTTTTGTAAAGCGGCCCACCGCCACGCCGTCCTCTCCACGGCGGGGGAAGCCACTCACAGAATGCCCGCACGTCCTCATAGACGCTCGCCGTGAGAGTGTTGTAGAAGCACCGAATCGCTCGCTCTGGCTCGTCTCGTCGGACGTAAACAATCGGAGTCGGGACGAGGTTCGGCTGAAGCGTCATCCCGCCGTGGCTGAACCACCATCTCCGTGTGTCTATTCCAAGCCCTCGTTCGCCGCCGACAAAGACGTCGTTCTCAGCGTCCTTAAGAATCCACGTTGCTTCGCGGCTCTCGGGGCGATATATCCCGCAGTCAAGCAGGTGGATAGGGCCGTAAAGGCAGTCGCGAATCCAGCCGAGGTCTCGTCCGCGAAGCAGGCAGCGCGTCGGCTGGAAAGGCACGTATGTGCCACCTCCCTGATTGACAACCGGCGAAAGTAGCATTGACCGCCGAGCGGCTTGCCGAACATCCGCCTGATATTCCTCTGCTTCCTTGCGAATTCGTTCCGCGTCGGGCGAACCGATTTCAGCCAGAACCTCCGCCGCGTCCCACATTCCCCTGGAAGCGTAGGCGTTGACGGCGTACCAGTGTAGAAACTCCGGGTTGTCCTCGAGGTGCCCCGGCGGGAGGAGACCGTACTGCCAGACTTTTTTGCCGTCCTGGTCGGTGAGCTTCGTAGCTTGCCTCTCCCGGATGATGAAATCGCATCCTTTCACGACATTCGGCGCGACCCGCCTGAGCCACTCTTTGTCGCCCGTCAGGCGGTAATGCTCGCAAAGCATCCAGAGCACAAAACCGTGGTCGAGGTTGTAGTTGAACGTCTGATAGTCCACTCCTTCCTTGACGCGCAGCCCGTGAAGCACCCCTTCTGACGAGCGAAATCGCCCGTGGAGCGGGCGCGTCCCCTGAAGCTGGATGAAAGGCTCGAGGCATTCTTCGGCGAGCTTCGCGTACCCGCGCAGGTCGAGAGAACGAATCTGATGGCACGCCTCGTTCGCGCAGACGTTGTAGTGAAAAGTCGCCGCCGGCAGCATTGTCAGACCCGTGTCAACGTCCCTGTCGGCGGTCACCGCAATGTGCCAGAACTGTGCGCGAACGAAATCGTTGAGGAGAGCGTTCGGGACGCGGATTCTTGCTCCGGCCTCGATTTTGCTCTGCCAGTAGCGCAGAGTTCGCTCCACTTCCCGGTCGAGGGCGATGTTCCGGAGGCACCGTGTTTCCTCGTCGGTGAGGGACGAGAGAAATGGAATCTTGAAAACGATTCGCCGCTTCGTCTTTGGCTGGAGAGTTGTTTCAAATCCCACTGTCCCGACGGGAGCGTCCGCGGCCACTGGCGCCCAGGAAGGTGTTTTGCCGCTTTCTCCCGTCTCAACGAAGCACCGCAGCCGAGGCTCACGATAGGCCTCTCCGTTCTCCTGTCCCGCGACAGCATAGACGAGACTGTTTCTCAGGTCGAGCGTCTCAGCCGGTCCTGTGATGAGCCACACCCGCGCGGGTAGCGGGTCGTCGGAAACGTTCTCCGCGGTCAGCGACACGAGAAGAACGGAAGTCTCGTCGCCGCGAAGGTTCGCCGGGTCGGCGTCCTTCGGAACCAAAAGCGAAGCCACGGCTGATTCTCGGAACACCAAGCCGCCGGTCCCCCATTCGGTGTTCACGACCGGGAGATATCCGTCGAGGAGAGACTGTTTCGCCGCCCCCTCTCTTTCCCGATAATCGGGAGAAGCGCCCGTTCCGATTTTGTGGATTATCTCATCTCCAGGCCATTGCATTCGGTCATCTTCTCTCCCCGGCGATTTCAGTGCCCGCTTCATGCACAGGACGTTTCCGTTGTAAAGCACCCCGAACTCCTGCCTGTTCCCGTCACACCCAAGCGGAATGTAGCGACCGTATGGCTTGTGAATGGTGATTCCGAGAGGAGGTATCTCGGCACGGGCGCGCTCGTATGTTTGCTCGGGCTCCGCGGCGACCTTTTCCCAGATAGTTCCTGGCTTCTCTGATGCACGAGAGAAATCGGTCTGCTCGAAGCTCCTCCCATCTTTCTCGACGATCCACAGGCCGAAATCAGGAACGAAAACTCCTTCGCGCACGGCGTCTTTCACGAGAAACGAGACGCCGTCCATTTTGCTCCGCCCCCATTGAATAGTAACAATTGTTCTGTCGGGAGAATCGTCCGCGGAGTCCGAGTAGAGAACTCGCAGCGAATAGGTCGCGGTTTTCTCGTCGTGCCCTACCGGCTGAAGAGGCGACAAGAGATGTCCGCAGAAAACGTCAGCCGAGGTCAGCTTCATCGGCTTCTGCTCGAGGACGCCCGTCTCAATTCTCAGCTCGGCCTCTTTCCATTTGTGCGGCGAGAGAACTCGGAGAGCGGCAATCGGCGGAAAACGATTGTCGGCGAAAACAATCCTGACCTTGTACGTCCGACGGTAGGCAACTCGCACGTCCCCGGACGCAGGGACCTCCTCTTTGCTCAGCGGGAGGATTTGGTAAATCCAGCGGTTGCCTTCTCGGCGGAAATTCGCTTTCGGACGCTTCCAGGTTCCGTTGAAGGGGTCGTCGAGGCGAGTCCATCCCCCGCGGTCCTGCGGGGGCCACGAATCGTGCCAGTATTCCAGGGCATTTTCCCCCGGCAGGGACGCATCTTCCGCTCGGGCAAACTCGGCCTCCACCCCGGCGACATCCTGGGGGAAATCCCACTCGACGCCAATATGCGGCTCCTTCCCCGGTGAACCCTCGCCCGGAATCCAGACGCTTTTGCAGTCAGCGAGCTCTTGCTTTCTCAGTGGATGCCGCTCGATATCAACAGCCGTCGTCCCCGTCCAGGTGCACACATGCCCGAAGGGGGCAATGTCAACCTGGTCCCCGGGAGGGGATGTGGTTGTGGTCGCAAGGGAAGACTGAGCGAGGCACACGAAAAGGCAGATGGTTATTCGTGAAGCAGCGACGTGCGTCATTTTACGCCGACGATCGGCTGTGGGGCGGTCCGAGGCGGTGACGTGGCGCCGCCCGGACTGCCTTGTTAGTGGGTGTCTGCTTGTGCGATCGAAGCCTATCGGCAGCGAGCGCAAGGCATAGGCACCGCAGCTCGCTCGTTTGCTTCAACCGGGCTGTGATCGCCTGAGGGCTCATGTCAGTCTTCATCGAGGATGCTCTTCAGACGTTCAATGTCGTCCTGGTCCTGTCCGCTGCACATATTGCTAAGAGCCGCTATGACGATACCTCATACTCGACGACGCCAGGTCTCGGGGTCTCTTCGTGCGTGCATCACTGCGATGACCACAATTCTGGCTTCCTCCACGACGTAAAATATCCCGTAGGGAAAACGGCGAATCAGCACCCGTCGCACGTTCTTCCAGAGTGTCGCATATAGCTCAGGGGTTTGCTGGATGGATGACAGAGCCGTGTCAATGGAGAGAAGGAAATTCGAGCCGAGACCAGGAACTCTCGACTCGTACCAATCGTGCGCCTCAGATAAGTCGCGCTCCGCTTCAGGACGAATGATGAGCGGCCGTTTCATGCCCCTTTCCGGATTCGTCCTTTCACCAGCTCCCACGGCGACCCGGCGTCGGGATTTTTGTGGTATTCGTCAAGGCGTCGGTCGAGTTCGTCTTTCTGTGCCTTGGTTAGCAGGACAGCCTCCGGCACGGCAGCGACGCTGTCCCACAGGTCCGCCACAAGCTGGATTCTTTCGAAGACGCTCAGCTCGAGTAGATCGCTCAATCTTATCTTCTGCATAACATCAATATCTTATCAAAAACCGCGAGTCTCTGCAATCCTCATCGCCAATGCTTGCCGATGGGGCTCAGGCGCGCGATGGATTCTCCTTGACCTGCCTGTCGGCGCGTCCCTGGCTCCGTGGTCGAAGCCTGTTGGCAGCGAGCGCAACGCAAAGACGCCGCAGCTCGCTCGTCTGCCTCAACCGCGCCGTGATGGCTTGAGGGCTCATGTCAGTCTTCGTCATCGTGATCGCATGTCGCCTGCCACTGGCCTCAATGCTATCAACGCCGTGTACACCGTGCTCATGACGCTCGGCGATACGCGCTAAAGGCCCGTCCGAATAACAGTTGGAACGTCGAGCGGGGGGAAGCCGCGGTCGAAATAAGCCGTCATTCGATCAGACCTTCGCTACAAGCTCGACGATTTCCGCCAAGTTTATGGGATGACACCCCGCGACATTTTCCCAAAGTTCGTTTATCAGACAAGCTCCTAAGCCCCTGCAGTCGCATCACCCCGGTCGTTGCTTCTCTTTGATGCGGGCTTTTCTGCCGACCTTCTCGCGGAGATAGTAGAGCTTTGCTCTTCGGGCTTTTCCTCGTCTCTCGACGGCAATCTTCTGCACGGAGGGAGAATGAATCGGGATGACCTTCTCGACTCCTTCCCCGAAGACCACCTTTCGCAACGTAATTCTCTCGGAAAGCCCCGTCCCTTTCCGGCCGATGAGGACGCCGGTGAATGTCTGGGTTCTAACTTTGTCGCCCTCGACAATCTTCGTCTGGACCTTGAGCGTATCTCCGATTGAGAAGGAAGGCACTTTCTCCTTCATCTGTTCCTTTTCTAACAATCTACGCAGATCCATCTTCTTCTCCTCGCAACAAGTCAGGTCTGACCTTTTTCGTCCGTTCCAGAGCCATCTTTTTTCTCCACTTCCGAATCTCTTGATGATTCCCGGAAAGAAGCACCTCCGGGACTGTCATTCCGCGGAATTCCGCTGGCCGCGTGTACTGCGGATAATCCAGTACGCCGCTGGTGAACGACTCGTCTTCCGCCGAACGCGCATCTCCCAGCGCCCCCGGGATCAATCGAACAACGGCATCCACCACCACCATAGCCGGAATTTCCCCGTTGCTCAAGACGTAATCGCCAATCGAAATCTCCTCGCCGACGAGGGAAGTCCGAATCCTTTCGTCAACTTCCTCATAGTGGCCGCACAAAACAACCAGCCTCTCCCGGCGGGAGAACTCCTCCGTTTTCTTCTGAGTGAGCCTTTCGCCCTGTGGTGTCAGGTAAATCAAGCGGCAATCCGTCGCCCCAATTTTCTCGACGCACTCAAACACCGGCTCCGGTTTCAGAATCATCCCCGGTCCGCCCCCGAAAGGGCGGTCGTCAACCTTTCGGTGCTTATCGTGGCTGTAATCTCTGATGTTGTGTATGTGAATCTCGACCAAGCTTTTTTCCCTGGCTCTCTTGACGATGCTCTCGTCGAAGACTCCTCCAAACATACCGGGGAAAAGTGTCAGAATATCTATTCGCACGACGTTCGTTTCCGCTCCCGCTTTCCTGAGAAACACGCGTTCTCTCGTGACACCTCACTCTTCGGCGGCAGGAGCAATGCCAAAGGGCCCCCAGGTCCATGCCCGCAAGGGCGGTGCCTTAGGTGTAAGCCGCCATGGTGCCTTAGTGCCTTGGTGTCTTTGTGGTTAGTCCCGCCTTCGGCGAGAGCAGAGGAAGTTCTAACCACCAAGACACAAAGACACCTCCTGCGGCGAAATGCCTTCGAGATTCCCTGCGGCCTTGACCGCCCACAGCTGACGCCTCACCTTCTCTCCTATCCTCGCCAGGGACGTTCCCTGTTCTTGAGGCTCTCGACAACCTCCTTTGCGATTCTCCCGTCTTCGGCGACCTGGAAATCGAACATTCCGACGCAAATGAAGTCCGCCCCACTCCCGAAGGCGTACTGGAAGCCGTCCTTCGGACGAATGGCGCCCGCCGCCAGTATCTTGAAGGCAATCCAGGGCTTCTCGACCTTTTTCATGAAGTCAACCGTCTTTTCGGGCTCAATGCACCAGTAATTGTCCGTGGGATTTTCGATGACGTCGAGGTTCTGGTCGGGTCTCCTTGCAGACCAATAGTTGTTATGGTGAAGCGTCTTCACGTAGAAATCGGCGCCATATCGGGATTGCTCGGAAAGCATAATGACCTCCAGCATGTGGGCGCCTATCCCCGCGGGGACGCCGTTCGACTTGATGAAGTCAACGCACTTCCCTAACAGGTCAATATCGCCGCTCCTCAGCCACATGTCTCCGATGACACCCTGGATATAAATCGCCGAAGCTCCGTAGTCCAGAGACTTCCTTATGTCCGTCTTGAGGTCGGCAACCTCCGGATGCCCTTCCGCAATCCACTGAATCTTTCCTCCGCGCTCCTTCCAGTATTTCGGAAAAATCCGGTAAGGTCTCTCGCTTGGGTCTGCGATAATCGTATTTACGCCGTGCTCCTCGAGAAGCTCGAGCGTCTCCATCACCTTTTCGTCGGTGTTGTAATGCTTCATAAGCTGGTGCACATAGACGAGGTCCCTCGCGTGCGCCCAGCCGCTAATGAGATTTCCTCCGGCGATGAGCCTGCTGATCTTGAGGTTGCCGATTTTCCCCGTGGGGATTCGGGCGAGGGAGTCCTCTCGAACCGCTTTCCCTTTCTCGGCCGGCGATTCTGCGTTAGCCTCCTTGCCGCCCAAATTCAAGCCCAGGGTTACCCCAGCCGATGCTGCAATCGAATTCCTCAAGAAACTCCGGCGAGTTATCTCTTTT
>Ga0315289_10008982_pt1 | contig 14419 bp, 12 predicted proteins | sample YL17G11_40_MG_FD_203452 | JGI IMG/M metagenome (GOLD analysis project Ga0315289, IMG submission 203452) | Sediment microbial communities from Yellowstone Lake, YNP, Wyoming, USA - YL17G11_40 | ecosystem: Environmental > Aquatic > Freshwater > Lake > Sediment | place: USA: Wyoming | collected...
CTCACAGCGATGTTGTTTGGCTGGCGCGTGGTGAAACATGTCAAATCGAACGCCATTGTTTATGCCGGCCCGGATCGCACGCTGGGAATTGGGGCGGGACAGATGAGCCGCGTGGATGCGAGCCGCATCGCGGTTTGGAAGGCCGGTGAGGCCGGGCTGCCGCTCAAAGGAAGTGCCGTTTGCAGCGACGCCTTTTTTCCGTTTCCAGATGGCCTCATGGCGGCGGCCGAAGCCGGCGCCACCGCGGCGATCCAGCCGGGCGGTTCCGTGCGTGATGCTGATGTCATCACCGCGGCCGACGAGAGGAACCTGGCCATGGCTTTTACCGGCGTGCGCCACTTTCGACACTAGACCCTCAACAAGCGTGATTTTTTAGCACCCAAGATAAAAAAAGCTCGAAATGCCCGTAATTGCTGGTTGAATTGCGTTTGTCACAACAACAACCACAACCGACAAAAGGCCGTTTCGAGTGAAAAGAAACTACCCCAAAATTCTCCGGCGCCGCAAGCAAAGAATCGAACGCCGACTGGCCCCCAAGAACTGGGAGGACCAAGCGCGGCCGATGCTCAAAGCCAGCAACATTCATTACGAAATGGCACCGCGCGTGCAGGGCATCAACTGCGGCGGCATCGGCGCGATGCATTTGCTGGTGCAAAGACTGGGCTTGGTGGAGGATCTGGACCGGAGCTTACAACTGCTCAAAGTCCACTTGCCCTACCACGAAAGCGATCACGTGTTGAACATCGCCTATAACATTCTGGCGGGTGGGGAGCGGTTGGAGGATATCGAACTGCGGCGGCAGGATGAGAACTTCCTCAAGGGACTGGGAGCCGAGCGGATTCCCGATCCGACGACGGCGGGAGATTTTACCCGGCGGTTCAGCGAGCGGGACATTGTGTCGATGCAGGAATGCATCAATCGGGCGCGGCTGGCGGTTTGGAAAGTGCAGCCCGCGGGGTTTTTGACGGAAGCCTTCATCGATGTGGACGGGAGCATTGCCGGCACCGATGGGGAGTGCAAGCAAGGCATCGGGTTATCCTACAAAGGGATTTGGGGCTATGCGCCGCTGATTGTGAGTTTAGCCAACACGCGCGAAGTGCTGTATTTGGTGAACCGGCCAGGCAACGCCGCCAGCCACAGCGAGAGCGCAGCCTGGATTGATCGGGCGATTGGGTTGGTGAGTCCGGTAGCGGGTCGGGTCACTGTGCGCGGCGACACCGACTTCACCCACACCGCACAGTTGGACCGCTGGAACGAGCAAGGCGTGCGGTTTATTTTGGGGTTCGATGCGCATCCGAAGTTGGTGGCCTTGGCCGAAGCGCTTGCGCCCAGCGCTTGGCAGCGGCTGGAACGGCTGCCCAAGTATAAGATTTTGACTGAACCCCGGGCCACGGGGGTTCGTTACAAAGAACAGATCGTGGTGGAGAGGGGATTTGAAAATCAAAAGCTGGTGGGCGAGGACGTGGCGGAGCTCGAGTATCAGCCGGGCAAGTGCGGCTATCCCTACCGGGTGGTGATTCTGCGCAAGAACATCAGTGTGCAGCGCGGAGAGAAAGTGCTCTTTGAGGAGGTGCGGTATTTCTTCTACATCACCAACCGGCCGGACAAAGCGGCGAAGATTGTGGGGTTGGCCAATGGGCGGTGTGATCAAGAGAACGTCATTGAGCAGCTGAAAAACGGCGTCAACGCGATGCGCCTGCCGGTCCATGACCTGCTGAGCAACTGGGCTTACATGGTGATGGCGGCCTTGGCGTGGAATCTCAAAGCTTGGTATGGCTTGCTGACGCCTAACCGGGAGCGGGGGCTGGAGTTAGTCAAGATGGAGTTTCGGCGCTTTCTGCACGCCATCGTGCTGCTGCCCTGCCAGATCGTGCGCACGGCCAGGCGCGTGATCTACCGGATACTGGGATATAATAGTTGGTTGAAAGACTTCTTTGCGACCTGGGAACGAGTGCGACAAATGGCGCCGGCCGGCGCAAGTGGGTAGCGCCCATGTGGTTTTGGGCGAGCGCGGTGCAAAGACGCAGTGTCGCTTGCTCCAACAAAAAATGGGTTCAAAAACCCTTCCGTGCTGCTGCTGCGCAGCATGGTGGTCAACTGGTGCGCCCCAGAAGCTGTTTTAGCGGCGGGCCAGGAAATTTCGCCCCGAAATTCTGGCGGTAAAGTGTGTTGGGCGAATCACGATTTCTAACTCGCTTGTTTTAGGACTAGAAGTCATCTCATAAATCCAAACGGGTGGGGTGAGCGTCCCCGCGAGCCGCAAACACAAGCATTGCGTCGGCTCGCGAGTACGCTCGCCCCACCGGAAAATGTTTGTGAGATGGCTGCTAAGCCAAGGGCTTCGCCGGCTTTTGCGCCCGGGCGGGGTTTTCAGACTTGTGGGCGGGGTAAGGAAGCGCGGTGGCTGTTTCAAACCGACGGGCGTGCGGACGCGAGGTTAGCGCGACAGCACGTGAATCAAGGAGATTTGTCCTGCCGAAATCAGAGCCAACACAATCCAAATGGCTGCCTCGCGCAGGCGCAGGCTCGTTTGTTGAGTCCGACTCAGCCAAAACTGGAACTTGAGCGAGCCACACTCAACAAAGTCCCCGTTATGAAGGACAGCGCGCGCCAGCGGTTGGCCGTTGAGAACGGCAACGGTGCCGGGTTGCGCAGTCAAAACAAATCCTTCGTCGGGCGCAAAATCAATTTGGAGGTGCCGTTCCCAGACGCCTTCGTCCTCCGAGTGGAAGTGGGCCGCCGGCGAGCGACCGATCAGTACAGGAAAACGGCGGGCCGTCCAAACGGCGCCCGCCAGTTTTCCGGAAAGCACTTTAAGCTCGACCATTACCACCACCGGCGCGGGACAAAGATGCGATCACCGGGATAAACGGGCAAATCCAATTGGGGGTGGTCTTTGGCCTTTTTGCAGTTCACGACGACCTTCGTGTTGTTGCCCCGGATGATTTGGACTTTTTTGGTCTGGGCAAAATCCGTGAAACCGCCGGCCGCCGCGATGGCCCCGAGCACCGTGATGTCACCCAAATAAGGTTGGCGGCTGCGGGCATTGACCTGGCCATCCACATAGAAGAAGCGTTCCTCCTCCTTTACCGTTACTGTCAGATTAACGAAAAATTTCGGAACGTAACGGTCGTGAATTTCCTTTTCCAACTCGGCGACGCTTTTCCCAGCCGCGACAAAGTCCTGGTTTTGAGGGAGCGTGATTTTGCCGTCCTCCTTAATCCGCCCCTCAAAGGGGGGGATCGGATTGATCAAATCCGCGAAGGTGACCATGAGCAACTCCCCAGCGCGCAGCCGCCCCAGTTCGATGGCGGTAGTCGCCAGAGTATTGGTCGAAGCCTGCACGGCCTCACCCCCCAAATCGCCGCTAAAGGATGGGCCAGCCTCATGGAACAGCCGACACGCGGTTAAAACGGTTCCCATGACAAGGAGCGACGCCAGCCCAAACCACAACCCCGATTTCTTGCCCAAATGTTTCATAATTCCGATCCCTTCAAGCCATTCTAGAATTAGTATTTTGGTTTGATTTCAACCTTTGTCTTCTCGCCAGTTGCCTTGTCTGGCTCATCGCCCGCCTGCTCCTGGCTCTTGGAGTAGTAGTAATCGTGGTAATAACCACTATAGTAGTAGTAGCTCTCGTCCTGCGACATGTTAATGTTGTTGAGAACGATGCCGACGAGATTGCCGCCGACTTTCTCGATGAGCTGTTTGGCGCGAATGTTCATCGGTTGTGGGTAGCGGCGGTACTGGATCACCTGCAGGGTGAGATCCACTTCACTGGCCAGTATGGATGCGTCGCTGACACCCATGAGGGGCGGCGAATCGAAGAAGACGAAGTCGTACCGCTGCTTCAATTCGGCGATCAAGTCTTTCATCTGCGAAGAACTTAGAATCCCCAGAGAACTGCTGGGCAATTTGCCACTCGGCATGAAATCCAAAGTCGGCAGGCTGGTGGTTTGGATGGTCTGTTCGAGTGTGTTCTGCTTCAAAAGGTAGCTGGTCAGCCCGGTGTTGTTGCTGACGCGCAGAAACTTGTGGAGACATGGCCGGCGGAGATCGGAATCGCACAGCAAAACGCGCTGGCCGCCCTGCGCGAAAACCGTGGCCAAATTGAACGCCGTGGTGGTTTTGCCCTCCCCGGCGCCTGCGCTGACCACGCAGATGGTGTTGAGCTTGTCGTCCTTGCGGGAGAAAAGGAGGTTGGTCCGAAGGACCCGATAAGCTTCGGCGTGCGGACTTTCTGTGCCCTCGTCAAGGATGTGACCGATGTTTTGTGGGATGACTCCCAAGACCGGAGACTGAAGGGCGCGTTCCACGTCGTCAATCGTCTTGACGCTCGTGTCCAAGTATTCAATGAAGAACGCAAGCCCGACACCTACAATCAAGCCCACGATGATTCCCAACGCGATGTTGAGCGGTTTGTTCGGGCGGACAGGCGTCAGACCCGGCATTGCCCGATCCACGATTTCCACCACGGTGCTCTTAGGAAGGCTGACGTCGATTCCCTCCGCGGCGATTTTCATGGCCAGGATGGTGCGGAACCGGACGAGTTCCTCCAATTCCTGTTTCTTGCTGAAATAGGGGCGGCTGTTCTCGGCCTTTTCCTGATCCACTTTGCGGGCGCCATCAACCTCGGTTTTGAGCTTCTCGACCTCCGCCTTCGCTGAATCCAGTTGGGTTTGCAGACCGACCAGAATCCCGTCAATCCGGTCGTTGACTTTTTTGTTCAAGTCATCCACTTGGGCCGTGATCCGGATCACGTCAGGATTGTCGGGGCCACAATCCTTCTTTAAGGTCACCAGCTTCTGTTCAGCGAGGGCCAGTTGCTCCAACAAGCTGTTCAGCAACGAATCGGGCGACGCAGTGGGAATCACCTTTTTGAGTTCCTCCCGACTCAACGGCGTAAGGGAGCTCAACAGTTTCTCCTTGCCGATCAGCCGCGTCTCGCCTTCTATTCGTAGTCCATTAAGGTGTCGCAGCGTCTCGGCTTCAATCTGAGGAGTCGGCGCAGGGCTGGCGGCATCGGCATCGGCGATATTCAACTCCTTGCGCAGCCGGTCGACTTCGTCTTGCGCCTTGCGGACCTTTTGCTCCTGCTCCCCGAACCGCTCCCCCAGGATCTTAATGCCGCCCAAGGTCAACTGCCGCCGCTGTTCAAGCCGGTAGTCGCGATATACTTCAGCGATCGCGTTGGCAATTCTCGCCGCTTCATCGGCTTTGTCGCTGAAGACCCGAATTTCAATCAGTGTGGTGTTGCGAACCGGGCGCAAGTCGATCAGTCGCTTGAGAAGCCCGAAGGTTTCATCTGTTTTGAGCTTGCCTTCGGCGCCATACTTCCTGGCCCAAACTTCGTTAAGATTCAGGGTGTCAATCACCTTGTGCAACACCACCGAGGATTGAATGATCTCAAATTCGGTTTGAATGAAATAGGGATCATACGCCCCGCCCAGGTATGATCTTCCGGCGATGGGTTCGATGTCCGAGACGTCCCGGTCCACCTTGATGCGCGCCGTGCTGGAAAACGACTCGGGCAAGATAAAGGTCACCAACGTGGCCGTGATGACCACCAGCAAAAACACCGCCAAAATGACGGTCTTTCGGATGCGGATGATCCGCCAATAATCGAGGAAGTGGAGCTTTGTCTCCGGTTGTGTGGTTACTTTCAATGGGTCCATAAGTCAAAAAAAAAGAGGGGCTAGATTATTTCAGCCCAGCCCCCGTCTCTATCATGAACGAGTCTTCAATAGGCCGCGGTTACACCGACGTATACACGGTTTCTAGTGAAATTATACCGCGCCGCCGAGCTGGAATCAAGCATATCAAAATTGTAACCCACGTCAGCAGAAACATGCCGGTTAAAATGGTACGCCAGATTCAGACCGACCAGGTAATAGTTGTAGCTCTGGCCATTATAATCCGGCAAGCCCGGAACAGCCTGGCTGTTGTACTGGGAATATTGAAATTGCCCAATAACACTTCCCGTCAACTGGGGTGTGAGGGCATGATTGATCGAGGCGTAAACGGAAGAAACCGATGCATTATAGGCCAGAACATCGGTTTGGCTGAACTGCTGCTGGAAGGTCGCGTCAATGTAACTGCCCGCTCCGTAACGATAGCGCAGGTTGAGGTTTCCATAAGGCCCGAAGTTATTGTAACCACTGGGGTCATTGTAAGAGTCGGCGTATTGCGCTCCGGCGCGAAGCGAAACCGTGAAATCAGGGTTGAAAGTGTGATCTATCCCGGCGGAGCCGGAATGAATGTAGCTGTTACGGAAATCACTTTTCAGCGGGTTTACCAAGACGGGCACCAAGACGGGCCCTGACGGGGTAATGACTGTCGTAAAGACTGTCTGCCCGCTCATGAATTCATCAGCCGTATAGCCAATCAGCCCAAACTGATAGCCTAAAACGCCAACCGTCTGGGGCGACAACTGCCATTGCAGATTGACAAGTATCAAATGCTCGACACGATCCAAAAGGGCAGAGTAACTGCCCACTCCAAAGGGGTTGTTCGGCCCCGTCACGTCTTCCTGATCCTGCTTGTAATCGTAATAAGTGTTGGAGTACCCGAGCACCAAGGTAAGCAACTGGGTCAACTGGGCGTTAAAGGTGATTGATCCCGTGTTTCGCAAGTTATTGCCCTGCGTCCGATACGGGAGTGAGTTGAACGGGTCAATAAGCTGGGCTTCCTGGGCCATGACGAAGGAATCAGTCACATACACGTTGTAACGCTGACTGAAGGTATGGCTCAGATACCCATCAAACTGATGGGTGTAGTCAAACGGGTCGAGTCCCCTCCGATCACGATCAGCGTACCAGTAAGCGCCAAAAGTGTACCGTGCCGCCACATCCGTTTGGTCGGTGGCTAGAGCGACCGACCCGGAGGGGCTGACCTGGAATCCAAAGCTCCCGCGTTTTGACACGGAATTCGTTGAAGTGGGATGATCCGCCACGGTTGAGTAGTTATCGTCGTAAAAGCCGCGCAACGTTGCAGAGATACCCCACGGCTGGGTCATGTCCGTTGAAGAAAATCCTGGCGCATAAGCTGCGGCTTGAACACTTGCAGCCCCCAGCGCCACCAAACCGGCAGAGGCAACTATTTTTCTCATAGAATCTTTCCGTTTTTCGCCATTACGCCTGCACTACGTTTTCAACACCTAACCTCCCATTTTTTACTAATTTACCAAACCTTTGTCAAATAAATCTTCTGGCCTTTTTTAGCACCCGGGAATGACCGTCAATTGTCACCGTTCAGGGTGGTAGGACGCGGGTCTGGAGCAGCGGAGGCGGGAAGGGAGTCGAACAAGCGCCGCCGAGGCGTTTTAGCCGATGAAGAGTGGACGGGGTCTTTGGGGCGCAAAGTTGTCAATGGAGGCAAACACGACTATCCCCGGTTTTTTGTTAAACCTCCCCCAATCCACTGTGTTTTCAACGGTTTTCGCGCTTTCACAAGCGGGTGGTGCAAATCGAAAATTGGGGATAATTCATCCCCGGTTTTCAGGGGAATTTGAACGGCGATGTCATGGTTTTTGAAAAACCGGGGAAAGTCCTGAGGCAAAGCATGAAATCTTCCTGCCACGATAAGGCACGACGCGATGTCGTCTGGTGCGACCGCCAATCCTTTGCGTGAAAACTAATTCCGACCCGCATCCGTCTCCACGTAATCAATGCACGCGTTCTCGCCGCCGGCGGCAACCCCCTCGATGCGGATTTCATCGCCCGGACGCAGCGCCAAGCCGGTGATGTTGCGCTGAGCGTGAACCCACAAGACGATCTCGACCAGGTCTCCACTGACAGGCTCATCCAAGGGCGCCCAACGGTTGGCTGCGTCCAACGTTTTAAACAGGCCCCGCCGATATCCCGGAACAGGGGACTGCACCCAGGCGATCGAATATTTCCGAATGAGAGCCGCGCGCGGCTGCCAACTGAGCAGATGCTGGAAATTTCGCGAAGCCGTGAGCGTGCTGCCGGTATTCTGGCCGATGGGTAAGACTTCAGACCGAACCGCTGGCGGGACGCCAGCCGCACGCTGTTCAATACGGAACCTTGTCAGCCTTGTCTTGCCACGCTGCAAACGCCTGCAGCGCTTCCCTGCGCAGCAGTTGCTTCATGGAAATTTTGCGGCGGGATCGCGGGTGGGCAACCTCACGATAAATGAAGTCGTCATCGAAGTGGATTTTCGCGGCATCCTGGCGGGTGTTGCCGTAGTAAACCCGTTTGAGCCGCGCCCAGTAAATCGCCGCCAGACACATCGGACACGGCTCGCAACTCGTGTAAAGCTCGCAGTCGTCGAGGTGGAAAGTTTTCAGCCGTTTGCAGGCGTCGCGGATGGCGGTGACTTCCGCGTGTGCGGTCGGATCGTTGGTCGAGGTGACTTGATTCCACCCGCGCCCGACGATTTTTCCTTTTTGAACCACGACCGCACCAAACGGCCCGCCGTGGTTGCGCCGCATCTTCTCGATGGAGATGCGGATGGCCTCGCGCATGAACTGCTGTTTCATGCGAACAGCAAACCGAGATTGGCCTCACGCGACAAGAATTTCCCACCGTCAAAAACGTCGGTCAGGCGGCCCTGCGTCCATTTCCGCAGCCGGTAAATGGTGGCGAACGTGAAGTCCGGCGCTGCCGCGCCCTGACCGCCGACCAGTTCGCTGCCCCGGCGAACGTTGTCCTGCATCCACGCCGGCAACCGCAAATGATAGGGATTGCGCCCGACTTCGCCGACGTGAAACGACAGCGCGACGACGAGGTCGGCCACGTCCTCGTCGCTCGACTCGACCACGAGGTTTGGCGCGATCATCGCGCCCCAAAATTCCGTTTCGACCACGTAACAGGCGAACCTCGCCAGTTGCAGTTTCAGCGCGTCCAGCAGCAAGAAATGCGTGCCAACGTGCGTGCGGTTCCAGTCCGACTCGTGCGGGAAAAAAACGACGCCGGGTTGCTGGAGGGCGAGGATTTTAGCGACCGTCTCGACACATTCCTGCCAGTAAGCCGGCTCTTGCGCGCGCGTCGCGGGACTGATCCGCTCCAGACCGTCCGGGCCTGTTTGCAACAAACCGAAGCCGAGGTAGTCACAGGCGCGTTTCAACTCTTCCAACCGTGCGGTCTGCCGCTCCTTCCGGCCGCCCAGTGTTACAGCGACGTTGACGACGTTCATCTTCGCCTCGCGCAGCAACCGGAGCGGGAGCGCGCCGACCACGCACTCGTCGTCTGGATGCGGCGAGAAAATCAATGCCCGGGGCGCGTCGGGAGAAATTTGCGGATGCGGCGGAGGCGGCAAACCGCCGAGCGGAAGGCTTTTGCCTTCGCTGACCAGCCGGGCAGTTTCAGAGACAAAGTGCCGATACGGATTCATGGCTTGGCGTCGCTTCGTTGCTTGGCCGTCTGCGCCGACGACTTCCAGCCCAACTCGCCGAACAACAGGCGCAAGCTGTTCATGACGACGATCACCGTGCTGCCTTCATGGCCGACAACGCCCTTCGTGAGGTTGATCTTGCTCAAGAGGGCACAAGTCACCAGCACGACTACCGTTCCCAACGAGACGGCGAGATTTTGCCGGATGATGCGCCGGGCGCGTCTGCTGAGGCGGAACGCGGCAAGGAAGTTCTCCAAGCGGTCGTGCATGAGCACGATGTCGGCTTGTTCGAGGGCGGCATCCGAGCCGCGCGCGCCCATCGCCACGCCCACGTGCGCCACGGCCAGGCTGGGCGCGTCGTTGACGCCGTCGCCAACCATCGCGACCCGGTGATCGCCGGCGCTGAGGGACTTGATGGCGGCGACTTTTTCCTCCGGCTTCAACCCGGCGCGCACGTCCTGGAGCCGCAACTCGGTTTTCAGGTGATCGGCCGCCGCCTGCCGGTCGCCGGTCAACACCACGATGCGCAAGCCCTCGTCGTGAAGTTGCTCCACCACATCGCGCGCCTGGGGCCGGATGTCGTCGCGCAGAATGACGCGCCCCAGCAGGTCGCCTTCACCGAGCCAGATTTCAGCGAAGCCAGGCTCAACAGGCGGCACGGTTGAAATAGCTGCGGCGTGCGCGCCTTGCGCCAGCCATTCGCGTCGGCCCAGCCAGCAAACGGAGCCGTTGCGCCGGGCCTTCAAGCCGTGGCCCGTCACGGATTCAAAATGGTCGAACTCGATCGGTTGGAGCCGCTGCTGCTTGCCGTGCCGGGTGACGGCCCGGGCCAGCGGATGAGTTGAAAGCCGCTCGAGCGAATAAGCCAGTTGCGCCACCTCGGCTTCGCGTCCGGGCGGAAAGCTCTCGACCCGTTCCACGCGCAGTTCGCCCGTCGTCAAAGTGCCGGTCTTGTCGAGCGCGACGACACTGGCCTCCGCCAGCTTTTCCACCGCCGCGCCGCCGCGAATCAAAATGCCGTGACGCGCGCCCCACGCGATGGCGGCGAGCACGGCGGAGGGAATCGAAAGCACCAGCGCGCAGGGCGACGCGACGACGAGCAAGGTCATGGTGCGGTAAAAAGCGGTGCGCGTGGGGTCGGCAGCGGTGAAAGCGGACAGGCCGAAGCCCAGCCACCAGACGAAAAACATGACGAACGACAGCAGCAGCACGCCGTAGGTGTAGCAGGTGCCAAATTTATCAATGAATTGCTGCGAAGGCGCTTTTTGCTGCTGGGCTTCCCGGATGAGACGGATGATTTTCTTGAGCGAACTCTCGGCGGCCGGTCGCAGCACGGTGACTTCCACCGCACCCCAGAGGTTGATCGTCCCGGCCAGCACGGTGTCGCCCACGGCCTTTTCGACCGGCGCAGCTTCGCCGGTCAGATTCGATTCGTCAGCAGCAGTCTGGCCCTTGACCACCTCGGCATCCACGGCGAATTGCGCCCCCGGCTTGACGAGGAGCCGCAGGCCGGCGCGGAGCTGTTCCACTTTGACTTCGCGCTCGCGGCCGTGCGCGTCCACGACGGTGGCGGCCTTGGGCGCTTCGCGGAAGAGCGAGCGGATTTCCTTCTGGGTGCGGCCCAAGGCGAAGTGTTCGAGCGCGCCGGAGAGTGAGAAGAGAAAAAGCAGCACGCTGCCTTCGGCCCATTCGTTGATGCTGGCGCTGCCGCCAGCCACGGCGAGCATGAGGAAATGGACGTCGATGGAGCGTTTGCGGAAGCGCGCCCAGACTTCCTGCGCCGCATACCAACCGCCGGTGAGATACGCGGCGAGGTAGGCCACGACTTCCCACGGGCGGAAGCCGGTCCGCTCGAGCGCATAACCGGCGATGCCGCACAGGCCGCAGAAGATGGCGGCGGCCAGTTGCGGCTTCCACTCGTCAATCTGCTCGACGTGTTCGAGGAATTCGACGTCGCGCTGGACGACCTTGGGCCAGGGCAAGTCACGCCAGCGCCAGAATTTTGGCGCCGTGGGGCAGGTGATGCGGGCGACGGTCACGGCATCGCCGTCCTGGCGGATGGTGATTTTTTTCTGCTCCTCAGCCGTAAGCGGTTCATCGCACGCAAGGCAATCTCCCGCACCCGTCAGGAGGCAACAGCGCTCAGCGGCTTCGGATTCCTCGACGTCCCGCACGGTCGTGGTGATGCGTTCGGTGAGGCGGGCCTCGTCGGTCTTGCCGAGGGTGGCCAGCGAGATGGTCTGGCGCGCCCGGCTGACGGTCACGGCCTCCAGCGTCGGCTCGCGGACCAGTTCAGTCGCCAGGGAACGGGCGAGACATTTTTTCGTCTCCGCCGCCCCATTTCCTTCCTTAACTGGAGGCAAGCTCATAGGTTGCTCTAATTTTTTGGCGGATTCAAAGCCGCTTAGCGATAATAAACCGCAGACCTCGCCCAGAGGCAAACGAGCGTTGCCGGTTAACCCGCATATTTCACAAACTTCGTAGCCGCCGACGTAAGGAGGCGGCGGCACAATTGACCCGCAACGGTACGCCTCCTTACGTCGGCGCCTACAGTCTGTCAGCGATCCAATCGGCGTGTGAAATATGCGGGTTAACGGGTCTCCCGGAGCCAGGAGCCAGCTTGGCGTCCAGCCTTTAGGCTGTCAGCCCCGGTGGAACACGCTGAAGCGTGGACACCAAACACTGGGGCCTTTGCCCCCAACCCAAGCAATCCGATTTTCCAAACGGCCGCTAAGTTGTTTCGCGTTCAGACTCGCGCACCGTGAGCACCGGACACGGACTGTGGCGGACGACGCGTTCGGCGGTGCTGCCCAAAAACACGTGCTTCAAGCCGGTGTAACCGTGCGTGGCAATGACGATCAAATCCGCATCTTCGGTGCGGGCCGTTTCGATGATCTCCCGGTACGGCTGGCCCACGCGAACAACCGTTTCGACTCTGATTGCAGCCGGGACTGTTTGCTGGCTGACCCGCGAAAGCCTGTCCCGCGCTTCCGTGACCAGGCTCGCGCCAAGCTCAGGCAATTCCGGTGCGGCCATCATCAGGTTCTCGGGCACGAACACTGGCTCGACGACGTGGACCAGCAGGATTTGCGCGCCGAACTCCTCGGCAAACGGCAGCGCGTACTGCAACGCCTTTTGCGAACACGGCGAGAAGTCGGTGGGCACCAGAATCTTTTTCAGGCGGAACGGAGCATGCGCCGCTTTCTTGAGGCTTTCGTCCAACAGCAGGTCATCCCGAGGCGTCAACTGGACGACCACTTGTCCGGGCATTGATGACGGTTTGATTTTCACGGCTTGCTCCCGCGCTGATGGCCGGTTCTCTACGTGTTCTCCCAATGCACACACCCACGCTGAAAAGATGCACCGCATCCGTCGGCGGAGCAACTTTTTTGCTGGTGGCAAGGGGCGCGATCGTTTTCCGGGTGGCGAGGGCTCGTCGCGGAGGTTCGCAAAGGCCGTTCGCAACCAGCCATGCCAACTCCACCGGAATTGCTCAAACATCAACCCGTTTTGCAATTGCGGGTCAGGGTGTCGGAGCTTAGTGTAGCGGCGTGGTAAACGACGCCAACAGGCGGCTGATCGAACAGGTCTCGAATTCGCAGATTTACAAGGATTACGAGCGCGCCTTTAACGAGGCGACGGGTCTGCCTTTGACCCTGCGACCGGCGGAAGTCTGGACGTTTGCCCACCGGGGCAAACGCAATCGGAACCCTTTCTGCACGCTGATGTCCGAACAAAGCCGCTCCTGCGCCGCGTGCCTGGAGGCGCAGCAAAAGACCAGTGAATCTGCGGTTGATGGCCCGAAAACCGTCGTCTGTTTCGCCGGGTTGTGTGATACGGCTGTGCCGGTGCGACTGGGCGACGAACTGCTGGGGATTTTGCAGACCGGCCAGGTCAGGTTGAAAAAGCCGACGCGGACGGGGTTCGCGCGGACCGCCCGGCAACTGCTGGCTTGGGGCCTGAAGGCGGATTTGAAACGCTTGGAGGATGCCTACTTCCAAACACGGGTTCTAACGCCGAAGGAATACGAGGCCGTCGTGCGGCTGCTTGCCATCTTCGCCCAGCACCTCGCCCTGGTCAGCAACCAGTTGCTCGTCCAGCAGATGAACGCCGAGCCGCCCCTCATCACCCAGGCGAAGCAATTCATCAGGGAACACCAGGGGGAGGAGCTTTCGCTCAATGCCGTGGCCAAGGCGGTCAACACCAGCACGTTTTATTTCTGCAAGATGTTCAAGAAGGCCACGGGCCTCCGGTTCACGCAATACCTGTCGCGCGTCCGCGTCGAAAAGGCAAAAAACCTCCTGCTCAATCCCAATCTGCGCGTCAGCGAAATCGCTTACGGAGTCGGTTTCCAGTCGCTCACCCACTTCAACCGCGTTTTCAAGAGGGTGACCGGCCAATCGCCCACGGCGTACCGAAAGCAGTTGCCCAAAGCCTGACGCCATTCCTGACGAAACTCGGTCTGTTCGGTGGGCCGCGAAAGCCTGCAATTCTGAAGGCCGATTGTCCGGAACAAAAAGAAAATCCTCACACTGCGAGGCGCGGGAATTTTAGTTTGTCCAAAGTAATTCTACTGTCCGGCTTCAGAAGCCGCCTTGGGACTCATCAAGACCTTCGTGGCCTGCTGGGCCTTGGCCGGCTTGCAGCAGGCGGGCATTCCAGTCTTGCTCATCTCGCTCTTCATGGGACAGGCCGCGGCCTTGGCGGCACAGCACGCGGCGGGTTTGTCCGCGCTGGCGGGTTTCGGTTTGCTGGTGTCGCTTTCGCCAGCCTGCAGGCTGCACACGAAGGCGCTCAACGCCGCACATAGAATCAGTCTTTTCATAGTTTTCATCATTTCATTGTTCACTGGTTGCAGAAGCAGAATTTCAATCATAGAGACCATTTCGTCAAATCCGCGTTCAATCTGCGCTAATAGTGCGTTTGGGAAATGTTTTTTAGGGGTGTCTCCATCACTCAACTAGCCCCTACCGGTTGTGGGCGGACGATGCGGGCATAAGGAACTGGATCGATTTGGACGGCCTGCTGGGCCAAGCGATAGAATAGTTTGCCCCGATGCCGGGAA